>FTHA01001131.1_pt1 | contig 33781 bp, 24 predicted proteins | sample 1640771 | NCBI WGS metagenome assembly FTHA01 (sample SAMEA3914789, study PRJEB12502) | metagenome | biome: forest; material: soil | place: Canada | collected 2011-07-03 | depth 0.3 m | reverse complement strand
GAAATAGCCCGACGCCATGGCCACCACGAACACCGCCGGCGAGCGCAGGTCGACGATGCCCAGGCAGGCGATGGCGATCGCCGCGCCCGCCAGGAACAGCGGCAGCACCCGCGAGGGCCCGAAGCGGTCCATGATGAAGCCGCTGCTGCCGGTGCCGATGATCCCGGCCGTGGTGCTGAAACTGGCGATCAGCGCCAGCCGCTGCAGTGACAGGCCGCCCAGGTTGTGCAGGACCGTGGTGTTCCACGAGCCGATCAGGTGACTGACGACAAAGGTGGTGCTGAAGGCGCACCACAGCAGCAGGGTCTGCCTCAGCAGGCCAGGTCCGAACAGGGCGACGACGGGCGCCTTGGGCGCCGCGGCGCTGGGCGTGTGAACCAGGAAGCGCTCGCTCCCGTCGAACTTCAGGGAAGGATCGATCCGACGGAGCAGGCCGCCGATGCGCCGGTCGGTCGGGTTCCGCAGAGCGCGGAAGCGGATCGACTCCGGCAGGAAGACGAACAGCAGCGCAAGGACGGCCAAGGGCAACAGGCCGCCGATCCAGAAGGCGCTCTGCCAGCCGTACGGCTCGAGGAACCAGGCCTGGACGATCGCCCCGATGAAGTTCCCGCCGGTGTAGCCGCAGAACACCAGGGACACCGCGCCGGCCCTGAGCCGCTTGGGCGCGAGCTCCGACGACAGGGCGATGGAGTTGGGGATCACCGCGCTGAAGAAGATGCTGGAGATGAAGCGGATGGCCAGGAACTGGCTGACGTCCGTGACCTGCGTGACGGCCAGGGTGCACACCGAGAAGCAGGCCATGGCGACGAGCAAGGTGGTGCGGCGACCGATACGGTCGGCGATCGGCCCGACGATGAAGGTGCCGATCAGCAGGCCGAACTGCTGCAGCACGAAGACGCCGGTGAGAGCCTGGGGCGCGACTCCCAGGCCCTTGGCCAGCACCGGCAGCGTGTAGCCGGTGACGAAGATGTCGTAGCCGTCGACCATCATCGCCAGCACGAGCAGGATGATGATCTTCAGGTGGGGCCAGCCCACCTTCCGGCTGTCCAGGAAGGCGTCGACGTCGAACGTCCGGCTCGTCTGCATCCCCGGCTACTCCACCGCCTGCGCGGTTACATCTTCAGCCGTACGCCCACACGGTAATAGCGGCCGATCGGATCGTAGAAGGTATTGTTTCCGCGCCCCGGCATCATAGGGGGCGGCGTGTCCGACACATTCTCCACCGCTCCGAACACCTGGACCACCTTGGCTCCGTCATGGACCACGTCGTACTGCGCATGCAGGTCGACATAGAGCCTGGCGGACACCCGGTTAGTGTTGATGCTGTTGGCCAGGAACGGGCTGTAGCCTGGGTCTTCCGGCCCGACGAAGGTCGGATCGTAGACACTCTTGGGGATGTAGTGACCGTGCGCCGTCAGCGACAGCGGACCGCGCGTGTAGCTGATCGTCCCATCGAGGGTCCAATGCGGCACGCACTCGAAGGTCGAAGTCACCGCGCAGCCTGTCACGCCGGCGATGTCGAGGCTGCCGGTGCTCTGGATGGTGGTGAGGTGGGCCACGTAGGTTGCGTACATGCTGAAGTCCAGCGAGCCCTGCCAGGACTGGACGACGTCGGCGAGCGGCAGGTGGTATTGGGCCTCGAGATCGATCCCGTTGGTCTTGACCGTGTTCAGATTGAGGTAGGGCAAGAGGATCTGCTGGATCGTATTGGTCGAGTCACGGATGATGAACTGACAGAAGTAGGTGACGCCCTGGAAGCACTGGTTCACTACGTTCTGCGGCACCACTGTGGCGATCGCATTGTTCAGGGTGATGTCGTAGTAGTCGGCCGATAGCCTGAGGTTCCGGCTCCAGCCCCACTTGGGCATGAAGACGACCCCGCCGGTCCAGGTGTCGCCCTTCTCCGGCTGCAGGGTGGCGTTGCCCGAAGCGATGGTGAAGAACACGCCCTGGCTCAGGGTCGCCTTGTCGTTGATGGTCGCCTGCGCGAGGGTCTGGGGACTGAACAGCTCGCTCACGTTCGGCGCGCGGATGTCGCGCGATCGGGTGCCGCGGAAACGCAGCCAGTCCGTCGGCTCATAGACCAACCCGGCCTTCCACGTCACGACGGCGCCGCTGGTGCTGTAGTCGGTCAGCCGGACGGCGCCGTTGAACTCCAGGGAGTGCGCGAACGGCGCATCCTTGGCCAGGGGCACGATGGTCTCGATGTAGCCTTCACCCACCCCGACCGAGCCGTTGATCGCCGAACCGTTACCGGACTGCCAGCCGAGCACCTTGGACACCGCATCCGCGTCGCCGGTCGCCTCGTCACGCCGATATTCGGCGCCTGCCCCGACTGAGATCGGGCCGGCCCAGGTGCTGAGGGGCTCGCCCTGAACGCTCGCGGCCGCCACATGCTCGACGATGCTGCGGGTCTGGAATGAGGTCCCGTACACATAGTTCTTGGCGTCGATGGACCAGTTGTTCTGGCCGAACAGATTGAGCGCCACGCAGCCATTGCCGGGGGACGTCAGGGTCGAGCGGCAGACCGGCAGGCCGTTGGGGCCAATGACTGCATCGACCGCCTTGCTGAAATTGGCGTTGTTGCGATTGTCGGCGACGGTCTGGACGAAGTCGCTCTTGCCGAACTGGTAGTAGGCGTTCCACGACCAACCGTGACCCAGATCGCCCTTCAGGCCGGCGACCACGCGATAGGTCTTGGTGACGTCCTCGCCCATCATGAAGCCAAAGTCGACGCCTTCGCGGCCCATCTTGAAGTTGGTGACGTGGTTCGCGACCATCAGCTGGTGGATGGAAGCCGGCAGGAAGGCGTTGTCGAGCTGGATGGTGATCGACCCCGTGTCCCGCGTCGCGCCACCGAGATTGCGTCCGTCGACATAGCTGTAGGACGCATCCAGGAAACCCTGGAGGCTGTCGGTGAAGTCGTACTGGGAGTGGACATAGCCGTTGTACCGGGTGACCGGCACCTTGATGTCGACGCCGGTGATGAAGGCGTTCTGGCCCTTGCCGCTGCCGCCGATCTGGAACAGGCCGCCGGCCAAGGCGCCGTAGGTGAAGGGGACCGGGGTCCCGTCGGGTGCGAACTGGATGCCCTTCAGCGGTCCAGCCGTGATCAGGCCACCTCGGGTCATGGTCGAGGTGTGGACGTTGGTGATGATCACATTGGCAGGGAAGCCGTTGACGCCAGGCGTCGAGTTGGTGAGGGCCTGGCGCTCGGTCGCGCACCACGCGCGGGTGTAGCAGTCGCCGATCGCGCGGGAGTTCTCGTACTCGACGCTGGCCACGATGTGGCCCTTGCCTCCAGCGAAGCCGCCGCCGGCGGCGAGGGCGAACTGGTAGTCCTGGCCGTCCCCCAGCTCAGACGAGCCGTATTGGGCCTGGGCGCGCAGCCCGTTCAGCTTGGTGTCGAGGATCAGGTTCACCACGCCGGCGACGGCGTCCGACCCGTAGGCGGCTGAGGCGCCGCCGGTCACGACTTCCGAGCGCTGCAGCAGGATCGCGGGAATGTTGTTGAGGTCTACCGTGCCTTGGCTCGTGCTGGGCACGAACCGGCGGCCATCGAGCAGCACGAGCGTGCGGGTGGCTCCCAGGCCACGCAAGTCCGCCACGCGCGCACCTATCGTGCCGTATGTGAGGCCCGAGACCACAGGCGTCGTCGTCGCCCGGAAGGCCGGTATCTGGTTCAGCAGGTCCCCTACGTTGGGAATGCCGAGCTTCTCGATGCGAGCCGCGCTGAGGACCGTGACGGGGGTGGGCGCCTGGAAGCCGCTCCGCGCGATCCGCGAGCCGGTGACCACCACTTCCTGGTTGGCCGCCGCCGCTGGAGGAGCGCTGGGAGCGGCGGCGTCCTGCGCAAGCGCAGGGGTCGCTCCGAAAAGCGATGCGAGGATGGCGGCGCTGCTGACCGCGCCAAGTCCGTGGTCCCGAGCCACCCGCAGTCCAACGGCCCTTGCCTTCAACACGGTCAATTCCGATCCCTCCCCTCGCTGCCGGCGCCTGTTCGGCGCCGTTGTCATGTGGCCTTGTGATCGGCCCGAAAACGGCCGGCCCGAGTGCTCGTATTCGGTTGTATACAATTGTGCGCGATGGTGTCAACTTGTCGCACGTCCCCCGTTTTTCGCAGGGGCGGAGGGGCCATCGGGGAGCCCCTCGACGGGCGTTGCGACCCTCGATGGTCAGGAGGCGAGTAACGTTCCGGCAGTTGCGTTGAATCGTGCGCGGCGCCATTGCGCCCAAGCTGTATGCAGTGGAATACTTCCGGTCATGAACAAGCCCCCTCGAGCCGTGGCGGCGGCTCCGAGCCCCAGATCCAGCGCCAACCCGCCAATGGCGGTGATCTCGCCCTTGCCCTCGACGGACGGACTGTCGTTCGCCGAAAGCATGTACAACGCCCTGCGCCGGTCGATCGTCGAGGGTGAGCTGGATGCTGGCGCTCGCCTGCGCGAGACCGAGTTGGCCGAACGCTTCGGGGTGAGCCGCACCCCCGTGCGCGAGGCGCTCAAGAAGCTCGAGGCTGAGGGCCTGGTGGTGGACCTGCCTGGCCGCGGGCTCACGGTCTCCAAGCCATCGCTCAACGAGATCCTGGACGCCTATCTGGTTCGCGAGGAGATCGAGGGCCTCGCCACCCGCCTGGCGGCCGAGAGGGCGCTCGAGACCGAAATCCTCCGGTTGGAAGCCATCGTGCGCCAGCTGCGCGAGGCGCATGCGACCGACTCCGTCGAGCGCCTGGTCGAGCTGAGCAATGCGTTCGATGACGTGCTGTTCCAGGCCGCCCGCAGCCCGCTGCTCTACAAGACGATCGAGGCAGCAAGGGCCTCTCAGGGAACGGTCAGGCGCGGCAATCTGCGCGATCCGGTGCGGCGCGCCGAATCGGTCGTCGAGCGTGCGGAGATCCTGGATGCAGTGCGCAAGCGCCAGGGCGAAGCCGCCGAGCGCGCCACGCAGATGCATCTGCGGCGAGCGCGGGAACACCGCATGGCGCTCAGTCTCGAAGAGGCTGATCCGGGGGCCTGATGCTCTCCCCTCGCGAACCCTCGGCGATCTGCATCGCCTGAAGGATCTCGGCGCACCGTTGCTCCAGCAGTGAGGCCCGGGCCCTGTCTTCAGGCAGCATCAACAGCGGCTTGCCCTCGCGGACGGCCTGGACGGCTGCCCGGGCAATGCCGACAGCGGTGACGCCGCTTTGCCGCACATCGCGTCCGGCATCATCCGGAAGCGGCGCGGGACCGCCGAACCGCTCCGGCCGGGCCCGCGCCCCGTCCCATTTGCGCGTATCGACCGAGCCCGGACAGACGAGGGTCAACCCGATCCCCAGCGCGCCGAGCTCGGGCCGCAGGGCCTCGGCGACGCCCGTCACCGCGAACTTGGTCGCCGCATAGGCCATGGGGCGTCCAGACGCGACGTGGGTGAGCCCGGCCATTGAGCCGGTGACCGCTACATGACGCCAGTCCGCGTGCGCCGTCAGCGCCGGCATGAACGCGCGCACGGTGTCGATGACTCCGTCGACGTTGACCGCGTAGAGCCACCGCAAGGTCTCGCGCGGCGACGACAGAAGGCCTCCTGACGTCCCCACACCGGCGTTGGCCCACACGACATTGACGGGACCGAGCTCTCGATCCACCGCCGCTGCGGCAGCCTCCAGATCCCGCTCCAGTGAGACGTCACAAGCCACTCCGATCGCGCGACCGCCGGCGCGAGCACAGGCTGCGGCGGTCTCCCCGGCCGCATCCGCTCGGATGTCGAGCACCGCGACGCGCATTCCCAATGCAGCAAGCTCAAGCGCGATGGCCCGCCCGATGCCATCTCCGGCGCCGGTGACCACGGCGCCAAGTCCGCCGGGATGGGGCATCGGGGGAAACATCGGCGCCGAAAGGCTCCCAAGGTGTGCGGGCCCCCGCGTTGACCCAAGAAGTACATCTGCCTACAATTGTATACAGCCGTCGGGCGGTGATCGCCAGAGCCCCCTGGCGTGTGAGATGGTCCTTTGGCCTGCCGGCAGGAGAGTCCGATGCGCATCCTCGATTCCCACTTCCACTGGTGGCCCCGGTCGCTCTTCGAAGAGCTCTGCAAGCGCAACAGCTACCCGCGCGCGGAGGCGGACGGCAAAGGCGGTTATCGCTACTGGCGCCGCGAGGGCAGCCAGTCCCTCGGCGTCTGGGCGGAGTGGTTCGACCTCGACCGGCAGCTTGAGCACATGGACGCGCTCGGTCGGCAGGTGGATGTGTTCGGCTCGATCGGCCCCTTCTCCGTGCACTTCTCCGACGTCCCGCCCGAAGAGGGCCGCGACCACGCAATGATGTGGAACGAGGCGATGGCCGGATCGCAGCGCCGCCTGCCTGGCCGCTTCTGGGCGAGCGCAGCCGTCCCCCTCACCGACACCGCGACGGCGATCGAGGTGCTGGACCACGCCGCCAACACCCTGGGGCTCAGGGGCGTCAACGTGCCGGGCAGTGTCGGCAGCGATCCGCGGATCGACGCTGAGCGCCTGGAGCCGTTCTACGACCGCGCCGAAGAGCTCGACGCGCCACTGTTTCTCCACCCTACCGATGCTGTGTTCCAAGACATGCTCGACGGCTACAATGGCGCCTTGCACCTCAGCCTCGGGCGCGTCATCGAGGTCAGCGTGGCGGCCTCGCGCCTGATCTTCTCCGGCGTTATGGAGCGGCACCCGGCGCTGAAGGTGGTGATGTCCCACACCGGCGGGGCCCTGCCCTACCAGGCTGGGCGGATGGACAAGAACGGCAAGGGCGCGAAGCTTCCCCTGCCCCCAAGCGACTACATCAAGCGAATGTACGTCGACACCGTCTCTCCCCACATGCTGGGGATCAAGTTCGCGGTCGAGTTCTATGGCGCGGACCACGTGATGTACGGCAGCGACTACCCTTGCTGGAGCCCGGCCGACGCCATCCGCCTGTTCGAGGAGATCGGCCTGGGCCCCTCCGAACAGGAAAAGATCATGTCGGGCAACGCACGCAAACTGCTCAAACTGGACGCCCCGGCAGTCAGCGCCGGGAGCGGGCCCGTTCGTCAGGTGCAGCCGACGGCTGCGTAGGCCCGACGCTGTAGACGGCGGTGAAGACGGCGACGATACTCTGCTGATCAGCCGGGCTGGGAGACCAGGCCCCGGGACGTGTCGGGCAAGAACACGTGAAGATCATGGGGAGACCAGCGATGGCGCGCCAGACGGACCGCATACTCACCACCCACGTGGGCAGCCTTGTGCGCTCATCGCCCCTCTATGAGCTGCTGGTGGCGCGCGAGAACGGCGCGCCTTATGACCCCGCCGCGCTGGAGGCCGAACTCGACAAGGGCGTTCGGGAGGCTGTGCGCAAGCAGATCGAGGTCGGCGTCGACATCATCAACGACGGCGAGTTCCGCAAGACCAAGAGCTGGATGAGCTACATCAACGACCGCCTCTCCGGCCTGGAGCTGCAGGAGACCGGCGAGAGCATGATGGAGACGCTCAACGGCAAGGATTGGAAGGACTTCTCCGAGTTCTACGATGAGTACAACAAGCAGCAGATGCCGCCGCGGCTGTCGACCATGTCATGGGCGGTCACTGGGCCCATCCGCTACACCGGCCAGGCGGAGGTCCAGAGGGAGATCGCCGCCATGAAGCAGGCGGTGGCGGGGCTGGATCCGGTGGATGTCTTCATGCCCGCCGTCGCACCGGCGAGCGTGGTGCCGGGCGGGCTGGACCGGCACCTGACCATGGACCGGACCTTCCTGTTCCAGCTCGCCGAGGCTCTGCGCGAAGAATACAAGGCCATCGTCGACGCCGGCTTCGTGCTGCAGATCGACGACGCCTTCATCGCCACGACGTACGATGTGATGGTGCCGCCGGGCACCCTGCAGGACTTCCGCAGGTGGGCAGAGCTGCGTATCGATGCGCTCAACCACGCATTGGAGGGCATCCCGGAGGATCGGACCCGCTATCACGTCTGCTGGGGCAGTTGGAACGGGCCCCATTCCAACGACGTCGAGGTGAAGGACATCATCGACCTGATCCTGAAGGTCAAGGTCGGCGGCTACTCGCTGGAGATGGCCAATCCGCGCCACGAGCATGAGTGGCGCGTGTGGGAGACGGTCAAGCTGCCGGCTGGCAAGACCCTGATCCCCGGCGTCGTCACCCACTCGACCAATATCATCGAGCACCCCGAACTCGTGGCCGAGCGCATCGTCAGGCTGGCAAGGCTCGTTGGGCGTGAGAATGTCATCGGCAGCACCGACTGCGGCTTTGCCCAGGCGCCCCACGTGCGGCGCACCCATCCGACCATCATGTGGGCCAAGCTCAGCTCGCTCGCTGAAGGGGCGCGGATCGCTACGCGGGAGCTGTGGGGGCGCCGGGCCGCGGCCTGACCGCCACGATCGGCCCAATGTGAGGCCCCTGTTGAAACGGGCCGCGCCTCAGTGTGAATAGGCATAGCCGCTGTCGATCCGTGCGGCCCGAAACAGGTTCCGTCGATGACCGATATGAATGACACGCCGCGCGTACAGCGGGTGACTCAGACCGAAGACCGCTTCCTGGCCTCCGATGTATTCAACGCCAAGCAGCGCGCCCTGCCGCCGCGCAACGGCACGGGCGTCTATCGCGAGCCCGGCCGGGACATCCCCGTCTATCACCGCTGTGACGTGCTGGTGGTGGGCGGGGGCCCTTCGGGCTGCGCCGCGGCGCTGGCGGCGGCGCGGACGGGCGCCGACGTCGTCATGCTGGAACGCTACAACCATCTGGGCGGTCTCTCCACGGGTGGACTGGTCATCTGGATCGACAGGATGACCGACTGGACCGGCCGCCAGGTGATCCGTGGGTTCGCCGATGAAGTGTTCGATCGGCTGCCGCCCGAGGCGGTCGCCGGGCCTGATCCTGCGGACTGGGGCTCGCGCGATCCTGAAGCCGCCGCCCACTGGGGCCAGCGCACCGCCGCTTTCCATGGTGTGGTCACATGGTCGCCGACGCTCGATCCGGAGCGGCTGAAGGTGCTTTCGCAGGACATGCTGCTCGAGGCGGGCGTGCGCCTGGTCTTCCACGGTTGGGCGGCCCTGCCGATCGTCGAGGACGGCGTGGTGCGCGGCGCCCTGTTCGAGAGCAAGGGCGGGCGCCAGGCGCTGATGGCCAAGGTGGTGGTCGACGCCACCGGCGATGGCGACATGTTCGCCCGCGCCGGCGCGGCCTTCGAGACCGACATCGAGGAAGGGGATGTCCACCACAGCATGAACACCGCCTTCATGCTGGCCGGCGCCGACATGGACCGATGGCTGCACTTCCGGCGGCATGAAACCGAACAGTTCGCCGCTTTCATGCAATTGGGCCGCGAGAGGGTCGGCTTCTTCCAGCCGCCCTACGTCTCGTGGCGCAACGACATCGCGCTCTTCCTTGGCCCGCGGCAGTCGGGCCTGTCGGCGCTCGACGTGGACGACATGACCGAGGTGGAGATCCGTTCGCACAGGCTCATGAAGAGCCACTGCGAATTCTTTCGGGCCAACGCGCCAGGGTTCGAGCAGGCCTACATGATCGAGAGCGCGTCCCAGCTCGGTGTGCGCCATACTCGGCGCCTGGCAGGGGTCGGACGCATCGAGCGAAGCCAGTGGAGCGCGGGGGTCCCCGTGGCCGACGAGGTGGGCGTGAGCCCCTCCGTGTCACCGAAGTTTCCCGTCGTCTCGGTCCCCTACGGATCACTGGTGCCTCGCAGCCTGGATGGGATGCTGGCCTGCGGCAGGCACATCTCCTGCGACGCCAATTCGCACGGCTTCATGCGCGAGATCCCGCAATGCTGGCTGACGGGCCAGGCCGCCGGCGTCGCCGCCGCGCTCGCCGTGAACGCCGGCGTGGAGCCGCGCCACGTCGACATTCCCGCCCTGCAGAAGGCCTTGCGCGCCCAGGGCGTGTTCCTGCAGGACCCGGCGCCCGCCGATGAAGTCGGAGCAAGCGCGGGAGCCGTCACCGCCTAGCGAGTTCAGCCGCCCAGGACGTCGTGTGCGAGCTCGCCGACGAGCCGCAGCTTCGCGGCCTGTTCCTGGAACGTCAACGGATTGCCGCCCGCATCGGAGGCGAATCCGCACTGCGGCGAAACGGCCAGCTGGGCTCGCGGGAAGTGGCGTGCCGCCTCATCGATCCGGCCACTCAACCGCTCGCGGCTCTCGAGCGCTCCGGTCTTGGTGCTGACGAGGCCCAGCACCGGGCAAACCGTATCGGGGAGCTGTCGGAGCGCCTCAAATCCTCCGGCCCGCTCCGTGTCGTATTCCAGCAGGACATAGGTGAAAGGATCCAGCCTGGGGAAGACCTGGCGGGCGATGGCGTCGTAGCCGCCCGCCGAATGCCAATGCCCCCTCGCGTTCCCGCGGCAGAAGTGGACGGAATAGGTGACGCCCGGCTCGGTCGCGACCTGCCTCAATCGCTCCACCACCTCGCCGCAGAATTGGTCGCGATCGAGCCCGGTCCCGCGCAGGACTGGTGAGTTGTCAGCGTCGATCGCGAAAGTGACTTCCGGCGCGTCGAACTGGATATGCCGGCAGCCCAGCGTCGCCAGCGCGTGGACCTCGGATTTCAGGATGTCCACGATGTCGTCGAGGGCTGCGCCGAGATGCGGATAGGCGGCCGTGGACCTCGTAGGGGACCATGACGCCAGGAACATGGTCGGGCTCGGCAGGGTCACCTTGACCGGCCTGGCTGCGACTGCGCGCGCGTAGACATACTCTTCGATCGCCTGGGAATCGCGCCGGCGGAGCTTGCCGGTGATGACTCCCCCGGTCGGACTGGAGATCTCGAGCTGGGCGGTCTGATCAGTCTCGCCATGCCACATGCCGCCATGGCCCACCGGCTCCGGCTCGCCCGCCTCGATCCCGACGACTGAGCGGGCCAGGACGTCGCCAAACGCCAGGCGGCGCTGCTCGCCATCGGTCACCAGATCAATACCGGCCTGGTCCTGCACGTCCAACGCGGCGGCGACGGCCCGGTCTTCGAACACCTTGTACTCGGCCGCGTCGATGGCGCCCGCCCGATAGCTCTTCAGCTTCTGGGCCAGCTCCGGGGGGCGGAGCATTGAACCGACTACATGGGACTTCAGCAGCATGTCTTCACTCGATGGCCAATGGCTAGAAATGGACGTCCAGGATGGCGCCGAAGGTCCGCGGCGGACGCACGGCTGCGTTGGGAAGCGCCGCGCCCGTGAGAGGCTGGAGGAAGACGGCGCTCACCACCCCGGCGTTCTGAAGGTTGCGGACATAGCCGGTCAGCGTCCAGCGCCGTCCACGCGGCTCGAACGTCAGGGAGGCGTCGGTGGTCCAGACCGGCCGCTGGACCTCGATGGGCAGGAAGTCGAGGCCGGTCAGGGTCGAGCTCTGATAATGCGCCTGGATCTCAGCCACCAAGGCGGCCGGACCGATGTGGAAGGTCTGGCGGCCATTCAGGTTGATGGTCCATTTGGGCGACTGGGGCGGGGTGAACCCATCACAGTTCAGCGCGGCGACGGCCGGCGGGCCGGGCTGGATTGCATAGGCGCAGCCGGTGGTCGGTGGCGATCCGAAGTAGGGGACGTCGTAGCTGAACTGATCGTATCTGGAGTCAAGGTACTGGGCGTCGGCGCCGATCAGCGTGTCCCGCGTAAGGAGAACCTGGAGCTCCGCCTCGACACCCTTGATCGTCGCGCTGCCGACGTTCTGGGTGGGGAAGATGATCGTGCCGTTGGCGTCGAAGCCAAGATGGGAGATCTGCTGGTTCCTATACTTCCAATAGAAACCTTCGAGGTTCAGCTGGACCCGGTTTTCCAGGAACCGGTTCTTCGAGCCGACGGTGTAGGCGGTCAGCCGCTCGGGCTGATAGACCGGATTGGTCGAGGACAGGAAAAACCCGCCCGACTTGAAGCCTGTCTCTACCGAGGCATAGAGCAGCGACGCCGGCCCAACGTCCCATTCAGCCGCAGCCCGCCATGTGGCGCGGGACCACGTCCTGGACTGATCGAGCGTGATGGTCGGATTTGGGACGCTGACCTGACCCACGCCGCCGAAGCACAGCTGCGGGCCGGCCGGCGGTGGGATGAAGGCTCCGGGGCAGAGGGTGGTTATCGTCAGGTAGGTTCCCTGGCCTTGCTTCTTTTCCCAGGTATAGCGGACCCCGCCGGTCAGCCTGAAGGTGTCGGTGACCGCCCAGGTGAGGCGACCGAAGCCCGCAAGCGTGTCGGTCTTCAGAGCCAGATGTTCGGTGGAGAAGTTGAACTCCTGATTGTAGGAGGGGTCGGAGACGATGCCCTCGTGCAGGTAATAGGCGCCGACCAGGTAGCGGAGCGCGTGGTCCGTGGTGGAAGCGAAACGCGCCTCCAGCGACGTCTGTTCGTCCGCCTCGTTCTGGTCGATGCGGAATCCAGCCTCGGCGCTGCGATAGCTCACGTCGGAACGGCGGTAGGCTGGGATCACCGTGAGCGTCCCGGCGGAGTTCGACCAGGTCAGCTCGCCGTAGGTCCCCCAGAAGGTGTTGTCCTGGAACAGGGCGTCGGCGTTCAGCGGACAGGCCTGGGTGTGAAGCTGGGCATAGACGCCGCAGTGGATCCCCGCCTGGCTGTCGGTCGGCAGCGCGGACAGGAAAGTTCCCGCGGTGAAGACCAGGCTCTGGCTGTAGAGGGCGCCCGCCCGCGCATCGGTATTGCCGATCCAGGGGTCTCCCGCGATGAACTGGTCCTGGCCGGTCAGGATTGTCGCGCCGACACCCTTGCCGCCCTGATGGCTGTAGTCGGCGCCGAGAATGAGCCGGACGTCGGGGGCTGGGTTGAGCCGGAGCTTGATCCGGCCAGACTGGGTCTTGTCATCGTCAGCCCCATCGGAAAGGTAGCCGTCACGGCTGACGATCTGGAAGGCGCCGCGCAGGGCGGCCTTGTCGCCGAACGGGAGGTTCACGTCCCCCGACGCGCGGACCAGGCCGTAGTTCCCGACCTCGAGTTCTCCGTCGGCAGCGTAGGCTGAGCCGGGACTCCGGGTGAGCACATTGATCGCCCCACCGGTGGCGTTGCGGCCGTAGAGGGTGCCCTGCGGCCCCTTCAGCACCTCGACGCGGTCGACGTCGTAGAACATGCCCGACGAGGAGGACGGCCGCGCCACATAGACGCCGTCCAGGTTGAAGGCCACCGCCGAGTCTGACAGGGCGTTGCCGTTGAAGTTGCCGACGCCGCGCAGGTAGAACAACGTGTAGGGCCCCGCCGCCGGCGCGATCTGGACCGCCGGGACCAGCTTGGTCAGGTTCTGGGCCTGGTCGACGCCGGATCGACCCAGTTGCTGGCCCGAAACTGCGGCCACGGCGATTGCGGCGCGCTGGAGATTCTCCTCGCGCCGCTGGGCCGTCACGACGACCTCCTGCAGCACGCCGCCCGATACGGCCGGCGCTGTCTGAGCCCTGGCGAGACCGGGCGCAGACATGCAGATGATCGCAGACCCGGCGAGAAACGCGCGGCGCATGAAGGCCCCCCTGCCCGATGACGCCCTCCCGGGGCGACTTGCTTTGACCGGAGTGAAACAGCGGGCTTGGCATAAGGAAAATCTTTTGTTCTGATCTCCTTTCATCCACGAGATTGATGGAAAGAGCGGCCATGCGCTTCAAGGGCCTGGACCTGAACCTGCTGGTGGCGCTCGACGCCCTGCTCGAGACCCGCAGCGTGTCGCGCGCGGCCGAGCGCCTGAACCTCAGCCAGCCGGCGATGAGCGCCGCACTCTCACGACTGCGGGGTTACTTCCGGGACGAACTTCTCGTGGTCCAGGGCAAGCAGATGTATCCCACCCCCTATGCCGAGGTGCTGTTCCCCCAGCTCAGGGAGTGCCTCGGCGGGCTCGACGCACTGATCTCGAGCCCCGCGATGTTCGATCCGGCGACCTCCCACCGAACCTTCTCGATCATCGCTTCAGACTACTTCACCGCAGCCATCTTGGTCCCTCTGGTAGCGCGGCTGGCCGAGATCGCTCCCGGGATCCGGCTCGACATCTCCTTGCCCTATGACGACAGCGCCGATCGGCTCAGCCAGGGCAAGGTGGACCTGCTGATCACGCTCGACGCCTACGTCCATCCCGACCACCCGACGGAAATGCTGTTCGAGGAGCGGCAGGTGGTGGTCGGTTGGAACGAGAACCCGCTCTTCCAGCGGACGATCACCGAGCAGGACGTCTTCGCCTGCGGCCACGTGGCCGTCGCGATGGGCCGAGACCGCACGTCGTCCTTCGCCGACCGGCAGCTGGCGTTCATGGGAAAGGCGCGCCAAGTCGAGGTGACGGCTGCGACCTTCCTCGTCGTGCCATGGCTCTTGCGCGACACCCTGCGGCTCGCGCTGATGCACGAGAGGCTCGCGAAGGCGGTCGCAGCAGTGTTCCCGATCAGCTGGGCGCCTGTGCCCTTCGAATTCCCACTGATGCGGGAAATGGCCCAACATCATCAAGCCAGGGATGGGGACGAAGGGCTCCGCTGGCTGCGCCGCCAACTGGCGGACTTATGCGCCGACTCATAGACCAAGCCGATCGACGGCCATCCAAACAATAACGTTTACAGATAGGATTTCGCCACTAGCCTGCGCTCAGGCTCCGGAGAAGAGCCTCAGGCTTGGTGAGGTCCGGTGAGGCGCGCGAACATCCTGGTCATCGGCGGCGGCATCGGCGGCCTGACCGCCGCCATCGCCCTGCGCGGGCTGGGCTTCGGCGTCGAGGTCATCGAGAAGGACCCCGACTGGGCGGTCTACGGCGTTGGCATCATCCAGCAGTCCAACGTCGTGCGCGCCATGGCCGACCTGGGCCTGCTGGACGACTATCTGGATGCGGCCTTCGGCTTCGATCACGTCGACATATTTCCCCCGGGCGGACAGGCCCCGATCCGCGTCCCCTCACCCAAGCTGGTGGAAGGCCGCCCCGCCAATATCGGCATCCAGCGAACAGCCCTGCACAAGGTGCTCGGGGACCGGGCCCTGGCCACGGGCGCCCAGGTTCGCCTGGGTGTGACCGCGCGAATCCTGGAAGACGACGGCTCAGGAGTCACCGCCAGGTTCAGCGACGGGAGCGAGGGCCGCTACGACCTGGTGATCGGGGCTGACGGGGTCTTTTCCGATACCCGGGCGGTGATCTTCCCCGACTCCCCGGCGCCGGAGTTCACCGGCCAGTCGGTCTGGCGCTACAACTTCCCGCGGCTCGAGGGGATGGACTGCCTGAAGGCCTACGAGGGTTCGATCGGGGTGGGGCTCGTGCCGCTGTCCGCGTCGCTCATGTACATGTTCGTCACCACCCCGGAGCCTGGAAACCCGCGATACCCGCGCAAGGGCCTGGCCGCCGCCATGCGGGCCAAACTGGTGGACGCGCCTCCGCTCATGGCCGAGTTGGCCGCCCAGATCACCGACGATGACGCCGTCGTCTACAAGCCCCTGGAGTGCCTCTTCCTTGAGAGCGACTGGCACAAGGGCCGGATCGTGTTGCTGGGCGACGCGGTCCACGCCACCACGCCCCATCTCGGTCAGGGCGCGGGCATGGCTATCGAGGACGCGGTGGTCCTGGCCGATGAACTGGCGCGGGCAGAAACGCCAGAGATCGCGTTCAGCGCCTATCAGGCCCGCCGCCGCGCCCGGTGCGAGTTCACCGTGCGGCTCTCGCGGGCGATCGGCGACGGCCAGATCGGCAAGGGCCCCCGGGTCGATCAGGCCAGGGCCGCCGGCGAGATGTTCCAGCTGATGGCCCAGCCGATCTGAGGAGGGCCGCAAGGTGTCTGTCACAGAGACGAGCGAGACGGGCTGCTGGACCCCGCCGAGACCAGCCGCGGAGCGCAACTATCCGATGAACTGCTGGTGGGTCGCCGCCTTCTCAGACGAGGTCGGCGAGGCCCTCCTCGGCCGCTGGCTGCTCGACACCCCGGTCCTGTTCTACCGCGCGCAGGACGGGCGGGCGGTGGCCATTGAGGACCGCTGCCCGCACCGCTCGGCGCCGCTCTCTCACGGCCAACGCCAGGACGACGCCGTGCAGTGCGGCTATCACGGCTTCACCTTCGGGCCGGATGGCCGGTGCGTGAGGGTTCCCTCGCTCAAGGCCGTTCCCCCCGCGATCCGCGTGCGCGCCTTTCCGGTGGTTGAGTCGGCTCCTTTCGTCTGGGTCTACCTGGGCGACCCCGAGGTCCTGGACGCCGTCCCGCCGCCGCCGACGCTGGACTGGGCTCAGGACCCGGCCTTTGCGCTCATCCAGGGGCGGATGGATATCAAGGCCAACTACATGCTCCTCAAGGAGAATGTGCTGGACCTGACCCACTTCGGCTACGTCCATGCCTCCAGCTTCAAGATCACCGACTGGACCGATCCGCCCAGGATGACGGGCGAAGGCGAAACTGTCGGATATCATCAGAGCTTTCGCCAGAGCCCCTTGCCCCCGGTCTTCGCCGAGCCCCTTGGGTTGGAGCCCGGCACGCCCTTCGATCGCGAGAACTACGGATCCTTCGTCTCGCCGGCGCTCCAGATGGCGGCCGTGGACCTGCTGGATCCGGCCCGCGCCGATCCGGCGGCCGCGGCTGGCCGCTTCCGCGTCGCGCACGCCACCACGCCGATCGATCCTGGCCACATGCACTACTTCTGGGTGGCGGCGAGGGACCACGGGACCTCGACGGCTGAGATGGCCGCGCTCGACGCCCTCACAAAGATCGGGTTCGCCGAGGACGAGGCGATGATCGAAGCCGTGCAGCACCTGATCACCCGCGACCCGCGGGGACCTCGGGCTCCGGAGGTCAGCGTCAGGGCCGACGGCCCCGCCGTCCAGGCGCGCCGGATCGTCCGGCGCTGGCTGGAACGCGAGGGCGGATGACCGCCACCCTGTTCACCGACGTCATGGTCTTCGACGGGTCGGGCGCAACGCCGTTCCCGGGCGAAGTGCTGGTGCGTGGCGAGATCATCGAGGCGGTGGCGCGAGGCGACGAGCGGCTGGATCGGACGGGCGCCGACCTCGTCCAAGGCGCCGGGGCCACCTTGATGCCGGGCCTGGTGGAAGCCCACGCGCATCTGACCTGGCCAAGCTCGGTCGAGCGCGTGGTCAACGCCATGAAGCTCCCCATCGAGGAGCACCTTCTCGTCACGGCGCAGAACGCCCGCATCCTGCTGGATCACGGCTTCACCAGCGCCTACTCGGCCGGTTCTCTCGGTGAACGGTTCGAGCCGGTCTTGCGGGACATGATCGACGCCGATCGCCTGCCTGGCCCTCGGCTGCGGGCATCGGCCCTGGAGAAGGGCGCCGAAGGTGTCATGGGGGTCCCGGCGGGGCACGACCCCACCCATGACCGGAGCGTCACGGGCCTGCAGGACTACGTGCGGGCGATGAAGGCGATCGGCTGCGACACCATCAAGTTCCTGATGTCCAGCGATGAGGCGTTCGCGCCAGGCGGCGCCCAGGTCCTGATGTACTCGGAGGAGGAAGCCCAGGCGATCGGCGAAGCCGCGCGCGAAGCAGACATCTGGCTGGCCTGCCACGCTCAGGCGGCCGAGGCGGTCAAGCGCGCCGTGCGGGCCGGCTTTCGCGCGATCTTCCACTGCACCTATGCCGATACTGAAGCCCTCGACATGATGGAGGCCGCGAAGGAACGCCTGTTCACGGCCCCGGCCCCGGGCCTGCTCTACGCCCGCTGTCACGAGGCGGAGGCCTTCGGGATCGGCGCCGCCGAGGCCGCCCAGATGGGCGCGACATCGGGTCTGGAGCTGATGGTCCAGGTCATCCCAGAGATGCGCAGGCGGGGGATCCGCGTGCTGCCAGGGGGCGACTACGGCTTTCCCTACAATCCGATCGGCAGGAACGCCCGCGACCTGCAGCTCTTCGTCGAGCTGTTCGGGTTTTCACCCATCGAGGCCCTCGTCGCCGCGACGCGCCAGGGGGGCGAGCTCATGGACCTGCCGGTCGGGGAGATCCGGCCCGGCCGCCTGGCCGATATCCTTCTGGTCGAGGGCGATCCGACCCGCGACATCACGATCCTCCAGGACAGGACCAACCTCCTGGCCATCATGAAGAACGGCCGCTTCCACAAGCCGCCGCCAGTTCCCAAGGAGCCAGCATGAGCCCCGTTTCCGAAATCCGATACGTCGGCTACGCCCTGCCGGACCTGGAGGCCGAACGCGCCTTTTATCGCGATGTCTGGGGCCTGATCGAAGTCGCCGAGCAGGACGGCCTCATCCATTTCGCCACGCCGGGACACGATGAGCTCTATGTCGTGCGTCTGCGGCGGGCGGAGCAGAAGCGCATCGATGTCATCGCCCTGGCCGCCGACACGCGCACAGACGTCGACGCCCTGCATGAGAAGGTGCTGGCGTCTGGCGCGGGCGTCATCTTCTCCCCTCGCCTCCTGAAAGGTCTTGGCGGCGGCTACGGCTTCCGCTTCTTCAGCCCCGACGGCCTGCCCTTCGAGATCTCGGCGGAGGTCGCGCGCGGACCTTCGCGTCAACTGCAACGCTGGGAGGGCCTCCCGGAGCGGATCAGCCACATCGTCCTGCATTCGCCCGATCACAAGGCGGCGGCGCAGTTCTTCATCGATGTGCTCGGGTTCCGGCTCAGCGACTGGATCGGCGATTTCATGGCCTTCGTGCGCTGTAACGAATGGCACCACCGGATCGCGATCCTGCCCGGGCCTCCCTGCCTGAACCACGTGGCCTACGACATGCCGAGCGTCGACGAGATGATGCGCGGAATCAGCCGTCTGAAGGATGAGAATTTCCAGATCCAGTGGGGTCCGGGCCGCCACACCGCCGGCGACAACACCTTCAGCTACTTCGTGACGCCCGGCGGGTTCACCGTGGAGTACACCGCCGAGCTTGAGCGGGTGGACGAGGCGGTCTGGCGGCCGCAGGTCCATGCCCCCACGGCGCGGATCATGGACCAGTGGGGCATCGGCGTCGGCGGGCCCCAGACCATGCCCCAGCCCGCTCCGGACGCGGGCCTGTTCCAGCCGCCAGCGGCCTGACCGATGGCGCTGTTCCAGTATTTCTCCGGCAACTACGTCTGGAACCTGTCGATCGCCATCGCGCTGGAGAGCGGGGCGCGGATCGGTGAGATCGAGGACATGTCCCGGCCGCTGCTAGAGGCCGCCGCCCGCGGGGAAGATGCCGGCACACCCGAGTTCCTGCGCCAATGGGTCCAGATGGCCGACAAGCTCGCGGGCCTCGCCGAGGAGGACCTGGAACGGGGCCGCGGCTACTCTGCCGCTGACAAGCTCAACCGCGCGAGCCTCTACTATCAGGTCGCCGAGCGAATGCAGGGCCTGGGTGCGGCCGGCCGGGAGGAAACCTACGCGAAGGCGGTGCGCAGCTTCCAACGGTCGGTCGACGCAGGCGGGCGCAACTTCAGACGGGTCGAGATACCGTACGAAGGCGGCGTCATCGCCGGCTTCCTGACGCTCGCCCAGGGCTCAGAAGGCTCCTCCCCCACGGTCGTCTATGTCAACGGCCTGGATTCCACCAAGGAGATGCTGGCCTGGTCCGGACTGCCGGACGCGCTCGCCAGGCGGGGCGTCTCGACCCTCTCCATCGATCAGCCCGGGACGGGCGAGGCCCTGCGGCTGCACGGCCTGAACGCCGTCTACGACACCGAGCGCTGGGCTTCGGTGGTGGTGGACTGGCTGGAACGCCAGCCCGAGATCGACTCCGGGCGGCTGGGCATGGGCGGCATATCACTCGGCGGCTACTACGCGCCTCGCGCCGTCGCCAATGAGCCCCGCTTCGCCTGCGGCTTTGTCTGGGGCGCCAACCACAATTGGGGCGAGGTCCAGGAGGCGAGGCTCCGCAATGAAGGCGAGCGCCCGGTCCCGCACTATTGGAGCCACGTCCGCTGGGTCTGGGGTGCGGAGAACATGGACGCCTTCATGGCGCTCTGCAGAAAGATCACTCTCGACGGAGAGATGGAGAAGATCCGCGTCCCCTTCCTCGTCACCCACGGGGAGAAGGACAGGCAGATCCCCCTGAAATACGCCCACCAGAGCTACGACCAGCTGGTGAACAGCCCCAAGCGCGAGCTGAAGATCTTCACTGAACGCGAGGGGGGGGTGGAGCACGTCGGCGCGGACAACATGAGCTTCGGCTGCAACTACATCGCCGACTGGCTCGCCGAGACGCTGGGCGGCCGCACGCGATGAACGCCTCCGCCCTGCTATGCGGCCGGGGGGCCACGTCCCGGCTTCAAGGATCCCGGCGAGCGGCCGATGATCCGGCTGAAGGCGCGGCCGAACGCCTTTTCGGAAGCGTAGCCGAGGTCTTCGGCGGCGGTCTTGACCAAGCATCGCCCCGCAGCGATCCGCTCAGCGGCGAGCCGCATGCGCAGGCCCGTGAGATAGCCGAAGGGCGCCTCGCCCATCAGCCTCGAGAAGGCCTCGGCGAAGGCCGAGCGCGACATTCCCCCCTCCCGGGCCAGGGCCTCGACCGTCCACTCGCGCCCTGGATCTCTGTGCAAGAGCGCCAGCGCCCGCGCCACCTGCGGATGCGACATGCCACGCAGCCAGCCTTGCGCCGCCTCTGGATGCAGGACCAGGTGACTTCGGATGGTGCTGAGGAACAGCAGCTCGGCCAGCCGATTGGCCATGGCGCCATAGCCGGTGCGCCCATCTCCCGGCCCGGCGACGATCGACTGCACCACCGGCTGCAGCCAGGGCGTGATCCTGTTCTCTTCCGCGCTCAGGTGGATCAGCGCTGGGAGGTTCCGCCCCAGCGAACTCGGGCCGGAATCGGGGAAATCCAGCAGGACGGTGAGGAAACGGGTGACGCTCTGTCCGCCTTCGATGTCAACGACGATCGGCGCATCGAGGCGCTGCCCTGGACGCCAGGGAGCCAATCCTTGGGTCTCGAACAGATCGGCGATGTGCACGGCCGGTGCGCCGCGGGTGGAGCGCGCGATGTGGGTCGTCCCGGCTGCGAGGAGGAAGACATCGCCCGCGCCCACTTCGCACGGCGGCTCCCCCTCCACCTCCAGCCAAAGGCGTCCCTCAACCACGGCGTAGAACAGGGCCGGCCCGAAATGGGGGACCTCGATGCCCCAGGGCGCCGGCATTCGAAAGCTCGCGATCACGCCCGTCCGCAGCTGCAGCGTGTCGAACAGGTCGCTGAGCAGGTCCGGCGTGGGCGCGACTTGACGCATGGCCCCGGCTCTAGATGTATCCCTGGACGAATGCGACCCTTTTCCCGACGTATAGGGGTCCAAACCTCCGCCAACCTGCGTCATCATGGTCGCACAACACAGCGCTGACGGGCGCGGGAGACGAACCATGGGCAAACCAGAACAAGCGCGTCTGGTCGAGCCGGCGAACCTCGACCGGACGACGAGGTAGCCTATGAGCGGGGTCCCCCGGCTCGAATTGGATCCCTTTGGCGAGTCCTTCCTCGCCGATCCCTATGCGCACCACGAGGCCCTGCGGGAAGCCGGTCCGGTGGTGTGGCTGGAGCCGATCGGGTGCTTCGGCATGGCCCGGCACACCGAAGTGCAGGCGACGCTGAAGGACCACGTCGCCTTCTGCTCCGGTCGCGGCGTCGGCCTCGCCGACTTCGCCAAGGAGCCCCCCTGGCGGGACCCCTCGTTGCTGCTGGAGGCCGACCCACCCGCCCACAGCCAGGCCCGCGCGATCATGAACCCGATCCTGTCGCTCGGGGTGCTCAGGGACCTGAAGCCGTACTGGGCGGGCCAGTCCGAACAGCTCGCCGATGAGCTCGTGGAGAAGCGGACCTTCGACGCGGTGGCGGATCTCGCCGAAGCCTTTCCCATGCGTGTGTTCCCCGACGCGGTCGGCGTCCCTCGCGAAGGACGCGAGAAACTGCTGGTCTACGCCAGGGCGGTGTTCAACGCCTTCGGTCCCAGGAACGCGATCTTCCAGCGGGGCGCCGACGAGGCGGTGGATGCCGTGGCCTGGGTGGCCCGGGCCTGTCGCAGAGAGAGCCTGTCGCCTGGCGGCTGGGGCTCAGCCGTGTTCGCGGCGGCCGATCGCGGGGAATGCACCGAGGCGGAGGCCGAGCGGCTGGTCCGCTCCTTCCTGTCTGCCGGCGTCGACACCACGGTGAATGGCCTGGGCCACCTCATTCTGGGCTTCGCCACGCATTCCGAAGCCTGGGAGACCTTGCGTGCGCAGCCGTCGCTGGTCCGAAAGGCCTTCGACGAAAGCCTGCGCTGGGATTCCACAGTGCAGACATTCTTCCGGACCACGACGCAGGACGTCAACGTCCAGGACGAGCCGATCCCGGAGGGCTCGAAGGTCCTCCTGTTCCTGGCCGCCGCGAACCGTGACCCGCGACGGTGGGCCGAGCCGGAGCGGTTCGACATCCGGCGCCAAGCGGTCGGACATGTCGCCTTCGGTCAGGGAATCCACCAGTGCCTCGGCCAGATGGTGGCCCGGCTCGAGGCGGAGGTGCTGCTGGAGGCGCTGTTGCCGAAAGTGAAGTCGATCCGCCTCGCCGGCCTGCCCGAGCGGCGGCTCAACAACACCCTTCACGCCCTGTCTCGCCTGCCGATCGAGATCGAGCCCGTCTGAGGAAGCCACCATGACCACTGCCCCCTTCCGCCGTATCGTCACTGGTCACAACGCCGAGGGACATGCCGTGATCGTCGAGGATCGCCCGCCGCCGCGGGTCGTCCAGGTCGGCGGGGAAGCCGGCCCGATGTTCTATGAGGTCTGGAATACGAGCGAAGCGCCAGCGCGGATCGACCGCGCTTCGGGTGAGCCCCACGAGGAGGGAGTCATCCTGGCCCCGCCGAAGAACGGGACCCGCATCCGGGTGCTCGACATCCCTCCCGAAGACGAACGCGTGACGAGCCTGACCGCCGAGCAGGCTCGCGCCCATTTCGCCGAAGTCGGCGCCGCCAGCGCCGCCTCAGGCGGTGCGGACTCACGCCATGCCTACATGCACAGGACGGAGACGATCGACTACGGCATCGTGCTGGAGGGCGAGATCGTCCTCATCGTCGACGAGGGCGAGACGACGGTCCGGACCGGCGACATCGTCGTCCAGCGCGGCACGAACCACGGCTGGGCCAACCGCTCGGACAAGGTCTGCCGGATCGCCTTTGTCCTGATTGACGGGGCCTTCGACGAAGGACTGGCGTGAGCGTCATGGGCAAGTTCATCCGCAACACCTGGTACATGGCCGCCTGGTCGCATGAGCTGGGGGAAGAGCTGCTGTCCCGGCGCATCGCTGGACGACGACTCGTGCTGTTCCGCGCCGCCGACGGCTCGGCGGCCGCCCTGGATGATCGATGCCCCCACCGCTTCGCGCCGCTCAGCCGTGGGACGCGACGGGGCGACACCATCACCTGCGCCTATCACGGCCTGACATTCGACCGCACAGGCGCGTGCGTTCGGAACCCCTTCGCCGACCGCATCCCGGCGGCCGCGAAGGTCCGTGCCTGGCCGCTGCGGGAGCGTGACGGAATTGTCTGGCTCTGGACCGGCGATGATCCCGCGGCCGCGGATCCCTCAGCCATCCCGGACTTCGCCATGCTCGCCGAGACGCCCGGTAGCCGAACCCTGCACGGCTACACGGTGATGCGGGCCAACTACGAGTACGGCACGGATAACCTGCTCGACCTCAGCCACATCGAGTTCGTCCACAAAGGCACCTTCGCCGGCGCCGGCGTGATCTTCGCCGGGACGCATCAGGTGCTCGTGGAGGGCGCCGCGCTCAGATCGAACTGGTGGATGCCGAAGGTGAAGGCGCCGGGCCACACTGCCGGGATCTATCCGCCGGACCTGCTCACCGACCACTGGCTGGATATGCGCTGGAACGCGCCGGCGAGCATGCACCTGGAGGTCGGCGCCACGCCGGCCGGACAGCCCCGCGACAGCGGCGTGATCGTGCAGCAGGCTCACATCCTCACGCCGGAGACAAACGACACCACCCACTATTTCTGGGCCAGCACCTATGCGGAGGTGGAGGGGGGGCCGGACATGGGGCCAGTCCTGCGCGAGCTGTTCACCCAGGCCTTCGACCAGGAGGACAAGCCGATCATCGAAGCGGCCTACGCCAACCTCGACGGAGGTGAGTTCTGGGACCAGCGGCCCGTCTCGCTCGGGATCGACCAGGGCGGCGCCCGCGCGCGCCGCATGATCCAGGACATCCTCCGGCGCGAGGCGTCGACCGCGGGAGACGCGCCGTGAAGCTCGCCACGCTGCCGGGTGCGGGACGGGACGGGAACCTCGTCCTGGTTTCGCGCGACCTGTCCCACGCGGTATCCGCCGGGCCCATCGCCGCCACCTTGCAGATCGCGCTGGATGACTGGGCGCGGGTCGAACCGCAGCTCCTGGCGCTCTCGCAATCGCTCGAAGGCGGGACCGCGGGCGGCATCTTCCCGTTCGATCCCGCGCAAGTCCTCGCGCCCCTGCCGCGGGCGTTCCAGTGGCTCGATGCGTCGGCGTTCCTCTCGCACGGACGCCTGATGGCCAAGGCGATGCGATTGAGCTCAAACCCCCAGACCAGCGACGCCCCCCTGATGTACCAGGGCGGTTCCGACGACTTCCTGGGTCCCTGCGCCGACGCTCCGTTCCCTTCCGAAGCGGACGGCATCGACTTCGAAGGCGAGTTCGCGGTGATCGTCGACGAGACCCCCATGGGCGCCTCAGCCGAACGCGCCCGGCAGGCCGTCAGGCTGGTAATTCAACTCAACGACTGGAGCCTGCGCGTCGTCGCGCCGAGGGAGATGCAGTCCGGGTTCGGCTTCATCCACGCCAAGCCAGCCACGGCCTTCGCGCCCGTGGCCGTCACACCCGACGAGCTCGGATCGGCGTGGGCCGAGGGGCGCGTCGGGCTGGACCTGCGCGTCACCTGGAACGACAGGCCCTTTGGCCGTCCGAACGGCGGGGCGATGAGCTACAGCTTCTTCGAGCTGATCGCCCATGCGGCCCGCACACGCCGCCTAAGGGCTGGCGCCATCATCGGCTCGGGAACCGTGTCGAACGAAAACCCGCACGAGGTCGGCTCCGCCTGCATTGCCGAGAAGCGAGGGCTGGAGATCATCGCCACTGGAGAACCGACGACTCCCTTCATGAGCTTCGGCGATCGGGTCCGGATGGAAGCGCTGGACAAATACGGCGCACCGGTCTTCGGCGCGATCGACCAGCGCGTGGTCAAGGCATAGCGCCATGCGGCGCTGCGGAGGGCGCGACCCCACCCTCCGCCGTGCTCGCCGTCAGCTCGACGCCTGGGCCTCTTCCCGCGCCCGGGTGATCCGTTCAGTCTCCTCGCGTGTGGTCTCCGGCCCGCGGTTCCTGCTGGCAAGTCCGCCGATCGCCGGTCCCTTGGTGAACGGTTCCGGATCGCCTTCACGCAGTTTCAGGCCGAACAGGGGGTTCATGCCCGGATGCCGGCCGAGGCCGCCAAAGAGGTCGAAGCCCCGATCGAGCCAGTCGCTCAGCGGATCGTCATCGGTCATTGGTGGGGTCCTGGCGACGGACGCCGTCCACAGGAACACCGAGAGCGCCCGGTAGTCGGCGTAGTTGGGCTTGTCGCCTCCGAGCCACTTGTTCTCCTTGAGCATCTGGCGGAACGGCTCAAGTGTGGGAAGCACCTGCGGCAGGCGGTCTTCGCGTCCGGCCTGGACGTCCTCGAGCTTGCGGCCCCCAAGCATGTTCTCGCGGCTCTTGGTGACGTAGTCGTGGTCCTGCGGCAGGGACAGGTCGCGATAATCCTGGATGTAGCAGCTGAACCAGGGACCGATCGCCGTCCGCCAGAGCCAACCCTCGACGAACATGGTCAGGGGCTTGACGCTCGGATCGCCGATCAGCATGGGCCGGTCGGGATACTTCTCGTCGAGGTATTCGGCGATGAGCCAGCTGTCGAGCACCCACTCGCCGTCGTCGACGATCGCCGGCAGGCGCTCGGAACGGCCGTTGGTGCGCTCCATGATGCCGGTGAAACCGCCCGGCACGATGTCGATGTCGAAGCCCTTGTGGGCCAGGGCGTACTTGGTCGCCCACACGAAGGGGCTGATGGTGCAGCCGGAAGCCAGCTGCAGGTCGTAGAGGGTTATGGTGTTGTTCTTGGCCAAGGGGATTCCTCCTTCGGACATGGCGTCTGTTTGACCATCGACCCGAGCGCCAGACTGCACAAGGCTTGCGCGGCGGCAGGGTGGTTTCGGGCGCCTGGTGAAACGCAGGCCTGAACTCGCGTCAACCGCCCCTTGCAACCCAGGTGGCGCTAATACCACCAGTCAATGGCCTCTTGCTTCCCAAGGCCATTGCTGTTCGGTGACGCTCAAGAGGTCGCCGAGGGCCGGCAGACCCAATGTGAGGGAAACGAGAGCCGAATGGCCGATGGTCAGTCCATCGCGCATGCGAGCGCGTCCAAGCCGATTCCACAGCCGGAGCCGGGCCTTACGCCTGAAAAGCTGATCCAGCGTGCACGCGACATGCGCGAGATGTTCCGCGCCCAGCAGGACGAGGCCGACGAACGCGGCTGGTACACCGACGAGGTGCACGAGACCCTGAAGCGCGGCGGGTTCTACCGCATCGTCCAGCCCAAGATGTTCGGCGGGTACGAGTTCGAGCCTTCGACTCTCATCAAGGTCGTGATCGAGATCGCCCGCGGGCACCCGTCCAGCGGCTGGTGCTACTGTCTCGGCTCGTCGCACGCCCTGATCGCGGCCTCACACTTCGAAGAGGAGACCCAGGCGGAGGTGTTCGGCTCGGACGGCGACTTCCGCGCGCCTCACCGCGCCCCGCCGTCGGGGAAATTCGAACGCGTGGAGGGCGGCTATCGCGTCACCGGAGCCTGGAACTATTCGTCGGGCGCTCCGATCTGCACGCACTTCATGGGCGGCTCGGTCCTTCCGGTCGACGACGGCGGGCCGAAGCTGAACCGGGACTTCATCGTCCCGCGCAAGGACATCGAGATCATCCCCGACTGGGGTGGCGACCGGAGCCTGGGCATGCGCGGCTCGGGTTCGCAGACCGTCAAGCTCACGGACGTGTTCATCCCGGACCGGCGGTTCTGCAAGTCCGTCCTGCTGACCCTGCCCGACTGGTCGGACGGCACGCCGGGGACTCGCCTGCACGGCAACCCAATGTACCTCGGCATTCCAGGCGGTCTCTATCACTCGACCTTCACCGCGATCATGACCGGCACGGCCTACGCGGCGATCGACGAGTTCGAGGAGATCATGCGCAAAAAGTCGGTGATGGGCCGGCCCGATGTGCTCAAGCTGCACGATCCGGCCAGCCAGACGGCGCTCGGCGAGGCCCTGGCCATGACTCATGCCGCCGAGGCGCTCGCGATCGCGGTTTCCAGTGAGTACATGGCGCTTTGCCGGCGTTGGCAGGAGACGGGCGAACCGATCACACCCAAGGACACGCTGAGGATCTGGTCCATAGCCCAGAAGGGCTGCTACCTGGCGTGCGACGCGGTGCAGGTGCTGTTCCGCGCCGCCTCAGCGTCCGCCTCCCACAAGGGCCAACGGATGCAGCGGTATTTCCGCGACATCCAGATGTACCTGGTCCACCCTTCCGCCCAGCCGATCGTCAGCCTGATGTACGCCCAGAACTACGTCGGCCTGAGCGCCGGCATTCCGGGCGTCAGCTGACCGACGCCTTCAGGCCGCGGCCGACACGGCCGTCTTGCCGAGGATCATGTCGGAGGCCTTCTCGGCGATCATGATCGTGGGCGCATTGGTGTTGCCGGACGAGATCCTCGGCATGATCGAGGCGTCCACCACCCGCAGCCCCTCGATGCCGTGCACCCGAAGCTGCGGGTCGACCACGGCCATCGGATCGTGGCCCATCCTGCAGGTGCCCACCGCGTGATAGAGCGTGGCGCCCGCGACGGCCGCATAGCCGAGCATGCTCTCGCGGGTGTCGCCGAACGGATCGCCCGGCTCCGCCAGGTAGGGCGTGATGGCCGGCTGGGACATGATCTTGCGCGCCCACTTCAGGCCCGCCATCGCCGCTTCCTGGTCGATCGGATCAGCCAGGTAGTTCGGCACGATCCGGGGATAGACCTTGGCGTCGCCCGACCGGATATGGATGTGCCCACGCGACTCCGGCCGCAGCTGGCAGGGCGTGCAGGTGAGCCCCGGCTGCTTTTCCAGGACCAGCGCCTGGGTCTTGCCCAGGGCTTCCAGGTCCATCGACGCCGCCATCATGTGGAACTGCAGGTCGGGATCAGTCAGGTCCTGGCGTGACTTGCAGAAGGCGACGATGTGGGCGACCGCGAACGTGAGCAGGCCCTTGCGGGCCACCGCGTACTTCAGCATCTCGCCCAGCAGCCGTGGGCCACGCGACAGCTCGTTGACCGACACGAACTCCGGCTTCAGCCGCCACTGGCAGCCGATCATGTAGTGGTCTTGCAGGTTCTCGCCGACGCCATTCAGCGCGTGCAGGACCGGTACGCCCGCCCCGCTCAGCACCTCGGCGCGGCCCACGCCGGAGACTTCGAGCAGCTGGGGTGACGCAACCGCTCCGGCCGCCAGGACGACCTCCGCGTTGGCCTTCGCCGATCGCGTCGCACCCTTCTGTGTGTATTCGACCCCGACGGCGCGGCGACCCTCGAACAGAATCCGGGTGGCCTGGGCCCCGGTCGCGACGGCCAGGTTCGGTCGGCCCATGACGGGATGCAGATAGCCGGTCGCCGTAGAATGCCGCTGGCCGTTCTTGATGGTGAACTGAAACCAGGTCACGCCTTCCTGGTGGCGGGCGTTGATGTCGGCCGAGCGTGGAATCCCCGCCTCGACGGCCGCCTCCAGCAATGCGCCGGAGATCGGGTGCTGCTCGGTGATGTCAGAGACGTTCAACGGGCCTCCAGCCCCGTGCGCCTCGTCGGCGCCGCGCTCCTGGTGCTCGGAGCGCCGAAAATACGGCAGCACATCATCGTAGGACCAGCCCTCGCATCCCGACTGGCGCCAGCCGTCGTAGTCAGCCGCCTGGCCACGGATGTAGAGCAGTCCATTGATCGAGGATGACCCGCCCAGCACCTTGCCCTTGGGCCACTTGTGCCTGCGCCCGCCTGAGCCGGGGTCTTCTTCGGTCTCGTAGAGCCAGTTCACCTTTGGGTCGTTCAGGGTCTTGCCGAACCCGATCGGCGTCTGGACCATCATGTTGGACCAGAACTGCTTTGGATTGTGCAGCGGCCTGTCGTCGCCGCCAGCCTCCAGCAGCAAGACTTTGTTTCTGGAATCGGCGCTGAGCCGGTTGGCGAGGACACAACCCGCGCTCCCCGCCCCGATGATGATGTAGTCGAAAGCGCCGGCGTCAGACATGGCTCTTACCTCGTCTCGAATGTCTTGGCGGGCGCCCGACTTGGAGCGCCACACTCTTCCCGCGGCTTCATCCGGCAGGGACACAGCCTTTGCTCTAGCGGAGCTTGGCGACGCCTATCCAGAATGCGGCATATACTGGTACAGGCGCCACCCGATGGCTAGTCGGATTGCCGCATCAGTGACCGGCGGCTGGCGCCCCCGGCGCCAGCGCCTGTTGACCCTCGAGCAACTTGGCCTGCCCCGAGATGTAGCCGCGGATAGCCTCAGCCTGTTGCGGACTGACGTAGTCGCGGAAGCTGGCCATCCCTTGCTCTTCCAGGGCGCCGTCGATGACCACGGATTTCCAGGCGGCTGCATGGGACAAGGCCGACGACGTCCGCAGGTCGGGCATGATCGCGCCGCGATGGCAAATCGAACAATAGGTGAAATAGAGACCTTCGCCGCTCTTGATCTGGGCCGGCTCGAACGAGTCCGCCGACGGGTTGGGGGCCGGCCGCGGCGTGGGGGTGAAGGTCGGCAGCTTCGCGCCGCCATCCAACTTGAAGACCAGGAGCCGGCCATTGGGGTAGACCTGATCGGGACCCGGGGGCGGCGTCGCGACCCCCATCGACCCGCCATATCCGGCCAGGACCGCGACATACTGCTCGCCGCCAGCCTTGAAACTGATCGGCCCGGCCATGACGCCGGTCTGCGCGTCGAAATCCCAAAGCCTGGCGCCATTGTCAGCGCGATAGGCGTGGAAACCGCCCTTCGAATCCCCCTGGAAGACCAGGTTGCCGCCGGTGGCCAGCGTCCCGCCGTTCCAGGGATGGCCGTAGCGGACCCGCCACGCTTCCTTCTGCGCGACCGGATCCCAAGCCAGCAGATAGCCCTGGTTCAGACTGGCGATGTCCTTTGTTCCCGCCGGCACGCCGGGGGTCGCCGGCGTGGCGCCGACCAGGCTGACCGCAGTATTCCATCGACCCTTGTGGAATTCGAACGGGTTTGCGTTGGAATAGACCAGCGGAACCTGCATCGCCGGCAGGTAGACGAGCCCGGTCTTCGGACTGAACGACATGGGCTGCCAGGCGTGGGCGCCGATTCCCGATGGAAAGACCATGTACGGACTGGTGGCGAAGCGCGCCGCGGGAACCTCGATCGGTCGCCCGGTTTTCATGTCGATTCCCGTGGCCCAGTTCATGGGCGCGTAGGCCTTGGCGGAAATCAGCTTCCCGGTCTCACGATCAAGGACATAGAAGAACCCGTTCTTCGGCGCCTGCATCAGCACCTTGCGGGGGTGACCGCCGATGTTGAGCGTCGCCAGGGTCATCTGTTGGGTGGCGGTGAAGTCCCAGGTCTCGCCCGGCGTCGACTGATAGTGCCAACGGTAGCGGCCAGTGTCCGGATCGACGGCCACGATCGAAGACAGGAACAGGTTGTCGCCCTTGCCAGCCGAACGGACGCGATAGTTCCAGGGAGAGCCGTTGCCGACGCCGAGATAGAGCTGGTTCAGCTCCGGATCATAGACGATCGAATCCCAGACGGTGCCGCCGCCGCCGTACTTCCACCACTCCCCGGACCAGGTCTTCCCCGCGACCTTCGACATCGCCTCGTCGGACGCCGCATGGTCCGGTCCCTTTGACGGGTCGCCCGGAACAGTGAAGAACCGCCAGACCAGCTTGCCGGTCTCGGTGTCGTAGGCGCTGACGTAGCCTCGGACATCCAGTTCGGCCCCGGAATTGCCGATGACCACCTTGTCCCTGAACACCCGCGGCGCACCGGTGATGGTATAGGGCATGGAGTGGTCGACGATCGTGTCGGCTGACCATTTGACCAGCCCCGTCTTCGCATCGAGGGCGATCATCCGACCGTCGAGCGCACCGACAAAGATCTTGCCTTTCCAGGCGGCTATGCCGCGGTTGCCGACGTCGCAGCAGGCGTGCACGGCGACGCCCCCGCGGACCTGGGGGTCGTAGCGCCACCGCAGCTTCCCGGTGCGGGCGTCCAGGGCCATGACCTTCGACCACGCCGTCGAGATATAGATCACCCCGTCGATGACGAGGGGCGTGCCCTCCTGGCCGCGGGCGTTGTCGAGATCACGCCACCACGCGAGCTGGAGCTTGCCTACGTTGCCGTCGTTGATCTGGTCGAGCGGACTGAACCTCTGCTCCAAATAGGTCCGGCCGTAGCTCAGCCAGTCGGCGCCGTCGCCGTCTGCCCGCTCCAGTCGGGGCTGATCAACCGCCGCCACGCCCCGCCCGCCAGGACTGCAGGCCGCCAGGACGAGCAACGCCGCAAGCACCGTCAGAATGGCGGAGACACCGCGACCAGCCGACAACTCGTCCCCCCTGCGCGCCCTGTGGCGCTCTGGGCGGCCCCCGGATCACCAGGGTCCACCCGGTCTCCAGCTCAACCTAACCGGACTGCCAAGCTATCCTAGCAGGCTAGGACGATGGCGCAATGCGGGCTCGAGGCCCCTCTGCAGCCCTCGCTCACTTGGCCGGCTGGAGCTCGCGCTGGCCGTAGGCGGTGACGCCGGACGCGAGGAACAGCTCCGTGAACGGATCGTCGGGAGTCTCAGGCGCGCGGCCCTCGCGGATGGTCGTGCGGCGCATGTCGCGGCGATGGTTCGCCTCGTCGTATTCCCCGCCCCTGTGCATGGAACAGAGGTTGTCCCAGATCACCATGTCGCCTGGCGCGTAGGTGACGCTGAACACATACTGGGGCTGGGTGGCGAAGGCGATGAGGTCGTCCAGCAGCGCCCGTCCCTCGTCGTGCGGCAGGCCGACGATGTCACGGGCGTGGGCGGCCACGTAGAGCGCCTTGCGGCCCGATCCCTCGTGCACGTGGACCAGCGGATGAACCGCATGCGGACGGGCGTCGACATCCTCGTCCGTCAGGGGATAGCCCGCCGTCTTGCGAGACCACCAGAGCGAGTGCCGCGCCTGCAGCGTCTCGATCCTGTCCTTCAGCGCCTGGGACAGGTCTTCATAGGCCGAACGAGTGTCGGCGAACCAGGTCTGCCCCCCGACCGGCGGCGCTTCGTGGCACAGCAATAGCGACTGGGCCGACCGGATGTCCATGAACGAGGAGTCGGTGTGCCAGAGGCGGTCCCCCTTCTTGTGGAGCCGCACCATCTCGTTGTCGAGGATGCGTCCGTCGGCGTCGAGATTGCTGGCGTCGAACAGCTCGCGGTAGGCATGCCGGGACTTGCGTCCCGAGATCGTCGGGGCGAGCTCGATGTGGCCGAAGATCCGGCTGAACGCCACATGGGTCTCGTCGGTCAGGCCGGTCTTGCGCCAGACGGTCACGCCCCACTGGCTCTGCGCGGCCACGACCGCTTGCCGCACCGCCTCGTCCAGCGGCCTGGTGATGTCGACGCCCGAAATCTCTGCCCCGAACTTGGGAAGGATCGGCTTGACGGTCAGGCTCACGGTGTCGCTCGTTCCGGATCCACTCACTCCGCGGCCATCCGCGCCGAGGCGCCTTCGGTATCGATGCCGTAGAGCTTGGCGGCGTTGTCGTGGGTGAGTTTCTTGATGGTCTCCGGCGGCAGGTGACCCATGGTCTCCTGGGCGATCTTCCTCGAGTTGGGCCAGATGCTGTCCGGGTGGGGATAGTCGGTCGCCCACAGGAGGTTGTCCGGGCCCCAGAACTCCAGCAGCCGCATGGCCGTCGGGCTCTGCTGGAAGGTGCCGTAGACCTGCCGCTTGAACAGGTCCGAGGGCTTCATCTTATGGTGTGGGATGCCACCCTTATCGGCCCAGTACTCCTCCGACTCCCACAGCCGCCAGTGCCGGTAGTCCAGTTCCTCCACCACCCACGGCACCCAGCCCACGCCGGACTCGGCGATGACGATCTTCAGCTTGGGATGGCGCTCCAGGATGCCGTAGGCGAACAGGTCAACGAACGGATCCAGGAACTGCTCCACGAAGGACTTGGCGTGCAGGAACGTCGCGCCCGGGCTGCCCTTCAGGGGATCGAACGCCGCGCCCGCCGAAGCGAACACCGTGACGTGGAATGAGAGGATGATGCCGGTGTCTTCCAGCACCTGGAACAACGGTTCCCAGCGCGGGTCGGACAGGCGGGGCTCAGCCGTGGCGATCTGCAGGTTCGCCTGCTTGACCCCGCCCCGAGCCGCCAGCCGCCGAAGCTCCGTCACCGCCGCCTCGGGATAGGGCGGCAGCATCGGCACGCCCAGCAGCCGGTCGGGCGCGATCGAGCAGAAGTCCGCCAGCCAGTCGTTGTAGACCCGGTAGCACTCGTCCCTGAACTCAGCGTCGTCCAGCTTGATCGAGGTCACCGGCACGAAGATCACATGCGTCCAGACTCCGTCCCGGTCCATGTCCGCAAGCCGCAGCTCCGCCACCCCGGGCCGACGCTCGGTCTGGTCGACGATTCCACCCCGGTCGAGCGCTGTGAAGATCGGCTTTGGCCCCTTGAAGCCCCCGCCCTTGCCAGACCAGCCGCCCCAGACCTGGTCATCGCACACCCACACGGCCCTGCCGTCGCGCTCCTCGACGTGCGGCGCACGTTCCTGCATCGCCGCCGGCATCCGCGACGTCCACAAATCCGCGGGAAGCTGGTTCAGATCCAGATGGTCGTCACAGGAGATCAG
>FTHA01001218.1_pt1 | contig 33942 bp, 23 predicted proteins | sample 1640771 | NCBI WGS metagenome assembly FTHA01 (sample SAMEA3914789, study PRJEB12502) | metagenome | biome: forest; material: soil | place: Canada | collected 2011-07-03 | depth 0.3 m | reverse complement strand
TTGTCGCCACATCGTTAAATCCATCGCGGATGGATTGGAATAGGGTCGTTGGGCGCAACCTGCGGCGTCTCCGGGAGGCACGCGGGTTGACCCAAGAGGCCCTGGCCGGCGACGCCGGCTTGGCCATGCGCCACGTTGGACGGATCGAGCGTGGCCAAAGCAGCCCGACTGCGGCGATGCTGGGCAAGCTCGCCGAGGCGCTTGGCGCGGACCCGGCGGAGTTCTTCAAGCACGAGCCCTAGCCGGCGCATCACAACGTGGCGTGGTCCGATGCCCGCGATCCGATCAGCTTCAGGCCGATCGTCCGCCGACGTGTCCGGACCGAGCGGGGCAAGTCGCCAAGCTGACAAAGAACACGCCGGGAAGGTCCTTGACACCAGCCGCACCATCGTCGCCGCGGACAACGTCACGCCAGCATTACATGTGATATGGGACGGCCTCGGAAGGTCAGGTCGACGGCTCGGAGCACTATTGGTTCGAGGATCGCGGGCCGAGTTGCACCCTTCTCGTGCAGGACCGGCTGGTGAAGGAGCTCAGGCTCGCAAAGGAGCTCAGGCTCGCCTGCGTCAGCACCATGAAGATCGGCAACGTCTTCCTGCCGATCTTCATGGCGGACTACAACGCCCGCTTCGCCAAGCCTCCGTTCAACGACAAGGATCTCCACCGTCTCATGATGCCCAGGGACCGGCTGGATGAAGCCTTCACCTGGCGCGCTGAGCGGACCCTGTCGCAGTCTCTGACGCTTCAGTACGACAACATCCTCTTCATGGTCGAACCCTCCGAATTTGCTCAGGCGGCAATCGGCCTGAGGGTCGGGGTGGTGGACTTCCCCGACGGGCGATTGGAGATCCGCTTCAAAGGCAGGAGCATGCTCTATCGGACCTTCGACAGGCTGCGGCGTGTCACCGAGACGGCGGTCCTGGAGAACAAGCGGCTTGGCGGCCTCCTCGCCTTGATCCGCCAAGACCAGCAGACCCAGCCACTAGGTCAACGCACCCGCACGGGCCCAGAGCGGCGGGACCAGACCGGGCACATGTTCAGCGTGGGATGAGGCTACTTAAGCCGTTCTTTGCGCGAGCAGTCTACGATTTAGGGCATCTAGGCGGGAGGTTCGGATCGGTCGGGTCGAATCCGCTGCTCTTTGTTTGTAAGAAAACAACACGCCATGGACGCTCAGCTGATGCACGCGGGATGAACCGCCCATTCCATTCCTGGACGGTGTTGTCTTTGTCCGCCTCCACAGGTCCATTCTTCAGTAAGATCAGTAATTTCGCCTTCGGCGTGAACAGGTCGGTTAATACGACACGCGCCTGCATGGTGGCCGGCGTGGGGCTTCCTGCGAATACTTTGTCGACATCGATATCGACATCCCATCGGCCGCCGACCACTATCACGCCTGGCTGAGCCTGAACAAAATGATCAAGGCCGACAAAGTTTTCGGTATGTTGGAAGTGACCCACGACAGCTAGATCGTAGCAGATGTCATCTGCGGTGTTCGATGCTTGTGTCAGCGTCGCCACGGCCGCTGCGATGAGTAAAACGGACATGTCTTTCCCCCCGCTGATCCGTCAGCTGCTTTGGTCATCGACCGTGACTGTGAGCACGTAATTTGTCACGGACAAGTTCTGGCGGCGCCTGCGTCGAGAAGGTGGTGGCTTGGCAGATCGCCGCCGCATTGGCTGTTGTTGGTGCGGATTCCGCCATAGGACCCATCGTTACTCAGGACACCATCGGCAGGCACTTTGGAAGGGTCTGACAGGCCGTCGAGCTAGTCCGCAGCGCAGCAAACGTATCTAGCGCAAAAAGCTGGTGACGGCTCACGTAACCTGCACATCGCTGCCGCCACCGTCATACCGGTAACCGAGCCCAAACCATGGGGGTCTGGCAAACGAGCCAAACCGACCTCAGTCGGTGTCAAAGAGCCCACCGCCGCTCGCGCCGGTCGCCCAACACGGATTCAGTTCCGTCGCTCTATTCGATTCGAATCCGCTCTACCGCATCCTGGGTGATCTTGTCGCCCCGGCGATCGTAGAGCTTGGTCGTCCGCGGCGAGGCGTGGTTGGCCATTTCCTGGGCCAACTCCAGCGTGCCGTCATTCTCAAGGTAGGTGGTGATCCCCGTGCCGCGGAAAGAGTGGTTGCCGATCTTCTCGACGACGCCCGCCTTGGTCGCTCGCCGACGGACCATGGCGTAGGCGTCGTGGCGGCTGAGGCGTTCGGACCCGAGCTTGCCCGTGCGTCCGAGCGCCGCGCGAAAAAGGGGAAACTTGGCCTCCGCCGGATCCAGCGCGGTCATGTAGGCGTCAAGGTGCTCCAGCAGCCGGTGATGTACCGGCATCTCATGGACCTTGCCGCCTTTCTCGTGCAGCCGGAGCCAGGACCGGCCGGCGGTCTGCACCAAGTCCTCGAGGTCCATGCCGACGGCGGCCGAGATGCGGGCGAAGCTGTAGACCATCACCGCGATCAGGGCCCGGTCGCGCAGCCCGACCAGGCTGTCGGTGTCGATGGACTCGATCAGCCGCTTGGCCTCGGCGGCGGTGAGGATCGGCGTCTTGCCCCGCTTGATGGTGTAGGCTGGCCCGCGCACCGGCGCCGCCGGATTGGTCTCCAGCACACCGTGCCGCGCCAGCCAGTCGAACAGGCCCCGCAATGCCGCCAGCCGAAGTTTGACGGTCTGCGGCGCGAACCGTTCGCCGACGGACTCTATATATGCGGATACGTGGATCGAGCGGATCTCCGCCAGCGAGCTTAGGCCGGCCACGGGTTCAAAGCGCAGGAAGTCGGCGACGGCGTTCATGTAGGCCGCGCGGGTGTTGGCATTGCGAATGGTGGCAGCGAAGAATTCCAGAAACCGCTCGGCCGCATCCGCGTGGGTGTCGGCCACGATCGCGGGCACGAGGATGCCGCCAGTGGCCTCGGGCGCTAGGATCGGCAGGGTCAGCACGGCGGCGTCAGACATGGCCACACCCTGCCCGCCGGACCCTACCAAAGGGTTACATAAAGGACGTTATGTGTGGCTAGTTGCCCGGACGCGGCTAGCGAATGAGCACGACCGGAGGAAGGCTTTCTGGGCCGAGCAGTTCCACGCGCTCGATATCGTCCCAGCGTACGCGCTGGTTCGGGAGAATGGTCCGCAGAGCCACCGGCGCTTGCTGCGGTAGCTCCTCCAGCGTCTTGATGAGTTCGGCGACGGTCACTGACCCAGTCCCTCCCAGTCGCTCCTGCGGGGATTGGAGCCCTGGAGCGGCGACCTGTCCAGCGGCGCAATAGGCTAAGCCGCGCGCGCCAGGTGATCGTCATCCGAAGGGCCGAAACCCGCCCGGGGTTCGGTCGCAGCGCAGCGGAGATAGAGCGCGGTCCCGGAGGGAAGCGCCCATCACACGGGCCAATTCACTGGCTGTCTCTACGCGTGGAGCTCGGCCCCATGGCCATCGTCTCATGGCTGCCTCTGGCGGACGCGATTCAACGTGCTTTGTGGGCCTTAAGCAAAGATTCCGCTGGGAGAAATGCTGCTCTGACGGTATTGGGGCGAGCCTACTGAGCAGGAGAGCCGGCCGCCTCGCACAACCATCCGATCCCATTGAGGACCCTAACGGTGCCGCCGACAACACCAATGGAGGGGACCGCCGTGGTCGAGAACAAATGGCCGCGGGGCGCGGAATGGCGAAAGTGGGACCTGCACGTCCATAGCCCGGCCTCCCAGGGCTACAGCGGCGACTACAATCAGTTCATCATTCAGCTTGGCAACGCCGACTGCGACGTCATCGGCGTCAACGACTATTTCTCGGTCGAGGGATACCGCGAGGTTCAGCGCCGCCTCACAGAGCCGGGCGGTGATCTGGAAGGCAACAAGGCCTATCGGGACTCGCTGGAGAAGCTGCGCTCGAAGGTCCTGTTCCCGGTCGTCGAGTGCCGGATGAACAACATCCTGGTCGACAAGAAAGGCGCTTCCGGGCCGCGCATCAACTTCCATCTGATCTTCGACCCGGCCGTCCCCCCGGATAACATCGAAACCTTCCTCAAGGCGCAGCAGGTCGCTGGCAGTTCGGTCGGCAATCGCTACGCCAACAAGGAGTTTCTGCTCAACGACGTCTCGGTGGACTTTTTCTCGGTGCTGAAAGCCCTGCATGACGATGGGAGCTTCCGAGATCATGTCTTGGTCTGGCTGCCCTACGACGAATATGGCGGCATCGACGGAATCGATCCCAAGACCGACAAGCTCTTCAAGCAGAATCTCGTGGCGTCGGCCGATATTCTGGGTTCATCCAACCGCAAGCAGGCCGACTTTTTCCTGTGGAAGGACCCCACCTACACTGAAGATGAGTATCGCGGCTGGTTCGGGAAGCGGAAAGCCTGCGTCAAGGGCAGCGATTCGCACAACAGCAACGATGAACTGGGCAGGTTGAAGGACCACAAGTCCCAGCCCACCGACAAATACTGCTGGATCAAGGCGGACCCCACATTCGCCGGCCTTCGCCAGATCATCAACGAGCCGGAGGACCGGGTCTATATCGGGCGGTCGCCGCCCAAGCTGGAGGAGGTTCGCGGCAACACGACGCGGTTCATCGACCGCCTTCACATCCGCCGAACGCCCGAAGCGGAGACGGCAGACACCTGGTTCGATTGCGAGCTGCCGCTGAGCGCCGACATGGTCGCCATCATCGGCAACAAGGGCAGCGGAAAGAGCGCACTGGCCGACATCCTGGCGCTCGCCGGCAACACCCATTGCGATCCCGACCACTTCTCCTTCCTGGTCAAGAACCGCTTCTGCGAGCGCGGCGGCAAGCTGGCGCGCCAGTTCGAGGTCAGGCCGGTCTGGGCGGACGGCACGGAGACGCGGCTTGCGCTCAATGCGAAGCCCGACCTCAACGCCGTCGAGCGCGTCCGCTACATCCCCCAGACCTACCTCGAAAAGGTGTGCACGGAGACGGAGCCGGGCCAGCAAAGCGAGTTCCAGGCGGAGCTGCGCAAGGTCATCTTCTCCCACATCAGCGAGGCCGACCGGCTGGGCAAGCCGACGCTGGACGAACTGATCGAATACAAGACGGAGGAGCTGAAAGGGCAGATCGACAATACCCGGCGCGAGGTCTCGCGGGTCAACGGGGAGCTGGTTCGCCTCGAGGAGAAGGCCGAGCCCGCCTACGCCGCACGCATTGCGGCGCTGCTGCGCGAAAAGCAACAGGAACTGAAGGCGCACGGTGAGATCGAGCCGACCAAGGTCGAACAGCCAGGCGAGGTCAGCCCAGAACAGAAGGCCGCCTTCGACACGATCACCGCCAGCCTCGAGGCTGAACGGACCACGCTCAACCGCGTCGATGCCGACATCGCCGACCGACAGCAGCGGCAGGTGGCGCTGACCGAAAAGATCGCCCTGGCGCGCAAGGTCGAGGGCAAGGTCGATAATTTCGAGAGCGAGTACGCGCGCCTTGACCGCGAGACGGCGCCCGATCTGGAGAAGCTCGGGCTCGCGCTAACCGCGATCGTCACGCTCTCGGTGGACAAGACCGCCCTGACCGCCGCCCGCGAGCAGCTGTCGGCCGACAAGGCGCTCGTCGATGCAGCGCTCGATGAGGCTGATGCTGCCAGTCTGCCCGCGCAAAAGGCGGCCTGCCTGGCGCGGATCGGGACCCTCCAGGGTCAACTCGATGCGCCGAACAAGCGCTTCCAGGAATACAATGAGGCGCTGCGGGCCTGGCAGGAAAAGGCGCAACTGATCGAGGGCGCCGCGGATCGGCCGGACACGCTGAAGGGCTATGAGGCCCAGCTCGCCTACCTGCGCGCGGACCTCCCCGGCGATATCGAGAAGCTGCGCGAACAGCGCCGCGAGATCGCCCGCGGCATCCATCGGTGTGTGGCCGCTATACGCGACGCCTACAAGGAGCTGTTCAGCGCAGTCCAGGACCTGATCAGCTCCAGCGTCATCATCAAGGAAGGCTTCCGGCTGACCTTCGAGAGCAGCATTATCGAACGCAACCTCGAGGGCGACCTGTTCGACAAGTATGTCTCGGCCAACGTCGCCGGATCCTTCTATCGCAAGGAGAAGGGCAGCGCGCTGGAGGACGTGCGCGCGGAGTTCGACGTCAATAGCGACGACGACGCCATCGCCTATGTCGAGAAGATCACCGCCCATCTTCAGAGCGACATGCGCACGGCACAGCGGGCGCCGACGGGGATCGCCAGCCAGCTGCGCAAAAACGTCGATGTGAAGGCGCTCTACGATTTCCTGTGGGGTTTCGGATACCTTCAGCCCGAGTACTCCCTCAAGCTCGACGGCAAGGATCTCAGCCACCTCTCGCCCGGGGAGCGCGGCACGCTTCTACTGGTGTTCTACCTGCTGGTGGACAAGAGCAACAAGCCGATCATCGTCGACCAGCCGGAGGAAAATCTCGACAGTCAAACCGTCTACCGGCTGCTGATCCCTGTTATCAAGGACGTGAAAAAGCGCCGCCAGATCATCATGGTAACGCACAGCCCCAACATCGCCGTGGTCTGCGATGCCGAACAGATCATCCACGCCCACATCGACCGCGCCGCCGGCAACGCCGTGATCTACACCATGGGCGCGATCGAATCCCCGGACATCAATCGCTACCTAGTCGACGTTCTTGAAGGCACCCGTCCCGCCTTTGACAACCGGGACGCCAAGTACTTCATGCCGTAGGCCGCTGGGGGTGCGGCGCGCTACCACGCGACCTCCGAAATCCCGTTGCCGATCAAGCGGCCGCCTTGAATCGTTCGAAGCGGAACGCGAGCCGATCGCGATCGGGAGAATCCTGCGGCCGCTTCGGAGGCCGCAATTGTCCTCCGTCCAGGCCTTTGATGGCCTCCAGCATCGGACCATCGGTCTGGGCGAGCAGGCGCTCGGACACATGCAGGCGATAGTCCGGATCAATCCCGATCAAGTGGGCGTCGAAGGCGGCATGGTGGATCTTCGACAGGGGAATGCCGTTGCGCACCACGGGCTGGCCGAGCAGCTCGTCCCGATCCTCGACGATGTGAGCGGCGTCGAGCAACATAGGTTCCGGCAGGCCCGACAGCGCGCATCGCCCGCGGTAGGCGCCAATCACCGCCTCGCGGAACGACGCTTGATGGAGCCGCTGTTTGACGGCTCTCAAGGCGTATCGACGCTCGATTTCAGTCGCTGGCGGTGCGAGCGCGCCTTGGTCCGGAAGGCCAAACGCGATCTGAGCGCGGCGGCTCTCGCGATCCCAGCCGCCGATGAAAGCCGGCACAATGGCCTGGTAGCGTCCCGGCGCGATGCCCAGAAAGTAGATGATGGGCACCTGGTTCTCGAACGCCTCGCGCAGCCAGCGATTGTCGGCGGCGTCGGGATTGTCCCCCATGAAGGCGTAGTCGACCATCTGGTCGCCATCGAAGATCTGTCGATGGACCTCGCGCTGGTCGTCGTACCAAACCCGGTTGCCGGTCTTTGGGAAGACGGTGTTGATGGTCAGCAAGAAGCGCATCTGCGCCGGCTTGAAGATTCCCCGGCGAGGATTGACCAGGGGATACCGCTCACCGGCGAAGTAAAAACCCTCGCCGAGCTGTTGCGCGGTCAGGTGGTCGTGGACCTCGCACAAGGACCTGACCCTGTCGAATGCGGCGCTCCGCAGGAGGGTGTCGCGCTCAGACTCTGACATCCCCTCCCCCCTCCGGCTCGTCAACCTATGCTGCATCAATCGGGTGGCGGGGAGAAATGTATTCGCTCGCGACTGGGCCACGGGCCCAGCCCATCATTTCGAAGGGCCGGACCCTGGCGAAGGCGCGGTTGGCGCTTGGCTGTTCAGGGCGGCCTCCGCGAAGCGCAGCAGATCCAGGTCGCCGGCGCCGTAGATCTGCGCCAGTCCAGAGTCGTCGCCGCGCAGGCCGACTTCGGCCGCCTGCGCCAGGGCTAGAATCAGCGCCGCCGGGCCCGGCTCTACATAGAAGGCGACGTAGGGATAGCGAGCCTGATGGTGGCCGCCGAAGCCACCCGCGTTACAGCTGCCGACGGGCGTCGCGCCAAGCGCGGACAAGGCGATCGTGGCCGCCGCCACGCCGATGTCGAGCTCCCACAGCCCGTCGCTCGGCTCGAAACACTCAAGGCGTTCGTCATCAATCCGCTGGGCCTCGTCGTCGAGATCGTCTGCGGCCTGGAGCCGGGCGATGAACCGGCGCTCGATCGCGACCGCCGCCGCGACGTCGTCCCAGCCGTACCCACGAAGATCCTGGTACATCTGGTTGCCATCAAGATAGCCGCTCTCATCGGCTTCATCGGCGTCGACGTCGGACAACGTCGCCAGACGGGTGACGTCGAGCGTCTGGCCGGTCGCGCCAGGGTAGGCGTGAGGACGCCACCGCATGGTCACCGCCCCCTGCGATAGCGGCGTTGACATTCGTGCCAACGAGAACAAAATAGAAACATTGCTGGACGCCGATCCGGGGAGGCGCCAAAGTGGCGCCATGACCTCTGATTCGAAAGCGACAACTGTTGGGTCCCTGGACCGCATCAATCTCCGCCTGCCGGCCGAGACCTTCGACGCCATCGACGCTTGCCGCGCGCAGCGGATGGGCGTGGTGTCCCGTAATACTTGGATAACCGAAGCAGTCGCAGAGAAGTTGGCGCGCGAGCGGGCGAATGACGTCCCGCAGGTCATCGATCGGCTCCGGCATGGGTGAGTTTTACGAGTTCTTCGCCGGCGGCGGCATGGCGCGCAAAGGCCTGGGCCCGGGTTGGACCTGCCGATTCGCCAACGACTTCGACTTCAAGAAGGGCCTGACCTATCAGGCCAACTTCGGCGCCGCCGAATTGAAGATCGGCGACGTGCGCTCCGTCACCCTCGACGACCTGCCCGGCGTGGCCGACCTCGTCTGGGGATCTTTCCCCTGTCAGGACCTCTCCCTCGCCGGCGGCGGCGCCGGCCTGAAGGGCGAGCGCTCGGGCACCTTCTACCCTTTCTGGGACGTGATGACGGCGTTGATCGAGGACGATCGCGCGCCAGCGATCATCGCGCTGGAAAACGTCTGCGGGACGCTGACCTCCCACGGCGGCAAGGACTTCCAGGCGATCTGCAAGACGTTCGCGGACGCGGGCTATCGCTCCGGCGCGCTGATCATCAACGCCGCGCTGTTCGTGCCGCAGTCACGGCCCCGGCTGTTCGTGATCGGCGTGCGCGACGATATTGAGATCGACCCTGCGCTGCTCTCGCCTGGTCCAGTCCCGCCGTTCCATACGCGCGGCCTGTGCAAGGCCGTGGACACCGTCCCGAAAGCGGCGCGCGCCAAGCTCCTGTGGTGGAACCTGCCGACCCCCGAACACCGCATCCGCACCTTCGCCGACGAGATCGAGGAGACGCCCGAGAGCGTCTCTTGGCATACCCCTGCGGAAACCAAGCAGCTCCTGGCGATGATGTCGCCGATCAACCTGGCCAAGGTGGAGGCCGCCAAACGCGCCGGCCGCCGCATGGTCGGCGGCGTCTACAAACGCACCCGCCTGAATGACAACGGCGCCAAGGTGCAACGCGCGGAGATCCGCTTCGACGATGTCTCGGGGTGCCTGCGAACCCCAGCGGGCGGATCGAGCCGCCAGGTGATCGTCGTCGTCGATGCCGCCAAGGTCCGCTCACGCCTGATCTCGGCGCGCGAGACGGCCCGGCTGATGGGCCTGAAGGACGACTACAAGCTGCCGAAGAATTACAACGAGGCCTATCACCTCACCGGCGACGGAGTCGCCGTCGATGTGGTGCGCCACCTGGCCAAACATATTTTCGAGCCCCTGCTCGCGCAGAACGCCAAGGCGCGCGAGGTCGCGTGACCGTCATCCCTTGCACCCGGGATGAGCGGCTGCGCGCCGAGATCGATCGCTTCGCCGAGGTGCTGAAGACCCAGGCCCATAGCCTGGGCACCCACGGTCTAGATGAGAAGGACTTCTACAATTCCGGCGTCCTGCGCGGCGCCGTCGAAAAGCTCCGCGGCGAATACATCGGGACCATGGGCCCCAAGCGCGAGTTCGTGCAGCACGTGCTCAACCACCTCGAGGACCGCAAATTCATCGCCGGATGGGATCGCGCCAAACGCGGCGCCCGCCACGACTACCTGGTGCGCCTGAACAGCGGCCGCCTGGCAGTGATCGACCTGAAGGGCTGCTTGGACGGCAACAACACCACAATCTCCGAGCGGCCGGCCGACGCCGATGAGTTCGTGGTCTGGAGTCTCTGCACCAACCCCGGCGCCGATCCTCGGCATAACGCCTGGTCGGGAATTCACTCGCGCTTGGGCACCGACATGATCGCGCGCCACCAGCAGGTCGACGGCCTGGTGATCTGGGACATGGTGTGCGCCACGTTCGGCCGGCCATGCCCGAAGCTGCAAGCCCTGGGCGCAGATCAGCCTGACCGCACCACCCCTCTCGGACCGTTTCGCACGCCGCCGCCGTGCATCTACCTGTTTCCCGCGGCCATTCCGGACGCCGACCACCCGGCGGCCCGCGCCCAGCCGCTCGACGGGGTCGAGCTCCTGTCCGCCTTTCAGGTCTGCTTCGGCGGCCGAGACGAGGAGGTGAATTTCGTCGACTTCGATCTTGACGCCACGGGCCACGAGCTGCTGCGGCGTACGACCGTGCGCCGGGCGGGACAGGTCCAGCACGTGTCAGACATGACGCCGATCCGTCGTGTCTGACCCCGGTCCTGGCCCCGGCCTTTTCGGGCGCGACCCGGATTTCGTCAATTTTCCGCCGTTCGAAACCGAGGACCTGCGCGAGAACCTCACTCGTTTCTTGGAGATGCCGTTCGAAGAACCATCCGGCGGCAAACAACCCATCGGCAATTATCGATGGGGAGTGTACGCTTTCTTCGACTACGACGGCGAGCCGATCTATGTCGGCCAAACCAGCGAGCGCGTGCGCACGCGCATCCGCCGCCACCTCACTAACCAGCGAACCGACGCGGTCGCCATGTCGGTGCTGGATCCCTTCGAGGTGTTCGAGATCGAGGTGTGGCCCTTGCCCGCCTTTCAGGTCGCGAAAAGTCGAGATGTCGCAGCGAAGCAGCACCTCGATGCGCTTGAGCGGCTCATCACCGCCCAGGCGGTCGAGAAATCTCAGTTCAAGGCAATCCTGAACGAAAAAGACCCACCCATAGGTGACCTCGTGGTCGCGGCGCCGCCGTCATTGCGCGCTCGGCTCGTCTCCGACCGGGTCTATCAGCTTCGCTCCCACCCGGATTTCCGCATTGCACGTCGGGCCCTAATCATCTCCCGGCTGGCCCAGGTGATTTCCGAGCGGGAGGTGCAAGGCGGGCTTCGCCGGGTCCTGTTGACCCAGGCCAAGCGGCTCCAGTGGCTGGCGTCACGGCGCTACGAGGCCCTTGGCGGCGCCGCCTCCGTCCCTAAGGAGTCGGACGAGGACGCCGAAGCGTAGCCAGCCGCCCGGACAGGGGGGACGAGCACCTCACCAATGTTGTCCATCCATGAGCTGACTGAAGTTTACCCAGTCCGGCGCCTCCCTCATCTCATCAAACAAGCGCCAGGATCGACCTCCCGCGTACCGGCTTGACGCATTTTCCCGTTCGAGCGCGACATGGCGGATCGCCGTCCCCTGGGGCAGCTCGAACGTGAGCTTGGTGTAGAACACGACCAGGACCATCCGCTTCGTTGTGCTGAAGAACTGCTCCAAGGTCTCCGCGACGGTCTCGCCGACGCCAAGGTCCCCGGTGCGGGCGTCAACCCAGTCCTGGGGCACTTTGACGAAGGCGATGCCGGGCCGATCGGCCGGGAGCTGCTGGCGCACCTTTCTCAGCGTGTTGAGGACCGTGGCCGCGCTGTAGTCGCTGCCCTCGATCTTGCACTTGATGTCGCCGCAAGCGACGGGGCCGCCCGCGTAGGGCACGTCCACGTCATAGTCCTGTCGCTTCACCCCGCTAGGCGCGACGTAGCTGAACGGCACGCCCTGGCGGCGCAGAAACATGCCGAAGTCCAGCTCCGCCATCGTCGGCTCGATCTGGCCGCTGAACATCCGATCCAGACAGTGCTCCAGGCCGGGCACGCCTTGGAGATTGAACAGGACTTCGGCCAGCTGGACGACCCGCAGGGTGTGGTCTTTGTCGATCCCCATGCCGTCGTCTTGCATGACCGGCTTCATCGAAAGGAAGCCAGGAAATTTGCACCCGACCAGCACGTAATCGTGCAGCCAGGGGTCACCCAGGAAGTAGGCCAGCACATAGTAGCAGGCGTGATGCAGCGTGGTCCCGACGGTTTCGCCAGCCGCCCGCACCGAGGTCCATTTGGCCTGGACCATCTCCAGCGTGAGCGCGGCGTATCTGACGGGGCGGCCAGGGGCTGTTGGGGTGATCATGGCGGATAAGTGGTGGCTGGGCCCTTGGCGGCAATCGCTCGGTGAAGGGGAGGTCTCGAGCGGCTGTTTGTGCGACAATGCCCAATCGAAATTAGGTGGAGTCGCCCAAGCGCTCAAAAGATGTTGGAAGGCGACGACACCGCGATGGGGCCTCCAACCATTCCCGAACAGGATGTCGCCCGCCAGGCCGTGTCGGCGCTGCGCGGCTATGTTTATCAGATGTATGCGTCGGCTTTAGCCTGGACGAAACTGGGCCCTGACGAGATCCTGCTGCTCGAAGTCGCTGAAGACTTCGCCACCGTGTCGTCATCAGCGCTGAAGCTCACGCAAACGGGGGACACCCGCGGTTCGGGCGCGATCACGTTGCGTCACCCCAAGGTCGTCGCGGCCATCAATAGCTTCTGGCGGTTTCAAAGCGCCAACCCGGGCCGCACCGTGAGGTTTGAATTTCTCACCACCTCCCCGGTCGGAGTCGAAAGCGGATCGGCCTTCCGGCTGGGCCGCGCCGGCCTCGAGCACTGGCGCGACGCGGCGCGCGATGAGGCCGACCTGACCCAGTTGCGGTCGTTTCTATCGACCCTGGCGCTCGAGGCCGATCTGGCGGCTTGGCTCAGAGATGCGCCCGACGACGTGGTGCGAACGCGCCTGCTGCGCGGGATCCGCTGGGAGTGCGGCGAACCGCCCCTCGCGGGCCTGGACCAGCTGTTGAACGACGCGACCGCCAACCTGTGCGCGCCGGCCGGGATTCCGCCGTCGGAGGCGAGAACACTGACGAACCTGATGGTCCTGGACCTGCTGCGGGCGGCGGTCCAGCGGGATCCTCAGGCGAGAAGCCGCACGCTAGCCGACCTGCTCCGGCTGATGGAGGAGAGCCTCTATGTCTCCGTTCCGCGAAGCAGCCTGCGCCTGGCTCCGGCGGCGGTCTTGGAGCCGAGCCTTCCGACCGGCCTCGACCCCATAGAGGCGTTTCCCACTGCACCGTTCGCCATCGACCGCACCGAGGTGTCGTCGCGCATTCGCGGCTCGGCGGCCGAACACGGCGTCAACTGGCTGTTTGGGGCCAGCGGGACGGGCAAGACATCCCTGGCCGCGGAAACCGCACGATCCGCCGGCGCAGGCTGGTTCATCGGGGACCTGAGCGAAGCGACTGTCCCCGATACGGCCCGCCGCCTGCGCGACTACACGCGGGCCCTAGCCAGGCAGCCGCGCGTATCCGGGGTGATACTGGATGATCTACCGCCGGCCGCGGCGATCGCCGTCAGGAACGAACTCCAACTCTTGCACGCCTTGCTGAACAGGGCCGATGCCGCCCTGATCATAACCACCTATCGGGAGCCGCCCCCGAGCTTGGCCGGGGCCCTGGGCCTTGACCCCTCCACGATTCAGCGTGCGCCGCATTTCACCCTGGAGGAGGTCCGGGACCTCATCGCGAAGGCCGGCGGCGATGCGACGTTCTGGACCAACCCTGTCTACGCCTTTTGCGGTCAAGGCCATCCGCAACTGGTCGCCGCCCGGATTATCGGCCTCCAGGTCAGGGGCTGGCCGAAGACAGAGGTGCTGGACGGCCTACCCGCGTCGACAGGCCCGCGGGATGTCGCCGCTGAGCAAGAGGCGACGCGGCTGCGCTTAAGGCAGCAGCTGCCGGACACCGCCCGGCAACTCGCCTTTCGGCTCTCGATCTTAGCAGGTGACTTTGATCGCAGGCTGGCCATCGACATCGCCGCCGCGACCCCGCCGATCGCCGAGCCGGGGCTGGCGCTCGATCTCCTGTCCGGACCGTGGATCGAAGTCCGGCCTGGCGGGCGGCTGCGGGTTTCGCCGCTGCTTGCGAACGCCGGTAATGAATGCTTCTCGGCAGCCGAGAAGACGATCGTTCACGCGGTTATATGCGACAGCCTCGTGGGTCGAAACCCGTTCCCGGGCGAGCAAGTCACCCAGCTGCTCTTGTCGGCGTTCGCGAGCGGCCACCGGCCGGGGCTGATGACCATCGCCGCTGCGGCATTGAGCTCTGGGCCGGACGCCGAGCGCCTGGGCCAGGCGCTGTTTGTGCTTCCCTTGATCCGCAATGACGACTGGCTGTTTCCGGAAGACGCCAATCTTTCGAGGATGCTGCGGGTCGGGCAGCTGAAGGTCGCCGCCGCAGGTCAAGACGCCGATCGTATTCTGAAGATCTATCACCGGCTGCTGGTGGAAGTCGCCGATGCGAACGAACCGCAGCTTCAGCGGTCGGCCGCCGCGTTCATCGTCATCTCAGCAAAAGCCTCGCCGCTGCGCCCGCAGCAGTGGTTCGAAATCTTCCGGGCGTTCGAAGGGAGCCCCCTCGTCGAATACGTCAACAGTGAAGCCGCGACCGTCCCCGAAATGAGTGTGGCGCCGGACGTCGCCACGGCCATGTTCGCCCTACGCGCCACCAGCCTGAACGGCCTCGAGGAGCTTGCCGAGCTGTTTGACGTGCTGGACGGCGTGGACGATGCGGACCGCCACCGCTACCTCAACGACCTGCCCGAACCCTATGCGGGTTGCCGGGCGATCGTGCAGACGGCGTGGCTGAGCTCTTCGCAAAAATCCGGTTTCGACGCCCAGGACGCCGTTCTCCGGCTGACGGAGCTGCAACGGTGCGCCGAGGCCTGGGGCGAAGAAACCCTGGTCCTGGAGCTCATCTGCGCCTCGGCGGTCATGTACGCGGAATATCTCGACGACAAACCGAACGCGCTGAGGCTGCTTGGGGAAGCTCGCACGCGTTGGCCCGCGAGCATTCGGGTCAGGCGCGAACTGGCCAAGGTGAACTTCTCCCTGGGCCGGTTCCAGGAGGTCATCGACCAGGGCGGTGACATCGTCGCCGCGGCGGACCCGATCGACCGGGCTCATGTCGCCCGCGAGCTAGGGGTCAGCGCCGCCCACATCGGAGACTTTCAAGCTGCGATCACCTATTTGACGATCGCGGAGGCGACGGCGAACCAGACCCAATCCCTGGCCGAGGCGGCGGTCGGTCTCACCGCGGACAAGGCGTTCGTCTTGTGGCGGTCCGGCGACCGCGAAGGCGCCTTGACCACGATGCGGACCGCCGCGATCGCCGCCGCGCAGCTGGACCAGGAGCGGCCGCGCGCCGCCTATGTTGTGCGCGCCATCAATCTGGTGGCCCGGGGCATGTGGCAAGATCTCGATCGGCCAGGCTGGGATCGCGAGCTGCCCTCGCTCTACGGTTTCGCGAGCCGCACGCCCACCGAGTGGGAAGGTCCAGAGCCAACCTTGCTCAGCGTCTGGTATCTCCTGGCGGCGGTCGAAGATCACCTCCGGCTGGACCTGGGTCTCGAGGCCGATCTCATACGAGAAACCGCCACGGGCCGGATTCTGACCTATGAGCTCTTGGAGATTCCCCGCCGGTTTCTGAGGGCATTGCGGGCCGCTGACTCGGCTGCGATCGCCGCTCAAATCGACCAATACGCCAGCGTCACCGCCTACACGCTCACCGACCAAGCCATCGAAGACATGCGCATCTTCGACCAGGCCGGCACCTTGCCTTGGGACGGGCTGTTTGACACGGCCGAACCGGTCCAGCGCAAGATCGCCATGCACACGATTTTGGCGGCGGCCGCCTTCGGCCTGATCGGCGCCGGCGAGGATATCTTGCCAGACCTTAAGGTCGCACTCGCCGCCCGGGATCAGACACGGGGCCTGGTGGAACACATGCCAAGCGGGACCATCACCTTTGACCCCAATGCGGCGCTGCCCGCGCGGGTGCTGTGGAGCCTCGCCGTTTTGCGCGAGGCCCGCCCCGACACGACCGACTTGTTCTGGGCCACGGCCTGGCTCTGGGGCTGGCTGTCGGACACGATCTTTCCGCGAGATCTGTTCGCTTTGATCAGTCCCGGGCTGGGGGCGAAATGGCTCTTCATCGCCACGGAGGCCACCTTCTCGCTCCGATCGCCGGCCTATTCGGCACCCAGGATCAAAGCCGCCACCGGCCACCTGGACACCATCGCCGATCTGGCGCGGCTCCTGGTCAGCCTCACCGACGCCGTTGGCGTGACCGTCCCGGCCGGCGTGCTCGCCAATTGGAGGGAACGCGCCACGCCCGAGCTGGCGTGAGGCATGGCTTTCGTTGACCGGGACGGCATGACGGTCACGCCGTTACGAGGCACTCCGCGGAGCGGCGTCTGTCCTGGAGGAAGGGGGGGAATTGAGGGCGCGCGGGACCTTCGACGTCGCGCCGGCGCTCAAACCCACTTGATTCGCCCTCGATCCACAAAGAAGTGGCACCCGCAGTCCGTCTTCAGCCAGACCGACGGCGACAGAGTCACACGGCGGTCGGCGCTCTCTGTCAGCTTCCACACGGGACTCGCATCCGGCAGCAGGTTCATCTCCAGTACCCGGCCGCAGCCGCCCGGGCAGAGCATGGCGGCCGACCACGCAAAGCCGTCCTCGCCGGCGACATAGACCTTGTGCGGCTGCGGCTGGTCGGGAAGGTCCTCGACGTGGACGGCGCGATAGATCGGGCGGACTAGGCCGAGGCGTGACAGCAGCCACAGGATGGCTGCCCACAGGGACATCAGGAAATTCACGCGCTGAGCTCCGGCAACCCTAGAAGGGGCTCGGCGTCACCCTGGCCCAGCAGCTTGCCCATAGCCGGGCACGGCCGGCCCTCGGCCACGGACTCGATTTCGTTTTCCGCCAGATTGATCCGTGTCGTCCCATAGGCGCCGTTCGGCAGGTTGCGGGTCCCGTATCGCCGCGCCAGGAACTCATTTACGGCCATGGCCGCCGCCGTCATGTTGACGCTGATGACCGCCGGCATCTCCTCGTCCGCACCCTTGATATATTTCTCGCGCACGCGCTCAACGTAGCGGGCGGGGTCGTGGCGCCGGAGCGCGTCCGCCGCCACCTGCCCGACCGTGTAGGCCTCGCGGGACAAGAGGCTGGAGCCACCGGGCTTCAGGTAGTGGACCACCGCCTCGATTGCGTCGATCGTCCCATCATCCAGGGCGCGGATGGCGACGCCTACGTCGATGTAGGGGACCAGGAAGGCTGCGCAAAGCCGGCTGAGCACGTCTCGGCCCTCTGCCGAATCCACGCACCCGAACACTATGTCCGCCTCGGCGACGGCCTCCACCGCTTCCCGCGAAACCAATGACATCGGCAGGGGAACGGGCTCTGACCCTAACCCCATTGCTGCGACCGCGCGCGCGGCGACCTCAACCTTCGGCAGCTTCGCCGCAGCGTCCGGTGCCGATGCGTTGAGGATGCGGTTCAGGTTCTTCCGCTCGACGGCCTCGGGGTCGACTTGGAGGACCGCCCCAAAGCCGAGGCGGCCCAGCTGCTCGTTGACGATGCTGCCTGTGCCGGAGGCTCCGATCACCGCGCCCACCAGGCGCGCCATCTCGGCGGTCATGGCTTTGCCGAAGGCCGGCGTTGCCCGGCCAACCTCGCCGGCCGCCTCGGCGCCGGGCGGCTCGGCGTAGAAGATCTCGATGTCGTCGCCGACCACCGTGATCCGCTCCAGCGTCTCGAACTCGCCCTCAGGCCCGACGGTGCGCCCGAAAAGGGCGCCATCGCCGGTCATGACCACACTTGCGTGAGGGGAGCCGCCCTCGACGAGTGCGTGGAGGCCCGGGAACAGCAGGGCGTCGCTGGCGTCGTCGGCCTTGGAGAAGCGGTTGTAGCCCACGCCGTGGCTGTGGACCTTTACCAAGCTCAGCCCCCGCGCGGCTGCCTCGTCGACGAGGTCGTCCATCCACTCGATGGGCCAGCTGATGCTGTCCACCTCACGCCGGGTGCAGGCCGCATAAGGCACGGGATAGACCTCGCGCACGAGCAGGCACTGGCGGCGCGCGCCGTCGCGCCGCCCGCACAGCAGCAGGGCCGCAGCCTCCTTCCCGTCTCCGGGAAAAAGGTGCGCCTTGAGCGCGTCGCGTTGCGCCGCCGTCATTGTCAAGGTGGCGATCCGGGTCATTGGCCGAGCTCGCGCAGCAGCCAGTCCTGCATGAAGGCGAACTGGGTCTCCAGGTTGTCCTCGCCCGGGCGCCAGGCCGAGGCGCCGATACGGTGGCGCGACCAGCGCTGCCAGTTGTCGCCGTCGAGCTTCTCGACGCCTTGGACGCAGGCCATCTGCCGCCCGCCCGGGAGCGCCAGCGGCGGGTTGAAGTAGGCCATGTCGAGCTGCGCAGTCGGGTAGCCCGGTGCGATCTCGATCGCCACGTGCGCCTTGCCGACGTTGAAGCCGTCCGGCACCGGCAGGTCGTAGATCACCACCCAGAGGCGCGGGGGCTGGCCAGGGACCGGGTTGGGGACCTTCAGCGTCTCCCAGGCCAGGCCGAGGCTATCGAGGAAGGCGCGGTCCTCCTCGCCGAGGGCGAACTCCCGGCGCGTTCCGCGGCCATCCTGGACGTGCTTGGCCTGGGCGATGAAGCGCTCGATTCCGTGGAGCCGCAGGTGCAGGACCGTCCCAGGCTTGATCTCCTCGGGGGGGCCATGGCGGCGCTTTAGCCGCAGCCGGAAGTCGCCGACCGGGGTGAAGCCCGCCCGCTCCAGGACTTGCTCGCGGGTGATCTCCTCGCTGTCGGAGACGAACTCCTTCTTGTTCACCCGGTACTTGTACTTGCGGGCCCGCGGCACCGGGCGATCCTCGCGAACGTAGTCCTCGATCACGACGATCTCGAGGATCTCATGGCCCTCGCCGTCAGTGACCTCGACGACCTCGACCACTTCGACGACCGCCGTGGCGGCCTCATTCTCACGGTCATGCTCGTCGGCCTTCGCCGAGTCGACCGCACCGTTCTGCGTTTCCATGGCGGAAACTCCATCTGGGTGGCGGCCGGGGCGGACCTTACCGGCAAGCCTAAGGTTGACGAAATCTCGAACTGGACTAAAATCACGTTCATGGTCCGATTACGCACTGCGACATAATCGGACTCAATCTGCGTTTCAAGTCCGAAATCGCACTGACCTGGAGGAGCTATGCCAGATGTCCACAATCTTGATCCGAACGGGTCTCCACACCGTGGCGGCGCCAGCGACCTAGACGCCTTCTTTGCCCTGGCTGGTGTCTGGGGCCTGGGCACGGAGCAGCAGATCGTCCTGCTCGGCAGCCCATCGCGGTCGACCTACTTCAAGTGGAAGAAGGACGGCGGGTCGGTATCTACCGACACTGAAGAGCGGATTTCCCACTTGATGGCGATCTACAAGGCGCTGCAGATCCTCTTTCCCGACCCCGATCGCGCCGATGCCTGGCTAAAGCGCCCCAGCCGGGTCTTCGAGGGGCGCCCGGCGCTGGATGTGATGCTGGGCGGGCGGCTGCAGGACATCATCAGGGTGCGGGAATACATCGACGCACAGCGAGGCGGGTGATGAGCAGCTTTGGCGTCTGCGAAGTGGACGAGGACTTCCACATCCTCTTTCCGTCGCGCTTTCCCCCGGTGAAGCTCTACACGCGCCTGGGCGACAACGCGATCCAGCAGGCTGCGGAGGACCTTGAGGCCAAAACCAACCCGCGGCTGCGGGAGCAGGAACGGCTCGCCCGCGGCGGGCCGCCGGCCGGCGCGCACGAGCTACAGAACTGGAACCACGCGCCCTTCGCCTACCCGAGCCCGGAACCTTCCACGTTCCTGGGCTCAGGCTACCGGGTGCTGGAGCTCGTGAAGGGCGTCCCCCCTGCCCTTGCGCTCGCCGTCCGCCGCCGCGAGGCTTTTCTGTCCAGCACCGCCGAGCCTGCGATCCGGGTCGAGATGCGGCTGGTCGTGCGCAGGATTACCGGCCGCTTCGCCGACCTGACCGGCGCGCCGCTTGAGCCGGACGCCGAGGCGCGCCGGAGCCTTGGCGCGCAGATCTACGGCTCCAACGCCGCTGGCATACTTTTCACCCGGCCGGACCTGGGGGGCTGCCGGTCCGTCGCCGTCTTCGACGGCGGCGTGCTTGGCCGCGCCCGGCAGTCCGACCACTTCCGGTTCGAGTGGGACGGAGAAGTGGTCACCACCGTGGGCAACCTCTCGTCCCATGCAGTGATCGAGCGCGGCGCCCTCTTCGCCAACCTGGCGGATCGCGCCGCAGCCTGACCGGGACAACACGATGCGCCTGCTCGACACGGACAAGCTCTACTCGGCCTCGGACCTGGTGAACTTCCTGGGCTGCGCGCACGCGACGGCCCTCGACTTGCGACAGCTCGTCTCGCCCGTCGACCTGCCGCCCGACGACGACCAGGCGGTGTTGTTGCAGGAGAAGGGCATCGCCCACGAGCGCGCCTACCTCGAGCGGTTGCGCGCCGAGGGCCGCCGCGTCATCGAGGTCCCCGGCGCCGGCGATCTCGCCACCCGAGTCGCCCTGACCCGCGAGGCGCTGCACAGCGCGCCCGACGTGATCTACCAGGGCGCGCTGTTCCAGCCGCCCTGGCACGGTTTCTCCGACTTCCTGCTGAAGGTGGATGGCGTGCCCTCGGCGCTGGGCGACCATGCTTACGACATCGCTGACACCAAGCTCGCGCGGTCGGCCAAGCCCAAGCACCTGTTTCAGCTCGCCGTCTACGGCGAACTGCTCGAGGCCGAACAAGGCATTGCCCCGCCCTACTTGCACGTGGTCCTGGGCGACGGGACCAGCGCCACCATCCGGACCGCCGACGTCCGCTACTATGCCCGCATCGCCCGCGACCGCTTCACCCAGTTCACGGCCGCCGCCGGACCGACCGCGCCCGAGCCCTGCGGCCATTGCACCTTCTGTCGCTGGAAGACGGAATGCACCGGCGAATGGCAGGCCTCCGAACACCTCAGCCTCGTGGCCAACATCACCCGCGTGCAACGCGAGACCTTGCGTGCGGCCGGTGTCTCGGACATGCGGGCCCTGGCGCAGGCCGGCCCCACCGTCCCCGGCATCCAGGCCGCGACCCTGGCCCGCTTGGAAGCTCAGGCGCGGCTGCAAATCGAGCGGCGGGACCATGGCGACGCCACGGTGGAGATCCTCCCGCCCGAGCCCGGCCGCGGCTTCGACCGGCTGCCGCGCCCTGACCCTGGCGACCTGTTCTTCGACATGGAGGGCGACCCACTCTACGACGGCGGCCTTGAGTACCTGTTCGGCCTCGTGTCCCAGGGCGCGGATGGCCCGGTCTTCACCGACTTCTGGGCCCATGACCGCGCCCAGGAAAAGGTCGCCTTCGAACAGACGATTGACTTCATGGCGGGGCGCCTGCGAGACCACCCGGACGCCCATATTTACCACTACGCCGCCTACGAGGAGACGGCGCTGAAGCGCCTGGCGATGTACCACGGCACACGGGAGTCGGAGGTCGATGACATCCTGCGCCGCCGGAAGCTCGTCGACCTCTTCAAGGTGGCCCGCGAGGGCGTCCGGGTCGGCGAGCCGCGCTATTCCCTGAAGAACCTGGAGAGCTATTACTTCGGCCAGAAGCGCGCGGGCGAAGTCACGACCGCCGGGGACAGCATCGTTATGTACGAGCGCTGGCGCCAGTCTGGGGAGGGCCAGGTGCTCGAGGAGATCCGGGCCTACAACGAGGTCGACTGCCGCTCTACACTCGCCTGCCGCGACTGGCTGCTGGACCATCGCCCGGACAGCGCCGCCTGGTTCACCGGGCCGGCGGTCACCGAGGAGGCCCCCGCCAGGGCCGAGGCGCGGACACTGGCCGAGGCGCAAACCCAGGCCATGGTCGCAGCGCTCGCCCAAGGCCCCGACGACGACAAGCCCTGGCGCGAGCTCCTGGGCCTACTCCTGGAATTCCACCGGCGCGAAGCCAAGCCGGCCTGGTGGGCGCAGTTCACTCGCCAGCTGATGAGCGAGGAGGAATTGGTCGACGACGCAGAGTGCATCGGCGCCCTCCGTACCGACGGGCGGCCGCCCCGCCCGGACAAGCGCTCGCTGGTGTGGGGCTTCAGCTTCCCGCCCCAGGACTTCAAGATGCGGGTCGGCGACACGCCCGTGCGTCCGGGCACGCTTGAGCCCGCAGGCGAGATCGTCCTGCTGAACGAGGCGGGCGGGCGCATCGAGTTGAAGCTCGGCCCGAGCCGCACCCCGCTTGGCGCGGCGCCGTCGCTGATTCGAGAGGGCCCGCTCGGCGACAAGGTGCTGCGCGCCGCTGTCTTCCGCCTGGCCCAGGCTGTGGTGGACGGCGACCCTGGGCGCTACGCAGCCCTGGTCGATATGCTTCGGGCCGCCCCGCCGCGGCTCACCGACCGCGCCCCGGGATCGGCCATTATCCCACAGGGCGCCGACCTCACGGCGGCAACCATCGAGGCCCTTCAGGCCCTCACTGACAGCTACCTGCTGGTCCAGGGCCCGCCCGGCGCCGGCAAGACCTACACAGCCTCGCATGCGATCGTGGCCCTGCTGGCCCAGGGCAAGCGCGTTGGCGTGGCCTCACACTCGCACAAGGCCATCAACACCCTGCTCAAGGCGATCGAGGCCGTCGCGGCTGAGCGGAAGGTCGCGTTCCGGGGCATCAAGAAGTCGTCGCAAGAGGAACAGGTGCTGCAAGGCCGTGGCCTGGTCGAGGACACGCTCGACAACGCCGTGGCGGTCGCGCCGCACTGGCAGCTGGTCGCCGGCACGGCGTGGCTCTTCGCGCGGCCGGAGCTCGACCAGGCGCTGGACTACCTCTTTGTCGACGAGGCAGGCCAGGTCAGCCTTGCCAACTTGGTGGCGATGGGGGTCAGCGCCCGTAACATCGTGCTCATCGGCGATCAGATGCAGCTTGCCCAGCCGATCCAGGGCGACCACCCCGGCGGCTCCGGCCGCTCCGCCCTGGAACACCTGATGGGCGGCCGATCCACGGTGCCGCCCGACCGCGGCGTGTTCCTGCCCATCACTCGGCGCATGCATCCCAAGGTCTGCCGCTTCATCTCCGAGGCGGTCTATGACGGGCGCCTAGAAGCCGACGACGAGGCCGCGACTCAGGCCCTGCTTGTGGATACGTCGCGCGACGCCGAGGCCCTCGCCGAGGCCGGGATCCGCTTCGTAGACGTTCACCATCAGGGCTGCGCTCAACGCAGCCCTGAAGAAGCCGTCCGGGTCCGCGCCACCTACGAGGCCTTGCTCGGTCAGCCGTGGCGCAACCGCAAGGGCGAGGTGCGCGCCCTAAGCGCGGACGACATCCTCGTGGTCAGCCCCTACAACATGCATGTGAACCTGTTGCAGTCCGTACTCCCCGCGGGCGCCCGGGTCGGCACGGTAGACAAGTTCCAGGGCCAGGAGGCCCCAGTCGTCCTAGTCTCGATGGCCACCTCATCGGGCGACGACCTGCCGCGCCAGATCGAGTTTCTGTACAGCCGTAACCGGCTGAATGTCGCGATCAGCCGCGCCCGGTGCCTGGCCGTGGTCTTCGCCTCGCCCCGCCTGCTGGAGATCAGCTGCAACACGGTCGAGCAGATGAAGCTCGTCAACACGCTCTGCTGGGCCAAAGCCTACTCGGAAGCTGCACAAGCCGCCGCCGAATGAGGTCAAAGCTATTGGCGGCGGCCTTTGATTCCCATCCAGTCTTGATAGCTAAAGATCGGCGACAGCCAAGTCGGCCAGATACTCTGAGGTAGGGGTGACGCCGGTGAGAAGTAAATGCTCGCGCGCCCGCGTGCAGGCCACGTAGAGCAGTCGACGTTCTGTCTCGTAGATATCATCGAGTTCCGCCTCGTCGGCAGCATCGGCGACGCGCTCGTCAAGCGGTAGGGTTCCTTCGTCGCAGGCCATCACGACGACGGCACGGAACTCCAACCCCTTGGCGAGACTCATGGGAGCGGTCGTCATCTCATCCTCGCCGCTAAGCCCGGCGATGGCGGCACGGGCGCGCCCTACGAGCTGCAGCGTTCGGACGAACAGGCCGATCTCGTGGGGCGCGATGCCATCGTCAAGCCAGGTCACTACTTTCTGGCGCACCGTGGCAGCCTCTGCGGCGGTGTCGGCGAAGGATTTCACCTCGGGCGCCGGACCATCGAAAACCGAGATGATGCCGCGACGCTCGTCCTCCAGCCCATCGGTGTCGCGCAGCACCGTGGGCAGCAGCTTGTCGGCGGCGCGTCGAATCTGCTGGGAGGTGCGGTAGCAGACCTTGAGCGTGTGCGACCGCCCCCGCACGTCGACGCCGAGACTCGCCCACGAAAAGGGATGCTGGAAAATCCGCTGCCCGACGTCGCCCGACAAGAACAGACCATCTGGCATCGCGGGCACCAGGGCAGCGAAAAGCCGAAGCTCTGCCGGAGCGAGGTCTTGGGCTTCGTCAATGACGACGTGGTCGAACGGCTTGTTCTCTCGCGTCGCCAGTGCGTGGGCCAGGCCGGTGAAGACGTCCGCCCATGTCGTGTAGCGTTCGGCCGCCAGCGCGTCGCGCACGGATTGAAAAACCGGCCACAGGCGAGCGCGCTGGTTCGGGCCCAGCCGGCTCTTTCGCCCCATGCGCTGAACGCTCGAATAGGCTTCGAGCGACATCAGTCCCCAGGCGTCGATGACGTTGGTCCACTCGGACAACAGGAAGCGCTCGGAAAAGCCCTTGAGGCCCGCGGCCGCGGCTGCGGCCCGGAGGCGCTCGCGAAGCGCGCCGTCGCTGGCGATGCGGGGGCGCACACCATGCTCGAGCTGGAACATCTGCTCGGCGATGCCCTGGAAGGACGCCGTGGTGATCCGGGGGACAATGCCTCCGGTCTCGGGGGCCAGGACCTGCACCTTTTTCGCCAGTTCCGCCGCGAGCGGCTCGGAGAAACTGGCCAGGAGCACTCTCGCATTCGGATTCTCACGGGCAAGCCGGACGGCGCGATGGATCGCCACGATGGTCTTGCCGGTGCCCGCCGAACCGGCGACCCGCCCCGGTCCGGTGAAGGAGCGCTCGACGAGCGTCCGTTGGGATGGGTGGAGGAATACGCCCCATTTCTCCCACGGAAAGGCCAGAGCCTGTTCCAGCTCCTCCTGGTCCGCGATCAACCTGATCCGCCGCAACGCATCGGGGTGAGCGAACGGGTTTGCGGCGGCGGGGGTCGGCGCCGGTGCGACCAGCCTTCCAGTGGCGGCGTATTCGAGCAGCGCCTCGGAGGCTTCGGCCGGGAGGTGGGTCGTCAGTGCGAAGAAACCATCCTCGCTCGCGGCGCGAACGTCGGCCAACCAGTCGGCGGGAACGCCGATCGAGAGCAGCGAATCGTTATCCAGGGAGGCGAATAGCGCCGGCGCGGTCGCCGCCGTCTCCTTGCCCTTGGTAGGCTCGGGGAAAACAAAATCGAGCGTCGCCGGCGGGGCGACTTCCTCCACACGCTCGCGCACTTCGACGATCTGGACGGCGCCGGTGCGGGGATGCGCCTCGATCCGGCGGCGTTCCGCCCATGCATAGGCGTCGTCATGGTGGCCGACATAGGCGACCAGCAGGCTCTCGCCCGTCTTGTGAACGATCAGGCGAATGTCGCGATTGACGCGCGCAGACCAGAAATTCAGGTCCTTGCTCTTGTCAATGCGATGTAACTGGAGACCGTTGCCGGACGGGTCCATCTGGAGATCGAAGACACTCGCCTTCACCGCCTTTTGGTCCAAGCCGGACAGGCGGTTGAAGGAAGAAGTGAAGGTGTCAGCGATCAGGAAGTTCACTCAATCTTGCTCCAGATCGCCAGGAATAACCCTGGCAGAAATTAGTTTTCGCTCCGCCAGTCGGCTGGCAATCGCGTCCTGATCGCGAACTAACAATGGCACCAAAGCCTCATGCATATCAGGGTGAGAATCGAGTAGTTGTAGAGCATCCTGTGCATTCCTTATCTTCAACGCCTGAAGACTCTCCCGTTCCTTCTCGATTTCGATGCGTTTGAGTTCTGTATCCAATCTCGCTTGGGCATCTCGCTCGCTCCGAAGGTGGGCTTCATCGAAGTAAGTTTTCATTCGCCCGATCGAGTTGGCCAGCGTTTCGACGATCTTTCCAACGCCAAGCAGATCGATTCCGCCCGGTGAAGCATACTGAATTCTGCTGACGCTTAGCCGTCTGTAGGACGGAGTCTCGTAACGTGCTCGGTCAACCATTCGCGCATTCAGTCGATCGAGCGAATTCTCAAACGACGATCCGCCAAATCGTTCTCGCTCGAAAATTAAATAATCGTCGTCTAACCAATACGGTGGCATAAGGCGATGCCGCCGCTCTTGTGCCAGCTTGTAATAAAAAGACTCAATGGCCCCTAGGACTTCTATGAAGTCTTGCGGCTCCCAATGTCCGTCGATCTCAAGGCTGAGCATGGCACCCTTACACTCCGAACACCTTCATCACCTCGTCACCGAAGTGATTGATGACCTTTACTGCGATGCGGCCACTCTCTGGCCGCTCGAACGGGCGCGAGGTGTCCGAATAGAGCGTGGCCCAGGCGTCCTCGTCGATCTCGGCCTGAAGAGCCGTCTTCAGGCTTTTGTAGGGGTCGTTGGCGCCGAGGAAGTAGGCGTGGCGAACGAAGAAGCTTTCGTCGTTGTAGTCGGTGTCGATAAACCAGGCGGCGATGCCCTTGGTGTCGTTCGAGCGGATGTCGCCGGTGTTGGGATCGAACACGTCGACGCCGTTGACCTTCACTCGGATTTCCGGGCCGCCGTTGTCGAGGATTTCGACATCGGGTTCGCCGAACACAACAAACATGTTACCGCGCCCGGTGTTCTTCAGCTCGTCTGACATGTGCATATCGGGGTTGATCCGGGCCTTGAGGATCTTGAGGCTGCCGAGGCTTCCCAGCTCCGATGAATGGGCGTCGAAGTTGAAGGCGCAGGCGATCAGCACGTCGAAGCGGGCATCCACGGCCTCGCGAGCGGCGGCAACCAGGTCCTGGCGGCCGACCGTGCCGTATTCCGGACCGATTAGGATCGCAGCTCGCCGTTCGGGACCGCTCTCGCCTTCAATGAAGGTGCCGCTCGCGCCGATGAAATTGCCCGGCCAAGGCAGCAGGCTCTCGAAGGTGATGCGGTCGCCCTTCGCCTGCTGCTTCACGCCCTCGGCCTTGAGGTAGTCGATGACGATGCCCGCGAAGTCGGCACCCGCGAGATCGGCGTCCGCGGCGGATCGCTTGCCGTCGGCGGCGTCGATGGTCTCGATCAGCTCGTCCTCGCTGGCGGGGGGGACACGATGCGGAGACAGGCTCTCGACGGTGAACGGCCCGGCGACGCGGACGCGAGAGGGATCAGTGTAAGGCTTGTCGTAGAGATATTCGACGTCGGCGCGCGCGGCGATGCTGGCATCGATCTCGCGCTGTCGCGCACTTCGCGCTTGCCACCAGGCCGTATGAACGCCGAGAAGGTTGGATGACCACCCGCCATCCGGTTCTCGCGGGATCTGCCATTCCTCCCAAGTCTCGCCGGTCGCGGCGTTGAGGTCTGCGCGCAACGGCTCAAGCCCTGCCTGCCACTTCTCCCAAATGTCGTCGATCTGCGGGTTATTGGCGATCGAACTAAGCATGATGTGCGGCACGCGCTCGTAGACAAAGCCCTGGCGGAGATCGTTATGGACGGGCCTCTCTGGCTGCACCGTTTTGGCGAGCGCAGCTTCTTTGGCTCGGCCTTCACGGCTGTCGGCGAGCAGATACCAGGGATAGCGGGCCGACATCAGCCGCGTGCGGGCGAGCGCGAGGGCTACGCGGCTGGTGTCCATGGTGATCCAACGCCGGCCCCATTGCTCGGCAACATAGGCGGTTGTTCCCGAACCGCAGGTGGGATCGAGCACAAGGTCGCCGGGATCGGTCGCCATCAGGATGCAGCGCTGTATAACTGCTGTATTTGTTTGAACAACATACTGCCTGGTTTCCGCACCCATGCCGCCTGACTGAGTGTCTCGCCAGAAGTTGTTCATAGGAACGACCGGAAAGTCGTCAAAATACCGAACGTAGAAAATCCCAGACCCTCGTTTACCGATCCTGGCTGCACGCGATAGGCGCTCAAGTCCCGAAATGCTCGTCTTCCAGCCACCTGTCTTTGGACGGAAGTCTTGTCCGAACAAACGGACCGGCCTGGTTGATGCCTCAGTTGCAGAACGTGACGTGATATTGTCGTAAACGAGCAGACGCTCTCCTTCCTGGTTAGTTCGCCGACGGTCAACAACCATATCATTTTCAAAGAGCGCGAAGGCCGAGACGGCTTGTGATTCAAAGTCCTTAGGGGACATGGGCTGCCGATATTTCAGACCATTCCTCGATCGCGCGAACCAAAGTACGACATCCGTAACTGGCGGCAAAAACCGCGATGTCTGACTACTGGTCGTGACGAAGTTTATCTGACTAACAAAGTTCTCATGGCCAAATACCTCGTCCATCACCACTCGAACGCGGTGCACATTCTCGTCACCGATCTGCACGAAGATCGACCCGCTCTCGGTAAGCAGGTCTCGCATAGCGGTCAGGCGGTCGCGCAGATAGGTCAGATAGCTGTGAATGCCGTCCTTCCAGGTATCGCGGAACGCCTTCACCTGCTCGGGCTCGCGGCTGATGTCGGCTTGCTTGCCGTCCTGAACCTTTGGGCTTCGGGTCGAGACCTGCCAGTTCGAGTTGAACTTTATGCCGTAGGGCGGGTCGAAATAGATGCACTGCACCTTGCCGCGCAGGCTCTCCCGCTCGGCGAGACTCGCCATCACCTGGAGGCTGTCGCCGAGGATCATGCGGTTCGACCAGTGCTGGTCGTGCAAGTAGAACTCGGCGCGCTGCTCGGGCGTGATGCCGTTGAAGTCGGCGAACAGGTCGGGGATGGCGGCCTCGGCCTCACGCTTTGCGGCGGTACGGCGCTTCAGGTCGTCGATGATCACTTTCGGGTGGATCTTCTCCTGGATGTAGAGCGGCGGCACATTGACGACGAGGTCGGTCCAATCCTGTCGGTCCTTGCCGCGCCAGACGAGCTGCGCGTCGGAGAGCGTGAGCGTGCCGGTCTCTGCAAGCTCCTTTATCTGCTCATCGGTGATGGTGATGCGTGCGCCATTCCAGATCAGTTCGGGCTGGCTCGGCTCCTCCGGCATCCGCGTCTCTCCATCGGCCAGCGGACGGGTGCGTGGATAATGCTTCGGCGGCTTCGGCGCCGCGTCCTCGTCGCGCCGGAAAAAGCTCTCCATCTCCGCCGTCGGGATGTTCCGGCGGGTGGCTTCGTTATGCTTGAGGGCATCGACCTGCCTGGAGGGCTTGCCAGCGGAGGATCGCGGAGAACGGGCCATCAGGCGGGAACTTTCTTGAGTAGTTGATCGACCAGCGCGGCGAAGTCCTCGCCCATCACGGCCCAGTCGCGAAATTCGGCGAAGGCCCAGCGGCCAAAGCCGCCGAGCGCGTTGACGCCAGGGACCCAGAGTTCGCGGGTCGTCTGGGCCTTGGCCTTGTCGGCCTCATCCTTGATGCCCTTTACCTCAAGAATAAGGTTGAGCGGCTCGTCGCCGCCATCGTCGAGCCGGACCAGAAAATCGGGCAGGTAGCGCCGGGTGATGCCGCTATCGAGATAGGGAATTTCAAAGCCGAGAGCCTGGTTCTTGGCGTAGGCCAGCACGCGTGGATGGGTTTCCAGCGTCAGGGCGAGCTGCTCTTCCCAGCTAGAGTCAAGCACAACATGGCTGATGTGGCTCTTGGGCGGCTGCGCGCCGGTCCTCCAGCAGGGCTTCGAGGTGATGAAATTAACGTGTCGCGTCGAACCCATGGGATTGTAGGGATCGAGCACGGCTACGATGTGCCCTTCGCTGGCGCGGGTGCAGGCGATGTCAATCTTCTCGGCCGCGCGGGCGAGCTGGTCCTGATAGAGGATCGCGCCGACCGGAACGCCTTTCGTGACGAGATAACCTTCGTCTAGCCAGCGACGCGCGAGACGCTGAATCTGCGGAAAGAGGTGCTGCTTTGGGAAGCCGTCCTCGTCGCGGAAGCTCGTGTAGAGCAAATGCTTGGCGAGGTTGAAGCTGATCTCTGACGGCCGCAGCCGCTCCAGCACCTGGGGCGTGATCGTGACCCCAGCGCCGACGATCCCTTCCATGACGACGGACGTAGGGCCGATGTCGGCGGGCGTGATCTCCAGCCGGCTGTCCTCGGTGAAGACTGCCTCGAGCTTCTCGGACGGCAGGTCGCGCCGATAGCCGCTGACGCGCGGGAAGACGATTTCGAGCTCCGCCCGCTCCTTGATCGCATGGACGCGCGTGACGGGCTTCGGCTTGGTCGGCTTGGCGATCTGCGGCGAGGAGGCGAAGTCGAACGGAATCCCCATGATGTCGGCGTATTCGACATCGAACAGGCCGGTCTCGGGGTTCAAATCGTAGGATTGACGCCGCAGGCCGCGCCCGACCACCTGTTCGCACAGAAGTTGGGTGCCGAACGCGCGGACGCCGAGGATGTGCGTCACGGTGTTGGTGTCCCAGCCTTCGGTCAGCATGGACACGGAGACCACGCAACGGATTTGCTCGCCGAGGCGGCCGGGCCGGCCGACGGTGTTCATCACCTCACGCAGTAGCGCGCTCTCGCTGGCCTCGCCCTGCGCGCCGCCGGCGCCTTCGCGGGCCGCCAGTTCACGCTTGAACTGTTCGATCTCGGGACCGGCGGCGTCGCGGAAACCCTTGTCCAGCGCATCGCCGGCTTCGATCTGGCGTGAGTCGATCAGTAGCGAGCGCGGGCGCGCAAGGCGGCCGCCCTGTTCGTCATAGTTGCGGAACAGCTCCAGATGGCCGGCATGAAAGGCCGCGCGCTCGCCTTCCTCGGCGTCGCCACGCTCGAAACCGGCTATCCATTCGAAGACCAGCTTGGAGATGGCGGTGTTCTGGCACACCACGATGAACACGGGCGGCACGCCGATCCCGGCACGCTGCCAACGCTCGAACTCGCCCTCGTAGTGGCTGTAGAGGGCATTCATCGCGGTCTTCAGCGTATTGGGCAGATCGAAGGGGCTGAGCTTGGCGGCGCCGGCGGCGGTCTTCGGCAGATCCTTGCCGATGTGCTTCCACAGGTCGCGGTAAACGACCGTGTCGGTCTGCACGAGGTTGTCGCTCACCGGCACACGCGGCAGCTTCACGATGCCGCTCTCAATCGCGTCCATCAGGCTGAAATCGGACACGACCCAGGGGAAGAGCGTGCCTTCCTCATAACCGGAGCCGCGCAGGAAGAAAGGCGTCGCGGAGAGGTCATAGACCGCTCGCACACCCTTCGACAGCTTGCGATCCAAGGCCTCGATGCCGTTGATCCAGAGCCGCGCGGCTTCCTCGTTCTCGACCGCTTCCTTCTTGTCGTCGCCGGTCAGCGCGCCCTCGGCGTCAGCGCCAACCTTGTGCCGATAGCAATGGTGCGCTTCGTCGTTGAGGACGTTGACGCGGTCGTAGCGGAGCAGCTTGCCGCACGCCCGCTCCAGCATCTCAGCGTCGGTTTCCGTCGTTTTGAGCGGCTCGGGATCATTCCCCTGAAGGAAGCTGCGCGCTACCTTGGGAAGGGCCAGCGTCTCGCGATGCTGAAAGGCATGGTAGTTGGTGATCACGATCTCCGCGCGCCGGATGTCGGGCAACATCTCCGGCGGCACGATCTCGCGCGTCTCATAATAGTTGTCCGGCTCGCTCGGCTGGAGCACGCGGAGTCGATCCTTGATCGTGATGCCGGGTGCGACGATTAGGAAGGCGCGGGAGAAGTCCTTCGATTCCTTGCGGGCGGCGTTCAGCGCCTGCCAAGCGATCAGCATGGCCATAACGGTCGTCTTGCCGCTGCCTGTGGCCATCTTCATGGCCAAGCGGAAGAGTTCCGGATTGGCCTCCTCGTTGGCCTTGGCGATCTGATCCAGGAGTCCCTTCCAGGCCGCACGCTTAGGTGCGACCTCGGTCAGCCAGATGATCGTCTCGACGGCTTCGAGCTGGCAGAAGAAGGGGCGCGGGCCGGCCCACCATTCTTGAGGCCGGCGCCAATGCTCCAGGAGCCGTTGGGAGACGGCGGTCACGCCCCAGTCGGCGGGATTGCGCAGGTTCCGCCATGGTTCGACGTACCGGCGTATCTCATTGATCAGCGCGTTTTCGCTGTAGGTTTCGAGATCGAGGAGCGTCTGCCCGGTGGACGCCTTCTTCCGCGAAGCTGGGACGGGAACGATGAACCGGGACGGACGGCGCCCCTGCTTCGGCTCGCCCTCCAGCGGCTGACCATTCGGGTCCAGCGGATGGTGCAATTCCGGCGCTCGATAGGGCGAGTTTAGAATCGGCCGCTCATAAAAGCTGTTTGACGTCTTCACCGTCCCCCCAAATTTCGGATTGCAAAGAATCGCCAGCTCAAGGTTGAATCTCAGTTCGACTGAATGCCACGTCCCTCCGCTGGCGGCTACAACCGCCGCCGACAATGTCTGTCGGTCCATGCGAGGCATTGCCCACGGTCGCGATCAACTCGCTCACTCCCGCGAGTTCCGCACAATTCAATGGGCACGCCGGGAGCGACACCGCTACTCGCCGCCGGACGCAAAAGCCCTAGATTTCCTCCAACCGATAGCCGTCCTGATCATGCCCGAGCACGCGCGCCACCGACCGCACGCGACGACCGTCCGGTGCCCTTTCGATAAACAGGATGACGTTGATCGCCTGTGCGATCGCCCGGTACGGAATCCGCTGTGTCACCTCCCCGATCAGGTCCTCCAATCGCGTCAGCCCCTCCGCGGCGCTGTTGGCGTGAATGGTGGCCAGGCCGCCGGGATGCCCGGTGTTCCACGCCTTCAGGAGGTCCAGGGCCGACCCGTCGCGCACCTCGCCGATGATGATCCGGTCGGGACGAAGCCGCAGCGTGTCGCGAACCAGGTCGGTCATGGTCACGGGCGGGTCCGTCCGCTTGGTCAGCATCTGAATCTGATCGGGGGCCGAACACTGCAGCTCGGCCGTATCCTCGATGATGATGACCCGGTCTCGGGCGAAGGCCGGCTCGGCCAGGATCGCATTGGCCAGCGTGGTCTTGCCCGACCCCGTGCCGCCGACGATCAGGATATTCTGGTGGTTCACGGCCGCCTCGCGGATCACCCCCACCTGCCCTTCGGTCATGATTCCCTGGGCGACGTACTCGGCCAGGGTGAACACCACTTCCGGACGCTTGCGGATCGCAAATGCCGGGCTGCTCACAACGGGCATGAAGGCGCCTTGGAAGCGTTCGCCCGTCTCCGGCAGCGTGGCGCTGATCCGAGGTGAGTCCCGGGTGACCACTTCGCCGGCGTGGTCGGCCAGCAGGCGCAGGATGCGGTCGGCGTCGGCCGGGGCGAGATGCTCGCCCGTCCACGACCTCCCCTCCCCTATCCGGTCGACCCAGATCTTCCCATCCGGGTTGACCATCACCTCGACCACCAGGCGGTCGGCCAGCGCACCGGCGATGACGGGACCCATTGCCTGGCGCAGAGCGGCGACCTTGCGGTCACTGACGACGGGGTGATGGTGCGGCATGGCGGGATCCAGATGTTAGGGGTTGTCGACGCGGCGCGAGTGGGTCTCGTCAGGCCAGGCTCAAGTCGTCATCGTCGTGGTGATGGCGTAGGCCCCCGACGGATTGAGCATCCAGATAGTCGCTGGGGTCGAGATGCCCTGAAGGCGCCGGGTCCTCCGCCAGGGCCCCAGCGACGCCCTGGAAGCCACCGCTTCGGCGTTTGGGTGGCCAGACACCGACGAAGCCCTCAGGGGCCGCCTGTACGGCCCGCACGCCCTTCCAATCGATGTGCGCCTTGCCGGGCAGGTCCGCGGCGCCCGGG
>FTHA01000592.1_pt1 | contig 34054 bp, 29 predicted proteins | sample 1640771 | NCBI WGS metagenome assembly FTHA01 (sample SAMEA3914789, study PRJEB12502) | metagenome | biome: forest; material: soil | place: Canada | collected 2011-07-03 | depth 0.3 m | reverse complement strand
TTCCCCGCCATCTTCCCCGTCATTATCCCCGCCATCTTCCCCGTCATTATCCCCGTCTGGGGGCGAGCCCCCTTCGTCGACACTTCCCCGAACGGGGGAAGCCAGATCGCGCTTCACCTCGGGCCGGTTGAACAGGGCGTTCATGCGCCGGGCCTCCTCGAAGCTCTGGTCGCGGATGAACTTCAGCTCAGGGGTGTTCTTGAGGTCGATCTCATGGCCGAGCCGGCCGCGTAGGAACCTGGCATGGCGGTTCAGCGCGGCGACCACGGCGTCGGCGTGGGCGCCGCCGAGGGATTCCACGAAACAGGTAGCGTGCCTGAAGTCCGGCGACACCCGCACCTCGGTGACGGTGACCGAGGTGGCGGTCAGGACCTCGTCGTGCAGCGATCCCTCGCGCAGGATGTCCACCAGGGCGTGGCGCACCAGCTCGCCCGCTCGCAGCTGGCGCTGGGTCGGACCGACGGGTCCCGCGCGGGCGGGCTTGGACTTGCGGGAATCGCGTTTCATGAAAGCGCCTCTTGGCCCGCCGGCGGATCCAACGCCGGGACGGGCGAGAAAGCGGCGGTCTCTAGCCTCCGGCCGCCAGCAAGTCCAGGCGGCAACACGCCAGCCCAAGAAAAGCCATTGGTTTCAGGGGGGTTTACGCGCGTGCACTTTTCCTGGGCAGAGCATGCGACCGATCGCCCTGCGTCAACGCGCGCGTTGAATCTCGCCGCGACCCGGTTCAGAAAAAGGGCGTCATTTCGACGGGGCGTCGGAGCGGTGGGGGCGTCCATGAGTTGGTGCGCAAGCGTGTGGGGCCTGTGTCTGGGGGTCACGCTCTGCAGCGCCGCTCATGCGACGCCCCTTCCCATTCAATCCTTTTTCACACCGCCGGTCTCCCGCGGGGCGCAGCTGTCGCCCGGCGGCGACTTCCTGGCGCTGATCGAGCACGCGGACGGCCAGGACCGCGTCTCGGTCATCGATCTCTCCAGCCACCAGAAGACCACGGCGCTGAAGTCCACCGACGGGCGGCCGATCGACTGGGTCCGCTGGAAGGATGACGAGCGGCTGGTGGCCGGCCTCGGCCACGACCGTGACAGCGATGACGATCAACCCCGGGACCGGGTCGGCGAGCTGCTTACCGCCCTGGACCGTGACGGCGGCCGTCCTGTCTCGCTCTCGGGGCAAGGGGGCGCAAAGCTCCGCGGCGACGCGGTGCGTATCGCCGACCCGCTCCGCAGCGATCCGACCCATGTCCTGGTGGCGGCGGCCGATCCCAAGGGCGGCACCAGCCTTTGGAAGCTGGACGTCCACTCCGGCGCGGCCGAGTTCGTCAGCAAGGATGCCGACGATCCCGACGACCGCCTGCCCCGCGGCGCAATGGTGGTCCGCTACGACCAGAAGGGCTCCAGCGGCTATGCCGACTTCGACGTCCTCGGCCCGGCCCAGGACGCCCACACCGCCTATGTCGCCATGCAGCCGCGCAGCCAGGCGGACGGCGACACCGCCAGCCTGCGGATCTACGACTTCAAGCGCCGCACCTTCTCGGACCCGGTCTGGCCGGCGCTCAAGTACGACGTCTCCGACGTGGTCTACCACGAGGGCGACCGGGCGCTGGCGGGGGTCTGCTACACCGCCGACACCTATGTCTGTGACTTCAAGGACGCGGCGCTGAACGCCGACTACCGGCGGGCCAGCGCGGCCCTGCACGACGAGCGCAGCCTGACGCCGCTGGGCATGTCGGACGACGGCAAGGTCTGGCTGTTCGGCGTCTCCGGGCCCAACGAACCCGGAGCCTACTACGTGTTCGATCGCCGCACCGGGCGCATGACCCTGGCGGCCAATCGCCAGCCGGGCCTGCCGGCCTCCAGGCTCGGGACCATGGAGCGGTTCGTCTATGCCGCCCGCGACGGCACGCCGATCCCCGGCTATCTCACCCGGCCGCCGAAGGCCCCACGCGGGCCGCTGCCGCTGATCGTCATGCCCCATGGCGGGCCGGAGGCGCGCGACTCCTACAGTTTCGACATCTGGGCCCAGGTGTTCGCCACCCGCGGCTACCTGGTGTTCCAGCCGAACTTCCGCGGTTCCAGCGGCTACGGACGCGCGTTCGCCGAGGCCGGCTACCGGCAGTGGGGCGCGCGGATGCAGGACGACCTCACCGACGGCGTGCACAACCTGATCAGCTCCGGGCGCGCCGATCCCAAGCGTATCTGCATCTTCGGCGCCAGCTACGGCGGCTACGCAGCCCTCTACGGCGGCGCCCAGACCCCTGAGCTCTACAAGTGCGTGGCGAGCTTCGCTGGCGTGGCGGACCTTAAGGCGCTGGTGGATTGGGAGCATGCGACCAAGGGCCATGAGCCGCGCTGGCGCTATGCCCAGCGGGCTATCGGCGACCCGCGCAAGGAGGCCGCGCGCCTGGCCGCCGCCTCGCCGATCGCCTACGCCGCGGGCTATCGGCCGCCTGTGCTGCTGATCCACGGCGCCAAGGACGCATCGGTGCCGATCGTCCAGTCGCAGATGATGGCCAAGGCCCTGAAGAAGGCCGGCAAGCCGGTGAAGCTGCTGGTCTACGACGACGAGGGCCACGCCGACTGGAATCCAGCGGATGAACAGTCCGCCCTCAGCGAACTTGCAGCCTTCTTCGAGAGCCACATCGCCCCCGCCAGCGGGACCTGAGCGGCGAACCGGCTGCATCCAACTGACGCAGCTCGCACATTCTCTGTTGCGAACGATTGTCACTTTCAGCACATAGGAGGCCTGGGAAGCGCTCGGCTTTCCGAGGGGTGCGGCCGTCATGGCGGATGAGGTCGAGCAACGACTGGCGGTCCTGAAGGTCGCCCTGGTGGCGCTCGTCCCGCGGGCGCACCCGCGACTGCTCGAACACCTGGACCAGGCATTGCGTAGCCGGCTGGAGGACTCGACCCGCGAGGAGGAGCGCTCGGTATGGCGCGCGGCGCTGACCCTGCTCGAAGAGATGCGGGCCCAATTCAGCCCCGCTACGCCGGCGTCCGGCCGGGACCCGTCGGGCGCGCGCGCACTGTCGTCGGGCGGCGAAACCCGGCATTAGCCAAGGCCCCGCGATGAGCGGATTGGCGCAGGCGGGTGAGCTCGCCCATAGTCAAGCCCCGCGTGGGGAAGCACAGTGGCGGCCAAGGAGCCTGTCGGCGAACGCCGCCTGAACTCGATCGAGCTGGCCCGCGCCGTGGCCTCGCTCAGTGTCGCCTGGCTGCATCTGACCAACACCTTCCACGACGGTCCTTTGAAGGCGTCCGGCGCCTATGGCTGGCTGGGAAACGACGTCTTTTTCGCGATTTCCGGCTTCGTGATTCCCTACACCCTCCACAAGAGCGGATATCGCCTGGCCGAATTCTGGCGGTTCCTGGCCCGCCGGTGTCGGTGGCGTTCGCCTGCCTGTTCTACGCGGCGATAGACGCCCCGGCCCAGCGGCTCGCAAAACGCATCCCGTTGCATCGTCGGCGCGCCCAGGAGGGACAGGCGCCGGATCGTCCAGCCTCTACAGGAAGCCTCGCCGTGGCGCCGGCCGAGGCGATCGAGGTCCGCCGGACCCTGTAGGCGTGGCGGCGACCATCACCCTGGCGTCCCGCCTCGTGCTTCGCAGGATGGTAGCTGGGGGCAGGATCGAACTGCCGACCTGTGGGTTATGAATCCACCGCTCTAACCATCTGAGCTACCCAGCCATAAACGCGGCGAGCCGGGTGTATAGGCGCCCGCCGGCCAGGGTTCAAGCCGACGGTTCAAGGCCGCCGAGCCGGAGCCGCACCTGCGCCTCGTCGGCAGCCTCGATCTCGAGCACCTTGATGCGGGCGCCCGCGCCGGCCGCCAGCCTCACCTTCGAGGGCGCAATCTGCAGCGCTGCGGCGACGAGCCGCTGGAGCGCGTCGTTGGCCCGCCCATCGGTCGGCGGCGCAGAAACGCGCACCTGGAGGGCCGGCCGGCCGTGGGGATCGGTGGTCCAGCCGTCGATCCGGTCGCTGGCGGCCCTCGGCGTCAGCCGCACCACCAATCGGACCGGGAGACTCACCCGCCCAGGGCGGCGATGATCGGCGTGAATATCCAGGGAAGCAGCGCCCGCTGCGCGGCCTGGATGATCAGGATGGCGATGATCGGGCTGATGTCGATGCCGCCGAGGTTGGGGATGACCTTCTGGATGGGCCACAGCACCGGCCGGGTCACCGCCCACAACAGCCGCTCGATCTGCCGCACGAACGGGTTGCGGTCGTTCATGACGTTGAAGTGCACCAGCCAGCTCATGATGGCTGATGCGATGATAGCGATCACCAGGAAGCTCAGCACGCCATCGATGATAATGTAGAGGAAGTTGCCCATTCGGCTTCCCTGTTCGGTGTGCTTCGCTTGTAGCCCAACGGCTTCGCCTGCGGCAACTTGGGCCTTGCCGCCGCCTGGAAAGCCGGCGTCGCCGGCCCAGCCGATGGTCGTGCCGCGGCAAGGTTTTCGGTGAAGGTCGATTCACCCTAGGATCATTCCTTCGGTGTAGCTTGCCCTCCGGTCAGGGGCCCGCGCCCCCAGCACGAGCGGAAGATCTGATGCCAATCTCGAGGATGGTGATGGTGACTGGCGGCGCCGGCTTTATCGGCTCCCACCTGTGCGAGCGCCTGCTTGCAGAGGGCCATGAGGTCATCTGCGTCGACAACTTCTTCACCGGCGCCAAGGCCAACATCAGCCACCTGCTGGACGACCACGCGTTCGAGGTGATGCGCCACGACGTGACCTTCCCGCTCTACGTCGAGGTGGACGAGATCTACAACCTGGCCTGCCCGGCCAGCCCGATCCACTACCAGCATGATCCGGTTCAGACGACCAAGACCAGTGTCCACGGCGCCATCAACATGCTGGGCCTGGCCAAGCGGATCCGCGGCAAGATCCTGCAGGCCTCCACCTCAGAGGTCTACGGCGATCCGCACGTCCACCCCCAGCCGGAAGGCTACTGGGGGCATGTCAATCCGATTGGCCCGCGGTCCTGCTACGACGAAGGCAAGCGCTGCGCCGAGACCCTGTTCTTCGACTACTGGCGCCAGCACAGGCTGCGGATCAAGGTCGCGCGGATCTTCAACACCTACGGGCCGCGCATGCACCCCAACGACGGACGGGTGGTGTCGAACTTCATCGTCCAGGCCCTGCGGGGCGCGCCGATCACCATCTATGGCGACGGAACCCAGACGCGCTCGTTCTGCTACGTCGACGACCTGGTCGACGGGCTGTTCAAGCTGATGCAGACGCCCGACGAGGTCACCGGGCCGATCAACCTTGGCAACCCGCGAGAGTTCACCATGCTCCAGCTGGCGCAGATGGTGCTGGAGCTCACGGGCAGCCGCTCGAAGATCGAGAACATGCCCCTGCCGGTGGACGATCCACGCCAGCGGCAGCCGGACATATCCAAGGCCGCCGAGTTGCTGGGCTGGGCCCCGAAGTGCGAGGTCAAGGAAGGCCTGACCAAGACCATCGCCTACTTCGACAAGCTGCTGTCCGAAGAAGCCGGCGTCGCCTCCCTGATGGGCTGATCGACCACGGGCGTGCGGCGGCAACGCTGCATTTGGCCACGAACGTCACGAAAAGCACGAACGAAGAGCCTGTCTACGGTGCTCAGAGCGCCTGATGAACCACGCCTTCGGCGCTCGAAGATCTTGAACGGCCAGGACGGCTCAGGAACAGTATGGCGTTCGTGCTTTTCGTGTGGGTTCGTGGTTCCCCTTCGTAGGCGGCTCAGAAGTTCTTGTAGACGATGTCGGGGGCGGGGCCGCTGAGCAGGACCAGGGAGGCGACGGTCACCACCACCATGGCCGTCACCGTGATGGTGCGCAGGTAGCGCGACCGGACGATGGGCTCGCCGCCCGCCCTCAGCTTCGCCGCGCCTTCCTGGACCGCGACCATGGCCGCCAGGGCCAGGGTCGATCCCGCCAGCATCAGCAGCCAGGCCAGGGCGAAGCCCACCGGCGTCACCGTGGCGACGATCTGCTGGACCTGCTTCCAGTTCGACCAGAAGCACAGCAGGGTGAAGGTGAACCAGGTGAAATTCAGGCCGCGGCAAAAGGAGCGGTAGAGCGGATTGGCGCTCAGCGCACGATAGCCCTTGCGGGTCAGCGCCTCGGCCATCCGGACCTGGTAGAACTTGTTCAGGGCCATGCCGCCGCCCTGCATCACCCCGAAGACCAGGAAGTTGGCGGTCTGGCCGTGCCAGGCGCCGACCAGGAAGAAGGTCACGAAATAGGCCAGGACCCCCAGGTACGGCTCGACCGTGCGCGAGGGGAAGCGGCGCATCAGCGCCACCAGGAACGGGGTGTAGACGTAGGTCTTGATCCAGTTGGACAGCGACATGTGCCAGCGCGTCCAGAAGGCGATGACGTTCTCTGCGGCGAACGGATTGTCGAAATTCTCCGGCAGCCGGTTGCGCAGCAGCCGGCCGACGCCGATGACGAAATCGGTGTAGCCCGAGAAATTGGCGTAGAGGAACAGCGGGTAGAGCGCGCAGAGCAGGGCCAGCTGGCCAGCCCCCGCCAGCAGCGACGCCCCGGGCTGCAGATGGTCGAGAACCGAGTGCTGCCACTTGGACAGCAGCACCGAGACGATGGCGACCTTGAAGAAGCCGGTGGCGATCCGCTCGGCCGCATAGCCCAGCGTGAACAGGTCCGGGAACCGCCGGGGCGCCAGCTCGGCCTCGCGGTAGTCGGGATAGAGCTGGATCGGCCCTGAGACGAGGGCGGTGAAGTTCAGCGTGTAGTTCAGGTACGACAGCGGCGAGACCGGCTCGGGGATCGACCCCTGCCGCACCTCGATGACCAGGTGCAGCACGCGGAAGAACACGTAGGACAGGCCAATGGCGGTGTAGGCGAAGTCGAGCGTCAGCGCGTCGGGGACGAAGACGTACTTCTTCAGCCAGAAGAAGCTGCCGAGGATGCCCAGCAGGAACACCAGGAACACCGGCGTGGTCGGCCGCCGGCGCAGGGCGACCACCCCGGCATAGCCGAACAGCAGGAAGCCGGCGTAGGGGACGACCGACTCCCAGCCTTTGACGAAGGTCGAGAAGAACCCCAGGTTCAGGGCCAGCAGCCACCAGCGCGCCACCTTGCCGGGGAGCAGGTTGTAGATCAGGGCGCCGGCGACGGCGAACAGCAGGAACTCGCCGGATGGGACGTTCACAGCGAGCCCTCCCGCGGGGTGCAGATCGACGCCTGCCCGCCTGGCTGGCCCATGGCGGCGGCGGCGGCGCGGGCGATCAGCTCATGGCCGTGGGCGTTGGGATGGCCATCGGCGTTGTAGAAATAGGCTTCGGGATCCTTCACGCCGCGGAACTGGGCGTTCACGTCGATGAACCCGGCCCCATGGCGGCGGGCGATATCGCCAATCGCCTGGCTGAGCGCGGTCGGGACCACGCCCGGCGGCGCCTGCCCGGTGGCGGTGAGCGTGGCCTGGGCCTGCTGAGGCACGTACATGACGGCGAAGGGCACATGGGCGGCGGCGAGCTTGCCCGAGATGAAGCCGACCGCGCCGTCAACATAAGCCAGCCGGGCCTGCCAGGCCGGGGTGAAGGGCGGGCGCAGGAACGCCGCCTTGTCGCCGTAGCGCAGGTACATGGAGACGTAGACCGGCCCGTTCTGGAACAGGTAGTGCTGGGCCATGAACATCGCCCGGCTCGAGGCGAGCAGGCCGCGGATCGCCGCAATGCCCTGAGGCTTGGCGGCTCCCGCCTGGGGCCTGGCGGCGGGCTTGACCGGGATCGGATTGAAGCCGCCCTCGGGCGCCTCCATCAGGTCGAACGGGGTGACCACCAGCACCACCAGGCGCGGGTCCAGCGCTACCGCCTCGGGCACGCGCAGGGCGTCCTCGTTGAGGTTCGGGTAGCCGCTCAGGCTCTGCACGTCGACCGGCGCGCCGCAGCGTGCGCTCAGCGCTTGCGCCGCGCGCGTCGACCAGGTCTGGCCGTAGGGGACCAGGTAGCCCCAGCTGGTCGACGCCCCCATCACCACCAGCCGCGGCGATTTCGGCGGGCGGGCCGTGCAATCGCCGCCGGAGCGATAGCCGCAGGCGTTGTAGCGGTTTTCGACCCATGGCCCCTCGGCCGCCTTCATGCGGCTGACGCAGTTGGCGCGGGGGCGGGCGCGGACCAGCGGGTCGCGCACCATGCAGGTGTCGCCCTTCTCCTCGGGCCAGACAGCGCGGGCCGTGACCTCGGCGCCGGCCAGCATGACGATGACCGTCAGCAGGCTGATCAGCGGGATCAGAAGGAAGTCGCGCTTGGGCAGGCGGCGCGCAGGCGTGGCGTCGGACATCTGGTTCAGGCGTCCGCGAGCGGCGAAATTATTGTGACATGGGCAAGGCTGTATTGCTGATGAGCCGCTGCACTGACAGGTTCCGTCATCGTTGCGAGGCCATCGTCTTCGAATAGAGCTTGCGTGATGGCTGTAATACGCTCGCAGACGTCTTCCACGATGTTTCCCTCACACAACACAGCCGGCAAATCAGGGCCAGCCCGTCTAACATGCGCAAAAGCTCACAGGCAATTGCACGCCTCGCACCAGGGCGGCCCGGGGACCCGCCTGCCGCTGCTGCCCACCACGCGGGCCACAGGCGCCTGCGGGCCGAGCGTTCAATTCGCCAGCAATCCCCATGCCACCGCCTTGCAAAGCGCCGCTACAGGGAAATCGCCAACGCTGCGTAAAGGCCCGCGCGGCCGGCCCGATCGCCTCGACGCCGCGCCTTGACACCCTTGGCGCCCGGACCTTATGTGCCGCCTCCCTGAGGGGCCGTAGCTCAGTTGGTAGAGCGCTACGTTCGCAATGTAGAGGCCAGGAGTTCGACTCTCCTCGGCTCCACCAGGGAAATCCGAATAGTTCAGAGGCTTAAATGCGTCATCCCGGGCGCCTGGGGGGGCAGCGTGAAGCTCCGATACCACATGGATACCGCTCCAGCGGACTTTGGGGGTCAGTATGAACCGACATATTTGTGCATTGGCGGGGTTTGGATCGGCTTAGACGTTTCGCCAAAGATAACGAAAGCGAAGCGTTCCAGGTTACATGGAAGCGCCCAACTGCGTCTAGGCGCAGCGCTTCCGCAGCCGATCGGCGTTTCACCACATCGGACGCGGATTGGCCTTGTTCGCGGGGACTTCCTGGATGATGTCCCAATGCTCGACGATCTTGCCGTTCTTGAACCGCCAGAAATCGGCGAACACGCGACCGCGGTCGTTCTTGCGCGCGAACACGTGCATCTTGGTGATCAGCATGTCGTCCTTGAAGGCGACGTAGTCCATGTGGTTCGTCCACTGCGAGTCCGGCAGGTACTCGTTCGGGTGGGACCGCCGCCGCTTCTCGATGTACTTGAAGACGGAGTCGCGGCCGTCGCCGAACTCGGGATCGTGCTCGACCAAATTCGGGGCGACGTATTTCTGAAACGCGCCCCGGACATCGTTCCGTTCGAACCCCATGCGGACGAAATCCAAGGCGGCCGCCTCGTCCGACTCGCCCCCGGCCGCTTCAGCTCGGGCCCAACTCCCATGACCGGACAGATCCGCCGCCGCCAACCCGGCGACCAGCCCCAGGACGCACACGAACACCTTCATGCCAGCTCTCCCGCTATGCGTCGAACCTAGCGGCAGGGCAGGAACGCGTCGAGGGCCGCCTTAGCCCCTGTCGTTTCCGCCGCGACGGGCGCTGGAGCGGGAAGGGCGAATATTCTCTCACGTGATGGCTCACCCGGGTGAGGCCTACCTTGGCGACGGCGTCGCAAGAAACGCCGCCAAGGCGTCCGTTGGCGGTCGAACCCAAGGAAACGAGAGCTACGCCATGGAAAGCCTGAACCCCGACATTCGCAATGTAGAGGCTAGGGGTTCCGACTCGCCTCGGCTCCACCGGGAGAAATCAGTCGCCCGATGCGCGCGCCGCCGCCGAGTAGGGTGGCGATGTCCTGGGCGCATGCGCCCCGCGTGCGGCCCACTGGCAATGGTTAACCCGGTCGACGGTTTTGCGGTTCGGCGACGCAACGCATCTGCTCCAACAGTCAATGGTCAAACGTGACTGCCGCCGCCGTTAACCGCGATTGATTTGACCTTGGCCGGAAAGCGCACAGGAATGAGGCAGTTTTTGAGGGATTTGCGACCAAACTGCGACGAATTGGCGCCACTTACTGGCTTGAATATCTCCGGAAATGGTAAATGATAGTCGCCTGACGGTTGAAAAGCTGCCCGGTCGCAGAGGGCCAGCGCACCGCGGAGGAGCGTCCGATGGCCATTGCTGTCAAGCGCCACCGCCCCATGGCGGACCCCTACCTCACTTCGGGGCTGATGCTGGCTGTCGTGTTCTGCAGCGTTTTCTGGGCCCTGGTCGCCATCGCCGCCGTCAGAATCCTGTCGCTCTTCAACTGACCGACTAAGGGCCCGCGGTCTGCATGCTGCGGCGTGGTCCGAGCTGGGCGGTGATCACCGAAGTCTCCAGCTCATAGAGCCGCACGGCGCAGAGCAGTCCGGTGGCGTAGGCTCCGGTGTCGACGCCGATCCTGCCGGCATAGAACACCGGCTCCGGCGCGGGCGTGTGGCCGTGAACCACCACCTTGTCGCCAGTGTAGGACGCGTTCAGGAAATCATCCCGGATCCACAACAGGTCGCGCTGGGACTGTTTCTCCAGGGGAACACCGGGCTTGATGCCAGCGTGCACGAACAGATAGTCGCCGATCTCAAGATAGAGCTCCAGCCCGCGCAGAAAGGCCAGGTGCTGCGCTGGGAGGGCCGCCTCGAGCGCCTGCCTCGCGGCTTCCCACGCCTTGTCGTCCGCCTGGGCCTGCGGAGGGGCGACGCCATAGGAGGCGAGGGTCTCTGCGCCGCCATGCGCGGTCCACCCGCGCCCGGTTTTGGCGTCCTTGAGGAACCAGAGCATGGCCTGCTCGTGGTTTCCGAGCAGGCTGCGAATCTCGAAATCGCTCGCCCCGGCCAGCTGCAGGATCTGGTCGATGACGCCGCGCGAATGGGGCCCGCGGTCCACATAGTCGCCCAGGAAGACGATCACCGGGCGGGTGTCCTTGTTGGCCATGGCGGCATTGGCCACGATGTCGGCGATCAGCCGGCGCAGCAGGTCCAGTCGGCCGTGGATGTCTCCGACCGCATAGACGAGGCGGCCCTGGGTCCCGACGCGCTCGGGGCTTTCCCACTTCGGCCTCTTGAAGAGACGCAGCACCGTCCAGCCATCCGATCGAAGGCGCCTGACCGATGGATCAGGGCCGAGCCATCACGCACGGTGTATTGGAGTTTCGCCGCTCGCGCCATTGGCTGAGCCGTTGGCGGCGCCGATTGGGCGTGCAGTGCGGTGCAGAAGGCAGCCGATGGCCGGAGTGGGGTCGTTCAGCCCAGAAGCAGGGCGACGCCGCCGATAATCGCGCCCCAGAGCAGGGCGCTGGCCCCCACGACGAACACCAGGGTCTTGCGGCCGGACCATTTCTCGCCCTCCGCCAGCGGCGCCGGCTCAGTGAAGGCCAGGTTCAGCTGTTCCTGCAAGTCCCGCGCGGGTGAGTTGACCCAGCCGATGGTCTCAAAAGCAGCAGCCGGTTGCACCGGAGCAAGCATCGGGACAGCTTCCACCGCCGCTGACACGCCAAGCTCCGGCAGAGCTTGTTGTTCGCTCAGTTTTCTTGCAGCCAGCGCCACGATGGTACCCTCCGAAGCCCGGGCGTCATCTAACTGTGCGACGATTAAGATACGGTGTGGCGAACTGGTGACTCGCGGATCAACCATTGTCGGGCGGGAGATCCCGCTGACGGCTGACCGATGGCACGTCCCTTGCGGGCGACTGCGTGGCGCCGCGAGGAGGACCTGCAGCACGTGCAGCAACGGGACGGATCATGGGCGATTGGGGGTTTTGTGCGCCGCAATATTTGCTATGGTCCAATGAGTGAGCGGCTGGGTGACGGCATGTTTGACCGCGAGGCCATCGACGCTGCGCCGGCCCGCTCGTCGATCAGTCGAGGCAAGGCCAGGGTTCGCCGCGAGCATGAGGATCTGGGCCGGCGGACGCTGGATGTCGTGACGGCGCTGGCGGCGCTGGTGTTCTTCCTGCCGCTGATGATGCTGCTGTCCGCGCTGATATTCCTTCAGGATGGCGGGAGCCCGTTCTTCTACCAGATGCGGATCGGCCGTGGCGGCCGGCGCTTTCCCTGCCTGAAGTTCCGCAGCATGGTGATCGACGCCGACCGGCGCCTGCCGGAGTTGCTGGCCGCCAATGATGCGGTGCGCCAGGAGTGGGATCACGACCACAAGATCCGCAACGACCCGCGCATCACCCGCCTTGGCCTGCTGCTGCGCAAGTCCAGCCTTGATGAGCTGCCGCAGCTGATCAATGTGCTGCGCGGCGAGATGAGCGTCGTCGGGCCCAGACCGATCGTCGATGCGGAGGTGCCGCGCTACGGTCGCCGCTTCGTGAGCTACTGCTCGGTGCGGCCTGGCATCACCGGCCTGTGGCAGGTGAGCGGGCGCAACAACACCAGCTATCGCCGCCGCGTCGCGCTCGACCACCTGTTCGCCAAGCGGCGGGGCCTCGGGATCTACCTCTGGATATTGTTCATGACCGCGCCTGCGGTGCTCATGCGCAAAGGTTCATACTGAAGTTCATACTAATCAAACGTCTTTGGGTAACCGTGGGTCCGGGACGGGCAGGGGGTGTTCCGCGTGAGACCAAGGCGAGCTATACTCGCCGCGGGGAGCTCCCATCAGAGGATATCTGAATCTTATGCTTCACAGACTGACTTTCATCATGCTCTCTGCGGCGATCATGCTCGGATCGTCCTCAGGCTGCGCGGCTGATGCGACCGCGGCGGCGCCGACGGCTCCGGCCGCAACCGCGACCCCGGCCGCCCTGGACGGTGACTATCGCCTCGGCCCATCGGACAAGCTGCACATGATCGTCTACGGGGAAACCGACCTCACGGGCGACTACACCATCTCCGCGTCGGGCAAGCTCGCCCTGCCGCTGATCGGGGAAGTCGACGCCCTGGGCCTGACCCTGAACCAGCTGCAGGCCGCTATCGCCGCCAAGTACAACCAGGGTTACCTGCGCGACGCCAACGTCAGCCTCGAGGTCCTCACCTACCGGCCGTTCTACATTCTGGGTGAAGTGACCCGGCCCGGCGAATATCCGTACACCGCAGGCCTGACCGTGATGCGGGCCGTCGCCACCGCCGGCGGCTACACCTACCGGGCCAACAAGCGCCGCGCCTTCATCAAGCATGTGAGCGACACCAAGGAGAAGCCTTACGCCGTGGACAGCACCACGCCTGTGGCGCCGGGCGACGTCATCCGTGTCGGCGAGCGCTTTTTCTAGGCAGGGGAAGTGAAAGCGACGTTCCGCCAGTTCCTCGTTCCGCAGGCAGCCGTTCGACCGGATAGGCTGCGGTACAGATGTTGCATGTCCGTCGGCAAACGAACGAGGACGCCATGAATATCATCTTCGCCAGTCTGGCCGCGGTCGTGCTGAGCACGGGCCCTGTGTCAGGCGTACACAAGGGCCCGTCAGTGGACGACGGGCTCGCCCGGGCGCTCGCCCAGGCGGCCGGCCGGACTGAACAGGGGCTGACCGGCGCCCCGGAGCGAATTCGCGTCGCAACCGCGGTCGCCGGGTCGGACGTGATCACCACGTGGGGCGACTCGCCGCAGACAGTCCAGCAATCGCTGGAATGGGTCCTCGAGATCTGTCCCGGTGAAGACGCCCGGCGTCTTGGCTACGCTTGCCCGTCGACGCCACAGGCATATCAAGGCTTGGGCGATCTGCTCATCCGGGTGGCCCGGCTCGCCGGCCAGCGGCAGCCCGGGGCCGGCGACGAGCATCGGGGTGATCCGCCGTTCGGTCCGCCACCGGATTTCGGCGGCAGCAGCGGCGGCGGTGCGGATTACCGGGGCGCGCCCTGACGCCGACTCGCAGTATTGGAGGCGCCTATCGCAGTCGGACGCAGAAAAAGGGGAACGCCCGAATGAGAGCAAAGGCGCTGTTGGCAGCCGCGGCGGGAGCATCCGTCCTGGCGGTCTTTTCTTCGGCTCAAGCCCAGGTCATCGCCGGTCAGTCGGCGACCGGGCCAAATGTAGGTGTGATGTTCAAGCGCGACCGCAATGTCTCGGTCCGAAACCGGCCACGGCCTGGCTATGAAGCGCTGGGGATCGAGGCCGGCAGCTTCTTCGTGCTGCCAAAGGTCACGGCCACCGGAGTCTATGACGACAACATCTACGCCACGCCCACCGCCAAGCAGGACGACCTGATCGGCACGCTGATCGCCTCGCTCAGCGCCGGCTCGACCTGGTCGCGCCACTCCGTCGGCGCCTACGCCACCATCGAGCGCGATCAGTACAAGGACCATCCTGGCGAGAGCCGGACCCAGTATATCATCGGCGGCAACGGCGAACTCGACATCCAGAGCGACTTCGCCCTGACCGGGGGGGCCCGGTACGCCCGTACGAGCGAGTCACGCACCGCCTCCGGGGCGCCGACGACGGTGCGCACGCCCGTCCAGTACGGCCAGACCACGCTGAACTTCGCGGGCGCCAAGGCGTTCAACAGGCTGCGCCTGACCGCCACCTATGAGATGGACCAGTACAATTACGACGACACCGTCGACTTCCTCGGCAACCCGGTGCTCCAGTCCTATCGCAACCGCACCACCCACCAATGGTCCGCGCGGGCCGACTATGCGGTCAGCCCCGACACCGCCCTGTTCGTCCAGTACAGCGGCGACAACCGCGACTACCAGCTGCGGCCCCCCAATCCGTTGGCCCCGTTCGACCGCAATTCGTCGGGCTACGAGCTCTCCGGCGGCGCGGACTTCGAGCTGGCGTCGCTGCTGCGCGGCCAGGTCCGGGCCGGCTATCTCCATCACAGCTTCGCCGAGCCGACGCTGGCCGACGTCACCGGCCTCGGCGCACGGGTGGATGTGGAGTGGTTTCCCAGCGATCTCACCACCGTGGCGATCTACGGCGGGCGTGAAGTGCGCGACACCGGATTGAGCAACAGCCCCACGTCGCTGACGACCACCGCCGGCCTGCAGATCGATCACGAGCTGCTGCGTAATGTTATCCTAACCGGAAAGTACGACTATACGCACAACGACTTCCAAGGGATCGACCGCACCGATGACCGCCACGGCGTGTCCGGGGGGGTGGTCTATCTCATGAACCGCAGGCTCGGTTTGAACCTGCTTTATACGTTGCTTAAGCAAGACTCGTCAGGTCTGAACGCCGGTCAAATCTACACGGTTAACCGGTGGTCAGCCTCTCTGGTGGTACAATATTGAATTGAGCGCGGCTTGGGCGCCGGTGGAGCTTCCGATGCAAGAGGTCAGTACACTTCGTTCCATGCCGCCAATGACCAGCGGCTACGCAGGCTACGGAGCCCAGGGCGGCGTGGGTCAGATCGATCCTCGCCGGTGGCTGGCCGTGATTCTGCGCCGTGCGCCCCTGTTCGCGGTGGTTGCGGGCCTGGTGTTCGCCATCGTCATGCTGGTGGCGGTCCAGGCCACGCCCTACTACACCTCGACCGTCAGCATCCTGGTGGATCCCCACCAGAGGGACCTGCTCGACACGGGCCGTGACCCGGCCGTCGACAACAACCTGATCGACACCGACGTCCAGATCCTGAAGTCCCGGTCGCTGGCGGTGGACGTCGTCAAGCAACTGGGCCTGGACAAGGACCAGGAGTTCGTCCCGACGGGCAAGTCGGACAAGTCGCCGCTGTTCGCCCTGACCCATCCGCTCTCCCTCTTCCACACCGCCCACCCCAGCCGGGTCGTCCGCGCGCCGTCCAGCGGCGTCGACAAGGCCGCCGACGCCCTGGTCGGCAAGGTTTCGGTGAAGCGGAACGGCCTGACCTACGTCATCGACGTGGGGATCACGTCGCAGAATCCGGTGCGCGCCGCACAGATCGCGGACGCCTACGGCAAGGCCTATATCGCGGCCCAGCTCGAGGCGAAGAACAATATCGCGCGCGACACCAACAGCTCCCTTAGCGACCGGATCGAAGAGTTGCGCCGGCAGGCGGAGTCCGCGGACTCCGCGGTCCAGCAGTACAAGATCGGCAACAACCTGGTGACCACCGATTCCGGCCCGAACTCGGCGACGCTGGCCGGCCAGGAAGTCTCGGCCCTCAACCAGCAGATCGCGCTGGCCGAAGCGGACCGCTCCGAGAAGGAGGCCCGCCTCGCCGCCGCCCGCACCCAGATGAAGGTCGGCGGAAACGGCGAGGACGTCGGCGAAGCCCTGCAGTCGGACACCATCCGCAACCTGCGGGCCCAGGAGACCGACGGCACGCGCAATCTGGCGCAGCTGATGGTCCGCTATGGCGACAAGCACCCCGAAGTGCTCAAGCAGCAGGGGCAATTGGCGGACATCCACGCCCAGATCAAGCAGCAGATCACCCGCATCATCTCCAGCCTGGAAGCCGACGCGTCGGTGGCGCGCCAGCGCGTCGCCTCGCTGCGGGCCAGCCAGTCGGCCGCACGCGGGTCGCTCGTCTCCAACAGTTCGGCGCAGGCCGGTCTCATGGAGCTGCAGCGCCGCGCCGACGCGGCGCACACCATCTATCAGACCCTGCTCGACCGGGCGAAGGAGTCCTCCGCCCGGGAAGGCGTCATCCAGCCGGACGCGCGGATCGTGTCGGACCCGAAGGTGCCGCGTGGCCCGTCATGGCCGAACATGCGGATGGCCGCGATGTTCGGTCTGGCCGCGGGCGTTGTCGCCGGCCTGGGATCCGTCATCCTGGTGCATTGGTTCAGCAGTGGTCTCGAGACCGGCGCCGACATCGAGAAGCGCTTCGGCCTTCCCTTCGCCGGATCGATCCCGGTGCTCAAGTCGACGCTCAATCGCGGTGTCTCGGGGGGCGCTCCGCATGACTACATCATCGAGCACCCGTTCTCCGCCTTCGCCGAATCCCTGCGCAGCATCCGCACGTTCCTGATGCTGCCGGGGCCGGACGCCAAGCCCCCAAAGGTGATCGCCATCACCTCGGCGCTGCCGCGCGAAGGCAAGAGCATGACCAGCTTCTGCCTCGCCAGGACCATGGCCCTGGCTGGGTCCAAGGTGGTGCTGGTGGACGGCGACCTGCGCCGCCGCGGCGCCAGCAGCCTCGCCCATCCGGGCAAGAAGGGCCTGGTGGAAGTGCTCAACGGCGAGTGCAAGCTCGAGGACGCCCTGATCAAGGACGATCGCTCCGAAGCCTGGATCCTGCCGGTGCTCACGCCCCCGAAGTCGCCGCGCGACCTGTTCGCGACCCCGGCGATGGACCAGCTGCTCGACGACCTGCGCCGGAACTTCGATTTCGTGCTGATGGACACCGCCCCGGTGCTTGCCGTGGCCGAGACCCGGTTGCTGGCGGCGAAGGCGGACGCGACGCTACTTCTCACTCAGTGGCGCAAGACCCCCTTCAAGGCCTGCGACGTCTCCGTCGAGATGCTGATGGAAGCCGGCGCCAACATCGCCGGGGTGGCCCTGACCCGTACGGACCTGCGTCAGCAGAGCCGGTTCGGCTACGGTGACCGCTACTACTATTACCGGGCCTACAGCAGCTACTACACGAACTGACAAACCGGTGGTGGACGCCCTCGCCGTCCAGGAGCGTCGGCGCGAACGGATCGCCAGGAAGGTTGCGCGCCGCGGCAGGTCAACCCGACACAGCCCCTGGCCGCGCGCCGCGGCGCTGTTCGCCATCGCCCTGATCGCGGCCGAGACCCTGGCCTATGGCGGCGGCCGCGGCGACGTGGCCGTCAGCTTCGCCGGCCTGCAGGCGATGCTGCTGCTGGCCCTGGCCTCGGCGCCTCCGGAACGCGGACGCTCAAGCGCCCGCTTCGGGCCGGCGCTGATGGTCGTGGCTGGACTGTTCGTCGCCGTCGAGCTGTGGGCCGCCCTGACCCTGCTTCCGCTGGGAGGGCCCTGGGTCGCGCCCCAGTGGGGGGCGGCCGGCGAGCCCGGCGCCATCACGCTGGACCGCTACGCCACGGCGCGCGAGATGATCAAGCTCGGCGGCCTGGCTTGCATGTTCACCGCCGGCCTCTGGTTCACAGCGGCGCGAGCGTCAGGCCGGGCGCTCGCCGCGGTGGCGTTGTGCATGACGATCTACGCCGCCTGGGCGATCTTCGACTTCAACACCAGCCCCGGCGTCCTGTTCGGCGAGGCCAAGGCGTATCATCAGACCCGGCTCACCGCCTCGTTCCTCAGCGCCAATACCGCTGGTGGGCTGTTCGGCGCCTGCGGGGCCATGTTCTTCGCCCTGGGCCTGGAGACGCTGTTCCTCAGCCGCTACGACTTCCGCCTGGAGCGCCGCCTGTTCGCGTTTGTCCCCTGGGCGGCGGCCACGATCGCCTGCCTGGGAGCGCTGATGCTGACCGCCTCGCGGGGCGCCCTGGGCTCGACGCTGTTCGTGATGATCTGCGCGTCAGCCGCCGCCGCGGGAGCGGCGGTTGTGCGGAGCGTGCGCCAGGCCTCCATCCGCTGGACGACGCTGGCGGTGGCGGCGGCGATCACCCTGGCGGGCGCGACGGCCGCACCCTACCTGGCCCGCGGCAAGCTTGCGGAGCGATTCAATAATGGCGTCGACGGCTTCGGCGGACGGATCGACCTGATCCCGACCTTCTTCCCCCCGATCCAGGACCGGCCATGGGAAGGTCACGGCCTGGGGACCTTCCGCTCGGTCGCCGCCGCCATCACCCAACCCGACAACTTCGCCGGGCTCTGGGACGTCGGCGCAGCGCACAACATCATCGTGCAGTGGCTGCTGGAGGGGGGCGGGATCGGCGCCGGCCTGATGTTCGCGACCGTCGCCGTGATCCTGGCCCTGCTCTGCCGCAAGAGCGTGCGGCGGTCAGGATCGGCTCGGGTCGCCCGCGCGGTGCTGGCGTTCACAGTGGTCCTGCTGCTGCACAACATGGTCGACTACTCGCTGCAGCTCCCCTCGGTCGCCGCCCTATGGGCCCTCCTGCTCGGTCTCGCCGCCGGTGCTGTCCGCGGGGAGGCCCAGGGCCGGCTGTAGCGACCCGGACCCGGCACGGGCGGCGTTGTCGAACACCAGGGACAAGGCGAAGCGCCCGGCGGGATCGTGCACCTGCGCGCCCAGCGCATTCAACGAGGTGCGGTCCTTGGCCTGGGCGTAGAAGGCCCCGGCCTCGTCGCGCGCGCGACGCCTGAGGGCCGGCGACGCAGAACCCCAGTGGTCGAAGGTGAAGGCCGTGCGCCACAGCACCAGCTCGGAATCATAGGGAGAGAGCACGTACGACCGCTCAAGCAAGCTCGTGGCCTCGCCGTCCAGGCGGCCCTGCCTCAGGGTCCTGATCTGGGCCAGGCGCGCCCAGAGCGCCGGCTGGGCCGGCGACCAGCCCAGCTCCTTGCGGGTCAGCGCCTCGGCGTCGGCCAGGGCCTTGTCCGTCGGCTTCTTCGCGTCCGTGGCCAGCAGCTGGCTGATCGTGGTCTCCGCGGTATCGGGGCGCTGGGAGAAGAGATCAGGGCCGACCATCCATCCGGCCGCGACCGCCACCGCCCCGGCGCAAGCGGCCGCCCACAGGCGCCACTGCAGGCTCATGGAAGCGGCCCCCTGGTCGGCGCGTCATTTCGGCCCATGCCGTGCGGTCTCCGCGATTCTCGCCTGCACCCGGTGGGTTCATGTGCTATGCGACAGACCCAGCCAAATTGTTAAGGCTGTGGGTGTCAAACGCGAGTTGCATGTGTGGCGGGTTCCGGGCGGGGCCGCCGGACATGTTTCCCGCGTCTGTGGGGGTTACGTTCTCTTCAGGTCCAACAGTGGATCATAGCGCATGAGTTCCGACCAATCCGTCCGCAATCCGCTCATCGCAGCATTGCACGCCTGCAAGCGGCACTTCGTGGCCGCCGCGGCGTTCAGCTTCCTGCTGAACATGCTGTATCTGGCGCCGACCCTGTACATGCTGCAGGTCTATGACCGGGTGGTGCCGACCCGGGGCGTGATGACCCTGGTCTTCCTTACGCTGATTTTCGTCTTCGCGGTGGTGACGCTGTCCTCGCTGGACTTTGTGCGCGCCCGCCTGCTGGTGCGCGCATCAACGCGTCTTGACCGGCAGCTGGCGCCGCGGATCCTGTCGGCCCTGTTCCAGCGTTCTGACGGAACGGTGCGGTCGGCCCAGGCCCTGCGCGAGTTCGATACCCTGCGTGCGAACATGACCGGGATCGGCGTGCTCGCCCTGTTCGATTTCCCCTGGACCCCGATCTACATAGGCATCTGCTTCCTGGTGCACCCGGCGCTGGGCTCGCTGGCCCTGGCGGGCTCACTGATCCTGCTGTTCCTCGCCCTGCTGAACGAGCGCGCCACCAAGGCGCCGCTGCAGCGGGCCAACGAGGCGGCCGGACGCGCCTACACCTCGATCGACTTCTCCGCCAACTCCGGCGGGGTGCTGCGGGCGCTGGGCATGCGCCGGGCCATGGTCGAGCGCCACGTGAAGGAGCGCTACCTCTCCTCGCACCTCACCGCCGAGGCGAACTTCTCAGCCAACACCTACCTGACCTTCACCAAGTTCACCCGCCTGACGCTGCAGTCGGTGTCGCTGGGGCTGGGCGCCTATCTGGCGATCGAGCAGAAGATCTCGGCGGGCGCGATCTTCGCCGCCTCGCTGCTGGTCACCCGGGCGCTCGCCCCGATCGAGCAGGTGCTGGGCGCCTGGAAGGGCGTGGTCCAGTCCCGCGGCGCCTACAACTCGCTGAAGGAGCTGTTCGCCAAGGCGGGCTCGGACGAGCCGCGCACGCGGCTGCCGCAGCTGGAAGGCCATCTGCGGCTCGAGCGGATCTCGGTGGTCAGCCCGGCCCGCGACCGGCTGATCCTGTCGGACGTGAACCTGCAGCTCGACGCCGGCGAGGCCCTGGGCATCGTCGGGCCCAGCGGAGCTGGCAAATCCACGCTGGTGCGGGTCATCGCCGGCGCCGTGCGCCCCGAGCAGGGCGCCGTGCGCTATGACGGCGCCGACGCCAAGGACTGGGACGAGGAGCAGCTGGCCCAGTACGTCGGCTACGTGCCGCAGGAGCCGACCCTGTTCGCCGGCACGGTCAAGGACAACATCGCCCGCTTCCAGGGCCAGGTCGCCGCCGATCCGGCCGCGATGGACGCAGCCGTGGTGCGCGCGGCCCAGGCTTGCGGGGCCCACGAACTGATCCTGCGCCTGCCCAAGGGTTATGACACTCAGCTCGGCTATGGCGGCGCGGGCCTCTCCGCCGGCCAGGCGCAGCGGATCGCCCTGGCGCGCGCCTTCTTCGGCGATCCCACCGTGCTGATCCTGGACGAGCCCAACGCCCACCTGGACTCGGCCGGCGAGGCCGACCTGCTGGACGCACTGGTGCAATGCAAGAAGCGCGGGGTGACGGTGCTGATCGTCGCCCACCGGACCAGCATCCTGGTGGCGGTGGACAAGCTGCTGTTCCTGCGCGATGGCCGCGTCGAGATGATGGGGCCGCGCGACGAGGTGACCCAGCGCCTGTCCGGCCGTCGCCCCGAAACTCCGGTGATCGAGCCTAACAAGGCTCCGGTCCTGGAATCCTGAACCCGACCACCAGCAGTCCCCGGCAGCACGCCCATGTCAGTCCCTTCCGAAGTCCGGACGTCCGCCCTTCCTGTCACGATCGGCGGCCCCATCGACCAGGTGATGAACGATGACCCACGCCGGGAGCTGCTCCACGGCGGTATCGTCGTGCTGTTGTTCTTCGTGCTGTTCCTGGGATGGGCGAGCATCGCCCACCTGGACGCGGCGGCCTACGCCCCGGGGATGATCTCGGTGGAGGGGCACCGCCAGACCGTGCAGCATCGGGACGGCGGCACCATCTCGGCGATCAAGGTCAAGGAAGGCCAGCACGTGCAGGCCGGCCAGGTGCTGATCGAGCTGGCGCCGCGCGATGTGGCCGCTGCGGAAGGCTCCATGGAGTCGCAGGTGATCAGCCTGCAGGCCCAGCGGGCGCGGCTGATGGCCGAGCGTGACGGCCTGGCGGGTGTCTCCGCGCCGGTCGAGTTCGCCAGCCTGACAGGCCCGGACAAGGCGGAGGCCGAAAGCGCCCTGCGCCAGCAGCAGCAGGAGATGCGGGCCCGCATCAGCGCGATTTCCAGCCAGAAGGCGGTGCTGCGGCAGCGCAACGCCCAGCTGACCGAGCAGATCAAGGGCTACACCGACCAGATCGGGACCACCGACCAGCAGTCCAAGCTGATCGACGATGAACTGGCCGGCACCCAGGCCCTGGCCGACAAGGGCTATGCTTCCATCAACCGGGTGCGGGCGCTGCAGCGGACCGCCGCGGGTCTGAACGGATCGCGGGCTGACCTCGCCTCGAACGCCGCGCGGGCGCGCCAGGCGCAGGGCGAAACCCAGATGCAGTCGATCGGCCTGGACACGCAGCACCAGCAGGACGTCGCCAAGGACCTGCGCGACGCCGAGTACCAGCTCAACGACCTGCTGCCCAAGCTGAGCGCCCTGAAGGAGCAGCTGGCCGGAGTCTCGATCCGCGCCCCGGCCACCGGCCAGGTGGTCGGCCTGGCCGTGAACACCGTCGGTGGCGTCGTGGCGCCGGGCCAGAAGATCCTCGACGTGGTGCCTGACAGGGCGCCGCTGGTGTTTGACGCCCGCCTGTCGCCAAACGACGCCGACGACGTCTATGTCGGCCAGGAGACCGAGGTGAAGATCACCTCGCTGCACGAGCGGGACATCCCGATCCTGAAGGGAACCCTGACGCGGGTGTCCGCCGACGCTTTCACCGACGAGAAGACTGGCGTCAGCTACTACACCATCCAGGTGACGGTGCCCGAGGGCGAGCTCGACAAGATCAAGAAGATCAAGGGCAACGCCGCCGGACTGCGGTCCGGGTTGCCCGCGCAGGTGCTGATCCCCCTGCGCAAGCGGACCGCGCTGCAGTACATGCTCGAGCCACTGACCCAGGCGGTCTGGAAGTCGTTCCGCGAACACTGAGCATAGACGGCCGTCGGGGGACTCCATTGGCCAGGACGCCTCAGACCGCGCCGCCGACCGCGCCACCGCCGTTTGGCGAGCGGCCTCCCATGTTCATCGCCGATTCCACCTCGAGGCCGGACTACCACTTCGACACAGCCGCCGGCCGTTATGTGGTGATGTGTCTGTTCGGCTCGGCCGCGCGTGAGCCGGCGCAGAACGCTTGGGCCGCCGTACGGGCGCGCCGCGACCTGTTCGACGACGACCGGGCGTGCCTGTTCGGCGTCAGCACCGATCCGGCCGATCGGGCCGAGGCGCGGGTGGGCGCCGACCTTCCCGGAATCCGGATCATCTGGGACTTCAATCAGGCGGTCAGCACAGCCTACGGCGCCCTGGCTCCGGCCCAGCCCGGCCGGCCTGCGCCGGCGCGACCCCTATGGGTCGTGCTCGATCCCCAGATGCGGGTCTTGCTGACAGCGCCTCTGTCCGGGACGGACGCCGTGCTCGACTTCGTCGCCGCCCTGCCGCCAGTCGACGCGCACGCCGGGATCGCGATGAACGCGCCGGTCCTGGTCGTCCCACGGGTGTTCGAGCCCGCACTCTGCCAGCGCCTGATCGAGCTGTTCGAGCAAGGCGAACAAAGCGACTCCGGCTTCATGGTCACGGCGAACGGCAAGAGCGTCATGCGCTCGGACCATAGCTTCAAGCGGCGCACCGACGTTACGATTGAGGACGCCGCCGCCTGCGCCGCGATCCAGGCCCGCATCCACAAACGCCTGCTGCCGGAGATCGCCAGGGCGTTCCAGTTCAACGCCACGCGGATGGAGCGCTACCTGGTCGCCTGCTACGAGGCCTCGACGGGCGGGTTCTTCAGCGCCCATCGAGACAACACCACCGCCTCCACCGCCCACCGCCGGTTCGCGGTGACCATCAACCTGAACGCCGAGGACTACGCGGGGGGCGATCTCTGTTTCCCGGAGTTCGGCTCCCGGCTCTACCGGGCGCCGACCGGAGGCGCGGTGGTGTTCTCCTGCTCGCTGCTGCACCGGGCCGCCCCCGTGACGACCGGCCGACGCTACGCTTTCCTGCCGTTTCTCTACGACGAGGCGGCCGCCCGCCTGCGGGAGGCCAACAACGTCCATCTGGGCGACGGCGTGGAAGCCTATTCGGCCGAAATGGCCAAAACCCAGGCATCCAACTGACCGCCTCAGGCTGCTTCCCGGTTGGCCGTAGCCAGCCGCGCCCGCATCGTATAGGTTTCTTATACGAGGCGCGGACCGATTAGGCTCCTGTTCAGTAAGTCCGTTAAAGTCGATTTCAGTCGGCGCGCGCCACTCTGAGACCCCGGCCAGACCCCTGGCCTGAACTCGGGATTTGGTGCGGATGGCGACGAGGACGGCCCGGCAGGCTCAAGCGAAGAGGCGTCTCGCAGCCTTCGCCGCCGGCGTGGCCTCGCTCTCGGCGCTCGCTATGCCCTGCCTGGCGGCCGATGACGGCTCCGTCCCCGCCCCCATCCCCTCCATGCCGATCGGCGAGCTGACCGCCGCGCCGGCGGGCTTCCTCGAATTCTGCGCACGCACACCCGCCGAATGCGGCCTGTCACAGGCGTCCTCGGTGGAGGAGCGCCGCAGCGCCCTCTACCGGCGCTACTACTGGAGCCTGGCGCTCCCCAGTGACGCCGACCGGCAGGCGCCGACGCGCCCCGTGGCCTTGCGCCGGGACGGAGCCATGGTCCTGGCGAGCTATTCGGCGTCCGCGCAGGCCGACTGGCGCGACGCGGGGCCAGCAACGCCCGACCTCATGACCGTGCTGAAGACCGTCGACCGGTCGGTCAACCACGCCATCCGCTACGTCCGCGCTGGCGCGGACGACGCTTGGGACCTGCCGATCGAACAGGCGGGCGGCGCGCCCGCGACGGGGGACTGCAAGGACTACGTGCTGGAAAAGCGTCGGGCGCTCATCCGACAAGGCGTGGCGCCCCAGGCCCTCTCCATCGCCCTGGTGCAGACCTGGCGCGGCGAGAGCCATGCGGTGCTGCTGGTGGCCACCGACAAGGGCGAGTACGCCCTGGACAACCTGTCGGACGACGTGAAGCGCTGGGATCGGCTGGGCTACCGCTGGGTCAGCCGGCAGGCGCCGGGCGAAACCTTCCGCTGGGTCAGCGTCGGCGCGGCGGGCTGATCCCGGCCTTCGCCTATCGTCAGTTGGCGCCCCCGCCGTCGATCATCGACTGCACCTGATCAAGCTCTCCGTTCAGCGTCCTGACGTGGGCGTCGGTCATCCCGCCGCCGCCGTACTTCATGCCGCGATAGTGCAGCGCCACCTGGTGCAGGGCGGCGTAGGCGGCCCGCGCCCGCTCGCGGCTGAGCGCCCCGCGTCCCATGGCGGCTCGGATGCCGCTCTGCAGCCCCGCGATCCGGTCCGAGATGATGTCGGACTGGCCGGGCGCGGGCGGCGCCTGCGACAGCATCTCGACCACATCGGCGCTCGGCCCGGACAGGACGGGCTGGGGAATGGAGTCCGCGCCGGGAATCGCCTTTCCCGCCAGGCTCCAGACCCGCACATAGTCGATGTCCATCCGTGCGGCGGTGAAGTCCTTGTCGGGATAGCCGGGCCAGCTGCCGCCGACGGCCAGGTTGATCACGATGTACATGGGCCGATGCATGTCTGGCGTCGAAGGCCAGCGGCGGGCCTCCACCCCGTCGACGTACCAGACCAGCTCCCGCTCATTCCACAGCAGGCCGAAGACGTGGAAGTCGTCGGGCTTCTGCTTGATCTTCACCGCGACGGTGTCTGAGACGTGCTTGCCGCCAACGCTGGCGTGGGGGGTCATGTAGACCACCGCGGGATCGCCCAGGTCCTCCATCACATCGATTTCCGGCGGCCAGGTGTTGTCCTTCGGAACCAGCCAGAGCGCCGGCCAGAGGCCCTTGCCGCGAGGCAGCCGTGCGCGGAACTCGAAGTAGCCGTACTGCTGGAAGAACAGGAACTTGCTGGTCAGCATGCCCGATGTGTAGGGCCGTCCCCAGATCTGGCTCGAGATCGCCGGATCGGCCTTGCGGGCCGTGATGGTGAGGACGCCATCGTGGAGATCGAACGGGTTCAGGCCGAGCGGCGCCTTGGCCGTCCCCTTGAACTCGGGATCGACGTAGATTTCCTGTTCCCCTGACGTGATGATGGTCCGGCTGTGCAGCGTGCCTTCGCCGCCGTTGCCATATTCCGTCCGCCAGCCGGGAACGTCCTTCTTCCGGTCCAGCAGCTTGAGCGTGTCGAACTCGTCGTGGAAGGTCAGCACCCAGGGCGCACCCGGGGGCGGCGCCTCAGCGCGCGCGGGAGCGGGCCCGGCGCTGCTCCGGGCCAGGATCATCAGTGTGAGCAGCAGTGGGGCGTACAGGCGCATGTCTCGACCTATCCCAAAGCGAAACATGGCCCAAAACAAGTCCATCACTCTATCGGATGGAACGGCTTGAGGCTCGCCCTCGGTGCATAGCCGAAATCGCAGGGCGTCCTGCCCGCGCCTTGCGCGCCCTTGCCGAATTGGGGGGCGAGCTGCTGGCCGAGCCGTTGGGACAGCGCCGCCGCCCCCGGGGCGTTGAGGTGCTGGACATCGTACCAGTAGTCGGTGCGGGACATGATGTCGTTTGCGGTCAGAAACTCGTGGCCGGCGTACAGACGCATGTCCACCGGCCGGGGCGGCTGGCCGAAGGCCGGCAGATAGAGGAACACCACCTTCACCCCGCGTCGTCGCGCCAGGTCCAGGATGTCCTTCACATAGGTGTCCGGGACCACATACTCGTACTTCTCGAACCGCTCGCCCAGCATGTGCAGATTCTTCAGGCCGGCGCGGCGGTGGGCTTCCCACTCCAGGTCCGCCTTGGGCGCGATCTTGAAGCGCGGCGGGGTCAGGGACACGCCTTCCACATTGACCTTGCGGGTGTTGTCGACGGTCGAGCCGTCGTAGTTGCGCGGATCGAACCGGCGCTTCAGGCCGAAGTCTTCCGGGTACAGGCTCTCGAACCAGACCGACAGCTGTCGGTACGGCAGCCGCACCAGGTCGTGCCAGTAGCCGATGTTGACCAGCATCGGCGCGGTCAGGATATCCCGCTCGTCGGCCACGTGCTCGAACACTGGATGGGCCTTGCGGGTCTCGTTCTCGAACACCTCGAGCACGATGGTGTCGACCTTGCGGTTCTCGATCAGCTCGCGGGCGAGGATCCAGTGCAGGTTGCGGCCATATTCCGGGATCGCCAGGTTGCTGGTCACGATGCAGCGGCCGTCCGCGGTGCGTACGCCCTCGGCGGCGAGCTCCTGGTTGACTGCGGCGGCGTCCACGCCATTCAGCGTGTGGGAGGTGCCGATGAAGGCCACGTCGATCGGCGTCTGGTCGAAGTGGATGCGTTCATAGACCCAGCCCAGCCGGGCGTAGACCTCGGTGCGGAGCGCCTGCCAACGGATGTAGCGGTCGTGCGGCAGCACCAGCATGATGGCGATCACGACCACGGCCGCCCCGAGACCCAGGGCGAACAGTCCGGCGAACGTGCGGGTTTCCTGGCGGGTCATCGCGGGCTCAGAAATTGAAGTAGAGGAACACGCCCGGGTCCGGGAGCCGGACCAGGACGAAGGCGGCCATGACGCCCAGCCCCAGGGCTGCGGCCGGCGCGGGCAGGCGCCATCGCACCGGCTCCAGGCCGTCCGCCTCGATCGGCAGGCCGGGGGTGGACTCCGGATAGCGCACCATCTCCAGCACGTTCGGCATCAGGAAGGCGACAGTGGCGGCCGCCGCGATGGCGACCCAGGCGGTCAGGGGAGCCATCAGCGCCTGCGCGTCAGGCTGCGCGCCGATCGGGTTGGCCATGCCGTGCAGCACGGCGACCGCGCCCTGGAAGGTCGTGGCCTTGAACAGCACCCAGCCCACGACGACGGCCAGGAACGTCACGGCCCACCCGAACACCGCCCGCAGCCTGGACGGACTTTCGGGGAACAGCCGCTGCCACATGTGATGGATCATCAGATAGGTCCCGTGCAGCAGGCCCCAGGCCAGGAAGGTCCAGCCCGCGCCGTGCCACAGTCCGCCCAGGGCCATGGTGATGATCAGGTTGGCGTAACGGCGGACCGGACCCTTCCGGTTGCCGCCGAGCGGGATGTACAGGTAGTTGCGCAGGAACCGGGACAGGGTGATGTGCCAGCGGCGCCAGAACTCGGTGATGCTCCTGGACTTGTAGGGCGAGGCGAAGTTCACCGGCATGCGGATGCCGAACAGCAGCCCCAGCCCGATCGCCATGTCGGAATAGCCGGAAAAGTCGAAGTAGAGGCGGAAGGTATAGGCCAGCGCCCCCATCCAGGCGATGGCGGAGGGGATGGCCTGGCCGTGGTCGGCCGCGTGGAATACCGGATCGGCCAGTGTCCCCAGGGTGTCGGCCACCACGCACTTCTTCGCCAGGCCCATGATCAGCACGGCGGCCCCGACGGCCAGGTAGGAATAGGGCAGGGGCCCGCGGCCAGCGATCTTGAACTGCGGCAGCATCTCGCGGTGATGGGTGATCGGGCCGGCGATCAGGTGCGGGAAGAACAGCACGAACAGCGCATAGTCGGTCAGGCTGTCGGCCGACTTGCGGTCCTTGTAGGCCTCGATCAGGTAGGTGATCTGCTGGAAGGTGAAGAAGCTGATCCCCAGCGGCAGCAGCACCTTGCGCACCGTGAGCTCCAGCCCGGTCAGGTGGTCGAGGTTGCTCACGAAGAAGTTGGCGTACTTGTAGTAGCCGAGCAGGGCGAGGTTGAGCACCAGGCCCAGGATCAGGATGGCCCGCGCCTGCCGCGGACGCTTCTCCATCACTACGCTCAGGCCGAAGTTGGCCCCGACCGATAGCAGCACCAGCGGAACGTAGATCGGGTTCCACCAGCCGTAGAAGAACACCGACGCGGCCACCAGGAACAGCTTGGCGGCGCGCTGGCGCCCGGCCAGCCGCAGCCAGTGGTAGATCAGCAGGGTGACGGGCAGGAAGCCGAACAGGAACTCAAGGGATCCAAAGAGCATGGGTCTCGTCTTGTTTCGGGATGGTCCGCCGAAGGCGCTTCGGCGGCGGCCCGGTCATGTACAGAAGGCCTTGAGCGCTTACAGGCCCTGCACGGAATAGGCCATCACGGCAGCGCCTGATCGACCGACTTTCCGCCGGCGTGCTGAAGTGTGGGTCGGCCGACCCCGACCCAGATTGGGAAAGCCGCAGCGGCATGCTGAAGAAGTATAGTCCTCACATGACGTCCCCGGCGCAGCTTCTGATCGCGTACTAGTTCAATATAGTTAACCACAATTTACAATTGGCACGGAAGATGCTTGGGCCCCACGCATTGCGATGCCGGACGATGATCGGCCGGTGCTCGCGATGCGAAGATTCAATGTCGGATCGACAGATCAGAGGGGCGTAAGATGGTAGCGAGCATTGCCGGCGGCATGGTCAACGGCAAATTCCAGGCGGCGGACATCCGCGGCGTGGTCCAGGGAACGGACGGCGCGGACTTCATTTCCGGGACCGGCGGCAACGACAAGCTGCAAGGCAATGGCGGCGGCGACGTCTATTTCGGCGGCGCCGGCAACGACGCGTTCGTGATCAAGGCGAATGACCTGATCCATGGCCCGTCCTCGGTGAACAATATCCCGGCGACGGATGTCATCTATGACTTCTCGGGCGCCGGCGGCTGGCAGGCGACCAACAACGACTTCATCGCTTTCGAGCACTTCGGCAAGGGCTCGACGCTGAATTTCCAGAAATACGCTGGCAACGACGTGCATATGCAATTCTATACGATCCACGACACCACGACGAACGCCGACTACAGCATCTTCATCCACTCGCTGAACGGCAAGCAGCTGGTGCTGGGCGACTATAACTTCTACTAGAGCGGGATGCGGAAAAGTGGATACCGGTTTTCCGCGCAAATCCCGCTCTAAATGTACAGAATCGATCACGTTTATGGTTTTGGATTGATTCAATCCAAAACCATCGTGATCTAGCTCGTCGTTCCCGTTCGGGAATGAGCCTGACGGCGGCCTCGCGGCCGCCGTTCTTGCTTGCCCCACGGGCATCGGGGCCGGCTGCAGCACGAAGCGCTGGACAGGTTGCCTGCGACGCGTCAAGCGATGGCGCGTCCAGTCCGCCGGCTCGCAGGACTTTCACGGGTAAATCAGACTCAGCACGGCGTGTCCTGGCCTTGAAGATCGCCTATTTCGTCCACGACCTGAACGACGCCGCCGTGCGGCGGCGTGTGCTCATGCTGCAGGCCGGTGGTGCGCAGGTCACGCTGATCGGCTTCCGCCGCAGTGATCACGCGCCGGCGAGCGTGGAGGGCGGCCCCGCGACGGACCTGGGCCGCACTCACGATGCGCGCCTGGGCCGCCGGGCGCTGTCGGTGGCGAGCTCCCTGATGCGCACCCGGGCGCTGGGCGCCGCGGCGGGCGCAGACGTGATCATCGCGCGGAACCTGGAGATGCTGGCGATCGCCGCCCGGGCCCGCGCACTGCATGCGCCCCGCGCCTCGCTGGTCTACGAGTGCCTCGACGTCCACCGGGCCATGCTGTCGTCAAAGCCGGCGGCCGGCGTCCTGCGCGCGCTCGAGCGCCGGCTGATGAAGGGCGTCGACGCCCTGATCATCAGCTCGCCGGCCTTCCAGCAGGGCTACTTCAGCCCGCGCCAGGGCTGGAACGGCCGAACTCAGCTGGTCGAGAACAAGGTCCTGGCGCTCGCCGGCGCCCCCGATCACCTCCGGGCGTCCGCGGGCCCCGGCCCGCCGTGGCGTATAGGGTGGTTCGGCGTCATCCGCTGCCGCAAGAGCCTGGACATGCTGGCGGCCCTCGCCGCCGGATCGAACGGGGCGGTGGAGGTCGTGATCCGCGGCCGCCCCGCGCTGCACGAGTTCGAGGACTTCGACCGGGTGGTCGCCGAGACGCCAGGGCTCCGCTTCGAAGGCCCATACCGGCCCCAGGATATCGGCGAACTCTACGATGAGGTCCACTTCGCCTGGGCGATCGACTATTTCGAGGAAGGCTTGAACTCCAGCTGGCTGCTGCCCAATCGCCTCTACGAGGGCGGCCTGCACGGCGTGGTTCCGCTGGCCCTGTCCGAGGTGGAGACCGGCCGTTGGCTGGCCCGGCAGGGCGCGGGTGTGCTGGTCGCAGACCCTTTGGCCGACCTCCCCGGCTTCTTCGCCGCGCTGACGCCGCAAGCCTATGAGGCCGAACGGCGAAAGGTTCTGGCGATCCCGGCCGGCAGCTTCCGCGCCGACGCGGCGGACTGCCGCGAGCTGGTCGAGGCGCTGGGGAAGGGGCGGCGATGACGTCGCTCGCGGACGTGCTGATCGTCATCCCCTGCCTGAACGAGGAGGCCCATCTTCCTGGCTTGCTGGCCAGGCTGGTGGAGGAATCGGGCGAGGCGCTGATCGTCGTCGCCGACGGCGGCAGCCGGGACCGCAGCGTCGAGATCGTCCAGGAGATCGCTGCTCGCAACGGCAACGTCCGGCTGCTGCCCAATCCCCGGCGCCTGCAGAGCGCCGCCGTCAACCTGGCGGCCCGGACCTTCGGCCAGGGCCGGCGCTGGCTGGTCCGCATCGACGCCCACTGCGGCTACCCGGCCGGCTATGCGCGGGGGCTGGTGGCGGCGGCGGAGCGGACGGGCGCGGCCAGCGTGGTGGCGCCCATGGTCACCCGGGGAGAGGCCTGTTTCCAGCGCGCCTGCGCCACCGCGCAGAACTCGCGGCTCGGGACCGGCGGTTCGGCGCACCGCCACGTCGGCGAGGGCCGCTTCGTCGATCATGGCCACCACGCGCTGATGGCGCTGGACGCGTTCCTGGCCGTTGGCGGGTACGACGAACAGTTCAGCCACAACGAGGACGCGGAGCTGGACGTGCGGCTGACGCGGGCCGGGGGCCGCATCTGGCTCGAGCCGGCGCTGGCGATCGTCTACCATCCCCGCAAGACCGTGCTCGGCCTGGCGCGGCAGTACTTCAAATATGGCGAGGGCCGCGCCCGCACCGCCCAGCGTCACCTCACCCCGCTGAAGGCCCGCCAGGCCCTGCCCCTGGCGATCGCGCCGATCGTGCTCGTCGCCATCCTGGGCGGCCCGTTCTTCTGGCCGCTGGCGATCCCCGCCGCCGTTTGGGCCGCTGCATGCCTCGGATTCGGGCTCTGGCTGGGCTTTCGCGACCGCAGCCTGTGCGCATCCCTGTCGGGCGTGGCGGCCATGGTGATGCATTTCGCGTGGTCGGCAGGGTTCTTGCAGCAGCGCCTGTTGAGGCCAGCGCCCGGGCCAGGTCCGGAGCCGGTTTCGCAGGGATGAGCTGGCGTTAACCTTGATGCTGGCATCTTTGCAGGAAGAGACCGGACGTCGCAGAGAGTTCTTATAGTGTTGTTATACCTATGTTTTCACCCTCAGGTGTGTTGGATAATAGATGCACCTGCGCGGTAAGGAATTGTTAGGTTAACGTCTTAGCGGCATGCGAGCGCGCCGGACTTGGAATAACGCAGTTTTTCAGTGGCTTAGAGTTCTTGAGCGGCCCCGCCGGGCGAATGTTTCCGGAGTGGGGCGGCTGGGGGGTTGGTGTTGAGCGGAAATATTACCTGGACCCAGCTGCTGGCGATGAACCTGCCGTTGAGCGGGAACACGACCCACGGCTTCGTCGGCGGCAAGAACGTGGTCCTGAACGGGACCACGGGCAACGACTCCCTGCGCACCGGCGGCAACGACACCATGATCGGTGGGCTGGGCGACGACACCTACAACGTCTTCACCGCCGGCGACGTGGTGATCGAGCAGCCCAACCAGGGCATCGACACGGTCAAGACCACCGTCAACTTCCTGTTGTCCGACAACGTCGAGAACCTGGTCCTGCAGGGCAACAGCGGTACGGGCCTGGGCCTCTACGGCACGGGCAACAGCCTGGACAACCGCGTCTCGGGCGACACCGGGATCCAGTTCATCAACGGCGGCGGCGGGGCGGACACCTTCATCGTCGAGTCTGGCAACGGCTCGGACCTGATCACCGATTTCAGCTCGGACGATCACGTCTGGCTCCAGGGCTATGGCTTCTCCTCGTTCTCCGCGGTCCTGGCGGCGATGACCCAGGTCGGCAGCGACGTGGTGCTCCAACTGTCGCCGACCGAGGCGCTGGGCTTCAAGAATTTCCAGATCTCGAGCTTCACCTCGAGCCAATTCAAGCTCCAGCTGGACACCTCGGATCTGGTCCAGAGCTTCGGCGACGAGTTCAACAGCTTCAACTGGTACAACGGGACGAGCGGGACTTGGCGCACGGTGGTCAAGGGCGGCACAGGCCCCGACAGCCGCTCACTGCCGTCCAACGGCGAGCTGCAGCTCTACACCGATCCCGGCTTCGGCCCGAACCCGTTCAGCGTGAGCAACGGCGTCCTGACCATCACCGCGACGGACACGCCGGCGGCGCAGCTCAGCCAGCTCTACAATTACAATTACACCTCGGGGATCATCACCACCAAGTTCAGTCACTCCCAGCTCTACGGCGTGTTCGAGATCCGCGCCCAGCTGCCGGCGGTGACCGGCGCCTGGCCGGCCTTCTGGCTGATCCCCACCGACAACTCCGCTCCGGCCGAGCTGGATGTCTTCGAGCAGTTCGGAGCCACGCCGACCACCTTCACCACCACGCTGCACACTGGCCAGTCCGGTCACAGCCAGACGTTCGCGCAGAGCAACCAGGGGAACACGACTACCGGTTTCCACACCTACGCCATCGACTGGGAGCCGGACTACATAACCTGGTACTTCGACGGCAACGCCATCTTCCGCCAGGCGACGCCGACGGACATGCACAAGCCCATGTACATGATCGCCAACCTAGCGGTCGGCGGGGCCTATGCGCCGGTGACGGGCACGCCGTTCAACGCCCAGCTGCAGATCGACTACATCCACGCCAGCCAGCATGGCCACGCCATCACGGGCACGGGCAGCAACGACGTCTTCACCGTCTCGGCGGTGACCGACATCGTGGTCGAGCAGGCGGGCGGCTCGAACAACGTCGTCAACTCGAGCATCGACTACCTGCTGCCGGCCAACGTGCAGACCCTGGTGCTGACCGGGACGGCGGACATCAACGGCTTCGCCAACGAGCTCAACAGCAG
>FTHA01000878.1_pt1 | contig 34313 bp, 37 predicted proteins | sample 1640771 | NCBI WGS metagenome assembly FTHA01 (sample SAMEA3914789, study PRJEB12502) | metagenome | biome: forest; material: soil | place: Canada | collected 2011-07-03 | depth 0.3 m | reverse complement strand
GGACTGGCGCCCGGCGGCCGTGGCGCCGTCCAAGCTGAAGAAGAACGGGTCTGGGCCGCCCAGGCTCGAGCTGGTGGAGAACCCGGACATCCTGGCGACGCTTTCGGCGCCTGGCCCGCTGCGGCCGCGGCTGACGGTGGGCTTCGCGGCGGAGACCGGCGACATTGAGGATCAGGGCCGCCAGAAGCTGGCCCGCAAGGGCTGCGACTGGATCGTCGCCAATGACGTGACGCAGGCCGGGGTGATCGGCGGGGAGGACAACGCGGTGACCGTGATCGACAGCCAGGGTCAGGACCGCTGGCCCCGCGCCGCAAAGACCGCAATCGCGCGCCGCCTGGCGCAGCGGATCGCCGAGGCCCTGGCGTGACCGGCTCCAGGGACGGCGTCGTCGTCGACATCGTGCGGCTCGCCCATGCCAGGGACCTTCCCCTGCCGGCCTATGAGACGCCGGGCGCGGCGGGGATGGACCTGCGCGCCGCTGCGCCGGAAGACGAACCGGTGGTGATCCGGCCAGGCGCCCGGGCCCTGGTCCCGACCGGCCTCAGCATCGCCGTGCCCCTGGGCTTCGAGGCCCAGGTCCGGCCGCGGTCCGGGCTCGCCCTGCGGGCAGGGATCACCTGCCTCAACACGCCCGGCACGATCGACAGCGATTATCGCGGCGAGGTGAAGGTCATCCTGGCCAACCTCGGGGAAGAGAATTTCGTGGTCCGGCGGGGCGACCGCATAGCCCAGCTGGTGATCGCACCGGTGGCGAGAGCGCAGTGGCGCGAGACCGCTGATCTGGAGGACACCGCCCGCGGCGGCGGCGGCTTCGGGTCCACCGGCGGCGCCTGAGTCGCAGATCCTGGCCGATCACAAGGCGACAGGCCCTTTACATAGGGCCTCGATGTCCCTATCTGCGCAACTTCCGGCGGACCCCGTTGTCCAAAAGCGCTGCTAACGCCGGCCTGGGTTCAACAATTCAACGGGGGTTGCGTGCGTTGCACACACACCATACGCCCCTGGACCTGGTCCGTGAGCGGTCTCCGGAACGTCCTGTCGCACTCGTGCGACCGGACGCCCTGGCCGTAGCGGCGCGCTGGTTCAGAGACAGATTCAAGGACGACGTCCTCTATGCCGTGAAGGCGAATCCCGCGCCATGGGTCATCAAGGCCCTGGTGAAAGAGGGAATCTGCGCCTTCGATGTGGCCTCGATCCCCGAGATCGAGCTGGTGGCTGAGTGCGCGCCGCGCGCGCGCATGGCCTTCATGCATCCGGTGAAGAGCCGCAAGGCCATTTCAAGCGCCTACTTCGACTATGGCGTTCGCACCTTCTCGCTGGATACGCCGGAAGAGCTGGCCAAGATCATCGAGGCCACGGGCGAGGCCCGGGACCTGAACCTGATGGTCCGCCTGGCCGCGCCCAACCACGGCTCGGCCTATCCCTTGTCCGGCAAGTTCGGGATCGAGCCTGAAGCGGCGACCTCCCTGCTCCTGGCGGCCCGCCGGGCCACCCAGGATCTGATGGGCGTCTGCTTCCACGTGGGGTCGCAATGCATGCGCCCCACCGCCTACCAGGGCGCCATGAATGCGGCCTCGCGTGCCCTGGTGCGCGCCGGCGTCTTCGCGGACGTGGTGGACGTGGGCGGCGGCTTCCCGTCGGTCTATCCGGGCATGGTCCCCCCGGCCCTCGAGGACTACGCGGACTCCATCCAGCGCGCTTTCGCCGAGATGATGGTGCACGAAACCACCGAGCTCTGGTGCGAACCTGGCCGGGCGCTGGTGGCGGAGGCGTCATCCGTCCTGGTGAAGGTGGAGCTGCGCAAGGGCGATGCGCTCTACCTCAATGACGGCGCCTACGGAAACCTGTTCGACGCGGCCCACGCCAAGTGGCCCTTCCCGGTGAAGCTGATCCGTGAAGGCCGCGCCGCGCCGCAGCTGAAGCCATTCCGCTTCTACGGACCGACCTGCGACTCCATCGACGCCATGCCGGGACCCTTCTGGCTGCCCGAGGATATCGGCGAGGGCGACTACATCGAGATCGGCATGCTGGGCGCCTATGGCGTGGCCATGGGCACGCGCTTCAACGGCTTCGGCAAGACCGACACGGTGATCATGCAGGACGCCCCCATGGCGTCCCTCTACGGCCTGGCCCCGCGATCCATCCCCAATCCCCGGGTGGAAACAGAGACTGTGGTGCGGTTCGCCAGGGCGCGTCGGGGCCGCCGCAAGCGGCGGTGACGCAGCCAACCTTTCAGGACGCCGAAGGGGCCGACAGGATCTCTTCGGCGAACTGGCCGCCCTTGCGATAGCGGTAGAGATAGGTCGGCACGACCGTCTCGACGGCGCTGGGCCGCACGCCGAGTTCGGCGAGGCCCGGCAGGGCGGGATCGGCGACGTTGTCCGATTTCAGCAGTTCGACCTGGTCGGAGGTCAGGGGCGGTGCGAACGGCAGGAGCCCTGCCTGGATGTCGCCCGCCATGCCGATCAGGCGCGCGAGCAGCCAGGGCAGCGGGACGAGCACGCGCTGGCGCTGGATCTGCGCCAGGGTCAGCTCCATCAGCTCTCGGAAGGTGAAGATCCCCGGACCGCCGAGCTCGAAGGTCTTGCCGGCGACGCCCGGGTCGGTCACGGCGGAGGCGACCGCGGCGGCCACATCGGCGACATAGACGGGCTGGAAGCGGGTCGACCCGCCACCCGGCAGGGGGAGCGCCGGCGACACCGTCGCGAGCTTGGCGAACCGGTTGAAGAAGTCGTCCTCCGACCCGAACACCACAGACGGCCTCAAGACGACCGCCTTGGGCAGGACCTCGCGAACCGCAGCCTCGCCCATCGCCTTGGTGCGGGCGTACTTGGACGTTGAGTCCGGATCCGCGCCAATGGCTGAAACCTGCACGAACCGCGCGACGCCGCGCTGGGCGGCCGCCTCGGCGACGACCCTCGCGCCCTGGGCGTGGAGGCTCTGGAAGCGCTGGCGGCCGCTCTCGTAGAGCACGCCCACCAGATTGACGCAGGCTTCGGCGCCGTCCAGCGCCCGGCCCACCGAAGACGGGACGCGCAGATTGGCCTGGGCGATCTCGATCTGGCCCACGTCCCCCATCAACGGCAGCCGGTAGGCCACGTTCGGGCGGCGGCACGCGACGCGCACACGCAGGCCGCGCTTGGCCAGGGCCCGCACGACCTGCCGGCCGACGAATCCCGAGCCGCCGAACACCGTCACAAGTCCCTGCATGTTGAAGCGCTCCACAAGGGCGATTGGCGCCCGTCGGATAGACGAGCCGCCGCCTGCGCGCAATCAGCGCGCCGCGCCGCCCTTGAGCAACGGCGGATCGTGGGATATTCCGCCCCCCACCGCACACGCTTTCTCCAGGAGTCGCCGGCATGGCCGAGCACGCGTCCGACCACACCCACGGCCAGATGGAGATCCATCAGCAGCAAGCCGCCTTCCATGCCTTCATCCTGCTGTCCAAGTGGGGATCCCTGGCCGTCGCCGTCGGCGTCCTGCTGTTCACCCTGTGGTTCTGCACCGCGGCGGGCTTCCTGGGCGCGATCGTTCCGGCGGTCGTCCTGGCCGCCATCGGGACCCTGGTTCTGCGCGACAAGCCGGTCGCCCATTAATCGGGCTGGACAACCGCCCGGCCGGCTTCGTTAACTCGCCTGCATAGGGCGACCGATTCGGGGTGACAGGCATGGCGGCGCGTATCGCCGTGACTCGAGAACGGCGGCAGGGCGAAACTCGCGTCGCAGCGACTCCTGAAACGATCAAGAAGCTCGGCGGCGCCGGCTTCTCACTGATCGTTGAATCAGGCGCCGGCGCCGGGGCGTCCATTTCCGACGCAGACTACGCCGCCGCGGGCGCGGAGATCGCGCCCAGCGCGGAAGCCGCGCTCAAGACCGCCGACGTCGTCTTCAAGGTGCGCGGGCCGACGGCCGAGGAGATCGCGGTCCTCCGGACCGGCGCAGTCCTGGTCGCCCTCCTCGACCCCCATCAGGACAAGCCGTCCTTGGAAGCCCTGGCGAAGAAGGGCGTCACCGCCTTCGCCATGGAGTTCGTCCCGCGCATCACCCGCGCCCAGGCCATGGACGCCCTGTCCAGCCAGGCCAACCTGGCCGGCTATCGGGCGGTGATCGAAGCCGCAGGCGCCTACGGACGGGTCATGCCGATGATGATGACCGCCGCCGGCACTGTCGCCCCGGCCAAGGTGTTTGTCATGGGTGCGGGAGTCGCGGGCCTTCAGGCCATCGCCCCCGCCCGCCGGATGGGCGCGGTGGTCACCGCCACGGACGTGCGCCCCGCCGCCAAGGAGCAGGTGGAGAGCCTGGGCGCCAAGTTCATCGCGGTGGAGGACGAGGAGTTCAAGTCCGCCGAGACCGCCGCCGGCTACGCCAAGGAAATGAGCGCGGAGTACCAGAAGAAGCAGGCCGACCTGATCTCCGAGCACATCAAGAAGCAGGACATGGTGATCACCACGGCCCTGATCCCGGGGAGACCGGCGCCGCGGCTTGTGTCCGCCGCCCAGGTCGCCTCCATGCGCGCCGGCTCGGTGCTGGTGGACCTGGCGGTTGAGCAAGGCGGAAACGTGGAAGGCTCCCGTCCCGGCGAGATCTTTGACACCGCCGGCGGGGTCAGGGTCGTGGGCCTGTCGAACCTGCCAGGCCGCATCGCCGCGGACGCCTCGGCGCTCTACGCCCGCAACCTGCAGGCCTTCGCGGGCCTCCTGATCAACGAGGAAGGCGCGCTTGAGCCCAATTTCGACGACGAGATCCTCAAAGGCGCGCTGGTGGCGCGGGACGGCGCGATCGTGCACCCCGCCCTTCTGAAGACCTGACGCGCAAGGAACGCTGACATGGAAGCCGTGGATCCGACTGTCTTCCGCCTCGCCATTTTCGTACTGGCGATCTTCGTGGGCTACTACGTCGTCTGGAGCGTCACCCCCGCCCTGCACACGCCCCTGATGAGCGTGACCAACGCCATCTCTTCGGTGATCATCGTCGGCGCCCTGCTGGCGACCGCCGCCCATGGCGCGGCCGCGGATTCCGGCGCGGTCTGGATCTCCAAGGGGGCCGGCGCCGTGGCCGCGGGCCTGGCGGCGGTGAACATCTTCGGCGGCTTCCTGGTGACCCAGCGCATGCTGGCCATGTACCGCAAGAAGGAGCGCGGCCCGGCCCGCGCCAAGGAGGGGGCGAAATGAGCGCCCCCTTGATCATCACCTGGCTGGGTTGGGCCTGCTACCTCGGCGCCCTCGTGGCTATCGTCGTCTATGTGATCCACTTCGCGGGACGCCAGGGCTGGAAGCGGCCCTGGAACGCCGCCGGCCTGTTCTTCACCTCCATCGCCCTGTCGCAGACGCCGTTCCTGTTCCAGGACGCCATGGACGCACGGGGGGTGAGGACCGCCTTCATCGTCACCCTGTGCCTCCTGGCCGCCACCGGCGTGCAGGCCTTCTCGGCCCTGCGCCAGCGCCGCCGACGCGACGACCCGCCAGCGCCGCAGCCCATTGAATCCGCGGCGCAAGGCCCCGAAGCATGAACGCAAACGTCGCCGCCATCGCCTACCTGATCTCCGGGGTGCTGTTCATCCTGGCGCTCCGCGGCCTGTCCAATCCCGAGACCAGCCGCCGGGGCAACACCCTCGGCATGGCGGGCATGGCCATCGCCGTGACCGTGACCCTGCTGACCCTCTGGTCGCAGCAGGCGCTCGACGCGGTGACCCTCGGCATGATCGCGGGCGGCGTCCTGATCGGCGGCTCGGCCGGAGCGGTGATCGCCCGGCGCATCGCCATGACCGCCATGCCGCAGCTGGTGGCGGCGTTCCACTCGCTGGTGGGCCTGGCCGCCTGCCTGGTGGCGACCGCGGCGCTCTACACCCCCTCGGCCTACGGCATCGCCAACGCCGACGGGTCGGTGCGGCTGGAATCCCTGATCGAGCTCTCGGTCGGCGTGGCCATCGGGGCGGTGACCTTCACAGGATCGCTGATCGCCTTCGCCAAGCTGAACGGCAACATGTCCGGCGCATCGATCCTCCTGCCGGCCCGGCATCTTCTGAACATCGTGATCGGCCTGGCGATCCTCGGCATGATCGCCGTCCTGGTCGCCACCGGCGGGACCGAGAAATGGGCGTTCTGGGGCGTCTTCGCCCTGGCCCTGGTCGTGGGCGTCACGCTCATCATCCCCATTGGCGGGGCGGACATGCCCGTCGTGGTCTCCATGCTGAACAGCTATTCCGGCTGGGCGGCCGCGGCGCTGGGCTTCACGCTCGAGAACACCACCCTGATCATCACCGGCGCCCTGGTGGGATCGTCCGGCGCCATCCTCAGCTACATCATGTGCAAGGGGATGAACCGCAGCTTCATCTCGGTGATCCTGGGCGGCTTCGGAGGCGAGGTCGCGGTCGCGGGGGGCAAGGCCGAAACCCGGCCGGTGAAGCAGGGCTCCGCCGACGACGCGGCCTTCATCATGAAGAACGCCTCCAAGGTGATCATCGTGCCGGGCTACGGCATGGCGGTGGCCCAGGCCCAGCATGCCCTGCGCGAGATGGCCGACAAGCTGAAGGAAGAGGGGGTGGAGGTGAAGTACGCCATCCATCCCGTGGCCGGCCGCATGCCCGGGCACATGAACGTGCTGCTGGCCGAGGCCAACGTGCCCTATGACGAGGTGTTCGAGCTGGAGGACATCAACTCCGAGTTCGCCACCGCCGACGTCGCCTTCGTCATCGGCGCCAATGACGTCACCAATCCGGCGGCCAAGACCGACCCCAAGTCAGCCATCTATGGGATGCCGATCCTGGACGTGGAAAAGGCCCGCACCGTGCTCTTCGTCAAACGCGGCATGGGCTCGGGCTACGCCGGCGTGGAGAACGAGCTGTTCTTCCGCGACAACACCATGATGCTGTTCGCCGACGCCAAGAAGATGGTCGAGGGCATCGTCAAGGCGCTGTAGGCCAAGCCGCTCATGACGCCGTCTGGGCATGGACCGTCGCGGCGATGCGGAAGCGGACGTAGTTCTGTCGGAAATCGACGATCACCGCGCTGAACAGGCCGAGCAGGTCCATGCCCATCATCAGGGCGGGACGGTCCTGCATGTCCCACAGGGTGAAGGTGTGCAGGTCGGCGAACGCCATGGGGAAGTCCGTGAAGCTGATCATCCCGATGCGCAGGCGCGGCACTTCGGCGACCTCGCCGCGCACCTGCTGGCCCGTGGCGCCGTAGAGCATCACGCTAATCGGCGCGAAATCGCGATCGTGGGTGCGCGCCTGGAGCGAGCGACGCATGGCCATGTTGCCGACCGACCGCTGGGCGCCCGAATCCACGAAGCAGGTGAGCCGTCCGCCCACCGCGTCCGCGTCCAGGATCACCAGCTGGCCGTATCTTCGCCGCGCCCTGACATCGACGTCCGAGGTCAAGGTGACGCCCTTCCCGCCGCCCCGGAAGTCGTCGACCCCTGGGCGTACTATGGCGACCTCGCCCTTGCGGAAGTCGAAGAAGACCCGCTTGTCGTGGAAAGCGTCGATCCCGAGAAAGCCGGCGCAGCCGAGGTCCGCCTGTCTCAGGGTCGGGACGCCCGCCAGGGGGAGCTTGACGTCCCCAGCGACGAAACTCTGGACGTTGACGGTCGGCGTTTCCTGGGCGCTGACGATGCCATGGATGCGCGCCGGCGGGCCCGCCGGCAACTGCAGGGTCTGGGCCAGCTCGGTGGAGATCACCGACCGGTTGGCGCCGGTGTCGATGACAAAGGCGAAGGGGCCCGCACCGTTGATGTAGACAGGGGTGGTGAGCCGGCTGGTGCGATCCTTTCGGCTGGACAGCACGTCCGCCCCGTCGAAAGCCAACGGTTGCGCCATGGCCTGGCCAGATGCGGCAAGAGCCAGGAGGCCGGCCGCGGCCACGCGGCGCGTGGCGCCCGGCGCCGGCCTGAGGCCGCGATGTGCGTTCGAGCCCATGGTCGATCTCCCCCAGTCCTTAAATCCGCTCCCGCGCCCAGGTGGTCAAGCCACGGCGGCGCGGCGCTCTCGACCCGGCGCCGGTTCTGCGCCATAGGCTCGCCAGGGCCGACCGAGGATGAGCATCACCATGCGCTACAACCAGCTTGGCCGGACCGGCCTCTATGTTTCCGAAATGTGCCTCGGAGCCATGACCTTCGGCGGCGGCCAGACCGAGGGCCTGTGGGCCGCGGTGGGCTCGCTGGACCAGGCGCAGGCCGACAAGATCGTCCGCCGCTCGCTGGACGCGGGGATCAACTTCATCGACACCGCCAACGTCTATCACGCCGGCCGCTCCGAGAGCGTGGTCGGCCAGTCCCTGAAGAACCTGGGCGTCAAGCGTTCGGACGTGGTGCTGGCCACCAAGGTCTACGGCGGCATGGGCGGCGGCCCCAACGACCTGGGCGCCTCGCGCGGCCACATCATGGATCAGGTGCAGGGCAGCCTGGAACGCCTGCAGACCGACCACATCGACCTCTACCAGATCCACGCCACCGACATCGTCACCCCCATCGAAGAGACCTTGCGGGCGCTGGACGACCTCGTTCGGCAGGGCATGGTCCGTTACGTCGGCGTGTCCAACTGGGCGGCCTGGCGGATCGCCAAGGCCCTGGGGATCTGTGAGCGCCGCAACTACGCGCGCATCGAGACGGTCCAGGCCTATTACACGGTCGCCGGGCGGGACCTGGAGCGGGATATCGTTCCCCTGCTGACCGAGGAGAAGCTGGGCCTGATGGTCTGGTCGCCTCTTGCCGGCGGCCTGCTCTCGGGCAAGTACGGGCCCGGCGCGCCAGATCCTGAAGGCGCCCGCCGCGCCTCGTTCGACTTCCCGCCGGTGAACAAGGACCGCGCCTGGGCCTGCGTCGCCGCCATGCGCGAGATCGCGGACGCGCGCGGCTCGACCGTGGCGCGGGTGGCCCTGGCCTGGCTGCTGGCCCAGCCCGTGGTGACCAGCGTCATCATCGGCGCCAAGACGCCCGAACAGCTCGAAGACAATCTGGGCGCCGTGTCGCTCAAGCTCACGCCCGAAGAGCTCGCCAAGCTCGACGAGGTCAGCAAACTCCCGGCGGAATACCCTGGCTGGATGTTGAACATGCAGAGCGGCGCGCGGATTCCAAAGCCGTTCGAGGCGAAGGTCTGACGTCGGGATCAACAACGCGAACGGTCCGGCGCGGCGGGCGCCGGGCGAGCGTCGGCCTGCTGGCGGTGCTGGCGTTCATAACAATCGGAGGCGTCATGTCAGCCGCCCAGGGACGCCCCTCACCGCGCGGTGAATTCGTGGACATCGGCGGCCGCAAACTGCGGATCGTGTGCGATGGGCCGCAAGGCGATGGCCCGATCGTCGTCCTCGAGGCCGGGGCGTTCGGCCTGGCCTCGGACTGGGCCGTGGTGCAGAGCCGCCTCGCCGCCGAGGGGGTCCGATCCTGCGCCTATGACCGCGCAGGCATGGGCTACTCCGACCCGGGGCCATCGCCGCGAGACGGGATCGCGGTCGCCGAGGACCTCGAGAAGCTGTTGGCCGCCGCGCATGAGCGACCGCCGTACATCCTCGTCGGCCACTCCATGGCCGGTCTGCGTATCTGGCTCTTCGCCAAGCGCAATCACCAGCTGGTCCAGGGCTTGGTGTTCGTGGACGCCACCACGCCGGAGTCCTCGGAGACCTCCACCGAGCGCGCCTTCCTGGCGCCATTCACCTTAGTCTCCCGCGCCGCCGCCATCAGCGCCACCGCGGGGCTGATGCAACCGCTGCGGATCATGGGCGACACGATCGGACTGCCGCCACAGGCGGCGGATGAAAAGCGCTGGGCCTTCGGCGATGGCCGGCACAACCGGACCGGCGCGGCGGAAGGGGACGAGTGGATGCGCGCGACCCGCCAGGCGCTGGACTCGGGCCCTCTCGATCCCTCGCTGCCCGTGGCGGTGGTCACGGCAGGGCGGCACGCGGCCAGTGACCAGAGCCTGCAGGCCGCGCCGGCGCGCCAGTCCAGACGAGGCTATTTCGCCAACGCCGAGCACGCCTCGCACGCCAATCTCCTGGGGCCGCTGTTCGCCGACCAGATCATCAAGGCTATCGATTTCGTACGCGCCGCCGCCGCCGATGCGGCGGTGCGGCCCGATCCGGGTCAGTCCTGACCGTTCACCACTGACGAAGGTGCGGCGGCCCGCGCAAACAGCAGTTGGCTAGCACGCCGGCGAGCGCGTCCGCCTCGTAGGGTTTCGCCAGGGTCTGGCTCTGGGGATAGCGCAGGGAAAGGTCTCCCGGTCCATAGCCCGTGGAGAAGACGAACGGCACCTCGCGCGCCACCAGAGCATCGGCGACGGGATAGATCTTCTCCCCGCCGAGGTTCACGTCCAGGATCGCCGCGTCGATGACGCCATTGCCCTGAACCCGCTCCATCGCCTGGGCCACCGTGCCCGCGACGCCCGCGATGATGCAGCCGAACTCTTCCAGCATGTCCTCAAGCATCATGGCGACCATGGCTTCGTCTTCGACGACGAGGACGCGGAGGCCGTACAGCCCTCCGGGGGACTTGGCTGCGCCCATGCGAGCGACACCTCTCAGGGCGTAGAAGCGCCGACAGCGCCCTGCACCAGATAGCCCCCAAGGGATACTATCGCAGGGATTGCGCTAATCAATTCTAAAGGCGGAAAACCGCGCCGCTAGGCGTCCAGATCGATGTCCCGGCGCGAGGAGACGATGGTGACGATGAAGCCCGCCAGCACGTCCAGCAGCACCATGAGCGTGATCAGGAAGAACACCGACGTGGCGAACCCCCTGATCAGCAGGAACTCCACCAGGCACACCACGAACAGGATCATCGACAGGGAGTGGTTGATGATCGCCAGGTTGCGGCTGTTGGTGGACTTCAACAGTTCGACGAACAGCACCACCAGCGACGCCGCCAGGAACAGGTCCCCCAGATTCACCGGCCAGACGCCGCCGGAGGTCATGTGGATGGTGAACAGCGGGATGGCGAGCTGACTGGATGCGTCCAGCGTCTGCAGACCGCCCTGCAGCGTCAGCAGGTCGAGATTGTAGAAAAGCACCGGCAGAACCAGCAGCGGAAACGCAGCGAACATGGCGAGCTCCCCCAGAAGCTGGACCCGACTTGCACAGTTAACTCTTTTCAGAGCCGCGGCAATCCCGGCCGCCGATCAGAGCTCGCGGACCTTTCCCGCCGCGCGCGCCCGATTCAGCAGCCACACCACGCCGGCGAGGTCGCCGAACGACGACCACAGGCGTCTCAGGTTGGTGTATTTCGAACGTCCCGACATGCGCGGGCGGTGACCGACCTCGACAAAGGCGACGTTCAACCCCTCGCGGCGCACAAGGGCCGGCAGGAAGCGGTGCATGTGATCGAAATAGGGAAGCGCCAGGAACACCGTGCGCGGCGCCGCCTTCAATCCGCATCCGGTGTCCCGTGCGTCATCCCGAAGAATGCGGCGACGCACGCCGTTGCCCAACCGGGACGCCAGGCGCTTGGACCAGGGATCCTGGCGGCGTGCGCGCAGCCCGCCCACGAGGCCAAGGCCGGGGCCGCCGGTCCGAAGGGCCTGGACGAGCGCGGGCGCGTCGGCCGGATCGTTCTGGCCATCGCCGTCCAGGGTCACGATGATTCCGCCCTGAGCCGCCTGGACGCCCGTGCGCAATGCGCGGCTCTGGCCGGCGTTGGCGGCGTGCGCGATGACCCGCAGGGTCGGCAGCTCCGCCTTCAGCGACAGCAAGGTCTCAAGGGTGCCGTCGCCGCTGGCGTCGTGCACGAAGATCATCTCATAGGCCTCGTCGGCGAAGGCGCGGGCGATCTCGCGCGCAAGCACCGCGACGTTGCCGTCCTCGTCCTTCACGGGGACCACGACTGATATTTCTGGCGTCATGACGGGGCTCTTAACGGTTTTGCGACCGCCTGGGCAGGGGCGGGCGCGCCGCACTCTTCCGCAAGCGGCCGCGGTCGTGGGAGAATGGCCGCATGACCGATCCGAACCGACTTGTTCTTGTAGGACGCGTGGCCGGCGCCTTCGGCGTCAAGGGCGAGACGCGCATCCGCGCCTATACCGCCGATCCCAAGGCCCTGCTGACCTACAAAGACCTGCGTCGCGACGACGGCTCGCCGGGGCTGACGCTGGTGTCGGGCCGCGCCGTGAAAGACGGGCTGATCGTGCGGGCGCGCGAAATCGCCAGCAAGGAGGACGCCGACGCCATGAGGGGCCTGGACCTCTATGCCCCGCGCTCCTCGCTTCCGCCCGCCGACGAAGAGGAATTCTACCTGACGGACCTGATCGGCCTGGAAGCCCGGGCGCCGGACGGCCGGGTGATCGGCGCCGTCAAGTCGGTGCACGACTTCGGCGCGGGCGATGTGCTGGAAGTCGAGCCCGCCGGCGGCGGCCCGACCTGGCTCGTGGCCTTCACCCAGGCCAATGCGCCGCAGATTTCCATTGATCAGGGATTCCTCGTCGTCGTGCGGCCGGTGGAGGTCGAATAGGCGGCATGCGCGCCTTCGCCGCTCTTCTGGGCCGGCTGTCCTACACCTCCTCGCGCAACGCCAAACTTACGCTGGTGAGGGATTTCCTGAAGCAGCAGCCGGATCCGGATCGCGGCTGGGCGCTTGCCGCCCTGACCGGGGATCTGACATTCGACGCGGCCAAGCCGGCGATGATCCGCAAGGCCGTCGAGGCCCGGATGGATCCGATCCTGTTCGCCTGGTCCTATGACTACGTCGGCGATCTGGCCGAGACTGTCGCCCTGGTCTGGCCCTCCCGCCCGGGCGCCAACCGCGCGCCGGACCTGTCGGAGGTGGTCGAAACCTTGCGCGCGGCCTCGCGCAGCGAAGTTCCGCGCCTTCTGGAAGGATGGCTGGACGCGCTCGACGCCGACGGGCGCTGGGCCCTGCTGAAACTGATGACCGGCGCCCTGCGGGTGGGCCTGTCCGCACGGCTCGCCAAGCAGGCCCTGGCCGACGTGGGACCTGTCCCGGTCAGCGAGATCGACGAGCTGTGGCACGGTCAGGCGCCGCCCTTCGACGACATCTTCGCCTGGCTGGAGGGGCGCGGCGAGCGACCGTCGGCCGACCACCCTGGCCGCTTCCGCCCGGTCATGTTGGCCCAGGCGCTGGATGAGGCGGTCGATCTGGACCGGCTGGATCCCGAGGCATACGCGGCGGAGTGGAAATGGGACGGGATCCGCGTCCAGGCGGTCAGCGAGGGCGGGGTCCGGCGCCTTTACAGCCGCACCGGCGACGACATCGCCAGGGCCTTCCCCGACGTGGTCGAGGCGCTCGACTTCTAAGGCGTCATCGACGGCGAGCTCCTGGTGATGCGAAACGGCCAGGTCGCGTCCTTCGGCGAGTTGCAGCAGCGGCTGAACCGCAAGACCGTGGACGCGAAGCTGCTGGCTGAGTTCCCCGCCGGCATCCGCGCCTACGACATCCTGGCCGATGGGCGGGAGGACGTGCGGCGACTGCCCTTCGCCGGCCGGCGGCGCAGGCTGGAGGCCTTCGTCGCGCGGCTGGGAACGTCGCGCATCGACCTGTCGCCCCTGCAGCCGTTCGAGAGCTGGGAGGCGCTTGCGAGCCTGCGCGCCCACCCGCCGCCGGGCGATCCGCAGGCGGCCGAAGGCCTGATGCTCAAACGCTGGGATTCAATCTACGAAGCTGGCCGCCCCAAGGGTCCTTGGTTCAAATGGAAGCGCGACCCCCACCTGATCGACGCGGTCCTGATGTACGCCCAGCGCGGCCACGGCAAGCGCTCCAGCTTCTATTCCGACTACACGTTCGGGGTCTGGGACGAGGACCGGCTGACGCCCGTGGGAAAGGCCTATTTCGGCTTCACCGATGAGGAGCTGAAGCAGATCGACAAGTTTGTCCGCGACCACACCACCGAGCGTTTCGGGCCGGTGCGCGCCGTGCGGGCCGACCGCGAGTTCGGCCTCGTGCTGGAAGTTGCGTTCGAAGGCCTGCAGCGATCCACGCGGCACAAGTCGGGCGTGGCCATGCGCTTCCCCCGCATCAACCGGATTCGCTGGGACAAGCCCGCGCGGGAAGCCGATGACATCGGGACCCTGCGGCGGATGCTCGAGGCCGGCTGAGGCCGTCAGGCGGCCCCTTCGGCCGTGGCGTGCAGGCGCGCATAGACCCCGCCTTGCGCGACCAAGTCGGCGTGGCGGCCCTCCTCGACGACCCGCCCATCCTGGAACACCAGAATCCGGTCGGCGCCGCGGATCGTCGACAGTCGATGGGCGATCACGACCGTGGTGCGGCCCGCCATCAACGCCTCGGTGGCCGTCTGCACCAGCAGTTCCGTTTCCACGTCCAGGGACGAGGTGGCCTCGTCCAGCACCAGGATCGGCGCGTCGGCCAGGAAAGCGCGGGCGATGGCCACGCGCTGGCGTTCGCCTCCGGAGAGTTTGACCCCGCGTTCCCCCACCAGGGTGTCGTAGCCGTCGGGCAGGCGCGCGATGAAGTCGTGGGCGCGGGCGCGGCGGGCGACCTCGATGATCTCGTCCAGGGTGGCGTCCGGGCGCGCATAGCCGATGTTCTCGGCGATCGACCGGTGGAACAGCGCCGGGTCCTGAGGCACCACCGCGATGGCCTGGCGCAGGGACTCCTGGGTGACCTGGGCGATGTCCTGGCGGTCGATCAGGATGCGGCCCGCCTGGAGGTCGTAGAGGCGCTGGATCAGCTTGACGAAGGTCGACTTGCCCGAGCCCGTCGGCCCGACCAGCGCCACCCGCTCGCCAGGCCGGATCGTCAGACTGAAGCCCTGGTACAGCGCCTCGCTCTGGCTGCGGTAGCGGAAGCCCACCTTGTCCAACACGATCTCGCCGCGTCCTGCCTTCAGCGGCTGGGCGTCCGGCCGATCCTGAACCTGCGGCGGCGTGCGCATGTAGGCGGCCACGGCCTCGGCGTCGTCCATGCCGCGCTGGAACTGGCGCACGGTCTCGCCGAAATTCCGCAGATAGCCGCTCATCAGGAGGAAGGCGGTGACCGCGAAGGTGATGTCCCCGGCGCTGGCCAAGCCCTTGGACCAGTAGAACACCAGGACACCCGTCAGGCCACCCTGCAGCAGGGCGAGGATCAGGTTCTGGACCACCCAGGTCCTGACGCCGCGGTTCCAGCTGGTGATCGTGGCGCGCCGCCAGGCCGCCACCGTGCGCGCGAACCTCGCCTCCTCACGCGCCTCGGCGCCAAAGCTCTTCACCGTCGGACTGGAGGATATGGCGTCGGCCAGCGACGCTCCGACTTCGGAATCCAGCGCGCTCGACTTCAGGTTCGCGGGCCTGAGGTAGGCCTTGGCCAGGAAGAGCGACGCGCCGATGTAGAGGCCGACCGCGGCGAAGGCGAACAGGCCCACCAGCGGCCAGCGCAGGGTCATCATCACGCTGAGGCCGAGCAGCACCAGCAGGGAGGGGCCCAGCAGCAGGACGATCACATCCGAGACCGTGTCGTAGGCCCACATGGCGCGGCTGACCTTGCGCACCGTGGCGCCGGCGAAGGTGTCCGCGTGCCAGTCCGCCGAGAACGACTGCACCCGCCGGAAGGCGTCGTTGACCAGGTCCTCCATGTTTCGGGCGGCGAAGGGGGTGAAGAAGAAGAAGGAGGTGTTGCGGAAGGTGAGCGCCGCCACATAGACCAGAACGAACAGCCCCCAGGCGCTCCAGGCCGCGCCCGCGCCGCGGGCGGGATCGGCGGCCACGGCCTTGACCAGCCGCTCCGCCGCGCTGGGGAACAGCATGTCGGCACAGACCGCCGCGACGATCAGCGCGATCGACGCAGCAAACAGCCGCGGCCTGCGCATCCACTGCGAGGCGATGAAGGCCAATACCTGGCTGTTGGACAGCACGCGCACGGGCGCGCCGTCACCGGAGGGGGTCGCGACGTCGGTCATGGGAGAGGCTGACATACGCGTCTTCCGCGCAGCGCGGGAGGCCACGGGCGCGGTTTTCAGCCAGGCTGGCGCCGAAGCCACAACCCCTGCGCGTCGGTGCGCGTACTGCAGGCCCCGGAAGGTTGCGGACTGGGGATAAGCGATGAAGCCGCTTGATCGCAGGCCCAGGCCTCTGCGACCCTGGCGTCATGACCGCCGCCCACCTGCCCGACGCGCCCGCCGACAACTGGGTGGATCGGTTCGCGCCGGCGGGCCTGAGACCCTGGCTGAAACTCGCCCGCTTCGACCGGCCGATCGGGACCTGGCTGTTGATGCTGCCGGGGTGGCAGGCGATCGCCCTCGCCGGGGCCATGCAGTCGCGCGGGCCCGACCTGGCGCTTCTGGCGCTGGTGGCGGTCGGCGCCTTGGTCATGCGGGGTGCGGGCTGCGCCTACAACGACATCGTCGACCGCGACTACGACGCCAAGGTCGCCCGCACGGCCATGCGCCCGATCCCGTCTGGCCAGATCAGCGTCAAGCAGGCCTGGGCCTATGTCGCGGGCCTGAGCCTCGTGGGCCTCGCCATCCTCCTTACCCTGCGCCCCGCCGCGATCGCGCTGGGCGTTGGCTCGCTCCTGCTCGTCGCGGCCTATCCGTTCATGAAGCGGATCACCTGGTGGCCGCAGGCATGGCTAGGCCTCACCTTCAATTGGGGCGCCCTTCTGGGCTTCGCCGCCGCCGCCGGGACCCTGAGCTGGCCGGCGGGACTGCTCTACGCCTCCGGCTTCTTCTGGACCCTGGGCTACGACACCATCTACGCCGCCCAGGACATGGAGGACGACGCCCTCGTGGGCGTGAAATCGTCGGCCCTGAGGCTGGGGGCCCGCGCACCTGCAGCGATCCTTGTGTTCTACGCCCTGAGCGTCGGGCTCGCCCTGGCGGCCGCGGCCGTGGCGGGCCTTGGGCCCCTTTTCCTGCCGTTCGCCGGTCTCTACGCCCTGCACTTCTCCTGGCAGGCGGCGCGGTTCCGGATCGATGACGGGCTGGGGGCGTTACGTCTGTTCAGATCCAACCGGGAGGCAGGCCTGATCCTGTTCGTCGCGCTGATCGCCGGCCTCTGGCGCCATGGCGGCGTCCTCGCTGGAGGCCTGGGATGAGGATCGTCCTCACGGCGGTCACCGCCGGCCTGTTGGTCGCCGCGCTCGCCGCCTGCCAACGCAAAGCCGAAACGAAGGCGCCGGCCGCGCCGGCCGCCCCCTTGACCTTCATCCAGACCAGCCCGGACGCCACGGTCAGGCTGGTCCTCGACCCCGGCGTCGGCGCCCGCCCGGGCTTGCGCGGCAAGCTCTACGGCGATGGCGTGAAGGAACTGACCAGTTTCGCGGACCAGGCCCACAGCGACCGCGCACGCCTGTCGCAGAAGGGATATCCCTCGCCTGCCTACGAACGCGATCTCGTCTGGAGCCTGACCGCCGCCACGCCCAATCTGGCCAGCGCCAGGGAGACCTGGTCCGACTACACGGGCGGCGCTCATCCAAATCATGGATGGCTTGGCGTGATCTGGGATGTCCATAGCGACCGTGAGATCCCGAGAGGCGAGCTGTTCCGGGTGGACGCCGACCAGGGCCAGCTCGACGCGCTCCTCTGCCAGGCGGTCAAGGCCGCCAAGTCCCGCCGCGCCGGCGCGGCGGCGATCAACGAGGAGGTCGGGACCTGGTCCTGTCCGAAGTGGGACGACTCGAATTTCGTGTTCGCGCCGTCCACCACGGCCGGCAAGATCGGCGGCCTGACCTTCTTGTTCGACCCCTATGTCCTCGGCCCCTACGCCGAGGGCGACTATGCGGTGACAGTGCCGCAGTCGGATTTCCGCATCGCCCTGGCGCCTGCCTATGCCGATGAGTTCGCCGGCGCACCCGCGCCGGAGCCGGCCGCCCGACCCGCTCCAAAGCGATGACTCTCGACCGGCGCGCCTTCATCCTGGAACACACCCGCCTGCAACGCCCGCCCCATGCGCCGGAGATCGAGCTGTACCTCGCCACGGAGATCGAGCCGATCTGGCGCCAGACCGAGGCTTCGCTTCAGCAGACCGGCCTGGATCCCCCCTTCTGGGCCTTCGCCTGGGCCGGCGGGCAGGCCCTGGCCCGCTATCTGCTCGACCATCCCGCCGAGGTCGCGGGCAAGCGGGCGCTCGATTTCGCGACGGGCTCGGGTCTCGTTGCCATCGCGGCGATGACCGCCGGCGCCGCGAGCGTCCTGGCCAGCGATGTCGACCCCTTCTGCGCGGCCGCCGTCGCACTGAATTCAGCCGTGAACGGCGTAGAGGCGACGTTCACATCCATGGACCTGCTGGACGCCGACCCGCCTGACGTGGACGTGATCCTGGCGGGCGACATCTGTTACGAATGGCCCCTCGCCGACCGCGTGCGCCAATGGCTGGCGACGGCCCACGGGCGGGGCGTGCGGGTGTTGATCGGCGACCCTGGCCGCGCCTATCTTCCCCGCGAAGGTCTGCGCATGCTGGCCATGTACGACGTCGAGACCACCCGCGAGCTCGAGGACAGGGAGGTTCGCCGCACGGGAGTCTTCACGTTCGAAGATTGAGGCCGGCGCATCGCCTCTTGCCCGGCCGCGAAGCCGCCCGTTTATTGGCTGAATGAGCCCATCCGACATCCGATCCGGTGACCGCATCGCCGGCGCGACCTTCGCCAGCCGCTCGGCGGTCTGGGGCGCGCGGGCGGCGGCGGCGACCGCCCATCCCATGGCGACACTGGTTGCGGTCGACATCCTGCGCGCCGGCGGTTCGGCCGTCGACGCCGCCATCGCGGCCAACGCCTGCCTGGGATTCCTGGAACCCACCGCCTGCGGGATCGGCGGCGATGTCTTCGCCCTGCTGTGGGATCCCAAGTCGCGCGCCGTCGCCGGCTTGAACGGCTCGGGCCGCTCGCCGCGGGCCCTGACCCTCGACATTCAGCGTGCGCGGGCGGTGGACGGACGCATCTGGCGTTTCGGCGCGGTCGCCGTCAGCACACCCGGCGCGGTCGACGGCTGGTGGATGGCCCACCAGCGTTACGGCAAGCTGCCCTGGAAGGCGCTATTCGAGCCAGCCATCGCGCTTTGCGAGCGCGGCGCGCCCGTTCCCCAGACCATCGCCCATATCTGGCGCGGCAATGTCATGGGCTGGGCGCTGGACCGCGACGCCCGGGTCGAAGAGACCCTGAACATGCGGGCGCTCTTTGCGCCAGGCGGCCAGCCGCCGGCCGAAGGCGATCTCTACCGCAACCCTGACCTCGGCCGCACCTATCGCCAGATCGCGGACGGCGGCCGGGACGCCTTTTACGAAGGTGAAGTCGCGGCCGGGATCGAGCGCTACTTCCGGGGCATCGGGGGCTGGCTGGACCGGGGCGACCTGGCCGACCACAAGGGCGAATGGACCACGCCGCTCAGCGCCTCCTACCGTGGCGTGCAGGTGTTCGGCCTGGGTCCGAACACCCAGGGCCTGTCCACCCTGCAGATGCTGAACATCCTCGAATGCTTCGACATGAAGGCCATGGGTCCGATGTCCGCCCAGAGCCTGCATCACCAGGCCGAGGCCAAGCGGCTGGCCTTCGAGGACCGGGCGCGCTTCTTCGCCGATCCCGCCTTCGCCGAGACGCCGGTCGCCTGGCTCAATTCCAAGGACTACGCCGCCGGACGCGCCGCCCTGATCCGACCGGACCGCATCCTGGAGGACGTCCGCCCCGGAGAGGCGCCCGGCCACGGCGACACCACCTATCTTTGCACCGCGGACGAGGACGGCCTGATGGTCTCCTTCATCCAGTCCAACTTCCGCGGCATGGGATCGGGCCTCGTCCCGGATGGCCTGGGCTTCATGTTCCAGAACCGCGGCGAGCTCTTCGCCCTTCAGGACGGCCACCCCAATATCTATGCGCCGGGCAAGCGGCCCTTCCACACCATCATCCCGGGCTTCGCGACCCGTAACGGAGAGCCCTGGCTGGCCTTCGGCGTCATGGGCGGGGACATGCAGCCCCAGGGTCAGGTTCAGATCATCACCGCCATGGTCGACCATGGCCTGGGCGTGCAGGAGGCCGGCGACGCCCCGCGGTGGCGTCACGAGGGCTCGTCCGAGCCCGTCGGCCGCGCCGCCGCCGGCCAGGGGGTGCTGCATCTGGAATCCGGCGTCCCAGAGGCCACTCGCGAAGCACTGGCCAGGCTCGGCTGGCGCCTCGGCCCTTCGGACGGCGGATTCGGCGGCTACCAGGCCGTCGAACGCCGCGCGGGCGTCTACGCCGCCGCCTCCGAGATGCGCAAGGACGGCCTGGCCCTCGGGTGGTGAAACCGAAGGGGCATACTGGTGTCGTCAATCCAAAAGTGATATACAGCGCCGATATCGGATATCAAATCATGCGAACGCTCGTCGACATCCCGAAGCAGGATCTTGAAGCGCTGGATCAGCTGGGCCGCCGGCGTCGGGTCTCCCGCGCCAAGGTCATCCGGGAGGCTGTGAGCGCCTACCTGGCGCGCAATGCGGGCCCCGCTTTGAACGAAGCCTTCGGGCTCTGGTCCAGACACGGCGTCGACGGCCTGGACTACCAGCGAAAGATTCGCTCGGAATGGTGAAGGCCCTCATCGACACCAACGTCCTGGTCGACTTCCTCAACGGGGCGGCCGACGCGCGACGGGAGCTCGAGTTGTACGATGATGCGGCCATCAGCATCGTGACGTGGATGGAGGTCATGGTCGGGGCGGCCGACGGCGACCTTGAGCCGACCAAGGCGTTCCTGTCCGCCTTCGAGTTGATCGGTCTCGACGAAGCGGTCGCGGACAGGGCTGTCCGGCTGAGGCGCGCCCATCGCGTGAAGCTGCCCGACGCCATCATCTGGGCGACCGCTCAGAGCTCTGGGCGCCTGTTGGTCACACGAAACACCAGAGACTTTCCTGCGGGCGACCCGGGCGTCCGGTCCCCTTACACCTTGTCCTGAGCCCGGCAAGAACGCTCAGGCGACCAGGACAATCTTGCCCAGGTGCCGGCCATCCTCCATGCGCGCATGGGCCTTGGCGGCCTCCACGAGCGGGAAGGTCGAGTCGATCACCGGCTTCAGCTTCCCCGCTGCGATCCACGGCCAGACGGTCGCCTCCACCGCCCTGGCCAGGCGCGCCTTTTCATCCGCGTCGCGAGGCCGAAGGGTCGAGCCGGTGACGGTCAGGCGCTTGCGCATGATCAGGCCCAGATCGACCTCGGCCTTGACGCCGCCGAGAATGGCGATCTGCACGAGCCGCCCGGCCGGCTTCAGCACCTCGATATTGCGGGGCGTGTAGTCGCCGCCTACCATGTCCAGGACCACGTCCGCGCCGCCCGCCGCCTGGACGGCCTCGGCCCAGTTCCCGGCGGAAGCGTCGACCGCGACATCCGCGCCGAGCGCCGCAGCCTGAGCGGCCTTGTCGGCGCCCCGGCCCGTGGCGATGACCCTGGCGCCGGCGGCCTTGGCCATCTGCATCGCCGCTACGCCGATCCCCGAGGTGGCGCCGTGTATGAGACAGGTTTCGCCTGCCGCGAGACGCCCGATATCGAACACGTTCGCCCACACGGTGAATACCGTCTCCGGCAGGGACGCGGCCTGCACGAAGTCCAGGCCTTCGGGAATTGGCAAGGCGTGGCGCGCATCCACCACGGCGTACTGTGCATAGCCCCCGCCGGGCAGAAGCGCGGTGACCTGGTCGCCGATCCGCCAGCGCGGAGTCTCATCGCCGACCGCAGCGACCTCGCCGGCGACCTCCAGACCCAGCGTGTCGGGCGCGCCAGGGGGCGGAGGATAATAGCCCAGGCGCTGGATCACATCCGGCCGGTTCACCCCCGCAGCGCGGACACGGATCAGCACCTGTCCGGGCTTCGGCTCGGGGATCGGAAGCTCGACGGGGATGAGGTTCGCCGCGGGTCCTTTGCCGTCCCTGACAGTGATTGCGGTCATTGTCGCGGCCATGGTCGGCTCCCGATCTTGCGCATTGCGCTATGGAAGCGCCACATAGAGCCCAATCTGCGGTGAGGCCAAGGAGGCGCGCCATGACCGAAGATGTCGCCGAGCCGCGTCGCATGCGTGGAGAGACTGTCAGGGCCCTTGGCCGGGAGGATCTCGAGCTGTACGGCCGCGAAGAGTTGGAAGAGCGCATCGAGCTGTTGAAACTCGAGATCGCGCGGGTTGAGTCGCAGCTTGAGCGTAAACACGCGGGACGTGCAGCCGCTGACGCTTTGTTCAGCATCAGGGGCGAGTAATTCGCTTAAGACGTGCTTGGCATGGGCGTTGCACCGCGATCGGACGAGTGACCGCGTAGTGTAAACGAGCCGAGTAAGGGGCAAGAGTTCTCATGAGTGAAGTCAGCGCGCCGGCCCAGGACGTCAGGCGAATGAGCGTCGTGCGGGATTTCGCCGCTTCCGAACTTTTTGATCGGACCTTCCAGGAAGGCATGGAACTGGTGGAAGAGACCGCCACCTACCTGGACGGAGCGGGCCGTCACGACTCCAAACGCCTGTCGCGCACGGCCGCCCTGGCCTACGCCTCGGAGAGCATGCGCCTGACCACCCGTCTGATGCAGATGGCGTCCTGGCTTCTGGTGCAGCGCGCCGTGCGCGAGGGCCAGATGGAGCCGGCCGAGGCCTGCAACGACCGCTACCGCCTTGCCGGCGATCTGTTCAAGGCGCAGCCCGCGGACCACGCCGATCGCCTGCCGGGGGGCCTTCTGGCCCTGCTCGACCGGGCCGGGCGGCTCTACGAGCGGGCGCTGCACCTGGACCGTCGGATGTACCTGGAACCCCCTTCCGAGGAGGGCAGCCACCCGGTTCGCTCCCAGCACGACCGCCTGCAGGAAGCCTTCGGGGGCCCCGCCTAGGGCGAGCTTCAGGTCGCGTCGGCCTCGATCAGGCCGCGTATCGCGTCCAGCAGGACGCCAAGATCAGCCTCGTCGACGACGCCGGCCGGAAGCTCCTGCGCCATGGCGTAGGCCCAGTCCTGTCGGGCCGCCGCCGCCGTGCTCATCAGCGGCTCGATCCCGGCCTCATCCACCGTTCGGGCGACTTCGCGCATCTCCTCGGCGCGGCGCCTGCCGTGGATCAGGGAGCGGGAGAGCATGTAGCGCGCCAGCCTCTCCCAGTCGGGATTGGGGATCATGTCCGACAGCGAACCGAGCACGGTCGACTCGACGCCGTATCGGCGCGCGGTCAGCAGGCACTCAGCCAGCAGGGCCTCCACGCCCTTGATCATCACGCTGCGGCACATCTTGGTGGCCGAGGCGAGGCCCAACTCCTCGGAGAACACCCGGGCGTCCAGCCCGACCGGCTCGGCGAACGCCAGGAAATCAGCGGCGTGCGGCCCTCCCAGGAGCATGGGCGACTTCAGGCCCTTGGGCGGCACCGAGGTCATGACGGCCGCCTCCACGTAGCGCCCGCCTGACGCATCGACCGCCCTTCCGGCGGAGATCTTGATCCCGGGAGAGGCGGAGTTGACGTCCAGGAAGAAGGCGCCCTCAGCCAGGCCGCCGAGCACGGAGCGGGCGGCGGCGAGAGCCTGGGCCGCGGTCACGGCGCTGATGATCAGGCGCGCGCCCCGCGCGGCGGCCTCGGCCGAGGTGCACACCTCGACCCCTGCGCTGGCGGCCGCGAGGCCCTGTTTGCTCCCCGCCTGGGCGAACAGGGGATCAAAAGCGGCGAGGCGCATGGCGCCCTTGGCTTTCAGTTCCTCCGCGAAAATCCGTCCGACTTCCCCGAATCCGATCAGGGCGATCCGTTGCGTCAATGCCATGCGCGGTCAGCCCTCGATCAGTTCAGCCTGGTCGTCGCCCGTCTCGGCCCGGATGGCCCGGTCGATCAGCATCCGCGCGCGCACGCCGCCTACGTCGATGTTGAAGGCGCGCAGCCGCATGTGCGGATTGCGGTCGATGGAGGCCTGCTGGGCTTCCAGCACCTCTTGGTCCTCAAGGAACACGGCGCCCTGCTGCTCCTTGAACCTCTGGGTGAAGCCCAGGTCCTGGGTCTCGAAGTTTCGGGACATGCCCCAGAAATAGTGGTGGGTCCCCTCCGTCTCCGGCGTCAGAAAGTCGACCACATAGCCATTCACGCCCTGGGAACGGTCGCCTTCGGGCGCGCCCGTGCCGGCCGGCGCGACGCCGACATCGATGATCACCGTGGCCGGCAGGATGAACTGGCAGATCTGCCAGCGGTCCACGCGCCCCTCCTTGCGCAGGGCGTATTTCCAGAAGTCCGGCGGCTCGACGTCGCGCATCCAGCGGGTCACGAACACCTGGTCGTCCTTGACCGCGGTCTCGATGGGCGAGTCCATGATCTCGGGCTGGCCGATGGAGCTGGCGTGGACATGGGTCTCGTGAGTCAGGTCCATCAGGTTGTCGATGGCCAGCCGGTAATCGCACTTGATGTGGTAGTAGCCGCCGTCGAAGGTCCATGCGGGATCTTCGCACTGCCACAGATTGGGCAGCCGGGCGGGGTCGGCCTTGGCCGGGTCGCCGATCCAAACCCACACGAAGCGGTAGCGCTCGATCACGGGATAGGCCTGTACCCTCAGGTTACGGGCCGTCGCCCCTTCGGCCGGCACGTCGACGCAACCGCCGGAACCGTCGAACACGAAGCCGTGGTAGAGGCAGCGGATATTGTCCGCCTCCAGGATACCCTTCGACAGGGGGAAAAGCCGGTGGGGACAGGCGTCGCGAAGGGCCACGGCCGCGCCGTCGAGTTTGCGGTAGAGCATGATCGTCTCGCCGCAGATGGTGCGGGCCAAGGGCTTTCGGCCCACTTCCCGATCCCAGGCGGCCACGTACCAACGATTGGGAACGAACATGACCGGACCTCCTCGCGCGGCCTCAAAGGCCGCCCGGGACCGTCAATGTCAATTGCTTCGAGGCGGCGCCGGTGTGGCGGCTAGGCGAACTTCGCCTTCAACTCGTCCGGGATGGTCTTGCTCTTCAGTCGGCCGGGGTTGTCCGGATCGTGCGTGGTCCAGACACGCGTCTCAAAGCCTTCCACCGCCAGGTCCTCGCCCTTGAACAGCCGGTGATGGACGATGAAGCTCGAGCGTTTCCATTCCTTGATCGAGGTCTCGACCTGCACGTCTTCCCCGAAGACTGAAGGAATGAGGAAGCGCATGTGCAGATCCACCATGGGAAAACCCGCGATCTCAAAGTCTTTCAGCAGTTGTCGCTTGGGGTAACCAACGGCCTCAAACAGTGCAACCGTACAGATATCAAAGTATTCTACATAGCGTGGGTAATAGACAATACCCGCGGGATCGCAGTCGCCCCACTCAATCCTGACCGTACGTCGACTAACGAACATGACCCGCCGAATCCCTAGAACGCTAAGGAAACAGGTCTTACCTAAGCCCGCATGGCGCGTCGAATGAAACTCTCGACATGTCGCTCGCCAATTCATCCCGTGAAAACGGCCGGCGCATGGGTCCGGTGATCGTGGACACGTTTGCGCCAGTCGCGGAACAACCGCGAGCGGGCGAAGCCTAGGCCGCTCGCCTGGACCAAAGGCGGCTGGAGGCGATCTCGGCGCCTTCGGACAGGGACCGCAGCTTCTTGTAGCTGATCTCCATGTCCATCTTGCCGTAGCCGGCGAAGGTGCCGAAGCCGCAGTCGGTGCCGGCGATCACCCGCTCCTTGCCGACGATCTCGGCGTAGCGCTCGATGCGCTGGGCCACAAGCTCGGGATGCTCGACGTAGTTGGAGCAGGAATCGATGGTTCCCGGGATCAGAACCTTGTCCTCGGGAAGGCGGGCGTCGCGCCAGTTGACCCATTCATGCTCGTGACGGGCGTTGGCCGCCTCGAACAGGATCCCGGACGGCTTGGCCTTCAGCACGATCGACATGATCTTCTCGACTGGAATGTCGTGGTCGTGCGGCCCCTCGTAATTTCCCCAGCAGATGTGGAAGCGCGCCATCTCGGCCGGCACATTGCGCAGGGCGTAGTTCATCGCCTCCACGTGCACCTCGGCCTGCTTCAGGAACTGCGCCTCCGTCAGGTCCTGGAAGCCGATGTGGCGGGCCATCGCCAGATCGGGACAATCCAGTTGCAGCACCAGGCCGGCCGCGAGGATCGCCTCGTATTCCTCGTGCATCACCTCGGCGAGCGCCCAGACGTAGTCTTCGTGGGTCTTGTAATGCTGGTTCGGCTGGAAGGCCGTGATCAGGCCCGGCGAAGCGGTGTTCATGAACGCCTCGGTCACCCCGCGCCGCTTCATGGCCGCCGTCAGGTTGGCGATGTCGACGTGGAGCGGCGTCCAGTCCTTCACCGAGATCGGGCCGATGCAGGACGCTCTGCGGAACTCCTGCACACCGGTCATCCGGGCCAGCTTGGCGCGGAACTCGGGGTGCGGCGCCACATCCATCGGCATGCGCCGCTCGTTGTCGCCGCCGAAACCGTGCAGGCGGTCCATCATGTAGGTGGAGTAGCTGACCTTGGACGCTTCGCCGTCCGAGGGGATGTCGATCCCGACCTCAACCTGGCGGGCGACCACGGCGTCCACCGCGGCGGCGATCACCCGGTCGTAGTTCGCTGGATCGAAGTCCTCGCCGTGATCCTTCTTCAAGAGCGCGTCCACCAGGGACTGTGGTCGCGGCAGCGAGCCGACGTGGGTGGTCAGGATGCGGTCGACCGAACGTCGCATGGATCCAGCCTATTGCGCGGTGGTCAGGGCGAGCGAACCCAGGCGCTCGGCGAACAGCCAGTCGTCGCCCTGCTTCACGAAACGATCGTTGAAGGCGCCGATCAGCATCGGGCCGTCCACCTTGGCCGGCTTGGCGTCGCCGGGTTCGCGCCCGGGGCCGGACCACAACAGGATGTAACAGACCCCCGTGGCCTCGGTCGCGCTCTTCACCGTGATCACGGTGTTGACCATGCCGTGACGGATGGTGCGCGGCGGACGCTTGCGGAACTGCTCAAGGATCACTGCGCGGCCGATCATGGGCTGGTCGGGAATGGTCGGGCGGGCGAACACCCCGTCCTCTGTAAACAGGCTGCACATCGCCTCGAATTCGTTGGCGTCGTTGTGCAGGGCGAACTGGTTCACCAGCCTGGTGCAACGATGTTCGATCAATGCGCGCTCGGCTTCGGTCAGGTCGGTCATTTTGCGGTCCCGGTCGTTTCCTGGCGCCGATTTGACCGAGAAGCCGGCGGCGCGCAATGGCCGCAGGGCCGGCGGCGAAGCCGGGCGGCCAAATCGCTCTGGCGCCGCATCGCCCTGATCGGATATGGCGTCGACCACAAAGCCGCGTCTCAGGTCTCGGAAAGGACGTTCATGGAACAGGTCGAAGGCAAGGTCGCCTTCATCACCGGCGGCGCGTCCGGCATCGGTCTCGGCGCCGCCAAGGCGTTCGTGGACGCCGGCATGAAGGTGGTGATGGCGGATGTCCGCCAGGACAACATCAACAAGGCGCTGGAGTACTTCCAGGGCAAGCAGCAGATCCGCCAGGTCCACGCCATCCAGCTCGACGTCACCGACCGCGACGCCTTCGCCAGGGCGGCCGAGGAGACCAAGGCGACGTTCGACAAGGTCCACGTCCTGTTCAACAACGCCGGCATGGGTGTCGGCGGCCCCATCAAGTCCAACACCTTCAAGGACTGGGACTGGGGCCTGGGCGTGATGCTCGGCGGGGTGATCAACGGCGTCCTGACCTTCCTGCCGCATATCCTCGAGCATGGCGAAGGCGGGCACATCGTGACCACCTCGTCCATGTCGGCGGTCGTGCCGATCCCCAACACCGCCATCTACACCACGGCCAAGGCGGCGGTGGTCGGCCTGTGCGAGACCATCCGCGCCGAGCTCGCCCCGGACAACATCGGCGTCTCGGCCTTCTGCCCGGGCCCGGTCCAGAGCAACATCCACGAGAGCGCCAAGACCAGGCCGGAGAAATACCAGAACCCGGACGCCGCCGAACGCGAGCGCCAGCTGGCGAACCGGCCGGTCAATCCCCTGTGGATGGACAATTACGAGTGCGGCGAGCGCATCCTCAACGGCATCCGCCGCAATGACATGTACATCCTGACCCATCCGGAGTTCCGCCCGGCTGCGCGCGAACACTACGAGGCGATCCTGTCGTCCTTCCCCAACGAGAAGATCAACACCGAGCGCGCCGAGGCCATCGCCTTCCTGCTGGGCAGCCAGACCTTCGCCGACACCACCAAATTCAACCGGGAGAACCCGCTGTGAGCGTCTGCGTCCGCAACACCCCCCGCGCCGACAAGGCGATCATCGAAGGCTTCACCGGCATCGGCGTGGCCACCGTGCATGAGGCCCAGGGCCGCATCGGCCTGCTCGGCTCGCACATGCGGCCGATCTACCGGCCCTGCCATGTGGTCGGCTCGGCCGTCACCTGCGAGGTCGCGCCCGGCGACAACTGGATGATCCACGTGGCCGTCGAGCAGTGCAGCCCGGGCGACATCCTGGTCGTGGCGCCCACCAGTCCCTGCGAGGACGGCTATTTCGGCGACCTGCTGGCCGCCTCCCTGATGTCGCGCGGCGTGCGCGCCCTGATCATCGAGGCGGGCGTGCGCGACGCCTCCACCCTGACCGAGATGGGCTTTCCGGTCTGGTCAAAGGCGATCTTCGCCCAGGGCACCGTCAAGGAGACCATCGGCAACGTGAACACCCCGGTGGTCTGCGCCGGCCAGCTGATCAATCCGGGCGACCTCATCGTCGCCGACGACGACGGCGTGGTGGTGGTCCGCCGCGCCAACGCCGCCGAGGTGCTGAAGAAGAGCGTCGCCCGCGAGGAAAAGGAAGCCGGCGTCCGCGCGCGCCTGCAGGCCGGCGAGCTCGGCCTCGACCTCTACGGTTTCCGCGACCGCCTGGCGGCCAAGGGCCTGAAGTACGTGGACTACGCCGGCGATTGAAGGTGGTCCGAGCCTGCCCTGCCGTCCGATATCGGACAGGACGTCCCCCCGGCCCGGCTACGACTTCGCCCTGCCGATGGCGGTGATCCAGGGGCGCGACGACCAGGTGACCTCGTTCACTGCGGCGAAGGACTGGCTGGAGCAGGTGCGCCCGCCCGCCAAGGCCGGCTGACCCAGACTTGCCCGGCGCCAACTGTCGCGGCGGTCATCGCGCCTCAGGCCCCCTCGCGCGCCGGCTCCATCCCTTGCTCGCGCTTGATCGCGTCGGCCTCTGGGGAGACCAGGAACGCGATCAGGGCCTCTGTCTCGGCCGGACGTTCGGATCGTGCGCAGACGCCGGCGGAGAAGATGGTCACCGCCTGGATCTCCGGCGGCAGTGGGCCGACGACCTGAAGGCCCTGCACGTGGATCAGCTCGCTCAGCTGCTGGAACCCAAGGTCGGCGTCGCCATCGGAGACCAGCTTGCCGACCGGCACGCCTGGCGGCGCCTTGACCAGCCGCTCGGAGTCGGCCGGCATCCCCCACCGCGAGCACAGGTTCAGGAGGTGGTCGCCGCTGGGTCCGGTCGAATAGCCGACCCGCAGGCTCGCCAGGACAGCGCGGCGCACCGCATCCTCGTCCCTGATGTCCGGCGGCTCGGCGCCCGCGCGGACGGCGATCGCCATGCCCGAGCGGGTGAAGCCTTGGACGCTGCCCTCCTGGACGCACCCTTCGGCCTCGAGCTGGGCCATGACGTTCGAGGCGAGCACCACCATGTCCACAGCCTCGCCGGCGCGGATCATGCGGGCCGCGTCCACCCCGCCCAAGGACCTGATGTCGACCGCAACGCCGGTTTTGGCCTCATATCGATGGGCGAGCTCGCCGAGGATCAGGCGCGTGGCCATGGACGAGATGCCTGTGAGCGCCGCGGTCATCTTCCTCTCGCTCTCCATAGCCTTCGTAACGGCTATTTGGACCAAGGCGCGCGCCAAGCCAGGCTTTTTTTGCAGCCGCTTCCTGCTAATCCAGCTTCGAGCAACAAAGAACACCTGGGTCCCGGTCGGAGTTTAACCTCGGGCCGGCCTTCGGCCCGAGCCGGGGGCGGGAGGAGCGGAGGGAATTTGAACAGCTACGACTACATCATCGTCGGCGCGGGCTCGGCCGGGTGCGTCATCGCCAACCGGCTGACGGCGGACGCCAACACCTCGGTCCTGCTGCTGGAGGCGGGCGGCTGGGATGACCAGCTGCTGATGAAGATGCCCCTGGGCGCGCACCTGTCGCGCTATCCGGAGCTGAACTGGGGCTACATGTCCGAGCCGATCCCGGCCATCGGGCGGCCCCTGCCCCTGCCGCGCGGCAAGGCCGTGGGCGGCTCGTCCCACGTCAACGCCATGACCTATTCCCGCGGCCACCCCAAGGATTACGACCAGTGGCGCCAGATGGGCTGCGAGGGCTGGGGCTACGCGGACGTCCTGCCCTATTTCACGCGCTCGGAACGGTCCTGGCGCGGCGAGGGCAAGTTCCACGGCGGATCGGGCGAGATGGCGGTGAGCCGCTCAGATCTTCGCGGCCGGATGTATGACGAGACCGTCGCTGCCGCCAAGGCGCTCGGCTACCAGGAATCCCCGGATCTGCACGGCGAGGTCGCCGAAGGCTTCTCGATCCCCGAATTCACGGTGAGCCGCGGCCGCCGCGCCTCGACGTCCAAGGCCTTCATCCACCCCATCCGCCACCGCCCCAACCTGAAGATCGAGACCCGCGCCCTGTCGAGCCGCATCCTCATCGAGGACGGCCGCGCCGTCGGCGTCGAGTACCTGCAGGACGGCCAGACGCACACCGTCCGCGCCGCCAAGGAGGTCGTGCTGTGCGGCGGCGCCTACAACTCGCCCCAGCTGTTGATGCTGTCCGGGATCGGGCCGGCGGACGTGCTGCGCGAGGTCGGCGTCGAGCCGATCCTGGACCTGCCGGGCGTGGGCCGGAACCTCTCCGAGCACGCCTCCTTCTTCATCCACTACAAGACCAAGACGCAGGTCTCCCTGCTGCGCCACCTGCGCTGGGACAGGCTCGCGGCGAACCTGGCCAGCTGGTACCTGTTCGGCGCCGGCCCCTTCGCGCATCAGGGCACCATCTCGCATGCCCAGGTGAGGACCCGCGCCGAGCTGGAACGGCCCGACGTGCAGATCTTCTTCAACGCCGCGCGGCTGGACTCCAAGCCCTGGTTCCCGGTGATCAGCCCGGCCCAGGAGGACCAGATCAACGCGATCATGATCCTGCTGCATCCGGACAGCCGCGGCTGGATGACCCTGCGCTCCGCCGACCCCAAGGACCCGCCGCGCATCTTCCTGAACATCCTGGCCGAGCGCAGCGACATCGACACCCTCATCAAGGGGCTCAGGATCGCCCGCAAGGTGTTCGAGACCCCGCCCCTGTCCGACCTGATCGACAGGGAGGCGGCGCCCGGCGTCGACGTGCAGTCCGACGAGGCGCTCGAGGCCTATCTGAAGAAGGCCGCCATGGTCTCCCACCACCCGGTGGGAACCTGCAAGATGGGCCATGACGACATGGCCGTGGTCGATCCCCAGCTGCGCCTGCGCGGGATCGCGGGCCTCCGCGTCGCCGACGCCTCGATCATGCCGACGGTCCCGGGCGGCAACACCAACGCCCCGTCCATCATGGTCGGCGAGAAGGCCGCCGACCTGATCCGGGGTCAGATCCTGCCGCCGGCGGAAGTGTAAAGGGCGGGTCCTGTCTATTTTTGTGTGATTTCAATCACATAACAATAGGTGTCATCCCGGAAAGCCGCGCAAGCGGCTTGTCCGGGATCCAACCACCGCATTCAGGTTAGATCCCGGCTCTACGCCCCGCGAAGCGGGGCTCCGGCCGGGATGACATTCGAAGTGCGTGTTCGTTGGGGCTTGGCGCGCTCAGCCGGCCAGCGCTTCCGCCGGGACCCAGCTCCCGTGCACCTCGCAGCGCAGGCGCAGAGGCAGCTTGATGGTGCAGATCGGGCCCTTGTCGAGATGCTCGGCCTCCACGATCACGGCCTGGGACAGGTTCTGGTCGTGCAGGTCGCAGACGAAGGCCAGATAGCCCTCGTGGCCCGGCGTCCTGGACGGGATGTGGACGTGCTCCTGCACGGTGACACGCGGGTCCAGGCACAGGGTCTTCATCTGGCCCGTCTTCACGTTGAGGCGGACCACGGTGTTGAAGCCGGCGCCCACCGGCCCCGAGAGCATCGGCGGTCCGACGCGCGGATCAAAGGTCTGGTAATAGCCGATCTCGTAGTCGCTCATGGCGTCCTTGTCGGCGACGCGAGGCATGTCGCCGCCGGGCGCGAGCTGGGTCACCTGCCAGCTGTCGTCGTTGCGCGACAGATCGAAGGTCCAGCGTTCCAGCGCCCCGCCCCGGTCCTCCGGCGCGATCACCAGGCCCGACGCCTCCAGGATGAAGGGAAAGGGCGGCGCGCTCGAGGCGCAGACGTCCACATGGACCTTGTCGCCCTCGCTGTAGGCGTTGAGGAAGTGGAAGAAGCACTTGGGAGGCCCGTTGAACCAGCGCAGGTCCTTCACCGAACCGCCGCGCGGCATGATGCCCACCTGGGTGCCCTGGCCCGGCTCCCACACCCAGTGCGCACCGCCCGCCTTCAGCCGCTCCAAGTCCGTCGAGATCGGCTGCAGCGGGAAGATCACGTGCTCCTTCGTGACCTGGAAGTCGTGCATCAGGCTGACGAACGGCGCCTCGAACCACTCTTCATGGACGAGCTTGCCGTCCTTGTCGGCGATGCAGAAGGCCACGTCCCGGGTGGCCAGGCCGCCGGCCTCGTAGCCAAAGAAGAACAGCTCGCCGGTATGCGGATCGATGCGGCAGTGGGCGGTCATGGTCAGGCTCTTCAGCCGCCCGTCGAAGTCGTAGGGGCCCAGCGTCTCCAGGGTGTCCGGGTCGATCCGGTAGGGCCGCTCGTCCTCCTTGGCCGCCAGGATCTTGCCCGCGTGGAAGATCGGCGTGGTGTTGGAGGCGGTCCGGCTTTCGTCGAAGAACCCGGGCTCGTCCGTATAGGGGTTGCGGTAGAGGCCGTGGCGGGAGCGCCTGGCGGCGCGGTCCCGCTTCAGCCGTTCGGTCATCACATAGCGCTGGCGGAAATCCACGTGCCCGTCCTCGATACGGAACAGGCTGACCATGCCGTCGCCGGACAGGTAGGTGTCCCAGCCGGGCTTGGGCGGGAACTGCGGATCGGGGATCGAGCGGTACCAGGACCCCCTGATCTCGGCCGGAATCTCGCCTTCGACCACCAGATCGAAAATCTCGCATTCGACCCGCGACGGCGCGTTGAAGCCCTCGAAGTCCATGGTCTGGGGAAAGGGCTTGGTCATGAGCGGCGGGCTCCCTCTTGGGTCCGGCGGAACCTACAGGCCCGGGCCTGCGGCTCCAAGCGGCGAGCCCCCCGGAACCCACCCGATTTATCTGCGTCGCGCACTTGCCAGACGCGCCGCGCCTCGTGTTTCTATGCCGCGCCGTGTGGGCCGCGGCGACGGACACGACGAGCCGACCGATCGGCTCGATGCAGCTGAAGGAAACGACTGGATGAAAATCGCTCTGATCGGCGCCACGGGCAACGTGGGTGTGCGGCTCGTCAAGGAAGCCGTCGATCGCGGTCACGAGGTCACCGCCATCTCGCGCTCGCCCGAAAAGCTCAAGGGCCCCAAAGTCACCCCCGTGGCCGCCGACCTCACCGACGAAGACAAGATGGCCGCGGCCCTCAAGGGCCACGACGCCGTGATCCTGTCAGTCAGGTTCCAGGACAATGACGCCACCAAGGCGATCGCGGCCGTCCGCAAGGCCGGCGTCAAGCGCCTGGCCGTCGTCGGCGGCGCCGCCAGCCTGATGAACCAGGACAATGTCCGCCTGCTCGACACCCCCGGCTTCCCTGACTTCATCGCCGTGGAGGCCCGCCCCGCCGCCGCCTTCCTCGACTGGCTGCGCGCCAACGTCAGCGACCTGGACTGGGCCTTCGTCTCCCCCTCGATGATGCTGGGACCGGGCGAGCGCACGGGCAAGTTCCGCCTGGGCAAGGACCATTTGCTGACCGCCGACGACGGCAAGAGCTCGATCTCCTACGAGGACCTGTCGGTGGCCATCCTCGACGAGCTGGAAAAGCCCGCCCACCATCAGACTCGCTTCACCGTCGGGTACTGAGAGTCTCCTCTCCTTCGGGGAGAGGAAGGGGCCCAATCCGCAGGATTGGGAAGGTGAGGGGGTAGGGACCAGCCGCCCCCTGATCCTTCATCCTCCCAAGATGCGCGCGGGCCCCTCCTTCTCCCGCTGGGAGAAGGCAAGAGTTCCTTGCCTCTCGGCGTCGATGGTTCTTAGCTGGGCGCCGACAGGGCCCGGACGAGGAGACGAGCATGGAACGGCAGGAACTGGGCAAGTCAGGGCTGAAGGTCGCGCCCTGGGCCTTCGGCGGCAATGTGTTCGGCTGGACGGTGGACGACCGGACGGGCTTTGAGCTGCTCGACGCCTTTGTCGACCTTGGCTTCAATCTGATCGACACCGCCGACGTCTACTCCCGCTGGATCCCCGGCCACGTGGGCGGGGAGTCCGAGACCCTGATCGGCAAGTGGCTGGC
>FTHA01000673.1_pt1 | contig 34678 bp, 23 predicted proteins | sample 1640771 | NCBI WGS metagenome assembly FTHA01 (sample SAMEA3914789, study PRJEB12502) | metagenome | biome: forest; material: soil | place: Canada | collected 2011-07-03 | depth 0.3 m | reverse complement strand
GACATGGAGCAGGGGGAAGGGCGGCTTGGACGGATAGAAGGCCTTGGCGGCGAGGTGCAGCATCACCCCGGAGTCCTTGCCGATGGAATAGAGCATCACTGGATTGTCGAAGGTCGCTGCGACCTCGCGCATGATCTCGATGGACTCGGTCTCCAGGCGTCGGAGATGGTCGGGCAAGTGTCGGCCTGATGATTTCACGGGCGGCTCGGCCAGGGCGGAAGAGGTCATATAGCTGCGGGGCTCCAGATGGCCAGGATGCTGCACGCACCATGCCAAAGCATATGGGCCTTAACGGGCCAAACCACTTCCGGCCTTACCCGCATTAGATAAACTAAACGCCTATTCGCGCCGCAGGGCTCGGCCCCGGCCTTTGCCCTGTGCCCTGATGGCCAGCCGCTCGGCCGGCGTGGCTGGCAACTCCGAGCGCAGCAGGCGTCCGTCCTTGTCCTTGTCCAGCGTGGCGAAGTGGCGCCGCGCGGCCGCGATCGTCTCTGCGAGGCTGACCTTGCCGTCGAAGTCGGTGTCGGCGGCCGACACCGGTTCCGGCTCCGGGGTGAGGCTGAAGGACGCGGCGCCGGTGACGCCGCGGCTACGCCGGCCCATCGGCCGTCCCGACTCGGCGATGTCATGCGCGCTCTGCGCCGTGCCGGGCAGGGGAGCGATGTCGCGGGCGGTCAGCCGGGCGATGCGAGGCAGGATCTCCGGAGCGATGTTCTGTTCGTAGGCGGCGATCTCGAAGCCATCGACGACGCCGTCGTGGTTGGTGTCGAGGCTGTGGAAGAACGTGACGGCGTCGGCCACGAACTCCTCCGGGCTCAAGGCGCCGTCGTGATTGGTGTCGGCGCGGTTGAACCAGACATCCAGCGGATAGGCTCCGGTCGCCCCGCCTCGGAACGGCTCGCCGGAGGGGCTGATGAAGACGTTCAACTCTGCGCGGGGCGGCGGAGGGCCTTCGGGCGCCGAGGCGCAGGCGCCGAGGATGGCGCATCCCGCCAGGGCCGTGAGCCGGAATGTCATCGCGCCGCGGGGCCCCTTCAGCTTTGCTGCTGGAAAGCGTAGCCGCCCAATGCGGCGGCATTGTTGCTTCGAGGTCATGCAGAGGCGCCGCCGCCCTCGCGCAGGACGGCGTCGGCCACGAACGGATTGGAGCGGCGCTCCTCACCGAACGTGGAGGTCGGACCGTGGCCCGGCACGAACTGCACGTCGTCGCCGAGCGGCCAGAGCTTGCCGGTGATGGAGGCGATCAGCTGGGCGTGGTTCCCGCGGGGAAAGTCGGTGCGGCCGATGGAGCCGCGGAACAGGACGTCGCCTACCTGGGCGAAGCGGGCTTGCCGATGGAAGAAGATCACATGGCCCGGCGTATGGCCGGGGCAGTGGAACACCTCGAAGGAGGTCTCGCCGAGATCGACAGTGTCGCCCTCCGCGAGCCAGCGGTCCGGTTCGAAGCTGCGGGCGCCCGCCATGCCCCAGTTGGGCGCGGTGGTCTCGATGCTCTCGATCCAGAACTGATCGTCCGGGTGGGGCCCTTCGATCCTGAGGCCCGTCTTGTCGCGCAGCTCAGCCGCGCCGCCGCAGTGGTCGAGGTGGCCATGGGTGACCCAGATCCGGTCCAGCTCCAGGCCACGGCTCTTCACCAGCTCGATCAGGCCGTCGACCTCGCCACCCGGGTCGATCAGGGCCGCCTTCCGGGTCACAGCGCACCAGACCAGGGTGCAGTTCTGCTGCAGCGGGGTCACGGGCGCGACCAGGGCGCCGATGGGCGGAGTGGGGGCCGGCGAGGCGTTCACGACGTTTCCTCTGACGAAGGGCGGCGAGTCCGCTGTCGACACAGCTAAGAATAGGGGTGATGGCTCATTTCACAACAGATGCGACGAGGCGGCGTCCATATCCGGCCGGGTCATTGCCGGACCCGATCGGCCCGGCTAGCTTGCCCTGCTCGGGGGCGAGCGATTGGGGATCAGCGGGATGGCGAGCGGGTTGGGGATCGGGCGCATTTTCCTGCGCAAGTCGGTCGAGCAGATTCAGGCCGAGCATGACACGGGCGAGCTGAAGCGCTCACTCGGCGCGCTCAACCTGGTCCTCCTGGGCATCGGCTGCATCATCGGGACGGGGATATTCGTCCTGACCGGACGCGCCGCGGCCCAGTTCGCTGGCCCGGCGATCATGATCTCCTTTGTCATCACCGGCCTGCTCTGCGCCTTCGTGGCGCTCTGCTACGCGGAGCTCGCGTCCGCGCTGCCGGTCTCTGGTTCGGCCTATTCCTACACCTACGCGTCGATGGGCGAGGTGGTCGCCTGGGTGATGGGGCTGCTGCTGCTGCTCGAGTACGGCCTGGCGGCCTCGACCGTGTCGGTGGGCTGGTCCGGCTACTTCGTCAGCCTGATGCAGGACATGCACATACACATACCGCCGGCGCTGACAGCCGCGCCCGGGGTCCTGGTGAAGGACCAGGCCGGCGCCGTGATCGCCCACGGTGTCATGAACCTGCCGGCGATCATCGTCATCGGGCTGGTCACCACCCTCCTGGTGATCGGCATCTCGGAGTCGGCGACGGTCAACAACATCGTCGTCTTCATCAAGCTCGCCGTCGTCATCGCCTTCATCGGCATCGGTTCGCAGTATGTAAACCCCGCTCACTGGTCGCCCCTGGTGCCCGCGCAGATTCCAGCTCCGCCGCCGGGGACGCCCATGGATATGTGGCATCAGCTCGGGCGGGCGCTCTGGGACGTGGTCACAGGCGCATCCGGATCGCGGTACGGCATCGGCGGGGTGATCCACGGCGCGGCGGTGATCTTCTTCGCCTACCTGGGCTTCGAGGCGGTCTCGACCGCCGGGGCGGAGGCCCGCAATCCGGCCCGCGACATGCCGATCGGCATCCTCGGCGCGCTGGTCATCTGCACCGTGCTCTACATCGCCACCTCGGCGGTCCTGGTGGGGATCGTTCCCTATGCCTCCCTCGACAACCCGGCCCCGATCGCCACGGCGGTGAATGCGATCGGACTGCCCTGGTTCGCCATCCTGGTGAAGATCGGCGCCATCGCGGGCCTGTCGAGCGTGATGCTGGTGCTGCTCTACGGCCAGACGCGGATCTTCTACACCATGTCGAGAGATGGGCTGCTGCCGTCGGCTCTTGCGACCGTGCACAAGAAGTTCCGTACTCCTTGGATCAACACCATCATCGTCGGTATCGCCGCCGCTGGCGCAGCAGGTTTCATGTCGCTGGACGCTCTGTCAGACCTCTCGAACGTGGGCTCGCTGGCGGCGTTCGCCATCGTCTGCATCACGGTGTTCTACCTGCGCTTCGCCAAGCCCGGCCTGAAGCGCCCTTTCCGCACACCGCTGTTCCCGCTGACTCCCATCCTGGGAACGGTCATGTGCCTGGTGCTGCTGATGAGCCTGATGGCCGGCAAGGCCACGAGGAACTTCTTCCTGATCTACCTGGCCGGCGGGATCGTCGTGTACTTCCTGTTCGGCGTCTGGAACTCGAAGCTCGGCAAGGGCATCCGGGTGGAGGGCGCGGAGGCGGAGCCGATGGAACTGCCACACGCCGGCGACTGATCAGCGGGCTCGCCATGGCGAGGTGACGGCGCCTTCCGCGGCGGGTAGCTTCCCGGCCATGCTTGCCATCCACGACGTCCTGCCGGCGCTGAAGTCCGCGCTCGCCGCGAACCCGTGCGTCGTGCTCGTGGCGCCGCCCGGCGCGGGCAAGACCACCGTCGCGCCGCTGGCCTTGATGGACGAGCCGTGGGCCATCGGCGGCAAGCTGCTGGTGCTGGAGCCGCGCCGGCTCGCTGCCCGCGCCGCCGCGGAGCGGATGGCCGCGAGCCTCGGCGAGCGCACCGGTGAAACGGTCGGCTACCGCGTCCGCCTGCAGTCCAAGGTCTCGGCGCGCACCCGCGTGGAGCTGATCACCGAGGGGGTGTTCACCCGGATGATCCTGGACGACCCGGCGCTCGAAGGCGTGGCCGGCGTCCTGTTCGACGAATTCCACGAACGCAGCCTCGACGCCGACCTCGGCCTGGCCCTGGCGGTGGAGGCCCAGGCCCTGCTGCGGCCGGACCTGCGCATCCTGGTCATGTCGGCCACGCTGGACGGCGCCCGAGTCGCCCGCCTGCTGGGCGACGCTCCGGTCATCGAGAGCCAGGGGCGGCAATTTCCAATAGAAACCATATACCTGGGCAAGACACCTCAGGTCTCCATCGAAGAACTGACGGTGCGCGCTGTGCGCCGAGCGCTGGCGGAGCGGGCGGGGAGCGTCCTGGTGTTCCTGCCGGGACAGGCTGAGATCCGCCGAGTCGAGCGGCTGCTGGCGGAGCGCTTCGTCGACCCGGCCGTGATCCTGGCGCCGCTCTACGGCGCGCTGGACGTTGACGAGCAGGATCGCGCCATCGCGCCCCCTCAGCCCGGTCAGCGCAAGGTGGTCCTTGCGTCCGCGATCGCCGAGACCAGCCTGACCATCGAGGGCGTCAGCGTTGTCGTCGATTGCGGCCTGTCGCGCGTCCCGCGGTTCGATCCCGCCAGCGGCCTGACCCGGCTGGAAACGGTGCGGGTCAGCCGGGCTGCGGCCGACCAGCGGCGGGGCAGGGCGGGCCGCACAGGGCCTGGAGTCTGCTACCGCCTCTGGGACGAGGCCGAGACCCGCGCCCTGATCCCGTTCTCGCGGCCCGAGATCCTGGAGGCGGACCTGTCAGGCCTCGCGCTCGATCTCGCCCGCTGGGGAGCCCGCGATCCCCAAGCGATGGCTTTCCTCGATCCGCCGCCGGCGACGGCGTTCCGGGAGGCGCGGACTTTGCTGGAACGTCTGGGAGCGCTTGATCCAGACGGCGCCATTACGGCCGACGGGCGGGCCCTCGCCGACATCGCCCTGCCGCCGCGCCTGGCGCACATGCTGCTCGAGGGCGCCCGGTCCGGCGTCGCGCGGAGGGGGGCGATGATCGCCGTCCTGCTCACCGAGCGTGGGCTGGGCGGCGCCGATCCGGATCTCCGCCACCGGCTGCAGGCCTTCGAGCGGGACCGCTCGCGCCGCGCGGGCGACGCCAGGGCGCTGGCGGAGCGCTGGGCGAGGTCCGCCGGAGCGGCCGTTGGCGGGCGGGCGACCCTGGACGACGGGTTGCTGTTGGCTCAGGCCTTCCCGGAACGCATAGCCAAGGCCCGCGGCAAGGCGGGCGAATTCCTGCTCGCAAGTGGTCGCGGCGCCTGGCTCGATCCGGCCGATGCGCTGGCGCGGGAGCCCTGGCTGGCCGTTGGCGAATTGGGCGGAGGCGCGGCCCGCGACCGCATCCTGCTGGCCGCCCCGCTGGAGGAGGGCGCCCTCAAGGCCGCCTTCGCCAGGCACATCCGGGCCGAGGAGACAGTGGAAGCGGATGCTGGCGGCCGGCTGAAGGCCAGACGCAGGCTCAAGCTGGGCGAGCTGGTGGTCGAGGAACGCCTGTTGGACCGGCCGCCCGGTGAGCTCATCGCCCAGGGTCTGCTGGCCCAGGCAAGGGACGGTGGGCTCGAGCGGCTGCCCTGGAATGAGGCGGCCCGCAGCCTGCGCGCTCGCATGGCGTTCCTGCGGGCCCTCGAGCCGGACGAGTGGCCGGACCTGTCGGATGCGGCGCTCCGGGCGTCTCTGGAGGACTGGCTGTCGCCGCTCCTCGCGGGAAAGTCCGCGCTCAGCCAGGTGGATTCGCAGGGCCTCGCCGAAGCACTGCGCGGCCTGGCGGGTTGGGAAGCCGTGCGGGCCCTGGACAAGGCGGCGCCAGAGAGGTGGTCAACACCGGTCGGCGCCAGCCACGCCGTCGACTACGCCGCCGAGGGGGGGCCGCGGGTGGACGTGAGGGTGCAGGAGCTGTTCGGCCTGGATCGCCACCCGGCGGTCGCCGGCGGGAAGGTCGCCCTGACCCTGGCGCTGCTGTCGCCCGCGCACCGGCCGATCCAGATCACCAAGGACCTGCCGGGCTTCTGGCGCGGATCGTGGAAGGCTGTGCGCACCGAGATGAAGGGGCGCTATCCCCGGCACGTCTGGCCCGAAGACCCGCTGGCGGAAACGCCGACGACCCGGGCCAGGCCGCGATCTTAGCGGCTGGTTCATCCCGCGCGGGGACACTGGCGCCATGGACACGACCAATGCTCTCGGCGTTGCCGGCGCTGGATGGATGGCGAAGCCCCTGACGTCGGGCTCGGCCAGGGACGTCGCGTCTCCTCTCGCGACACCCGTTTCACCGGCGGACCAGGCGTCGGCGGACAAGCTGCAGGCAGCCAGGCGCGCCCTTTCGACCCTGCAGCAGGTCAAGTCGAGCATGGCCCACAGCGGGAAGGACGCGGCGCAGCAGAAGCTCGCCTGGCTGAAGGCCCGCCTGAAGAACCTGATGCTGCTGGGCGGCGACCCGAAGTCCCGTGCGCGGGAGGCCGCCGCAATCGCCAAGGAGATCGCCAACGCCGCGCGCGACTACGCGGCCGGCGGTGCGAGTGCAGCGCCGGCTGCCGCCGACACCACGACTACGGACGTCCAAGACCCGAACTCCCCGCCGGCTGACGCCCAGGCGGATGATGGCGCGGCCCAGCCGGCCGCCGACACCGCGGCCGCCCCAGCCGCGCCTGCTGCGACCAGCGACTCAGGCTCACGGCAGCCCGGTCAGGCGTCGGCGTCGACGACCGGTGCGCCGCCCGCGAGCGCGTCGGCCCCGACCGGCGGCGCAAGCGATGCGGATCGCGAGTTCATCCGGGAAGCCCGCATGCTGGCCCAGCAGGCGAAGGCGATCCTCGACGCAGCGGCTCATGCAGCCAAACGAACGAAGGGTCCGCACGAGGCGCCTTCGCGGGAAGAGGCCGCGGCGGGCGACCAGGCGGTGGAGGCGGTGGACAGGGCCGCGCACGACCTCGGGCTCGACGGAGGTTCCGTCGCGGCGCTGCAGCCGGCGGGCGACGTCTCGGGCACGGCGATTTCCATCAAGGTCTAGCTGATCGAGAGCCTGCGCCTGCGCCGCGCGGGTGATAGGTTGGGGCATGACCAGCCTGCGCTTCAGTCCCTGCGAGGACGGCCTGATCCGGTCGGCGGCCCCGTCCGAGCCCGTATCGGCGTCCGCTGCCGGTAAGCCGTTGATCCTGGCGGCGACGATCCTGGCGTCGAGCATGGCCTTCATCGACAGCTCGGTGGTCAATGTCGCGCTTCCGGCGATCCAGACCAGCCTCAAGGCCAGCGGAGCAGCGGCGCCGTGGGTGATGAACGCCTACCTGCTGATGCTGGGCGCGCTCGTGCTGGTGGGCGGCGCAGCGGCTGACCGGTTCGGGCGACGGCGGGTGCTGCTGCTCGGCATCGCGCTGTTCGCCATAGCGTCGGTCGCCTGCGGCGCGGCCCCGGATGTAGAGATGCTGATCGCCGCGAGGGCGGTCCAGGGGATCGGGGCGGCCCTCATGACCCCGGCCAGCCTGGCGATCCTGGGCGCCAGCTTCGGGGAGTCCGAGCGGGGACAGGCCATCGGGGCCTGGGCCTCTATCGGCGCCGTGACCACCGCCGGCGGTCCACTGCTCGGTGGCTGGCTGGTGGACGCACTGTCCTGGCGGGCAATCTTCCTGATCAATGTTCCCCTGGCCATCGGCGCGGGGGTCCTGACGCTGCGCTTCGTTCCCGAGAGCCGCGATCCCGAAGCCAAGGGCCTGGACGTGGCCGGCGCTCTCTTTGCAATGGTCGGGCTCGGGCTGGTGACCTGGGCGCTGACTGACGCGCCCTCCCGGGGCTTCAACTCGCCGCCACTGCTGTTCGCCCTGGGCGCCGGCATGCTGGCGCTCGCGGCCTTTGTGGTGCGGGAGGCGAGGGCGGCCGCGCCGATGGTCCCGCTCGGACTTTTCCTGTCCCGCGACTTCTTGGGCGCTAATCTCCTGACCCTGTTCCTCTATTTCGCGGTCGGGGCCGCCCTGTTCTTCCTGCCGTTCGAGCTGATCCGCCTGCAGGGCTATTCGGCCACCGAGGCCGGGGCCGCACTTCTTCCATTCTCCGCTGTGATGGCCCTGTTCTCTTCGCCGGCCGGACGGCTCGCCGACCGCGTCGGACCCCGCCTTCCGCTGACGCTGGGCCCGGTGATCGCTGGGGCCGGCTTGTTCCTGCTCGGATGGTCCGCCGGAGCGGGCGGCTACTGGACCAGCGTCTTCCCCGCCACCCTGGCGCTGGCGGTCGGGATGACCCTCAGCGTCGCGCCCCTGACCGCCACGGTGATGGCTTCGGTCGGATCAGACCACGCCGGCGCCGCCTCGGGGATCAACAACGCTGTCGCTCGCGTCGCCGGCCTGCTCGCCGTCGCCCTGATGAGCCTGGTCTTCGCGGCCCAGTTCGACGCGGCTCTCCAGCCCGGCCTCGACCGGCTGGACGTCCCCGCGGCTGAGCGCCCCGCCCGCGGCGAGGCTCTCGCCACGCGGCTTGCCCAGGGCGCCGGCCCGGTCGCCCTCGCCGAGCGCAAGGCGTTCGCTACGGCGTACCGGCTGGTCATGACGCTCGCGGCCATCGGCGCAGTGGCTGGCGGCGCTGCTGCGGGGATGCTCGTTTCAGGCGCCAGACCTAGCCCGTCGCCGCGTAGATCATGATGCCGGTGGCGACCGAGAGGTTGAGGCTGTCTGCGCGACCCCGCATGGGGATCATGACGGTGACGTCGCAGGCGGTGGCCAGTTCGGGCGGCAGGCCGGCCTGTTCATTCCCCATCAGGATCATGGCGGGCCGCCGATAGTCCGCTTTCCGGTAGTCCGTGCTGGCGCCCAGCAGCGTGCCGACGACCGAGCCCGGCCAGGCGCTGCGCCACGCCAGGAAGCCGTCCACCGAGGCCTTGGCGATCTTCACCGCGAAGATCGAGCCCATGGTGGCGCGCACCGCCTCCACCGAATAGGGATCGCAGCACTCGCCCACCAGGATCACGCCGCCACAGCCGGCGGCGTCGGCGGTGCGGATGATGGTCCCGAGGTTACCGGGATCGCGCACCGCCTGCAGCGCCACCCAGCACTCGGCGGACTGTGGAGCCAACGCTTCGAGCGGCGTGAAAGCCTGGGGGAAGACGCCGATCACCGTCTGCGGATTGTCGCGGCGGGAGATCTTCTCGAGGATGTCGCGAGTGACTTCGATCACCTCGCCACCAGCCGCGTCGGCCGCGCGCGCCGCCTGCTTCAGCAGGGGATGGCCCCGGGCCTCCGGGCCGTGCAGCAGGATGCGCGGGGCATGGCCGAGCTCCACCGCCTCGGTGACGATCTTGAGCCCCTCAGCCAGGAACAGCCCCGTCTCCTCGCGCGCCTTGCGCAGGTGAAGCGCCCGCGCGGCCTTCACCGTTGGATTGGCCAGGGACGTGACCGCCCGCACGCTCATCGGGCGGTCCAGCGAGCGAAGAAGGAGAGGCCCACAGCCCGCTCGCCCGACGCTTCAGCCAGTGCGAGCTCGCCCCACTCGATACGCCCGCCACGCCCTTCGAGCGCCTCGGCGAGGAGGCAGCCCGTGGCCAGGCCGGAAATCCGCTCGGCGTAGACGTTGGCGATCAGAAAGCTCGCCTCATCAGACAGGAGCTGGGCGCAAAGCGCTGTCAACTCTGGCAAATTGTCGTACAGGCGCCAGACCTCGCCGGTGGGGCCCCGGCCGTACTTGGGCGGATCCAGGATGATCCCGTCGTAGCGGGAGCCGCGGCGGACCTCGCGCTGGACATAGCGCCGAGCGTCCTCGCAGAGCCAGCGGATCGGGCGGTCGGCCAGCCCCGAGAGTTCGGCGTTCTCCCGCGCCCAGCCGATAGCCCGCTTGGAGGCGTCGACGTGGGTCACCGCCGCTCCGGCGGCGGCGCAGACAAGGCTGGCGACGCCGGTGTAGCCGAACAGGTTCAGGATCCGCGGCGCCGGGCCGGCCCGTCGCGTCGCCGCATCGAGCCAGGCCCAGTTGGCCGCCTGCTCCGGGAAGAAGCCCAGGTGTCTGAAGGGTGTGAACCGTCCGAGGAAGCGCACGTCCCCCCAGGCCAGCGGCCAGGTCTGTTCGACCTGACCGGAGAAGCGCCAGCGTCCGGCGTCTTCCTCGTCGGCTGGATCGAACACCGCGTCGGCGCCGGACCATTCGGTCTCGGCAAGCCGCGGCCGCCACAGGCACTGAGGTTCGGGTCGCGACACCCGGTAGGGGCCATAGCGCTCGAGCTTGCGGCCGCCGCCGCTGTCGAGCAGCTCATAGTCCGCCCAGCCAACGGTGCGCATGACGCTCGGCGCCTGGGCCAGGGCGGGGGAGGGGCGATCCATCCGTCGCCGCATACGCACAGTCGTCCGTGGCCGTAAAGGGCTGGAGCCAAGCCGTGGCTTGCGATCGTCCCGGGTTTGCCCCTACTCGTCAGGCCATTGGGAGCGCTGACGACGTGACTCGGCTGAGACATTTCCTGGGCGCGGGCGGCCTTGCCCTGGTCCTGGCCAGCGTGGCCGGGAGCGCCTTTGCGGCCCCACGGGTGTTGTCGCTGGACCAGTGCGCCGACCAGTACGTCCTGGCCCTCACCCCGCGCTCGGACATCGCCGGGCTGTCCTATCGCTCCGATGACGCGGACTCCTACCTGCGGGTCCAGGCGGTTGGCCTTCGCCAACGTCGCGCAACCCTGGAAGCGGTGCTGGCCAGCGGCGCCGGCGTGGTGGTGCGATACTGGGGCGGGGACGACCTGATGGCCCGGCGCCTCGCTGCGCGTGGGGTCAGGGTGGTCAAGATCGACGACGCCAGCGACTTCGACGCCGTCAGCACCAACCTGCGCCGGGTGTCGGCAGCGCTCGGCCGCTCGGCGGCGGGCGAGGCGCTGATCGCTGGAATGGAGCGGGAGATCGACGGCGCCCGCGGCGCGTGGCGCGGGCAGCGCGCGGTCTATCTGACGCCGGGTGGGTTCACGGCAGGCCCGGACACCCTGGTCGGGGCGATGATCGCCGGCGCCGGCCTTCACAACGGCGTCGCCGCCAGCGGCTATTCGCCGCTGTCGCTGGAACGACTGGTGAGCCACCCGCCCGACGCCTTCGTGCTCGGCTTCTTCGACCGTGCTTCTCTCGCAGGCCAGCGCTGGTCCATCGGCCGGCACGCGGCCCTCAGGAGCGCCCTGAAGGGTCGCACGATCGCATCGCTGCCGGCCGCGATCCTCGGCTGTCCGGCATGGTTCGCGGCGGATGGGGCCCGCGACCTCGCTGCGGCCCGCGCAAGGCCGTGAGCACACAGCTCCGGTTCCTGCTGCTGCTGGCCGCCGCCTTGGTGGTCGTCATCGCGCTCGGCGTGACGCTGGGCGAGGTTTCACTGTCGGGCGGCCAATACCTCGATGCTCTGAGCCACCCGCGTTCGGCCGCTGGCGAGATCCTCTGGACTATCCGTGCGCCCCGCACCTTCGCCGCCGCCGTGGTCGGCGGCGCGCTGGGCCTGGCGGGTGCGGTGATGCAGGGGCTGCTGCGCAATCCCCTGGCGGATCCTGGCGTGCTGGGGGTCTCGGCGCTCGCAGGACTTGGCGCGGCGCTGGCGATCGCGCTCGGCCTGGCCGCTATGCCGGGCGTGGTGGAACTGGCGGCGCTGGCCGGGGCCCTCGCGGCCGGGGCGATCGTCGCGGCCCTGGCCGCGCGCTTCCGCGAGCCGGAGGTGCTGATCCTGTTCGGCGTCTCCCTGTCGGCCTTTGGCGGGGCCCTGACCTCGCTGGTGTTCAACCTGTCGCCATCGCCGGTGGCCAACTCTGAAATCCTGTCCTGGCTGCTCGGATCCGTGGCCAACCGGGACTGGGTGGACATCGCCTGGGCGGTTGGGCCAATGGCGCTGGGCGCCGGCCTTTCCGCCTATGCCGCGAGGGGGCTGACCTTGCTAAGCCTGGGTGAGGAGACCGCGGCTGTCTCGGCCCTGCCCATGGCGCGGCTCAGGGTCGCCGCGGTGGCGGGCGCAGCCTTACTGGCGGGGTCAGCGGTGGCCATGGCCGGGATCATCGGCTTCGTCGGGCTGGCCGCCCCTCATCTGGTGCGGGCAAGGGCTGGCCATGATCCGGGGCGGACGCTGCTCCCCTCGGCGCTGATGGGCGCGATCCTGCTGGTCCTGGCGGACCTGATCGGCCGCATCCTGCCCACCGACACCGAGCTGAAGCTTGGGGTGGTGACAGCCCTGTTCGGCGCGCCGCTTTTCGCCCTGACAGCGTGGCGGGCGGCGCGGGCGTGGCGCTCATGAACGTGTTGCTGGAAGTGGAGGACGCGGGCGTCCGCCGCGGCGGACGTGCGGCGCTGGAGGGCGTGAGCCTGCAGGTGCGGGCCGGGGAGGTGCTGGGACTGCTCGGTCCCAACGGCGCTGGCAAGACCACGCTGCTGCGGGCGGCGGTGGGCCTGCAGGCCCTGGCCAGTGGAGCGGTGCTGCTGGGAGGCGGCGATCCGAGGCGCCTGAGCCCGGCCGACCTTGCCAGTCGCGTGGGCTATCTTCCGCAGGACCGTCGACTGGCCTGGAACCTGCCCTCGTGGAGGGCGGCGAGCCTCGGCGCGATCCAGGCTCCTCCGGCGCGCGCCCGGGAGATCGCCCTGGACGCCCTGGAGCAGGTCGGCCTGTCGCATCTGGCCGACCGTGGCGTCTTCGACATGTCCGGCGGCGAGCGCGCCCGGGTGCTGCTGGCGCGCCTGTTCGCCACCGGCGCCCCCTTGCTGTTGGCGGACGAGGCCACGGCCGGGCTCGATCCGGACGCCCAGCTGATGACGCTGGAACTGCTGCGCCGACAGGCGAAGGGAGGCGCAGCGGTCGTCGCCACCCTGCATGATCTCACCCTCGCGGCGCGCGGCTGCGACCGGATCGTGGTCTTGCACGAGGGGCGCGTCGCTTCGGACGGGCCGCCGCACACCGCGCTCTCGCCCGAGATCCTGGACTCGGTGTTTGGCCTTCAGGGCGGACTCATTGAAACGGCGGCGGGCCTCGTGGTCGCGGCCAGGCGGCGAGGGGAGCGGCTCCAGTGATCAAGATCCCGACCGTCGATGACGTGAAGGACGCCGCTGCGCGCCTGGAGGGCTATGCGGTCCGCACACCGCTGCTGCGCAACGATGCGCTCGACGCGGCGGTGGATGGGCGGGTCTTCGTCAAGGCCGAGTGCCTGCAACGCACCGGCTCGTTCAAGTTCCGCGGGGCTTTCAACCGGCTCAGTCGCCTCAGCGAGGCGGAACGCGTCGCCGGCGTGGTGGCGTTCTCGTCCGGCAACCATGCCCAGGGCGTGGCGGACGCGGCGAGGCTGCTGGGCATGCCGGCCGTCATCGTCATGCCCGCCGATGCCCCCAGGGTGAAGCTGGAAGCCACGCTGGCCATGGGCGCCGAGGTCGTCGCCTACGACCGAATGACCCAATCGCGCGAGGAGATCGCCGGCCGGATCGCCCATGAGCGCGGCGCGGTGGTCGTTCCCGCCTTCGAGGATTTCCACGTGGTCGCGGGCCAGGGCACGGTCGGCCTGGAGGCGGCGCTGCAGCTGAGGGACGCTGGCGCCGACGCGGACGTGGTCTTCTGCCCGGTGTCCGGCGGCGGGCTGATGGCCGGCGTGAATCTGGCTCTGGAGGCGCTCTCGCCCGCGACGCAGGCCTATGCGGTCGAGCCCGAGGGCTATGAGGATCACAGGATCAGCCTGGAGGCCGGTGCGCCGACCGCCATCGCCCCGGGCCGGATGAGTCTCTGTGACGCGCTCATGTCCCCCAGGCCGGGCGACATCCCCTTTTCCATCAACCAGCGTCGACTGAAGGGCGCCGTCGCGGTCTCGGATGACCAGGCGCTCGCCGCCATGGCCTTCGCCTTCCGCCACTTGAAGCTGGTCCTGGAACCCGGCGGCGCGGTCGCCCTGGCCGCGGTCCTGGCTGGCTTCGTCCCGCTGGCCGGGGGCACGGCGCTGATCATCGCCTCGGGGGGGAACGTGGATGCGGAGGTCTTCGCCCGCGCGCTGGCCTGATATCCCCGAAACCCGCCTCCACGCCGTAGACGTCAGGCGAGGAGGGAGGTCGTGAAGATCCCCCCGCCTGGATCGGCGAGGAACAGCGCGACATGGTCCGCGGCGGTGCGCACCGCCGCGACAGGGGCGCCCGGGGTGCTTCGTCCGTCCGAGACGCTGGTCCATGGCGCCCAGCCAGCGGCCGCGCCGCCGGCGGTCGTATAGATCCCGCCGCTGGGGGCGGCGAGGAACAGCGCGACGCGCCCCTGGCTGATGGTCACGGCGGCGACCTGTGCGCCGGGCTTGGTGCTTCCTTCCGAAACGCTTGCCCATGGCTGCCAGCCAGCGGCGGCGCTGCCCGAGGTGGCGTAGACCCCGCCATTTGGATCGGCGAGGAACACGGAGACGCGGTCCTGGTCCGAGGCCACGGCGGAGAGATGCCCGCCAGGCGTGCTCCTCCCCTCCGAAACGCTCGTCCATTGCCCCCATCCGGCATCGGCGCTGCCGGACGCGGTGTAGATTCCACCATTGGGGTCGGCGAGGAACAGGGCGATCCGGCCCTGATCGACGACCACGGCGGCGACCGGCGCCCCGGGAGTCGTGCTGCCTTCGGAAACACTTGTCCAGGGGGCCCACCCGACGGCGGCGTTGCCCGAGGTCGAATAGATTCCGCCATTGGGATCGGCGAGGAAGAGGGTGATCCGATCCGGGCCGGTCACAACAGCAGTGACGGGGGCGCCCGGGATGGAGCTGCCTTCTGACACACTCGTCCACGGCCGCCACCCGGCGGCGGCGCTGCCCGACGTCGTATAGATTCCGCCGTTGGGGTCGGCGAGGAACAGGGCGACGCGGTCCTGACCCAGAGTCACGGCCGAGACATGCCCGCCCGGCGTGCTCCTCCCCTCCGAAACGCTCGTCCAGGGCTGCCAGCCGATGTCCGCGTTGCCCGAGGTGGTGTAGATTCCGCCATTGGAGTCGGCGAGGAAGAGGGCGATGCGACCCTGGCCGGCGGCCAAAGCGGTGACGGGCGCTCCCGGGGCGCTGCTCCCTTCCGAGACGCTTGTCCACGGCTGGCGCCCTGGAACGGGCGTGGTGACGTCAACAGAAAAACCGCCGGGGATCGCCTCCGTTACACTCACCGTGATGCCTGGCCCCGCCGCGAAAGCCATGCCCGGCGTGAGCGCGCTCGCGGTCAGGAGCACCAACGGGATCCTGTCGTTCTTGGTCAGGTCGAACGGATCCGTGGTCTGTACTTGGTAGACGATGACGCCTTCGCTTCCGATCCGCACCTCGAACTGATCGGACCTCTGCCGGGACTCGATCATCAAATAGGGGGCCTGCGTCCCGATCTGGATGGCCGCCCATCGTCCCGTGGGGGGCGGTTGGATGTGGCCAAGCGAGTGAAGGTCGTAGCTGGCGCTGCCGTCGGCATGCTGTGCGACTGTCGACTGATCGATCCATCCCATGACCGCCTTGGTGTAGGCCGATGGATGCATGCCTCGGTTGGATGCCATTTCATCGAAGGTGGTCATGTCCGCCGCCACCCCGTTGTCCAGGTACCGGGGCAGCGAGCGGAGGTCCACGACGCCCGTCAGACCGTGCATGATCTCCATGGCCCAGACGCCCCAGTCCTCGGCCATGACAAACCGGGACCAGTAGCCGCTGTGGGTGCCGGAGCTGGGACCACCGAGCATGACGATCGCCGCGGCGTCGAAGCCCTGGTCTCGCAACTGCGAGCCAAGTTTGCCCTCGAGGAAATCCGGGGGCACGTCTTGCTGGTCGACGGTCTCCATCGGCAGGACGGCCGCGTCGAGATCGGCTCGGCCGGAAGACGCCGTGTGGATATAGGTCCGGAGCGACTGGTCCCTGCCAGACACCGGGTCGAATAGGACCCGCGTCAGGATATCGCTGAGCCAGTCCGCAGGAATCTGGTCCGGCGGATGGGCATTTGGCCGGTACACAGGAACAAAGGCGATCTTCTTGCGGCCGATCCAGCCCATGGGGCGTCCCCAACCTGTCCGCCGTGATGCGTCCCCTCAGCGCTCGGCCGGACCCATTCGGATTCAACTATCCTTCGACGCCGAACCCTATACACACACGGCCTCCGCCGAGAAAGGCGTGGGGCGAATTCTAGGTCCTGCAACGCTTCCTGCGGAACAACATTGACCAGGCCTTAGGCCAAGGCTGGCCGTCTGTCCGTTTCGGTGGCAAGGGGCGGGTCAGTCGGGGATCGGCGCCATCGTTCCTGGGGCGCTGGAGCCTGCGATCGCTGGCGCTGGTGGGGCGTTCAAGGCCACGTAGGGCGTGGCCCCAGGCACGTAGCCGCCGCGCTTCAGGTCTTGCGAAAGGGTTAGGGCTGCGTGGCCGCCGTTCAGACGGGCCCTGTAGACTTCCATGCTTTCCATCACGCGCATGACGTAGTTGCGGGTCTCCGAGAAGGGGATGCACTCGATGAAATCGATCGGATCGCCGCTGGTGGAGCGCGGGTCGCCGCAGATCGAGCTCCACTCCGGCATGTGGTTCGGACCGGCGTTGTATGACGCGGTGGCCATGACGTAGGAGCCGCCGAAATTGTCGACCATCGAGCCCAGGTAGGCCGAGCCAAGGCGGACGTTGTAGTCGGGGTCATAGAGCCGGTCGGCGGAATAGGATTCCCCCATCCGCCGGGCGATGGTCGCGGCTGTCGCAGGCATCAGCTGCATCATGCCCCGCGCACCGGGGGCCGAGCGGGCCCTGGGATCGAAGTTGCTCTCCTGGCGGGCGATGCTGAGCACCAGCGCCAGCTCGGCCGACCCGTGCGAACTCGACTGCGACATCACTGGGTAGCCCCGATCCGGCAGGATGAAGCCGTGCTGGGCGGCCACGCGCACCACCCGCATCGACAGGTCCTGCTGTCCGTAGAGCCGGGCGAGGTCCACCAGCAGCACATATTCCTCGGCGTTGGGCAGGGTGTCATCGATGCTGAGGACGAAGCTCTTGAACAGGTCCGTCTCGCCGCAGTCGGCGAGCAACCGCGCGGCCTGCACCGTGTCGCGCCCCTCGAAACGCGCCCGGTCGGCGGCGGTTGGGACCGGGTCATGGCCGATGGCGAATTCCGTCCGGCCCGACCGCTCGCCTGCCAACTGGCCATAGAAGGTGGTCGGATAGAGGTTGGCCTGGGCGTAGAAATCCTTGGCCCCGATCGGGTCGCCGCCAGCCTCGGCCGCGCGGCCGCGCCAGTAGAGCGCCCGGCTCTGGGTGATGGGCGAGGAGCCGACCTGCTGGATGTGGTAGAAGTGCTGGTCCGCCAGGTCCGGCCGCCTCAGCTTGGTCAGGGCGATCCATCCGGCGAAGAACTCGGCTTCGGCATAGTCCACCCCCGGCGGCAGGCCGTTGTTGGCGGCGGCGGCGTAGGCGGCGTTGTAGTCGCGGGCGTTCATGGCGACCGCGACCAGAGCCCGCCGCTCGAGCCAGATCGCCGCGCCGGCCTCTTCGCCTGGGACGACTTTCGGCAGGTTGCGCAGCAGGCCGAGGGCCGAGGGGCCCTGTCCTTGCCGGCGCAGCCAGCGGGTGTGCTCGAAGGTGAGACCAGGGTCGTCCTGCAAGCTCGCCGGAAGCTGCTCCATCTGCACCTCGGCGCGCGAGCTTCCCGAGCGGAAGGCGATGCGAGCCTGGGCGACCGCCTGCTGGTCGGACGGCAACAGGGCGATCATCTCGCGCGCCGCCGGGCCCTGCTGGCCGTAGAGCAGCATGTCGGCGCGGCGGACGTGGTCCTCAGCGGTCAGATAGTCGGGAAATCGCGCCAGCATCTGCCGCTGCGGCTCGACTTCGAACACCTTGTCGCGCCAGACGTGCTTGACCAACGCCTGGGCGTCAGCGCCCCGGCCGACGGCGCGATAGGCGGCCGCCAGCGCCATGGCGCCCTCTGCGGTGGAGGGCTCTTCGCCCTTGAACCAGTCGATCACCGCGCCCGGCGCCATCGCCTGGTTCTCGATCTGCCTTTCAGCGGCGGCCTGGCGCTTGCCGGCCCGCGGCCAGCCCCAGAGGTCGCGGCGCGCCTGGTCGAGTTCGAAGAACGACAGGCGCTCGGGCGCAGCGTCGGCCATGGCCCAGAGCACCAGTTTGCGCGCGGTGGAGTCGGCGATGTCGAGTCGCAGTTCGCGAGCCCTGCCGATGTCGCCGGCCTGGGCCGCGTCGATGCCTTGGCGCAGAAGCCCAAGCTCCTCCTCCGAGAGGCGTCTGGGCGAGCCCACGACAGGCGCCTCGACCGCCGCGGTCGCAACCGGCGCCGCGCCGCCCAGGATCGGGGGGAGGTTCTGCGCGTCGGCGGCGCCCACCAGGACGAAGCAAACCGCCCCCAGAATCCCCCTCCGTACAACGAACCTCAACGTCGAACTCCGATCGCCCCGATGACGGGTTGCAGCCTCTTCAGTTGCGGGCCGCACACACGCCGCCATATTGTCCGGCCGAATCCCAAGGCCGCAACATCTTGCGGCGTCAGATCACGGCTTGTTGCTCGCATGGTCCAACCCCTGTTCAAGGGCGCTATCCCCGCGCTGGTCACTCCGTTCCGCGACGGAACGTTCGACGAAGCCGCGTTCCGCACGCTGGTGGAGCGTCAGATCGCCGGCGGGGTCGGCGCCCTGGTGCCGGTCGGAACCACCGGCGAGACCGCGACGCTCAGCCACGACGAGCACCGCCGCGTGGTCGAGGTCTGCGTCGAGGTGGCCGCCGGTCGGGTTCCAGTGATCGCCGGCGCCGGCTCCAATTCCACCGAGGAGGCGATCGGCCTGGTGCGCCACGCCAAGGCGGTGGGCGCCCAGGCCGCGCTGGTGGTCACGCCGTATTACAATCGTCCGAGCCAGGAGGGGCTGTACCGGCACTATGCCGCGATCAACGACGCGGTGGACCTGCCGGTGCTGATCTACAACGTGCCTGGCCGCACGAGCGTCGATATCGCCAACGAGACGATCGCCCGCCTGGCGGCGTTGCCACACGTGGTCGGAGTCAAGGACGCCACGTCCGATCTCAGCCGGCCCAGCGTCATGCGCCTGGAGTGCGGCGAGGATTTCGTCCTGCTGTCGGGCGAGGACGCCAGTTCGCTCGGCTACATGGCTCATGGCGGACACGGCTGCATTTCGGTGACGGCCAACGTGGCGCCTGACGCTATGTCCGGCATGATGAACGCTTGCCTAAGCGGCGACTGGACCCGGGCTCTCAAGCTCCAGGACCGGCTGATCCGCCTGCACAAGGCTCTGTTCGCCGACGCCTCGCCCTCGCCGACCAAGTTCGCCCTGGCGGCGCTCGGTCTCTGCACCGAGGACGTACGGCTGCCCATCGCGCCCTGCGCTGAGGCGGCGCGCCCGCAGGTGCTCGCGGCCATGCGGGAAGCGGGGATCCTCTAGATGGCCCCGACGCCCGGCAAGCTGATCGCGGAGAACCGCCGCGCGCGCTACGATTACTTCCTGGAGGACTCCCTGGAAGCCGGCCTCTCGCTGACCGGCACCGAGGTGAAGTCCCTGCGCAACGGCCGCGCCAACATCGCCGAATCCTACGCCTCGGCCGAGGGGCGCGAGATCGTGCTGATCAACGCCAACATCCCCGAATACGGTCCGGCCAACCGCTTCAACCACGCCCCCAAGCGGCCCCGAAAGCTGCTGCTGCATCGCAAGCAGATCGACCGCCTGATCGCCGCCATCCAGCGGGAGGGGCGCACGCTCATCCCGATGAAGCTCTATTTCAACGACAAGGGCCGGGTGAAGCTGGAGCTGGCCCTGGCGTCCGGCAAGAAGGCCCATGACAAGCGGGCGGCTACCGCCGAGCGCGACTGGAAGCGCGAGCAGGGACGACTGATGCGGGACAAGGGTTAGCGCCCTACAGGATCTAGTGCGGGGCGACGCCCTGGCCGACGGGCGGCGAGAGCCGCCAGATCGTCATCACCGGATCGTCGACGACCCGCCGGGCCGTCTGGTCGAGGTAGGCGATGAGCTGCGGGTTGTGCTCGGTCAGGAGGTGACCCTCACGGTCGCGCGCATCCTTGGTCGCCCCGAACCAGCGGGCCCCATGGGCGCGCAGCGCCCGCACTTCGGCGATCGCCTTGGGGTCGTCGATGAACAGGGTCCAATCGCGCGAACCGCCACCTGCCGGATGCAGCCAGCCCCTGTGGCGGCTGTAGTAGATGGAGACCGGGTTTCCGGCCTCGGTCGGCGCGGTGATCACCAGATCGGACGGCCCGCTCAGCGCCTTCAGCTTCATCCCCAGCGCGTAGGCGTTCTGGTGGACCGGCTGCCTCATCTGGCCAGTGTGGGAGAACCAGCCCCACAGGACGACGAGCACCACCACGGCCCCCCGCGCCCATCCTGCAAGGGAGGTAACGGGCTGGCCCATCCTTCCGATCGCGAGCAGGGCCGCGCCGGCGAAGACCGCAGCCGGTGGGAGGAAGATCAGGAAATTCCAAGGGTTGTTGGTGAGTTCCTCAGCCGCGAGGAGAAAGATCACGCCAGCGCCAGCCAGCCAGGCGTGGAAGAACCACCGGGCGCCTGATGGCCCCTGGGGCGGTCGGGCGAGCAGTCCGACGCCTGCCAGAAGGATCACCGGCAGCGTCAGGAGCCAGGTCGCGTGGTGCAGCGCCTCGTGGGCGTAGAAGTCATGCTGGACGAAGCCGACCAGACTGTCCCAGGCGAAGCCATGACCCGCCATGTGATAGGGCGGATAGGTCCTGCCCAGGTAGGCCGCCCATCGATAGTAGGCCACGACCGGCACGATCACGGCCACGGCTGCCGCTCCAAGCAGCAGAAGCTTCCTGCGCCAAACGCCGCCGCTGCGCCTCAGGATCACCGCCGCCGCATAGCCCAACGGCGCGACCACCGCGGCTCCGGGCGACTTGGCGAGGACGCCCAACGTCAGCAACAGCACGGCGGCAGCCAGCCTCCACATCCGGTCGGTCTGCAGCCAGGCCACGAACATCCAGCTCCCGGCCAGGACCAGCCCGAGCATGGCCGGATCGGGCAGGAAGGAGCGGTCGATCAGGATGGCGCCAGGCAGGATCGCCATCATCATGGCGCCTGCCAGAGCGTGCGGTTCGTCCCAAACGCGTGCGATCAGCTGGTGCAGGCTGAAGATGCCGAGAATGCCGAAACTGGCCGCGACCAGCCGGCCGAACCAGTCGTGCCAGCCGAACACTCGATAGAGCTGGGCGGTGGTCCAGCTCACGACCTGGAACTCCCGTCCCTGATAGGACAGCCCGGGACCGGACCAGCTCACCTCGGGGAAGAGGATGTTCGGGTTCCTGAGCTCGAAGTTGTCCGCCATCATGGCGGTGCTCGATTCACGCCAGCTGAACCTGTCGGTGAGCGGCTCATGGATCCCGTCGACCCGCAGCGCCGCGGCGGCCAGCAGAATCAGGCAGAGCAGGACCCGCCAGTCGGCGATCACGGTCGCGATCCAACCGGGCAGGCCCTTGATGCGGCTGGGCGACCTGTCGATCTCCATCCCTCCCAATCGGCGCGACGAGGCGCCACGCGGCTGGATGCTACTGCGACAGGGTCGCTGACTGCAAAGGTCGCCCAGAAGCGAACCTAGGCCAAGGCGGCGTGGACGACCCGGGCGGCTTCGATCCGCCCGACGTCGCCATGATTCTGGATGAAGTCGCAGAGCAAGTTGCTGACTCGGCCGGGCGCCAACGTCAGCGCAGACGCTCCGTCGTACGTCAGCTGGGAGCCCTCGCCGGCCACAAGGCCGAGGGCGCCGTTGGATCCAAGGCCGCCGTAGACGTCCTTCGCGCCGCCGAAGGAGTCCGAGACATTGAAGGCGCTCGAGACGGTCTGGGAGACGCGGGAGGCGGCCGGGTAGGCGACGCCCACCGCCGTGTCGTGCCAGGTGTGGGTGATGGCGATCGGTCCCTTGACCTTGCCCTGGGTGATCACGTCTCGATAGCCGCCTGTCACCGCCGGAAAGAGCGGCGGGTACGCCAGGCTCTGGGCAAACGAATTGTGGGAGAATGCGGCCTGCAACAGCGTCATGCTCTGTGGCTTGCGCACGGACATGGCTTGAGCCGCCGACGTGACAAGCCTGCCGCCGAAGCTGTGGCCGATCAGATGGATGCGGGCCTGGGCCAGCTCGGGGGCGGCGTCCAGGATCCCGCCCAGGGCCTGACCGACGCGGCCAGCCCGCGTCTTCAACTCGAAATAGGCGAACTGATTGAGCATCTTGGCCACGCCGGCGACCGCTCCCGAGAAGAACCCCTGGGCCTGCCCGCCCAGTTGACCGGGGACGAAGGCAGCCGCGGCCCCCTGCGCGGCCACGGCGGCGGGCGCATGGAGGTCCGGCAGGCTCTGTCTGGCGAGGTCCTGGACGATCTCCCGTCCGGGCAGCGTCATGAGCTGTTTGTGGTCCAACGTGGTTTGCGGATCGGCGTCGCCGGTGGCCGTGACCACCGCGCGCAGGAGGGTCGCCAGGGCGTCGGCGTCCCCGCCGCCGCCCACCGCGCGCAGGACCTTCTTCTCGAAATCCGGATCGGTGACCCCGAGAAAGGCGCCGACGCCCTGGGCCTGTCGCTTCAGGACATCCAGGTGCAGGTCGCCACCCGCCGCGGCCGCGTGGCCGCCCAGGACGTTGCTGGTCTCCTGGCCGAGGTCATCGCGGAACTGGTCGGAGGGCCAGAACACGCCGGCGACCGCCACCGTCCGGCCGGCGCCGCTCCAGCCCCCGGCGTCGACCTGGACCAGATTGCCGATCAGGGTCTCATAGAGCTTCTGGGAGGCATCGGCGTTCATGTGCCAGCCGTGGGACACGACGATGAGGTCCGTCGTGCTGTTTGGGCAAAGGGGGCCGCCCGAGGAGACGACCGCGCCTCCCTGGCCGAGCGTGAAGCTGAGCGACTGATAGGGCAGGCCCGCGATGGTAGTCATGGCGCAGCCTCCTAGACCGCCTGGATAGCGCGCAGCACGTCGAGCAGGCCCGCGCCCTGGAACTCCGTCTTGCGTTTCAGGTCGGTGGCGTTCTCGACCAGGGCGGCCTTGACCTTGTCAGGCTGGCCGATGAACTCACGGTGCGTGGATAGGAAAGCGGCGCAGGCGCCCGAGACGTGGGGCGCGGCCATGCTGGTCCCGCTCTCCTCCCGGTAATAGGCGACCCCGGCCTGGTGGCTCAGCGGCGTGTCGAGCCGCGAATCGCCGACCGCCGCCTGGATGGTCGTGGCCGCGGCGCAGGAGACGATCCGTTCTCCGGGCGCGACCAGGTCGGGCTTGGCCCGGCCGTCGGCGGTGGGGCCCCTGGAGGAGAAGTAGGATATGCCGAAGGTGTGCGGCGACTCCGGGTGGGTCGAGCCCACCGTGATGGCGAGCTCGGCGTTGCCGGGATCGGCGATGGACTGGGAAAGGCCGATCCGTTTCAGCGACGCGGCGCCCTCGGGACTCAGCAGGATGGACCCCTCGTTTCCCGCGGAGACCACGACCACGACCTTGTGGCTGACGAGTCGGTTGACCGCCACGCAAGCCGGGCTCTGGCCAGCTGCGAACCATTCGGCGTCGAAGGGATAGCCGATGCTGATGTTCACACCGTGGATGCGGACGCGGTCGCCGTCGGCGTTGAGCTGGTCCACGTAGTCGAGCGCCGCCAGCAAGGCGCTTTCGCCACCCTCGCCATTCGCGTTCAGGACCTTCAGGCTGACCAGCTTGCAGCGCGGGGCCACCCCCGTCAGGCCATGGGCAAGCGGCTCGGCGAGCAGCCGCACGCTGTCCGACTCGTCCCGGCGCAGCACTAGCCGAACCGCCCCTGGCGCCTTTGGAACCGGCATGCCGGCCGGGCCGGGCTCGCACGGAGTGGCGCCGGCGATGATGCCGGCGACGTGGGTGCCATGTCCGTAGGCGTCCGTCAGCGGCGCGCCCTCGCCGGTGAAATCCACGTGCTCGATCAGATCGATCAAGGTCGCCTGCCTGGCCGTGGTGGCGTTCTCGGGCGTCAGGTCGAGGGTCTGATAGGTGGCGAAATGAGGATGGTCGCCGTCGATGCCGCTGTCGATGACGGCCCAGACCATCCCCGCGCCCTCCGAACCGAACGCCCGCACGCAGGCGTCGGCCTTGATCACCTTCACCGAGCGGTCGAGGTGCGCCTCCAGTGGCCTGTCGGGCCACATCTTGTAGATCGCCCGATGCCGCGACTCCTTGTCCAGAACCGCGAGCTTCTGCACCTGGTCGAGCTTCAGTTGGGCGAAGACGTGCTGTCGGGACTTGATCGGCGACGGGGCGCCGTCGAGCTGCGCCAGGAGCTCGGCTATCCGTTTCCGCGCTGCGGTCGGGCCGCCCGGATAGTCCAGGCTGACATCGATGATGACGCCGCGAGTCCCGTCCTCGCCAGCGTCCTTGTAGGCCTGGATCAACGGCGGCGAGACGATGTACGGAGCGTACCGCTCGTTCAGCTGGCGCCGCGAATCGCTCGGCTTGGAGCCGTCACCCGGGTCTGCCATGGCGGCCTTCCTCCCGACCAGAAGCTAGGGATGCAAGCCTCCAGAATGCAACCAAATGCGGACTAGGTCCGTGCAATTGGCCGTGAACGCCATGGCGAGCCAGCATCCAGCCGACCTCCCCCTCGGCGCCGGCCCCGCGCGCCTGCATGCGGCAAATGCATCTCGACAAAAAAAACAGCCGGAGCTGTCGGGGCGCAGATTTTCGACACAGTTGGGCTGTTGATAGCCCGCGGAGCCCCAGAACAGCCCCCCTCCAATGGAGCTCCGAGTACGCGTAGGAGAACCCCCGGCTATCCCCCGGGGGTTCTTTTGCGTTAGCCCTCTGGTCATGACGCAGACGGCCGAGTCGCGGGCGGGAGAGGTGCTCAGCATCCATCGCGGGCTGATCCCGGCCGCGCTCATGGACGAGGCGGTCGAGGTGCTCGGCGCACTCGCCATGGCGGCTGGCGCTCCGATGCGCGACGACATCGACGCCCAGATCACCGCCCTCGCGGCCATCGACCGGCGCCGGCTTGGACGGGTCTACGACGCCATGCGCGAAACGGCGGCCTTCCGGGCCATCGTCACCTGCGGGCCATTGCTGGCGGCGGCGAAGGCGCGGCTCGGCTGCGCCCACCTGCATTCGCCGTTCCAGCACTGTGTGTTCCGCATGGACCTGGCGGGAGAACCGTGGCGCGGCTTCGGCTGGCACCAGGACTATGCCTACAACATGCTGTCGCTGGACTACGTCACGGCCTGGCTGCCGCTTACCGCGACCGGCCCCCACAACGGCTCGATCCAGGCCGCGCCGGCCGCCTCCGACCGGGTCTATCCGGTGGAGATCCGCTTCAAGCGCGACCCGACGGGCGCTTCACTCGGCACGCGGGACGCCTTCATCGCCGAGCGCTTCCAAACTGTGTTCGACGCAGCGGCGCAGACGCTGGAGCTGGCGCCCGGCGATGTCGCCTTGTTCCACAACCGGCTGGTCCATCGCTCGGGCTTCAACCCGGGACCCAGGCATCGCTATTCGATCCAGGCCCGATTCGGCGACCTGCTGGCGGCGGAGGTCGCGGACCGCGGCTGGGCCCACCGCCGGGCCGACGGCTTCGAGACCTTCAAGGCGCTGCACCCGGAGCTGGTGGAGCTGGAGGAGACCGCATGACCCCCGCCGACGAAACGCTGCGCGCACTGCTGAAGGCGCACATCGACGAGCCCGACCTGATCGCCAATCTCGGCGTGTTCGGCCGGCGCATGCACTTCATGAAGGCCTTCGCCCACTATGAGGTGTTCAAGCAGATCGAGGACCTGCCGGGGGATATCGTGGAGTGCGGGGTCTACAAGGGCGCCTCGCTCCTGAGCTTCGCCCGCTTCCTGGAGACCTTCTGTCCCGGAGACCGCACCCGCAAGGTGCTCGGCTTCGACCACTTCAAGGGCCTTGCCGACCGCTCCGAGAAGGACGGCCTGGACGCGCGGGTCGGAAACACCTCGGAGGGATGGAACCCGGCCAGCTTCCGCGACACCCTGTTCGCCCTGGTGGACGCCTTCAATGCCGACGCCTTCGTCACCAGCCGGGCCAGGGTGGAGCTGGTCGACGGCGACGTGCGCGAGACAGCGCCGCGGTACGTGGCGGAGAACCCTGGCCTCAGGGTGTCGCTGCTGCACCTGGACATGGACCTCTACGAGCCGACGCTGGCGGCGCTGAAGGCGTTCTGGCCGCGCATGCTGACCGGCGCGGTGGTGCTGCTGGACGAATACGCCATCCGCGAGTGGCCGGGCGAGAGCGAGGCGCTGGAGGCGTTCTTCGACGGAAAACCGCCACGGATCGAAAAGTTCGGCTGGGCGTCGGCGCCCGGCGGCTGGTTCGTCAAGGCGTGAGGCGCGCGCTTCAGCCTTCGCCGGGATGAGCTGAAAGCAGGTCTGCGCGCACGGCGGAGACCTTGGGCCGCGCCCTGTGGCGCGCGATGGCGGCGGCGTAGACCTCGATCAGCCGGGGGGCGACCTGGCGGCAGTCATACTGCAGCGCTTCGCGACGGCCCCACGCGCCGAGTTCAACGCGCAGGGATTCGTCCAGGACCAGGGTGCGCAGGGCGCGGTAGAGCGCATCGACGTCGCGCGGGTGAGTGAGGAAGCGGGCGCCCTGACCTGTGAGCACGGTGCGATAGCCGCGGTTGGCCGCGGCCACCACCGGGCGGCCAGCGGTCATAGCCTCGGCCAGCACGATGCCGAAGCTCTCTCCGTAGATCGAGGGCGCGCAGAAGATGTCGCAGCCGCCGAACAGCGCCGGCGCCTCGGCGTCCTGGAAGTGGCCCGTGAAGGCGACGTCGGGGATCGATTCGTCGATCACCCGCTGGCGGAGCGCGGCCTCCTCCTGGCCGGCCCCGGCGATCTGCAGCCGAACGGCGAGGCCTTCCGCGCACAGGCGGCGGTACGCCTGCAGCAGCACCATGGCGCCTTTCCGGGGCTCCAGGCGGCCGGCGAACAGGATGGTGATCGGCTGGCCGTCCTTTCGGGGCGGCGACTCCGGAGCCTGGAGGAACCGGCGCAGATCCGTGCAGGGCGGCAGGATGAACTCGGGCTGGCCCTCGGCGGCGTGCACATTGCTCCTGGCCGCCCGGGACACCGCGATGAGGGCGTCGACGTGCGGGAAGGTGAGGCGGCTCGCCAGTCCCAGCCCCACTCTTGGCAAGGCTCCAGGCAAGCCCTCCGGCGGCGTCTCGTGCACGGTGGTGACGCTGGCGGCGTCGGACGCCAGGAACGCCTGCATCGGCATCACCGGCGTCCAGATCGAGTGGAAGTTGACCACGTCGAACCGGCCCGTGTGCATCAGCGATCGGAGCGCGCGAAGCTCCTGGCCCATGACGAGGCTGAGCTCGAAGGCCGTGCCGGCGAAGCCAACCACGCGGGCCTGGCCGAGCTTGACGACCCGGACCTCCGAGGGGGGCGCCGGCTCCGTACGCCTGACCCTTGGGGCGATCACCGTCACCTCATGCCCAAGCTCCTGCAGGGCGAGGGCCGTGTCGCGGATATGGGCCTGAACGCCGCCCGGCCGATCGAAGTCGTAGGGACAGACCTGGGCGATTCTCATGGGCGGCTCGTCGGCCCCGCGCGAGACACCGCCCGGGGCGAAGGCGGCGCGAATGCTTTACAGGATGTTCGGGGCTCTACAATGGTCATCCGCCTGTACGTAGGGGCGCGGCGGCGGAGGCATCGAGAAAGCATGGCGGCGTTGGTGGTGCGGATCGTCGAGGCCAGCTGCCGCAGGCCGAGGCTGGTGGCTGGCGCCGCCGTCGTCCTCGTCGCCCTGGCCGTGGCCTACATCGTCGCCAACTTCGCCATGACCACCGACACGGCGGCGTTGATTTCCTCCAAGACCCCCTGGCGCCAGCGCGAGGCGGTGATGGACGCGGCCTTTCCCCAGGCCCAGCCACAGGTCATCGCCGTGGTGGACGGCGCGACACCCGAGCTGGCGGAGAAGGGCGCGGCTTCGCTGACGGCGAAGCTGGCGGAGGATAAGACCCTGATCCGCGGCATCAGGCGTCCTGACGCCGGCCCGTTCTTTGATCAGAACGGGCTCCTGTTCCTGTCGCTGAAGGAGGTGCAGGACACCACGAGCGGCCTGATCACCGCGCAGCCGTTCCTCGGACCGTTGGCCGCCGACCCGAGCCTTCGGGGGGTGATGGACAGCCTCTCGGCCTTGCGCACCGGCGTCGAACAGGGCGTGATCACCCTGGAGCGGGTGCACAAGCCGGTGCGCGCCCTGGCCGGAGCACTGGAGGCCGCCCAGCAGAACCGCCGCGCCGACTTCTCCTGGGAAGCCCTGATGTCGGAGGAGGGCGGCTTCAAGATGCCGAAGCGCCGGCTGGTGCTGGTCGACGGCAAGCTGGATTTCAGCGCCCTGGAGCCCGCGGCCGCCGTCGGCGATGCGATCAGGCAGGCGGCGCGCGGGTTGGGCCTGGACCCCGCCCATGGCGTCACCGTGCGGGTGACCGGGCCGGCGCCGCTGGCCGACGAAGAGTTCTCCTCCCTGGCCGACCGCGCATGGCTGGTGAGCAGCGTCATGATCGGCGCGATGGCGCTGATGCTGTGGCTGGCGATGCGCTCGGTGCGGATGATCGCCTGTGTGCTGGGGACCACGCTCGTGGGCCTGGCGCTGGCCGCCGCCGCCGGCCTGCTGGCGGTGGGCCGGTTCAACCTGATCTCGGTCGCGTTCATCCCGCTGTTCGTCGGCCTCGGCATCGATTTCGGCATCCAGCTGGCGGTCCGGGTGCGCGCTGAGCGGCTGGGCGAGCCCGACCTGAGAACGGCGCTGGGCAGGGCCGCCCAGGGCATCGGCGGCTCCCTCGCCGTAGCCGGCGCGGCGGTGTCGCTCGGCCTGTTCGCCTTCCTGCCCACCCAGTACATCGGCGTGTCCGAACTGGGCGTGATCGCCGGTATCGGCATGCTCATCGCCCTTGCGCTGAATCTGACGCTGCTGCCGGCGCTGCTGATGCTGGCCAATCCGCCGCGCCAGGCGCTGGAAGTCGGCAACCGCCGCCTGGCGCCGCTGGACCACTTCCTGATCCGTCACCGCAAGGGCGTGCTCTGGGGGTTCGCGATCTCGGTGCTGCTCAGCATCTGCCTGATCCCGCTGGTCAGGTTCGACTTCAATCCACTGCACCTGCGCGATCCCCACGGGGAAGCGATGTCGACGCTGTCCGACCTGATGAAGGACCCCGACCAGACCCCCAACACCATCGACGTCCTGCGCCCGTCACTCCCGGCCGCGGATCAGGTGGCCAAACGCCTGTCCACCCTCCGGGAAGTGAACCAGACCGTCACGCTGTCGAGCTTCGTGCCCGAGGAACAGGACGCCAAGCTGGTCTACATCCAGGACGCCTCCCTGCTACTCGATCCCACCCTGAACCCATTCGATGTGAAGCCCACGCCGACCGACGCGGAGGTCGTCGCCAGCCTTCGCGCCGCCGCTCAGGACCTGCTTGCGACCGCCGGCCAGGATACCTCTCCTGCCGCCGCGGACGCCCGCCGGCTGGCGCAGGTGCTCGGCCAGCTCGCCGCCGGCCCGCCGGCTGCGCGGGAGCGCGCCGCGCGCACCCTGATCGATCCGCTCAACGTCATGCTGAACCAGGTCCGCAACCTGCTCGCCGCCCAGCCGGTGACCCTTCAGAGCCTGCCGCCGGACCTGGTCCGTGACTGGCGGGCGCCGGACGGCCGCGCGCGCATCTCGGTATTCCCCAAGGGCGACTCCAACGACAACGCCAACCTCAAGCGGTTCGCCAAGGCGGTGCAGGTGGTCGCGCCCGACGCCTCGGGCGGTCCGATCTCCATCCAGGAGGCCGCCAACACCGTCGCCGGCGCCTTCATCGAGGCGGGGATCCTGTCGCTGATCGCGGTGTCGCTGCTGCTGCTGGTCGTGCTCAGGAGTGTCAAGGAGGTGGCCTTCACCCTGGCGCCGGTGGTGCTGTCGGGCTTCCTGACGCTGTCCACCTGCGTGCTCATCGGCCAGCCGATCAACTTCGCCAATGTGATCGCCTTCCCCCTGCTGTTCGGCGTGGGCGTGGCGTTCCACATCTATTTCGTCATGGCCTGGCGGGCCGGGCAGGGGGACCTGCTGCAATCCAGCTTGGCGCGAGCGGTGTTCTTCAGCGCCTGGACCACCGGCATGGCCTTCGGCAGCCTCTGGCTCTCCAGCCATCCCGGCACCGCCAGCATGGGCAAGATCCTGATGATCTCGATCGTCTGGACCCTGGTCTGCGCCCTGATCTTCGAGCCGGCCCTGCTGGGACCGCCGAAGGGCGAGAAACAAGCCTAGACGGCGTCAAACTCGGGCGCCCCGCCGTGGCTCGCCCACAAGGACATCGTTCGACCGTGACCTTTGAGGGCGATCTCTCGAGCGATCCCACGCCCACCTCTACCGGGTGGACGACGGCCCCTATCTCGCCGAGTTCGGACCTGGCTTGACCGTCACGATTCCCGCATAAGGAACGTGTGGTTGTGGCGATCGTCCTGCTGGGCCTAAGGTAAAGACACACGAGCACCAAACACGGGCGTCTGGCGAGCCGTTGCGCGCGGGGATCTGGCCCCCTGAAGTCGATCTAGCCTTGGACGTCGGGCCAGGTTGGGCGCGGCATCCAGCAACCGCGGGAACCGTCGATGCCCCAATTCCCGGCCAACATCGATCTGTCCAGCCTGAACGGCTCGAACGGATTCAAGACCAACGGCGGAGCCGCGTTCGCCTCGACCGGGGATGTGAATGGGGACGGTGCCCCAGACCTGATCGTCGGCGACCAGGCCGGCGTCCATATCGTGTTCGGCCCATCGAATGGATTTGGAGCGAACGTCGACGTCACGGCGCTCAACGGGACCAACGGGTTCAGCGTGCCGTTCCCGGGCACTTCGGCCAGTTGGGGCACCTCGATTTCCACGGCCGACGTGAACGGCGACGGGTTCGCCGATCTGATCATCGGAGTGGCGACCGCCGATCCGGGAGCCCCTTATCCCGCCGACTCAGGCTCCGCCTACGTGGTCTTCGGCAAGCCGTCGGGCTTCACCGCGACCGTGGATCTCGCTGCCCTGAACGGCGCGGACGGCTTCAAGCTCAGCGGTCCGACGGCGTATGCCTATTCCAAGTGGACGGTGGCCTCGGCCGGGGACGTCAACGGGGACGGCTTCCAGGACATGATCCTGGCTGGCGTGGGCGGGCTGCACAACGACTACGATGGCGGGAACGCCTACCTGGTGTTCGGCAAGGCGTCCGGCTTCGGCGCGCACGTCGACCTGGCCAGCCTGACCAGCGCGGACGGCGTCAACATCGTCAGCTCCGAGTTCGCCACCAGCGGATACAAGTTCATCGTCCCCTACCGTGACCAGGCCGGCTGGTCCATCTCAGCCGCCGGAGACATCAACGGTGACGGTTTCGGCGACGTGATCATAGGCGCGCCCAGCACCGACACCGGGCTCACCCATTACACCGGCGCGAGCTACGTCGTGTTCGGCAAGGCGACGGGCTTCCCGACCCAGTTCGACCTCTTCACCATGAGCGCGGCTGAGGGTTTCCGCATCGACGGACTCCTGGCCAATTACACAAGCGGCGAGGCAGTTGCGTCCGCTGGCGACTTCAACGGCGACGGCATTGCCGACCTGATCGTCGCCGACAACAATGCGACCCACATCGTGTTCGGATCGACGGTCCCGTTCCCCTCCCGGTTCGACCTCGCGAGCCTGAACGGCTCTAACGGCTTCAACATCCAAGGCGGAACCGGCTACCTCCTCAGCGGGTCGGTCGCCTCCGCAGGGGACGTCAACGGCGACGGACTGGACGATGTGATCATAGGCCTGCCGGACCTCACGCTTCACCAACTGGACGCCGCCTATGTCGTATTCGGCCGGCCCCAGGGCGTCACCGGCGACATCGACCTGTCCAGCCTCGATGGGACCAACGGGTTCAAGATTTCCGGCGGCGGCAGGGCGATCTCCTCCGCCGGCGACATCAACGGCGACGGCTTGGCCGATGTGATCGTCGATGGTGCGGTGGTTTATGGCCAGCTTCCCGGCGCGGCGGTGACCCGCATAGGGACGGCGGCTTCCCAGAGCTTGGTGGGCGGCGACTTCGGCGACCTCCTTTCCGGAATGAACGGCGACGATCGGTTGTACGGCCATGGCGGCGACGACACCCTGGACGGGGGGGCGGGGACCGATGTCGCTGTCTATTATGGTACGGCAGCGTCCTATCTGGTTAGCACCAGCGGCTCGGGGGTCACGACGGTGCAGGACCTCAGGTCCGGCTCCCCCGATGGGACCGACGCACTGACCAACGTCGAGTTCTTGAGGTTCACCGACCAGACGGTGCAACTGCACGCCATTCCCACCTATCCCCCGCTCACCCTGACTGCTTCAGCGCCGAGCAATGGCCTCGTGGAGCCGGGCTATTACCAGGTCCCAGGCGTGGTGACCTCCACGGTGAAGTTGACGCCTATGGGTGGCGAGGGCGGCTCCATCTCGCTGGATGGTTGGACCCCGAACAGTGGCGGTCTCTATTTCCTCGCAGGAACCTACGGCGACGTGGAGTTGGATCCTGCGACAAACACCCTGACCTATATCCTCAACGGCTTGCACCCCTTGGCGCTGGGACAGGTGGTGAGTGACCAGTTCACCATCACCGCCACGGATGGAAGCCAGTTCGCCTCGACCTCCGTGTCGTTCTCAGTCACGGGCTCCGCCGACTCCATCCTCGACCTGAACAACACGCTGCCCGCGTCGCAAGGCTTCGTGCTGCACGGGGGAACGGCGGTGGAGCGCGCCGGCCAGTCGGTCGCTTCCGCCGGCGACATCAACGGCGATGGCTATGCCGACATGGTGGTGGGGACCGCGGCGGGTGTCGCCTATGTCGTGTTCGGCAAGGCCGCGCCCTTCACCGACATTGCGCTCCCGAGCCTGAACGGGACCAACGGCTTCAAGCTTTCCGCTCCCGGAGTCGGCTTCTCGGTATCGCCGGCTGGCGATGTCAATGGCGACGGCACTGGCGACGTCTTCATCGGCGCGCCGCTCGCGGACCCCCACGGCACGGGTTCCGGCGCCGGGTACGTGGTGTTCGGCAAGACCACAGGCTTCGCCCCGAACTTCGACCTGACGACACTGGACGGGTCCAACGGCTTCAAGGTCAGCGGCGAGGCGGCGAACGACGCAGCGGGCGGGGTTGCCTCGGCAGACGTCAACGGTGACGGCATATCGGACTTGATCATCGGTGCGAGCGGGGCCGATCCGCACGGTGAAGCATCGGGCGCGGCGTATGTCGTGTTCGGTACGACGGCCGGCTATCCGGCAAACATCGACCTCTCAAACCTGAACGGATCCAATGGTTTCAAGCTCAACGGAGAGGCCGCTTACGACGCAGCCGGCACATCGGTCGCTTCGGCGGGGGACGTCAACGGTGACGGCTTCGAGGACATCTTCATCGGCGCGCCGTTTGCAATCGCTCCGGACGGCCTGCACTCCGGCGCCGGCTACGTGGTCTACGGCCACGCCGGCGGATTTGCCCCCAGCGTGGACCTTTCGAGCCTGAATGGAAGCAACGGCTTCAGGGTCAGTGGCGGGGGAGGCCTGGACTACGCGGGTGGCTTCTCGGTGTCCTCGGCCGGCGACGTCAACGGCGACGGGTATGCCGACATGATCATCGGCGCCAGGGGCGCAAACGCCGCCTATGTGGTGTTCGGCAAGCCTTCCGGCTTCGGGGCGAATGTCGACCTTCAGAGCCTGGATGGGACCAATGGATTCAGGATGCCAGGTCCCTCACCCTACAGCTACGCTGGCTACGCGGTATCTTCTGCCGGCGACGTCAATGGCGACGGCTTCGACGATCTGATCGTTTCCGCCCTGTTCACCGCCGCCGCGGGTTTACCTGTTCTTCGCAGCGAGACCTATCTGGTGTTCGGCAAGGCCTCCGGCTTCACCGCCGTGGTCTATCCCAACGGGGTCGATTCACTGGGCACGAATGGGCGCGTCCTGACCGGAGATGGGGATTTCGGCAATTCGGTCGCTTCAGCCGGGGACATCAACGGCGACGGGCTAGATGACCTTATCGTCGGCGCCCCCGACGCGAGCAACTACGGTAGCGACGCCATTGTGATCTACGGGCAAATGCCAGGAGAGCCGGTGACCCGCGTCGGCACGGCCGCGTCCCAGCGCCTGGTGGGCGGCAACTTCGGCGACGGGCTTTCGGCCCTCGGTGGCGACGACCGCCTTTACGGCCACGGCGGGGATGACACCCTGGATGGCGGGACAGGGGACGACACGGCAGTCTACTATGGTCCGCTCTCTTCCTATCTAGTCAGCACCGACCCTTCGGGCGTCACCACGGTACAGGACCTGCGGGCGGGCTCGCCGGACGGCACGGACACGCTCACCAATATCGAGCACCTCCAGTTCGCCGACCAGACCGTCGCCACGCCGCCTGCGGCGCCAATCGATCAGCCTCCGGCGACGGTTGGCGACAACCTGACGACTCCGTTCGGGAGGGTGGTGACGGTCTCGGCCGTTAGCCTACTGGCCAACGACACAGATCCGGATGGGGATGTGCTCAGCCTGACGGCGGTTGGCGGCGCCCAGCACGGGACGGTGAGCCTGAGCGGCGGCAGTGTGACCTTCACGCCGTTCGTGGGCTACGTGGGCGCGGCGGGGTTCAGCTACACGGTCGATGACGGGAACGGCGGCACGGCCACCGGCCAAGTGACCGTGGACGTGACCGGCAATTCGCCGGCCTACATCTATCGCGGCTCGATCACGACGCCGGAGACCGTCGACTTCACCGGCGACAGCAAGTCGCATCAAGTGCTCGTGGGTTCCGGCGACACCACGGTGTTGATGGGATCGGGCGGTGGGAGCGCGCACCTGGGCG
>FTHA01000746.1_pt1 | contig 34925 bp, 36 predicted proteins | sample 1640771 | NCBI WGS metagenome assembly FTHA01 (sample SAMEA3914789, study PRJEB12502) | metagenome | biome: forest; material: soil | place: Canada | collected 2011-07-03 | depth 0.3 m | reverse complement strand
GGGTTCGGGCGCGGCGTCCACGACGGGCGGCGGGGGCGGCGGCGCAGCAGGCGTGGGAGCCTCACTCGCCGCGGGGCCATAGATCACGGCGCTAGCGGCGACGAGCGCCGGGATCGAGACGGGTTCCAACATTTCCGCGACCGGCTCGGGCGCCGGCGGCGGGGTGTGCAGATGGTCGAGCCGGGCGCGCAGGGTTCGCTTGTCCACCCGGCCGACGGCGTCGCGCGGGAAGGCGTCGACGAACAGCACTTCGCCGGGCGCCAGGGCCGATCCCAGCCGGCCCGTGACGAACCGCATATATTCCGACCTGGACGCCGTCATGCCCGGCTTGCGCTGGACGATCAGGATAGGGCCCGACGCGGCCAGGCCCGTCACCCGCTCCAGGGCGGCCGCCTCCTTGGAGGCCGGATGCTCCAGGGCCACCTCCTCGATCCGGCGCAGCGGGACGAGCCCCTCGCTGGCGGAGATGATCTCGTCGGCGCGGCCCATGATCCTCACGCGGCCGTCCGCGTCGATGCTCGCCAGGTCGCCGGTGTCCAGGAAGTCGTCGCCGGTCGCGGCGGCCGGGTGGCCGAGATAGCCGCTGGCCACCGTGGCGCCGCGCGCGCGCAGGCGTCCGACCGAAGCCCCGTCGTGGGGCGCCGGCGCGCCCGAGGGGCTGAAGATCTCCAGCTCCAGGCCGAACGGCGGGCGCATGTCGCCGGTCTCGGGGTCGGTGACGCCGCCGAGGGCCGAGGTCTCCGTCAGGCCCCAGGCCGACTGGGCTTCGACGCCGAAACTGGTCTTCCAGGCCTTCACCAGCGCTGGCGGACAGGCGCCGCCCGCGGCGATCACCCGGGTCAGTCGGTTCGGCCGCCGCCGTTCGGCGCGAAACTGGTCGTAGAGCGCCTGCAGGTCCGCCGGCGAGGCCACGATCATGTTGACGGCTTCGCGGTCGGCCAGGACGCGGATCGACTGGGCGTCGGTCCTGACGCCGGGAAGGACCAGCTTGGCCCCGGCCAGCGGGGCGGCGAACACCAGGCCCCATGCCGCCGCCCGCCAGAACGGGACCAGCGGCAGGATGGCGTCGCGGCTGGAGATGCCCAGCCCGTCCGGTCCGATCGCCGCCAGCGCCTGCAGCACACAGGCTCGGTGTGACCACACGACGCCCTTGGCCGGGCCGGTGGCGCCCAGGGTGTGGACGAGCGCCGCCGCGGCGCCCTCGTCGGCCCCGCCCCAGGCCCCCCGCCGATCGGTCTGGCCGTCAAGGGAGTCCTGCGTGACGATACCGGTCAGGGTCGTCTTGAGGCCGCGGATCTGGTCGGTGAGGGCGATGATCTGGCGCACGCCGGTCGCCGCACGCAGGGCGGGCTCGACCCCGGCGAACAGCGCCGGATCCACGAAGGCGGCGACGTCGCCGGCCTCGGTCATCAATTCGGCCAGGCGTTCGGAGGGCAGGTCAGGGTTCAGCGGGTGGCAGACCGCCCCCATCCCCATGATCGCGTACCAGGCTTCCAGCTGCCGCGCCGTGCCGGTCGCCAGCACCGCCACGCTGTCCCCGCGGCGCACGCCCAGGCCCTCCAGTCCCACGGCCAGCCGCCGGGCGCGGGCGCCGACCTGGCCGTAGGTCACGCGCAGCGGCGCGCCCTGCGCGGTGGCGGTGAAAATCTCGACTTGCGGTCGCCAGGTCGCCGCGTGGTCCAGAATGCGGTCGACCGTCAGCGGCCAGTTCTGCATCAGGCCTTGCATCGGAATGGGACTCCCAAGCGCCTAGCTGCAAACCTATTGCCGCCGGGGATCGGCGACAATCCACCCCTCACCGGGCGAATTTATCGCGCGGGCGGGGAATGTGGCGCCAATTCAGGGATAGAGCCTGGAGCGCCGCCACGGCTCGTCCACGGTTTCGCGCTGAAACACCAACCGGTCGTGCAGCCTCGACCGGCGCGACCGCCAGAACTCCATGCTCAGGGGGATCAGTCGGAAGCCGGACCAGTGCGGCGGGCGTGGCGGCGCGCCCAGGCCGAACTTCAGACCGTAGCGGGCCACGGCCGCTTCCAGCGCCAGCGGTCCTTCCAGTTCCTCGGACTGTCTGGAGGCCCAGGCCCCGATCTGGCTTGAGAGTGCGCGGGTGGCGAAATAGGCGTCGGCCTCCGCGTCGGTGACCCGGGCGATGGCGCCGCGGGCGCGCACCTGACGGCGCAGGGACTTCCAGTGGAACACCAGGGCGGCGCGGGGATTGGCCTGGAGCTCCCGGCCCTTGGCGCTGGCGAGGTTGGTGTAGAAGACGAAGCCGCCGTGATCGACGCCCTTGAGCAGCACCATGCGCGCATCCGGAAGTCCGTCCTGGTCGACGGTGGCCAGGGTCATGGCGTTGGGGTCGTTGGGCTCGGCGCGGCCGGCCGCGTCCAGCCAGTCCATGAACAGCTCGAGCGGCGCGTCGGCGGCCTCGAGGGTCTCGCTTGCGGCGTCCAGGGTCTCGTAATCGGCGTCGCTGGGCGACGGGGGGATGGCGGGCGTGCGGCTCATGTCCGGCTTATAGCCCAGATGATCATGTTTAACCCGGTATTGACCGCGTTGGTGCAGGGTGGGGACATGAGGGGCCGGACCGGTGCGATGACCGTGGGCCAGGCGCGCCAGCTCCTGGGCCTTCCGTTTGGGGCGGATGCAGCGGCCGTAAGCCGGGCGTTCCGCGTCGCGGTCAAGGCCGCGCACCCCGACCGGCCCGGCGGCGACGCTGAGAAGCTGCGTCAGGTGATCGAAGCCCACGGCATTCTGAAAACCCTCGCCGAGGCGCGCCTGGCGTTCGCCCCGGCGACCCGCCCCCCGGAAACCAAGCCCGCGGCGCCCGCGCCGATCCGCCTGCAGATCAGCGTGTGCGAGGCCCTGTTCGGCGGCGAACGGCGGATCGAGATCGAGGTCGAACGGATCCTGGACGTCCAGCTCCCCGCCGGCCTGCGCGTCGGTGACATCCTGCGCCTGCCGGCCGCCGGTGACGGCGGCGTGGATGTCCTGCTCAGGATCGGGGTGGCGGCCGAGAGCGGCATGACCATCCGCGGCCACGACGTCTGGCTCGATGTGGCGGCGGAGCCCGATCAGCTGGCCCAAGGCGAACGGCTGGAGGTCGAAACGCCGCGTGGCCGGAGGGCCTTCCTGGCCCCGAAATCGGTGGGCGGCGGCGGCCTGGTGCGCCTGCGCGGCGAGGGCCTGCCCCCGCGTGGCCGCCATCCCGCGGGCGACCTGATCCTGCGCGTCACCCCGGGCGGACCGGGCGAGCCCCTGGCCCGGCGCCTGCTGCGCCGCTTCTCCGCCCGCTGGGCCGCCTGAATTCAGCCATTTGTGGCCGGCGACGGTTCCGGCTAGACCCCGCCGCACCCATGTCCCACAACACCTTCGGCCACCTTTTCCGCGTCACCACCTGGGGCGAGAGCCACGGACCGGCGCTCGGCTGCGTGGTGGACGGCTGTCCGCCGGGGCTGGCGCTGACCGAGGCCGACATCCAGCACTGGCTGGACCGACGCCGGCCCGGCACGAGCCGCTTCGTCACCCAGCGCCGCGAGCCGGACGCCGTACGCATCCTTTCGGGCGTGTTCGCCGACGAGCGCACGCCCGGCCAGGTCACGACCGGGACCCCGATCTCGCTGATGATCGAGAACGTCGATCAGCGTTCGCGGGACTATTCCGATATCGCCACGTCCTTTCGGCCCGGACACGCGGACTTCGCCTATTTCGCCAAGTACGGGGTGCGCGACTATCGCGGCGGCGGCCGCTCCTCGGCGCGCGAGACGGCGGCGCGGGTGGCGGCGGGCGCAGTCGCGCGCAAGGTCCTGGGCGACGGCGTGCGCATCCGAGCGGCGCTGGTCCAGGTGGGCGACAGGACCATCGAGCGGGACCGGTGGGACTGGGACGCGACTGAAACCAACCCCTTCTGGTGTCCCGATCCAGGGGCGGCGGAAGGCTGGGAGGCCTATCTGGACGAGGTCCGCAAGGCCCAGTCCTCGGTGGGCGCGGTGGTCGAGGTCCATGCCGAGGGGGTTCCTCCCGGCTGGGGCGCGCCGCTCTATGGCAAGCTGGACGCCGAGCTCGCGGCGGCCCTGATGTCGATCAACGCCGCCAAGGGGGTGGAGATCGGCGAGGGCTTCGCCTCGGCCGTCCTGACGGGCCAGTCGAACGCCGACGAGATGCGTATCGGGAACGACGGGCCAAGGTTCCTGTCGAACCACGCCGGGGGGATCCTCGGCGGGATCTCCACGGGCCAGACCGTCGTGGCCCGCGTGGCGTTCAAGCCGACGTCCTCCATCCCGACGCCCAGGCAGTCGCTCGACGAGGCCGGCGCGGAGATCGACGTGCGCACCACCGGCCGCCACGATCCCTGCGTCGCCCTGCGCGCCGCGCCGGTGGTGGAGGCCATGACCGCCTGCGTCCTGGCCGACGCCTTCCTGCGCCATCGCGGCCAGACCGGCGGCGGCGCCTTCACACCAGGCAAGGCCGGGCGTGGCTAGGCCCGCGCCCGCGCCGCCGCTCGAAACCCAGCGGCTGGTGCTGCGCGACTTCGCGCCGGACGACTGGCCGGCGCTGCACGCATCGGAGTCGGACCCGCAGACGGTGCGCTATCTGCCGCGCGAGCCGTTCACGGAGGCCGCCGCCCGCGACTACCTCACCCGTGGCCAGGCCGATATCCGGTCGCGGCCGCGCCGCGTCTTCGACCTGGCGGTGACCCTGAAGGCGGGCGGGGCGGTGGTCGGCCGCTGCGGCCTGGACGTGCGCGAGCCCAAGCTCGGCGACGCCGCCCTCTGGTACGTCCTGGATCGCCGCCACCGGGGCAAGGGCCTGATGGCCGAGGCCGTGCGGCGGATGCTGGACTTCGGGTTCGGCGACCTCGGCCTGCACCGGATCTGGGCCGACATCGACCCCAGGAACGAGGCCTCCGTCCGGCTGGCCGAGGGCCAGGGCATGCGCCGCGAGGCGCACTTCCGGGAGAACGTGATGATCAAGGGCGAGCTCTGCTCCACCCTGATCTACGCCACCCTGAGGCGCGAGTGGGACGCGCGGAAATCCCTCTAGATTCCTTCTCCCACAGGGAGAAGGAGGGGCCCACGCCGCATGGCGTGGGAGGATGAGGGGTGACCCCCTCAGCCGCTTAACCCCCTCACCTTCCCATCGCTGCGCGATGGGCCCCTTCCTCTCCCTTTGGGAGAGGGGAGGCCTGTCAGAACCTCAGAAAGCGGACTTCCTTGACGTTCGAGAGCGACTTCACCTTGGCCAGCAGCGCATCGTCCGGCGGCTGGTCCACCCCCACCAGGGCGACGGCGTCGTCGCCGAGGGCGGTGCGGCCCAGGTAGAAGGTGGAGATGTTGATGGCGGCGTCGCCGAACAGCGTCCCCAGCCGGCCGATGAAGCCCGGCCGGTCCTGGTTGTTCACGTAGAGCATGTGCGGGCAGAAGGGCGCGTCCAGGTCCATGCCCTTGATCCGCACGAGCCGGGGCACGCCGCCGATGACCGTGCCGGCCAGATCGACCTTGCCGCCCTCGAAGGTGACGGTGATCCGCATCAGGCTGTCGTAGGTGGGCGACAGCTCCTGGCGGGCCTCCTGGACGGCGATCCCGCGCTCCTTGGCGATGGCCGGGGCGGAGACGATGTTCACCTCCGACAGCATGGGCCGCAGGATCCCAGCCAGGGCCGCGGAGGTCAGCGGCTTAACGTTCACCGTGGCCAGGTCGCCCTCGTAGACGATCTCGACGGACTTCAGTCCCTGCTCGACCATCTGGCCGGCGAAGGAGCCGAGCCGTTCGGCGAGCGCGATGTAGGGGCGAAGCTTGGGGGCTTCGTCGGCGGTGATGGACGGGCTGTTCAGGGCGTTGGAGACCGCGCCGGTCAGCAGATAGTCGGCCATCTGCTCGGCTACCTGCAGGGCGACGTTTTCCTGGGCCTCGAGGGTCGAGGCGCCCAGGTGGGGCGTGGCGATGAAGTTGGCCGCGCCGAACAGCACGTTGGAGGTGGCCGGTTCCTCCACGAAGACGTCGAAGGCCGCTCCGGCCACGTGGCCTGAATCCAGCGCCTCGCGCAGGGCCGCCTCGTCCACCAGGCCGCCGCGGGCGCAGTTGACGATCATCACGCCCTTGCGGGTCTTCGCCAGGGCGTCCTTGGACAGGATGTTGCGGGTCTTGTCGGTGAGCGGGGTATGCAGCGAGATGAGGTCGGCGCGGGCCAGGAGCTCCTCGAGCTCCACCTTCTCCACCCCGATCTCGACGGCCCGGTCATGCGACAGGAACGGGTCGAAGGCGATGACCTTCATCTTCAGGCCGTTGGCGCGGTCGGCGACGATCGAGCCGATGTTGCCGCAGCCGATGATCCCGAGGGTCTTGCCGAACAGCTCCACGCCCATGAAGCGGTTCTTCTCCCACTTGCCGGACTGGGTGGAGGCGTCGGCCGCGGGCAGCTGGCGCGCCAGGGCGAACAGCATGGCGATGGCGTGCTCGGCGGTGGTGATGGAGTTGCCGAAGGGCGTGTTCATCACCACCACCCCGGCCTGGGTGGCGGCGGGGACGTCGATGTTGTCCACCCCGATGCCGGCGCGGCCGACCACCTTGAGGTTCTTGGCCTTGGCGATGGCGGCCTTGTCGATCTTGGTGGCCGAGCGGACGGCGATCCCGTCGTACTGGTCGATGACCTCCAGGAGCTGGTCCTTGGTCATGCCGGTCTTGACGTCGGTGGTGACGCCGCGCTCCTCGAAGATGCGCACGGCGGCGGCGGAAAGCTTATCGGCGATGAGAACGCGGGGCATGGGTGCAATCCCGTTTGGGGTCGGCCAGACGCGACTCCTCACCCGCGGGCGGGTGAGGGCGGGGTCCGGCGACCGGGGGTCATTGGGAACTTGTGAGAACTAGGCCGTTTCCAGCATGGCCGAGACGGTCTCGGCGAAGGCCCACTCCAGCCATGGCGTCAGCGCCAGGATGTCGGAGGTCTCCACCGTCGCGCCGCACCAGATCCGCAGGCCCGGAGGCGCGTCGCGGTAGGCGTTGCAGTCGAGCGCGACGCCTTCCTTCTCGATCAGGCCGTAGACCCTGTTGGCGAAATCCTTCTGCGCCGCGTCCGGCAGGCCGGCGATGCGGGGGTCCGAATAGTACAGGCACACGCCGGTGTTGGAGCGGGTCTTGGGATCCTTGGCCAGGAAGTCGATCCAGGGCGTGCGCGCGACCCACTCGGCCAGGGCGCCGGCGTTGGCGTCGCAGCGCCGCTGCAGCTCGGCCAGGCCGCCGATGGAGGCGCCCCACTTCAGGGTGTCCAGGTAATCCTCGACGCACAGCATTGACGGCGTGTTGATGGTGTTGCCTTCGAAGATCGTGCGGTCGAGCTTGCCGTTCTCATTGGTCATCCGGAACAGCTTGGGCAGGCCCCACTTGGGCTTGTATGATTCCAGGCGCTCAACCGCGCGTGGCGACAGGATCAGCATGCCGTGGGCCGCTTCGCCGCCCATCACCTTCTGCCAGGAGTAGGTGACCACATCGAGCTTGTCCCACTCGAGGTTCTGGGCGAAGGCCGCGGAGGTGGCGTCGCAGATCACGATGCCGGTCCGGTCCTTTGAGATGAATTCGCCGTTGGGCACGCGCACGCCCGAGGTCGTGCCGTTCCAGGCGAACACGAGGTCGGCGTCGGGGTTGATCTTGGTCAGGTCCGGCAGCTGGCCGAACGGGGCGACCAGGGCTTCGGCGTCCGGCAGCTTCAGCTGCTCGACGATGTCCGTCACCCAGTCCTTGGAGAAGCTTTCCCAGGCGGCCACCTGGACCGGGCGGGCGCCCAGCATGGACCACATGCACATCTCCACCGCGCCCGTGTCGGAGGCGGGGACGATGCCGATGAGGAAGTCGGCCGGGACCTCCAGCACCTCACGGGTGCGGTCGATGGCTTCCTTCAGGCGAGCCTTGGCGCCGCCGGAGCGGTGACTGCGGCCGAGCAGGGCGCCTCTGAGATTGTCGAAATCCCAGCCAGGGCGCTTGGCGCAGGGTCCAGAAGAGAAGTTGGGGCGATTGGGGCGCATGGCCGGCTTGGCCACGGGCCCGCGAGGGGTCGTCGTCATGATGTCTCCCATCCTTGCAGATGAGCAGCGCCCCGTTGGGGGGGCGTGGCCCGAGGCGGGAGATACACGACTGCGCCCAAATGGCGAGCGAAAAAGCGCGCTGGCGATGAATTTCAGGGCGGCCCGGGACAACAGGACGCGGCCGGAAGGGGGCTTCCGGCCGCGCTGCAAGAGGCGGATGTCTGCTCGATTTATCGGGCTAGCGAGCGTCACGCGGACCCTTGATCTCCAACGGCCTGCGGTGATCGTGGTGACGCCGGAAGTGACGTCCGCGGCGATGCTCGCCGAAGGGCTTGCGGGCGTGCTCTTCCCGGTCCTTGGCGAAGGACGGCTTCGCATCATGGCGGTAGGCGACGGCGGGCGGGGGACCGCGCTCGGGCGAAGCCGGCTGGGCGAAGGCGGCGCCGGACAGCGCGACGGACGCGACGGCGGCCGAAATGGCCAGGGTCTTGAGGTTCATGGACGTTGCTCCTGAGACGTTGAAGACGAACGGCGATGTCCGTTCGCCATCCAACCTCAGGCCCCATCCTCAACGCCGCGCGGCGGCAGACTTACAATTCTGCAAGGCGGGCCTGGATCGACCTTACAAATTTGCGAGGCGGGCGCCCGACGGCCGTAGGGGGGCGGGCGCGTGATGACCTGACCGGCCGGAGCGCCGGCGGGAGACCAGGCCATGACGCCGAAACTGTTCATTCCGTTCGTGATGTTGTGGGCCCTGCTGATCGTGCAGGGCGCGCTGGCGGAGGCGGTTCCCGTCCGGTTGGCGCGGCTGCGTCCCTGGAAGCCTGTTTGAACCGCACGCCGAATTGCGCCACCGTCCCGGCGGGCGCTGGAGACCGGACCGATGACCCGCCGCGTGCTCGTGGTCGAGGATGACGCCGACACGGCGGACTATATCCAGAAGGGCCTGCGCGAGGCGGGCTTCACCGTCGAACACGTCGCCGACGGGCGCGACGGCCTCTACATGGCGACCGGGTCGGCGTTCGACGCCATCGTCATGGACCGGATGGTCCCCGGCATGGACGGCCTGGCGGTGGTCAAGGCCCTGCGCGCGGCGGGGGTGGAGACGCCGGTCCTGTTCCTGAGCGCCCTGTCTCACCTGGATGAGCGGGTGAAGGGCCTGCGCGCCGGCGGCGACGACTACCTGACCAAGCCCTTCGCCTTCGCCGAGCTCTCCGCGCGGCTCGACAACCTCATGCGCCGAGGGGTGGGCAAGCCGGCGGAAACCAGCCTGTCCTGCGGGGACCTCGACATGGACCTGCTGTCGCGAAAGGTGACGCGGGCGGGGCGGCCGCTCGAGCTGCTGCCCCGGGAGTTCAAGCTGCTGGAATACCTGCTTCGCCACAAGAACCGCGTCGTCACCCGCACCATGCTGCTCGAGGAGGTTTGGGACTATCGCTTCGATCCGCACACCAGCCTGATCGACACCCACATCAGCCGTCTGCGCAAGAAGATCGACGAAGGGTTCGCACAGCCCTTGCTGCACACCCTGAGAGGGACGGGTTATCGCCTGTCGGAGGCGCCGTGAGCTTCGGGATGCGCACTCCAGCCCTCCGGGGCGCGACCCTGGCGACCCTGCTGGGGGCCGTGGCGATCACCGCCCTGGGGGCTGGCCTGTTCGCCGTGGACCGGGTGGGCGAACAGGTGATCGACAGCCGGCAGGAGCTCGTGCTCAGGACCGCGCGGGACTATTTCGTCGCCTTCGCCCACGAGGAAGGCATCGTCCCTCTGGCGCGGTCGCTGGACCGGCACGAACGGCATCCCTATGGCGCGTTCCGATATGCGGTGTTCGCCGCGAACGGCCGGCGGCTCGGCGGTTCCGCGCTGATGGCGGCCGCCAATCTGCCCGGCGCCGGCGCGAGCGACATCACCCTCCGCGCGGGACGACGCGCACGGCCCTATGAGGTGCTGGTCCAACCCCTGGCTGGCGGGGCCCGCCTGGTGATCTACGAGGACCTGGGCGAACGCATCGCGTTCCGCCGCGCCATCGTGTTCGCTTCCGGGGTCTCCCTGCTCGTGGCCCTGGCGGCGGTGACGGCGGCCAGCCTGTGGCTGAACGGGCTTCTGCTGCTGCGCGCGCGAGGCATAGCGGACGCGGCCGACCGGATCGCCGCCGGCGACCTCTCCGCCCGCGCCCCCGAGGGCCAGGGCCGCGACGTCTTCGACCGCCTGGCGCAGTCGCTGAACGCCATGCTCGGGCGCATCGAGGAGCTGATGACCGGCCTGCGCACCGTGACCGACAGCCTGGCCCATGACCTCCGCTCGCCCCTGACCCGCATGAAGGGCGCCCTCGCCCGGGCGCTGGAGCCCGGCATCAGCGACACGGCGCGGCTCGATGCGGTGGAGCAGGCCCACGCCGAGGCCGACCAGGCGCTGGCTGCCTTCACCGCCCTGATCGACATCGCCCGCGCCGAATCCGGCGTCTCCCGCGAGGCCATGACCCAGGTGGACCTCGCCGCCCTCCTGGCCGACATCGCCGAGCTGTTCGAGCCGGTGTTCGAAGACGAAGGCCAGGTCCTGAAGCTCTCTCCGCCCCAGGCGCCGGTGATGGCCCTGGCGCATGAGCCCTTGTTGCGCCAGGCGCTGGGCAACCTCCTGCACAACGCGCTGCGGCACGCCGGCGCCGGCGCGACCGTCACCCTGTCGTTGGAGGCCTCTGGCGGGCTCGCCCGCCTGATCGTGGCGGACACCGGCCCCGGCGTGCCCGAGGACCAACGCGGGCGGGTGCAGGAGCGCTTCGTGCGGCTGGATGAGGCGCGCGGCGCGCCAGGCTCGGGCCTGGGCCTTGCCATCGCGGCGGCCTGCGCCAAGCTGCATCAAGGGCGGCTGGTGCTGGAAGATAACCGGCCAGGCCTCAGGGCGATCCTGGAGCTGAAGCAATAGGCCCTTTCAATCCCGGCCGGGCGCGCGCCAGTTCAGATAGGCGAGGCGGCGCATTTCCAGGCGCGCGCGGGTGGTCGCGTCCAGAATGACACCGCAAGCCAGGTTGAGCAGCGCCAGGATCATCAGGCCGGTGCACAGGATGGCGGTCGGGAACCGGGGGACGAGACCCGTCTTCAGGTAGGTCACGCCCAACGGCCAGGCCAGGATCAGCGCCGCGGCCGCCAGGACCGCCGCGAGGGCGCCGAAAAGGCCAGTGGCCGTTCCTGCCGCAGCAGGGTCAGGATGGTCCGCAGGATCCGTATCCCATCGCCGAAGGTGTTCAGCTTGCTGGCCGATCCCTCCGGGCGGGCGGCGTAGCAGGCGACGACCTCGGCGAACGGCAGGCCCACCGTGACGGCGTGGATCGCCATCTCCGTCTCGATCTCGAACCCCGACGACAGGCACGGGAAGGTCTTCACGAAGCGCCGCGACAGCACCCGGTAGCCTGACAGCACGTCGGTGAAGCCACCCCCGAACACCCTGTCCAGGAATCCGGTCAAGACCGCGTTGCCCAGCCGGTGTCCCGAGCGATAGGCGGCCTCCGCATCGCCGCGGCGGGCGGCGACCACCATGTCAAGGCCCCGGTCCAGCATCATCGCCACCATGGCCGGCGCGGCGCCGGCGTCATAGGTGGCGTCGCCGTCGACCAGCACATAGACGTCCGCCTCCACGTCCGCGAACATCCGCCGCACGACGTTGCCCTTTCCAGGGCGGGGTTCGTCCCTGACCGTTGCGCCGGCGCGGCCCGCCGCAGCGATCGTGCCGTCGCCCGATCCGTTGTCGAAGACATAGACCTCACAGCCTGGCAGGGCCGCCCGGAACTCACGCACTACCCGACCGACGGTCGCCTCTTCGTTCAGGCACGGAACGATCACCGCCACGCGCGTGGAGGCTGCCGCGAGGCTCCTGGACGGCGGGCGATCGAACGGTTCGGCGCGCATCTATCGCGGACGCTCCAAGGATGGAGGTTCAATCTAGGCGGCGACCTTGTCGACCTCATTTCCCCGGCGCCACATTCGGCCATGACAATGCCCGCTTGTTCCCGCCATGGCCAAGGACGCGGCCGTCGCCGCATCGCCGTCGCCCATGTCCGTCCTCGTCACCCCTGAACCCTCGGTCACGGTCCACTCCGCTTCGCCGCTGCGCATGACGGTCGAGAGCGGCGCGAGGCGGTCGGCGCTGATCTGGGGCGTCGTCGCCCTGGCGCTGGCCGCCCTGGCCCTGGCCATGCCGGTGAACCACGACGAGGGCCAGTACGTCGGGGCCGAGGCGCTCGCGGCCGCCGCGCGGCCCTATGCGGACTTCGCCTATCTGCAGACTCCGCTCCAGCTCTACGTGGGCGCCCCGGTCGTGGCGCTGTTCAAGGGGTATGGTTTCATCGCCCTGCGCCTGCTGAACGCCCTGATGGGGGCTGGCCTGCTGGGCGCGGTCTTCGCGACCCAGCGGCGGCTCGGCGTGGATCGCTCTCGCGCCGCCAAGGCCACGGCTCTGCTGGCCGCCTGTTACATCTTTCAGTTCAGCGTCTCGGTCGCCCGCAACGACGCCCTGCCGGCCCTGCTGGAGGGCGGCGCGATGCTGGCCGGGGTCGCGGCCGTCCGCGATCCGCGCCGCGCGCCCTGGCTGTGGTCGGCCGCCGGTCTCGGCCTGGCGCTGGCGGCGAGCGCCAAGGTCTCCTTCGTGCTGCCGCTGGGGGCGGCGGGCCTCTACCTCTTGTGGGGCGTCCTGGCGCGCCGCGCCGCCCTGTCGTCTGTGCTGGGATTCAGCGCGGCAGCCGGCCTCGGCCTGCTGCCCTGCGTCCTGGCCCTGGCGTCGGCGCCCGAGGCGTTCATCTACGGCGTCTACACCTTCGCCGCCACGGCGCCCGCGCGCTGGTACCGGGACATCGGCCTGGGGCGCAGGCTCGGCCTGGAAGCAAGGCTTTCGGAGAGTGTCTTCCATCTCGCCATCGGACCCGCGCTGGGCGTCCTCTTGGAGGCGATGGTGCTGGCGGTCCAGCGCTGGCGCGCCCGCGACCGAATCCCCGCCGATCAGAGGTTCATCCAGGTCCTGGCCCTGGCCGGCCTGGTCGCGGCGCTGACGCCGTCGCCGGTCCAGCGGCAGTACTTCATGCCGCTGCTCCCGCCATTGTTCGTCCTGTGGGGACGGATCGACGCCTGGGACCGGATCAGCCTCGGCCCGCTGCTGCGGCGGACCCTGCTGGTCACGACGGTCATCGGCGCCGTGGTCGGCGCCGGGCGCGCGCTCTATGTCCTGTCCGACGCCTTCGCGCGGCCGACGCACCTGGGCGCGCCGCCCGCAGTGCGCCTCACCGCCGAGGCCCACTGGATCGGGGCCCGGCTCCGCGCCGCCGCCGTCAGGGGCCCGGTGGCCACGCCCTCGCCGCACGCGGTGATCGACAGCGGCTATCCGCTGGATCCGCGGTTCGCCTCCGGCGCCTTCCTCTACAGGTCCGGCGACATGCTGCCGGAGGCGCAGCTGCGCCGGCTGCGCGCGGCGAGCCCGAGCACCCTGGCCCACCTGCTGGACGAGGCGCCGCCGGGCGCGATCGTGGTCGGGTTCGAGCAGCCGGAGGGGCCGGCGCGCCGCAATCTGGACGACGACTTCCGCGCCTATGCGACATCGCGGGGCTATCGGCGCGAAGCCGATCCCCCGGGCCGGGCCGAAATCTACATCAGACCGGCGACGTCAGGACCTGGGCGGGGGCGTTGATCCCAGCTGCGGCATCTGGATGCGGTTGGCGACATTGCGCAGCCCGTCCACGATGGTCCGGCGGCCTTCTTCCGGGAAATTCGGATCGAGCGTCCGCAGGAGCGTCAAGGCGTCCATGTGGACCCCCACGGATGCAGCGTCCCAGGTGGACCTCTCGATCAGGCGATCGACGAGCTCGCAGAGGCTGAAGGCGGCCTCGCCCCTCTCCTTCAGTCCGCAGCTGCCCGCGATGCCGGCGATGGTGCTGGCCCCCGCATAGACGGCGCGCTTGGACTCGACGTCGCTGGTGACCCGTGTGGCCGATTGCTTCAAGAGGTTGAAGCTCTGGTCCACCACGGCGATGCTGTCTTCCCGGATGGTCGCGAGATTGGCCTCCGCGGCGGCCACCGCCTTGGGTTCGGAGATTCCCCCCGGCGCCAGGACCAGTTTCGCCAAGCGGTTCTCGCGGAATTGGAACGTGGCCGAAGTCATAGGGCGACTCGCGTGGGCTGGATGAGGGAGTCGATATCCCCCTGGGACATGTTGGGCTCGACGGCCAGTCCCACCTCGCCTTTCAGGTCGGTGGCGCGCCGGCCTTCGGTGCCGTCGGGCGGTCCGACGTTCTTGAATCGCCGGTCCGGGCCCACGTATACGTCCGAGGTCACGAACGAGCGGTTGACGCGGGCGACCCAAAGGATCCGATCGAAGAGCACCGTCGGGATCAGCGGCTTGGCCACGATGAAATGGGCGCCGCAGTCCCTGGCGAGGGTCACATTGGCCATGGTGGTGTGCGTGCTGGTGAGGATCACCGGCGCGAAGGCGTTGGGCTCCAGGTTGGTGCGCCTCAGCCAGTGGACGAAGTCGAAGCCGTCCGGGGAGCCGTCCGCCGCCTGGCCTTCGGCGATGATCAGGTCGACTTCAGTTCGCTCGAGCAGCAGCTTGGCGCTGTCGATGGTTTCGCAGCGATGGAAGGTCTTGGCCCCGAAGCCCATGAGGACCTGGGACAGGATCGCCATGTTCTGGCCGTTCGGTTCGACCAGAAGCAGGGTCGCCTGCTTGAGGTTCATGCGTTCGGAGAGCGTGGCCATGGGCGGGAACTCAGAAGAGTTCACAGTCTCCGGGGTCCTGGCCCGGCGCCGTGTTCGGATCGGTGTCGCCCACCAGCCGTCGCGCCAGGGCCGCCAGCCGCACGCCGGCGCGCGCCGACGCCGCGTCCACCAGCACATCGGGAGGCGTGGCGGCCGACAGCCGGCCCAGGAATTCCCCAAGCGCCTCAAGATGCTGCGTCAGATAGTCGATCATCTGCGCGTCCTCGATCGACTGCTCATGCGCGCCCGGCTGGGCGACATGGCGGGCGATCAGCGCGTGCAGCCGATTCGCGACGTCCGACAGGGCGTCGACCTCCATCGCGGCGGTTCCGATCAGGGCGCCGAGCGCTGCGTCGCCCGGACCGGACTGAGCGAGGGCGTTTGAGGGCATCAGAACAGCTCCACCTGACCGTCGTCCTGGACGGGCGCGACGGGCTTGGCGCCGCGCTCCTGAACCAGCACCGCTTCTGTTGGCGACAGGAAGAGCTGGCGCGCCCGTCCATTGGACGGCCAGAACTGGATCCGGCGGGCGAGGTCGCCGCCCAGGCTGCCGCCCGTATAGTTGATGCCTTCGTCGCGCAGGAAGCGCTCGGCGAACTTCGCGTTCTGGTCGCCGATGTCGGACAGGCCGCCCATCACCCGGCCGCCGCCGAACAGCTTGGCTTCCAGCCGATTGCGCTGAGCCCCTCGTTGCAAGAGGCCGTTGACCAGCAGTTCCATGGACTGCACGCCGTAACGCAGGCCGTCGGAGTTCTCGTCCCCCGGGAGCAGGAAGTGGTTCATCCCGCCGACGCCCGTTTTCGGATCGCGGATACAGGCCGCCACGCACGAACCCAGAAGCGTGGTCAGCACAGTGTGCGAGTCGTCCGTGACGAAATACTCGCCCTGGACGACGTGGATGCGCCGCTCCGGTCCGCTCTTGGAACCGGCGTCTTCCGCCTGATGGGCGTGACTCATTTCAAGGTTCCAAACACTTGTTCGATTTTCTCTCTTAGGGTCGCGACCGTAAACGGCTTGGCCAGGTAGTTGTTGACCCCGAACTGGACGGCGCGCTGGACGAGGTCGCGGTCGGCGCGGCCGGTCAGCATGATCACGGCCGTGGCCTTGATCGGCGGATGGCCGCGAATGGCGCGCAGCAGGCCCAGGCCGTCGAGCTTGGGCATGTTGAAGTCCGTGATCACCAGGTTCGGCGGCTTCGCCACCATCGAGCGGAGGGCTTCCTCGCCATCGGCGGCTTCCGCCACCTCGACGACGCCCAGTTGTTGCAGCCCGTTGCGGACCAGCGATCGCATGGTCAGCTGGTCGTCCACCACGAGCACCTTGAGCGAGGCGGCGGCAGGCATCAGGCGGTCCTCGCCACAGGCCTGGCGCAAAGGTCCAGAATCGCCGGTCCGAGCCGATGGATCGGGGCCAGCTTCTCGACAGCGCCCATTTCGAAGGCGGCCTTCGGCATGCCGTAGACCACGCAGCTGGACTCGTCCTGGCCCAGTGTCCGGGCGCCCGCGTTACGCATGGCGAGCAGACCGCGCGCGCCGTCCTTGCCCATGCCGGTCAGGATGACACCGACCGCGTCGGCGCCGGCGGCCTTGGCCACGGAATTGAACAGGACGTCCACCGAGGGACGGTGGCCATTGACCGGGTCGGCTTCCCGCAGCCGGCACACCATGCCGCGCGCTGACTTGACGATCTCCAGATGCTGTCCGCCGCCCGGCGCCACATAAATCTGTCCGACGGTCAGCAGCGCTCCGTCCCCCGCTTCGGACACCTTGGGCGCGAAGGTGCGGTCGAGCCGCTCGGCGAAGCTCTTGGTGAAGGTCGCCGGCATGTGCTGGGTGATGACCGTGGGCGGGCAGTTCTCGGGGAAGCTGGCGATCACCGACATCAGGGCTTCCACCCCGCCGGTCGAGGAACCGATGGCGGCGATGCGGTCGCCGGGCTGGAATCCGGCTTCGGGCTTCTGCTGGGCCGGCCGTTCGCCGAGCGGGCGAATGCGAGAGCGGGCCGCCGCCTTGATCTTGTCCGTCAGCTCCGTGAAGCCATGGCCGGCATGACCGCCGGTGGGCTTGCCCACGCAGTCGAACGCCCCAAGCGCCAGGGCGTCCAGAGTGGTCTCGGCGCCTTCCTGGGTCAGGGTGGAGACCATGATCACCGGCATGGGACGCAGACGCATGATCTTCTCGAGGAACTCGATGCCGTTCATCTTCGGCATCTCGACGTCCAGGGTGATCACGTCCGGATCCAGCTCCTTGATCGCGGAACGGGCCTCCAGGGCGTCGGAGGCGGCGCCGACCACCTCGATGTCGGGATCGATCTTCAGCACATTGGCGAGCAGCACCCGCATGGTTGGCGAGTCATCCACGATGAGGACGCGAATCCTGCTCATCGGCCAGCCCCCTTCAGGCCAGGATGGACCGACGCGCCGCGCAGCGCCGCGTCGGTGAAGTTGTCGAGCGGCCGGGACCTCATGCGGCTTCGGCCTCCAGCTGCGGCAGCACGTTGTCCAGCGCGATCAGGCTGATCATTCGCCCGTCGATGGCCAGCACGCCCTTCACAAAGGCCCGCACCGTGTCGCACGCCACGTCTGGGGTGGGCTGAATGACCTCGTCGGTGACGGTCAGGATGTCGGACACGGCGTCCACCAGCATGCCGATGGTCCGGCCGCCGACGCGGGTGACGATGATCACGTGACGCGCGCTGGGCTCGGCCGCGCCGAGGCCGAGGCGCGCGCCCAGGTCCAGGATCGGCAGCACGGCCCCGCGCAGGTTGATCACACCGCGCACATAGCCCGGCGTATGGGGCAGGGGGGTCGCGGGGGTCCAGCCGCGGATTTCACGCACGGCCATGATGTCGACGCAGAATTCCTGGTCGCCGACGCGAAACGAGATCAGTTCCAGGCGTGAGCCGGTGGTGATCACCTCACTCATGGGTCAACTCGCCGCCAACAGGATCGGCGCCGACTCGGGTCGCGAGGAATTGCGCCGGCGTGAGCCCACCACGGCGTCGACGTCGAGGATAAGGGCGACGCGGCCGTCGCCGAGGATGGTGGCGGCTGCGACGCCTTCAACCTGTTCGTAATTGGCTTCCAGGCTTTTGATCACCACTTGGCGCTGGCCCTGGATGCCGTCGACCACGAGGGCCGCGCGCCCGCCGATATCGCTCTCGACCAGCAGGACCACGCCCTGGGACGGGTCGAGCGCGGTGGACCTGTAGCCCAGCGCCATGCCGACATCGATGAGAGGCGTATAGGCGTCGCGCACCGCCAGCACCGCGCCTTGCGGTCCGAGGTTCTTCACCTCCTGCGGCTTGGGCTTGAGGGATTCGACGATCGCGGTCAGCGGCACCACCAGGGTCTGCTGGCCGACCGTGACCACCATGCCGTCGAGCACGGCCAGGGTCAGCGGCAGGCTGAGGGTGAAGGTGGAGCCTTCGCCCGGGCGCGAGGCGATGGAGATGCGCCCGCCCAGCGCCTGGATGGAACGCTTGACCACGTCCATGCCGACGCCGCGGCCCGACACGTCCGAAATCACGGCGGCCGTCGAGAATCCGGGCAGGAAGATGAGGTTGTCCACCTCTTCGTCGGTCAACTGGGCCGTGGGATCGATCAGGCCCTTGTCGGCCGCGATTTGCTTGACGCGGCCGCGGTTGATGCCCTTGCCGTCGTCGCCCACCTCGATGACGATCCGGCCCGAACGGTGCTGCGCCGACAGCTTGACGACGCCCTCGGCGGGCTTGCCCGCGGACCGCCGTTCGTCCGGCGACTCCAGGCCATGGTCGATGGCGTTGCGGATCATGTGGGTGATCGGATCCGACAGGCGTTCGATCACGGTCTTGTCGACTTCGGTGCCCTCGCCGTCGGTCACCAGCCGCGCCAGCTTGCCGGTCATGGCGGCGACTTCGCGCACCAGGCGCGGCATCCGCTGGAACACCGACTTCACCGGCTGGGCCCGGATGGCCATGACGCTGTCCTGGATCTCGCGTGTCAGCTGCTCCAGGTCTTCCAATCCGACCGCGACGGTCGAGGAGCGGGCGAGGCCGGCTTCGAACACCCGCTGGGCCAGCATGGCCTGATTGATCACCAACTCGCCGACCAGGTCGATCAGGCGGTCGACCCGCTCCAGGTCGACGCGGATGGTGGCCTGCACCTGGGTGGCGCCGCCGCCCCCGCCGCCCCCGCCGCCGGGGGGCGGCGCTTCGGACGAGGCCTCGGCGGCGATGGGTGGAGTCGATTCGGTTGACGTCGCCGCTCCGGAGGCGGGCGCTTCCGGCGTGGCTGTGGCTTGCTGGATCAGGGCCATGACGTCGATCTCGGGCTCGCCGGACGCCGACGCGGCCACGTTGTCGGACGCGGGCGAGACGGTGAGGTCGCAGTCGCCCTCCACGAACTCGAACACCTCGCGCACCTCGGCGGCGGTGTGGTCGGACTCCAGCGTGACGGTCCAGGAGAGATAGGATTCTTCCGGATCAAGGTCCTCGAGCGAGGGCAGGCCGGCAGCGTCCAGCTCCACGCGGCACTCGCCCAGCCGGCTCAGCTCGCGCAGCAGCAGAAGAGCGTCATTGGCCTTGGCGTAGAGGTCTCGTCGCGGACGGAACGTGACCGTCCAGCCTTCTTCCCCGACCGGGGGCGCCGCAAGTTCGTCCGTCGAGATCTGGACCGGCGTGAAATCGATCTCGCCCATCAGGTCGTCTTCCTCGACGGCCTCGGGCTCGGCTTGGCTGCTCGCGGCCCCGCCGGCGCCCGCGGCCCCGCCCTCGCAGATCGCGGACAGCTCGATCGCTATGCTCGCGGACGTCGCCTCGTCCGCCGAGCCGCCGATCTTCGCCGCCGAGACCTGGTCGGCCAGGACGTCCGCGGCGCGCAGCATGACCTTGAGCGCCTGATTGCTCATGGGCGCGCGGCCTGAGCGCATTTCGTCGAGGGTGGTCTCGAACACGTGGGCGAAGCGCACCAGCGCCTCCAGCCCGAAGGCGCCCGCGCCGCCCTTGATCGAGTGGACGGCCCGGAAGACGGCGTTCACCGTCTCGGCGTCGCCCTCACCGGCTTCAAGCGCCAGCAACCCGGCTTCCAGGTCAGCGAGAAGCTCCTCGCATTCCTGGAAGAAGGTCGCCTTGATCTGCTCCATCGGGTCCATAGACATCCCCCTCGCGTACTGACGCGAACCTAGGCGGCGACGCGGCGGATCGCGTCCACCAGCTTGGTCGGATTGAACGGCTTGACGATCCAGCCCGTGGCGCCGGCCGAGCGGGCCCGCTCCTTCTTGGAAGCGTCGCTTTCGGTGGTGAGCACCAGGATTGGAATGGATCGACGCAGGGCGTCCTGGCGCACGCCCTCGATAAAGCCGAATCCGTCGAGGCGGGGCATGTTGATGTCGGTGATGATCACGTTGGGCGTGAGCCCTTCGAGCACCTCCAGACCATGCACGCCGTCTTCGGCCTGGACGACCTCGAAGCCGGCGTCCTCGAGGGCGAGCCGCAGCATGTCGCGCATAGTGCGGGAGTCATCCACGGTCAGAATTGTCATGGCCATCAGGCGATCCCCTCAATGAGATCCCCGGCGCCCATGCGCTCGAGGCAGGTTTGGAAGTCCGGCGAGGGCTCGGCCACGCTGAATGGCTGGTCATCGGTGATCCAGGTCGCGCGGGCGGCCAGCAGGACCTGCAGGCAGAGCCCGCCGATCCGCTGCACCCGCGAGGCGTCGAGCGCGAGCGGCGCGCCCCGCATGCCGAGGATCTCGGCCTTCAGCGACGCGGCCGCGGCCAGGTCCAGGTTCTCTGCGAGCTGCAGCACGTGAGGTTCGATCTGTTCCATATTGACCTCAGAATTCTTCCCAGCTGTCGGGCGCGGCCTTGCGGACGGCGGAAGAGCCGGTGGTTTTCATTTGGGCGACGGCGCGGCCTCGGCCTTTGGGCCGGCCGGCGGTGTTCGCGGCGCCTGCGCCTTCGGCGAGCCTGAAGCGGGCGACCAGCTGCGACAGCTCCTTGGCTTCGTTGGCCAGGGCGTGGCTGGCGGCGGTGGACTCCTCCACCATGGCAGCGTTCTGCTGGGTCATCTGGTCCATCTGGTTGACGGCGGTGTTGACCTGCGAAAGGCCCGTCGACTGCTCCTGGGCGGAGGAGGCGATCTCCGTCATCAGCCCGGAAATCTCGGCCACCTGGGTCATGATCCGCTGCAGGGCGTCGCCGGTCTTGCCGACCAGGTCCACGCCGGTCTTGACCTGGCTGGATGACGTCGAGATCAGGCCCTTGATTTCCTTGGCGGCTTCAGCCGACCGCTGCGCCAGGGCCCGCACCTCCGACGCCACGACCGCAAAGCCCTTGCCCGCGTCGCCCGCCCGCGCCGCCTCGACGCCGGCGTTCAGGGCCAGGAGGTTGGTCTGGAAGGCGATCTCGTCGATCACGCCGATGATCTGGGTGATCTCGGTGGCCGACTTGTCGATCTCGCTCATTGCCGACACCGCGCTGCGAACGACCTGGCCGCTCACTTCGGCGTCGGACTTGGCGGTGGCGACGACGTTGCTGGCCTTGTTGGCGCCTTCGGCAGTGCGTTTCACCGTCGCGGTGATCTCGTCCAGGGCGGCGGCGGTCTCCTCGAGGCTGGCGGCCTGCTGCTCGGTCCGGCGCGAGAGGTCGTCGGCGGCCTGGGTGATCTCGCCCGCGCCGGCGAACATGCCGCTGGCGTTGGCGGAGATGAAGGCCATCACCTCATGCATGTTGTCCATGGTGAGGTTGAATTCCTTCTGGAGCTCCAGGTACTCCTCAGGAAATGCCTGGCGCATCCGGTAGGTGAGGTCGCCGTCCGAGAGCTTGGCCAGGCCTTCGCTCATCGCATCGACCACGACCTCCTGATGCTCGGCAGCCGTGACGCGCGCCTCCTCGCTCTTGAGCCGCTCTGCCTCGGAAGCCTCCAGGTAGGTGGAGATCGCGATGTTCATGTCGAGCATGGCCGCCTTGACCAGGGCGCCGAGCGCCTCGCCAAGGGCGTCGGCGCCCGCGCGGCCGTTACCGAACATGCCCTTGGGCCAGTGCGCACGGACTGTCGCCTTGAACAGGTCGGTCAGGATCAGCGCGTAACCGTTGATGTACCAGCTGGGCTCCAGCCCGATCCGCGCGTGGGTCTGGCCGACGTTGTGGACGCTTCCGGCGAATTCAGCGCCGAAGTCGCCCGATACGATCCGCCCCCAGTGCGCCAGCTGGCGCCCCTTCGCCGATTGCATGTGGGCGTCATCGCGAAAATGACGGCGGGCTTCAGGGGTGGACTGGATCTGGGTGTAGAGGACGTCGAGGGCGTGCGGCAGTTCGCGATCGATAAGTGGCTTCAGACCTCGCAGCGCGGCGCGGCTCTCCGGTCCGAAATCCAGGAACCCCAGCTGTTGGTCGATCGCGGGGCCCGCCTTCGTTCCGGCCGGTAGCTTCATCTCGAAATGCTCCCTTGTGCCGTTCGCGGTTTCGCAGCCCGCTCTTGGCGTCGCGTCTTCGACAGGATCTTGCGCCCCGTGCGAAGCTCGAAGCCGGCCGCGAGACGAAAGTCTCCGCGCAAGCCGCAACCTCCGTTCCGCCGAGCCGTTCTTGATCCACACTTCGAACGCGCCATGCTCAGCGGGTATCAAGAAGAAATAAATAATGGCTTGCCACGTTATGGTTAATGGAAAGTAAAACCTGCGATGTATTGCCGCGCCACAGATGAGTGACGAGAAGAAGTTGATGGCGTGTGTCGATGATACGTCAAATATATTTGCAAAAATGTTTGTGTATTTGATGGTTTATATCGCCGATGAGGCGGCTCTTTTGCAAGAGGCCGTGGGCGCGCGGTGGGATGGAATAGACGATCGTCGAGGCCGATCCTCCCTAGTTTATTGAATCAATTCATCACACCCGTACAATCGGGGAGCCGAATCCTTGCGCCGCCGTCCGGCCCGTGATCCATAACTGCGATTCTGTGTCCGACTCAGGAACTCCTACGGCATGACCGCCGACGCGAAAGCCCACGATTCGGAAGCGTTCGGCCCGACGGGGGAGCCGACACTGGAGGCTTCGAACTGGTTTTTCCAGAACAGTCCTGACCTGTTCATTGTCACGGACTTCGCCGGGGCGATCCAGCAGGTCAACCGCGCCTGGACCGACCGCCTGGGCCTGGAGGCGGAAGACGTATTGGGTCGCACCCTGCCGGAACTCGTCCATCCGGACGACCGGGATCAACTGCGGGAGTCGGGCGAGACGCTCCGGCGCGAAGGCGAGGCGCGCCACACCTTCAGGATCCTTTGCAAGTCGGACGGATTCCGGTGGGTTGAAGGGTTTGTCAGGGTGACCGCGCGCCGGGAGTTGGTCGGCGTGCTGAGGGACATCACCGAGGACCGGCAGCGGGACATCGAGCTGCAGCAGTTGCGTCAGGCGGGGGAGATGCTGACCGAAGCAGCTGGCGTCTCGACCTGGACCTTCGATCCTGTCGCCCAGCGGATCGTACTGTCGGCGCATCGGCGCGATCAGATCCGCGCCATTTCCGGGGACCCGGATGTCCAGGCGGTCGAGGCTTTTGCGCGGCTGGTCCACCCTGATGACGTGGAGGAACTTGACCGGCGCATCCGCGAAGCGTCGGTGCATGGCCAGTCCGGGGAAGTGACCTATCGGCTGCGCGCGGAGGAGGGCGGCTGGCGATCCTACCGTCTGACCTATCGACCCGAGGCGCATCCCGGCGGTCTCTTCTACGTCCACGGCCTGGCCCAGGACATCACGGAACTCGCCGCCGCGCGTGACGCCGCGATCGCGGGGGCGGAGGCCAAGGCCCGCTTCCTCGCCAACATGAGCCACGAAATCCGCACCCCGATGAACGGGGTCATGGGAGTGCTGCAGCTCCTGAAGGCCGAGCCGCTCGACGGACCGGCGCGGCAGCTGCTGGACGAGGCGCTGACCTGCGGCCGGATGCTGGCGGAACTGCTGAACGATGTGGTGGACTTCTCGAAGATCGAGGAAGGGCGCCTGGAACTGAAGCCCGAGCCGCTCGACCCTACGGATCTGCTGGACAGCGTGGTCAGCCTTCTGAGGCCCCAGGCGGACGCGAAGGGGCTTTGGCTCAGGGCGGACTCCCCGGCGGAGGCGGCGTGGGCGGAACTCGATCCCGTCCGTCTACGCCAGGCTCTGTTCAATCTCATCGGCAACGCGGTGAAGTTCACCTCGACAGGGGGGGTGGACGTGCGTCTGCGAACGATCGACGGGGGCGCGGATCGGCGGCTCCGCTTCGAGGTCAAGGACACCGGCCCCGGCATTCCACACGATGCCCAGGCCAGGCTTTTCCAGCGATTCAGCCAAGCGGACGCGTCGACGACCCGCCAATTTGGCGGATCTGGTCTTGGGCTCGCGATCACCCGGCGACTGGCCGAAATGATGGCCGGCGAGGTCGGGCTCACCAGCGAGCCCGACCAGGGATCGACCTTCTGGCTCGAGATCGCCGCACCCGTGATTGCAACGCCCCTGCCGGCTGCCGAAGGGCTTGGAGACAGCACGGCCGCGAGCGGCTCAGGACTTGCCGGGCTGCGGGTGCTCGTGGTGGACGACAACGCCACCAACCGGATGATCCTGTCGCGACTGCTTGAGGCCATGGACGTGGAAGTGACCACCGCCGACGGCGGCGAACAGGCCCTGTCCGCGGCGCGCCGCGGGGGCTTTGACGTCATCCTGATGGATGTCCAGATGCCGGGAATGGATGGTCTGCAGGCCACGCGGCTGATCAGGGCCTCACCGGGCCCTGTCGCCCAGGTGCCCATCCTGGCGGTCACGGCCGACGCCCTCGTCCATCAGCGCAACGCCTTCGAGGCTGCGGGCATGAATGGCATGGTCTCCAAGCCCATCGTCGCATCGACGCTTTACGATGCGGTCGTCGCCGCCGCCGCCGGACCGTTCTTGGCGTAGAGTCGATCTAGTCCGGGCGTTGCGGGGCGGACGGCCGCGAACGGCCGCGGAGGTTCCAGATGCCCACGGCCGCGGCCACGGTGAGCAGAAACATCACCACCTGTCGTGGCGCGATGCCGCCCGCACGGCTCGCGAGGGAGGCCTTGGGCGGATCCGGCGCCTCCTGTCCTCCGCCGAGCGCGGGACCGCCTTGCCAGAGGGCGATGGCGGCCAGGGGGGCGGAGTCTGTTTCGCCAGGGCGAGGTCCGGTGTCCGACACCTGCTGCTCATACGCTTCCCGGACATCGACGGCGCCGCCGTCCGGACGACGCTTGGTCGGGGACGACGACGGCGCCGGCGCCGCGACCTCGGCCGCGACGGCCGTATCGTCCTGCGCAGCGAGCCCGACGCGTCCCTGGTCATCGCCGGCGAAGCTGGCGTCCGGGCCACCCCGCGCCAGGGTCATGCGTCTTGCGGTTCGGGCGGGCGGCGGGCCGCCGAGGAGCTCGAATCCGCCGTTCGCAAGCAATTTCTGGGCGGGAGGCGTGTTGGGCCCGCCCGCCAGACCGGGTTCCGCGGCGGCCGGATCGGCGGCCGCGCCGCGCGCGAACTGGCGTTCCGCCGTCGGCTTCACACCGCAGGCGTCCAAGCTCAGGATGGCGATCGCGAGCAGGACCGCCCGGCCGAAGTTGACCATTGGGGCTCTGGACATCTTTCTGACCCTGACTCGATTCGAAACTGCGGCAAATGCGCAAGCACGGGGCCTGACGAAGGGTCGCAGGCGGCGTGTTCCGGGCCTCGCGGATCAGCCTTCGCCGGCCGCCGAGGCGTGAACTGGAGGACCGACATGGACCTGGGATCTGGCCGGCGGCGCTCCGCCCGCGCGTTTGTCGCGCTCCTGTCCATCGGCGCGGGTCTCGTCCTTGCCGACTGCAGCGCCGCCAACGCCACGGTCAGGACCGTGGACGACACCGCCGACCTGTTGCGCGCGCTCCACGCCAGCCACGCAGGCGACACGGTTCTGCTGAAGCCTGGGACCTATTCGGAAATCGCCATTCGCAACCTGAACATTGATGGGACCGTGACGGTCCAGCCGGCGGATCCGCGCCAACCTGCCGTCCTGACCAATTTCAGCATCATCAGCAGCAGCGGCCTGACGTTCCGGGGCCTGGAGTTGTTCGCCAACAATCCCAAGGGTTTCGGCGCCTTCATGATCAATGGATCCAGCCGGATCGCGTTCGAACATCTGAACGTGCACGGTTCGCTGGACGGCGACCCGAGCGACGACCAGCACGGGATCGAAATCCTGAAAAGCACCAACATCCGCATCGCCGACTCTGAGTTTCAGCAACTGAGCTGGGCGGTCGTCGAAGGCAACAGCGATCACATCTCGATCATCGGGAACAATTTTCACGACATCCGAAGCGACGGCATCGACAACGCCGCATCGTCGTTCGTCACCATCGCGCAGAACAGCTTTTCGGACTTCTATCCGAACCCCGGCGACCATCCGGACGCGATCGAATACTGGACGGCGGGCACGACCACGCCGTCCCACGATATCATGGTCTCGGACAACATGTTCACCCGAGGCGCCGGCAAGGCCATCCAGGGAGTCTTCTTCCGCGACTCCTTGGGCAACCTGCCGTTCACGGACGTGACCATCGTCGACAACACGTTCGTCGGGTCCGCCTATAACGGCATCGCCGTGCTCGGCGGCCAGAACGTCCGCATCGAGAACAACGAGATCCAGTCCTTCACGGGCCGCGAGCAGCAGTCCTGGATTCGTCTCGCCAAGATCAACGGCGCCGTGTTGAAGAACAACCGGGCGGGGTCCTTCATCAACACCGGCAATGCGGCCGTGTCGGACGCCGGCAATCGCAGCACCCCACCAGTTTCGGGCGCGGACAAGGACGCCGACACGGCCTTGGTGAAAGCAGGCGCCGCCGCGCCGGCGAACGCCCGGCGCGTGTACCTCTGGGGCACGGGCCTGAAGGCGACCGCGCACCCGACGGGCGGGGCCGTCCTCGTCAGCTTCAGCGGCGGCAACACCCTGGTCGGCGGCGCCGGCGGCGACGTGTTCCGCGTCTTCCACGCCAATGACTCCATCGTCGTTGCGCCCGGCACGCCCAATGAGACCGTCGAGACGACGGTGAGCTTCACCCTGCCGGCGAACGTGCAGAATTTGAGGGGGAGGGGCGGCGCCGACCTGACCCTGGTCGGCAACGCCATGGGCAATGTCATCACGCCCAACAGCGGCGCGGACACCCTGACCGGCGGCGCGGGCGACGACACTTTCGTCTTTGCGCCCGATCAGAAACTGGAGACCGTGACCGACTTCGACGCCAATGGCGACCACGACCGGCTCGACCTCACCGCCTACGTCGCCGCCGGCCAGCGACCCGTCATCGAGGATCATGGGACCTTCGCCTCCATCGGCTTTGGGAATGGCGATACGATCCGGCTGCCCGGAGTCCACGCCGCGGCCCTCAGCTTCGCCGGGGGATTTGTCCGCTGAGATTTCGCGCCAGGCCTGACGCGATCACCGACGCCCTCGGGGGGCGCGGACGGTCGGCGCGGCCCGCGGGCGCGACGTCGCCGCAGCCTGACCCGAGCGCGGTCCGCGATTTGGCGCGTCATGCCTTTGTGCGTACAACAAACCCCGCGGAGCGTTGGAGAGACCGATGGACGGGGCGAACGCCATCGCCGAAGCCGAGACGCCGATTTCGCCGCCGACCGCGCGCGCCGAGCGCGTCCGCTGCATCGCCGCTCTGGCGGCCGGCCAGGCCGCCGCCCAGTTCGTCCCCTTCCGCGGGGGTTATCGCCGGGTTCCGGTGATCGAGGCGCCCCAGGACCTGCTGCTCTATCGGGTCGAGAACGGCCGGCTGATCGCCGACCTGGAGGAACATGCCCTGGACCAGGGGCGGGACCTCGCGGGCCTGAGCGGCGCGCAGGACACCCAGGACGTCCAGCGGCTGCTGCACCGTTTCCTCATCGCCAAGGCCAAGGATCCGGACGGGCCGATCTTCGCGGAACTGGAGCGCCAGGCCCAGCAGGTGGAACCCCTGCTGATCACCGCCGACGGGGTGCTGGTGAACGGCAACCGGCGCCTGGCCGCGATGCGCGAGCTGCTTCACCAGGACGGGGCGCGCTACGCCGGATTCACGACGATCACCGCGGCGGTGCTGCCCGCTGACCTGGGCGTCGAGGACATGGAGTCGGTGGAAGCCGCGCTCCAGATGGCGCCAGAGACCAAGCTCGCGTACGGCTGGATCAACCGCCGCCTGAAACTGCGCCGCCAGCGCGACGAGCTCGGCCTGGCCGAGGACGCGATCCGGGCGGCATACCGCCTACAGGATCCTTCCCAGCTCGAACGGGAGCTGTCCCAGCTCGCCCTGGCCGAGGACTACCTGGGCCATTACGCCCGCCAGCCTGGCCGCTATTCGCTGGTCGCGGACGCCGAGCTGCTGTTTGTCGGCCTCGAGGCGCGCCTCGCCGCCCTGCCGGCGGACCTTCAGGGCCTCTGGCGCCTGGCGGGATTCGCCATGATCCACGGACGGGCGGCGGTGCAGGGACCGCTGGAGCGCCACTTCCCCTTCGCCAAGCCTGTTCCGGAACACATGCCGGCCTGGGCGTTAGGGGCCTTCGCCGAAGCGCACGATCTTGCGCCGACCGCACTGGGGGAGCCGGGCGGCCAGGCCCTGGACCCGGGGTCACGGGCGGCCCTGGCGGCCATTTTCGCCGATCCCGACCAAGGCGATGTCCTGGCGCCGGAGCTGTTCGCCCTGATGGAGCGGCTGCGCGTCGAGTTCCAGGCGCTGAGCACGCCAGAGCGCGCCCTCACCCTGCTCGGCAAGCTGCGCTACACCCTGGCCCGGCTGGATCCCGAGCGGCTCGACGAGGCGCAGAAGCGGCAGGTGCGCAGCGAGGCCGCCGCGATCCAGGCCCAGATGCTGGTTCTGCTTGGGGAGCCGGTTCTCGTACCCGGGGCCGGGCTCGCCGTCCGCGTGGCGCGGCTGTTCTCCGGGCGTTGACAACCGGGCGGCCCGCGCGAGGCGGTCAGGAGGATCAAGGGTGTGCAATCGCTATCGGGTGAGCTGGGCATGGCGCGAGGCCACCCAGGAATTCAGCGACCTGCAGATCCCGTTGGTGTTCCCGCCGCCCGAGCGCGCCCCCAACATCGAGCCGCGCGACCTGCGGCCGACCAACCCGGCCCCCATTCTGCGCCCTGTCGACCCCTCCGATCCCGGCGCCGGCCTGGAGATGCGCGAGTTGCGCTGGGACCTCGTCCCGTTCTTCCACAAGGGTCCGATCAAGGCGAAAAAGTACCTCTGCACCAACGCCCGCACCGAGACCGTGGCCACGACCAGCGCCTTCCGCGAACCCTTCAAGCGCCGCCGCTGCCTGGTCCCCGCATCCGCCTATTACGAATGGACGGGCCCAAGGGGCGGCAATACCATGTGGCGCTTCACGGTCGCCGACCAGGCGCTGTTCTGCTTCGCCGGCCTGTGGGACAGGGCGCAGACCGCCGACGGAGAGGTCGAGAGCTTCACCCTGCTGACCTGCGCGGCCGGACCGGACATGGCGCCTTTCCATGACCGCCAGCCGGTGATCCTGCGGCGCGACCAGCGCGCGGCCTGGCTGGACCTGCAGTCCTCAGGGCAGGAGCTGCTGACGCCAGGCCCCGCCGGAACTATTGTCTTCGCCCGTGTGGAGGCGGCCCAGGCGGAGCCATGAACGAAAAAAGCTCCACGCACGGTGGTGCGCGGAGCTCATGATCGGTGGCGAAGGATCGCCTGTGGTCAGGCCGTCGCGACGGCCGCCGTCCGACGGGCGCGGCGAACCAGCGCGCCGGCGCCGAAGACGCCCAGGAGCATCATGCCCCAGGTCGCCGGCTCGGGCACCGAAGCGCTGGCGAAGCCGCTCACCAGGTAGCGGGTCGGGTCGCCGGGCGAGTCCGGGCAGGCGTAGGAGAACTGGCACTCCCAGGAGGCCTCGCCGATGATCGGGTTGTTGTTGGACGCCACATTCAGATTGTGCAGGAAGGTCAGCTGCATCTCGCCGAAATAGTCGCTGAAGACGAACTGGACGACGTTGAGCGCCGGATCGAAGCCGTTGATGTCCGGCAGATACTCGTGGCTCACGAACCCTTGCTGGCCGTCTTCCTGGGTGAACAGATCCCAGTTGTGGGCCAGAAAGTTATACTGGTTGATGTCGAAATGGCCGGTGAGGGTCGTTCCGTCGTCGAACGTGCCGTTAACGGTCCACTTGGTGTCGGCGCTGGCGGCGCCGGCCCCCAGGGTGAGGGCGGCCGCAACGGCGGCGCCCGCAAGCAAGGGCTTCAAGGTCTTCACGTCTTTAATCCCCATCACGCGGCAGAGCAGACTCTGCACAAATCGAATACTGTTGAACATCGGCGCCCTTGACCCAGGAATCGCAACCAAATTCCCCCCTCGGGTGAGAAATTTACCAAGGAAATTCGTACCTTAAGGTTACCTCTATGCGGCGGCGGCTTTCGCAGGCGAGGCTGCCGCGACCGGCTCCTTGCGGCGTCCGCTTCCCCAATAGCCGCCAATCGTCTTGAATGGCCCGGGGTCCGGAAGTCCAGCGTGAGGCGTTCGCCAGATGACAACGGCTTTGCAGGCGGACGCCTTCGACTTCAACATGCGTGTCCGCCGCCTGACGACCCCCGCCGCCTGCGGGGCGCTGTTTCGGGACGCCATCGCGCCGTTCGGGTTCGACACCTTCGCCTGCGGTGAACTGGACCTGATGGACCGGGACCGGGCGGCCTTCTACATCATCGGCTGGCCCGAGGCCTGGCGGCGCTTCTACCTGGAGTCCGGCCTGATCGAACGCGACCCCGTCGTGGACGCCCTGCAGGCGCGACGCGAGCCCTTCACCTGGACAGACCTGCGCAAGGACAACACCCTGGCCCGGCTGGGAACGGAGGCGTTGAATCGCGCGGCGGCCAGCGGCTGGGTCGAGGGCCTGGTGGTGCCCCTGTCGCGCGGCGACCACAAGGTCGGCCTGGTGAGCATGGTCGGCCACCGTCTGGTGGTGGATCCGGCCGAGATCGGCTACCTGTGCCTGATCAGCGTCTGCCTGCACGGCCACGTGCGCACCCTGATCGCCCGCGAAGGTTTCGCAGCCCCCCCCGGCGGGGCTGACCTCCCGGGAAATGGACTGCATCCGGTTGGTCGCCCGCGGCCGGTCTGACCGCGCGATCGCCGCGGCCATGTCGATCGCCGTCTCCACCGCGCACGAGCACGTGGAGAACGCCAAGCGCAAGCTGAAGACCAAGTCCCGGGCGGAGATGATCGCCGTGGCCGTGTCCCTGGGCGTCGTCGACATCTGAACCTCCGCGGGACCAGGTGGCCCCTCTGAATGGAGGGATGGCGGCGCCGGGGCGGTCTGCTTTGATGTCTGCAAGCGCGCCAGTCGCCAGTGGATTTTCGGGGATTAACATGAGTTGGACTTTCATTACGGGCGGTCGCCTCGCGGCGGCCGCCATGGCGGCGATCTGCCTCTTCGCGGGCGCGGCGCAGGCGGCGACCATCACCGTGCCGGCGACGACGGACATCTTCCTCGCCAGCCAGCCCAGCGGCTCGACGGCGACCGGCTTTTTCGGGACCGACACGGCGCCGGCCAACTCGCCGATCAAGCTGACGGTGACGGGCGGCGCGACCCTGACGTTCTCGGCGTCGGGCTCGACCTCGGTGGACGCGTCCTGTTTCGCGGGACCGGACGGCGGCTGCTACGGCGATGAGTCGGGCTTCTCGCCCCCGCCGGCGAACGGGACCTACAAGGGCCCCTCCAACGCCTTGATCGGGGTCTTCCTGCCCGACGGCGTGACCGACGTGTCCGTGGGGCCGGCCTCGCTGGACTTCACCGACCCAGCCAACATCTCGCTGGCGTCCCAGAGCCCGCTCCTCGGCCAGATCTTCTTCATCGGCGACGGCCTGACGGACACGGGATCGGGCGCGACGCAGAGCTTTTTCGCGCCCGCGGGCGCGACCCACCTATATCTGGCCGTGGCGGATTCCTACGGCTCGAGCGTCGGTAATCCCGGGGAACTGCTGGTGGATTTCACCGGCGCGACCCTGGCGGTTCCCGAGCCCTCAACCTGGGCCATGCTCATCATGGGCTTCGGCGGCATCGGCCTTCTGGCCCGCCGCCGCAAGGGCGCGCCCGCCGCCGTCTAGCGGGGACGACCCCCAACACAAGCCGGAGAAGGGCCGTCCCTCGGGGCGGCCCTTTGCGTTGATGCGTCCACCTCTGCCAGCCCAAAACGACAGGTTCCGGCGCTGATCAAGGGGTCGCCTTCGGCGCCGTCGGCGGCTTGATCCCCTTGAGGGATTGGAAGGCCATGCGCGTGACGACGTCTCCGTTGATGAAGCCGCCCTTGTGGACCCAGGTCCTGTCGAGGTCCCTGGTCGGCCTGGCGGCGATCGCCGCGGCCTCGCTCTTGCCCGCCTTGACCAGCGCCTGGACGCGGGCCCGCACCTTCACGAGCATGTCGTGAGAGGCCTGGATGTCCGCGCGGTTCGCGGGCTCGCCCTCGTCCGGAATGAACCTCGTCCTGGCGTCGGCAAGGGAGAGCATCTTCGCTTCGGCGGCGATCATCCCCGTGAGCGAACCGCCGGAGGAGAGGTCGTAGAAGGGATAGGTCGTCTCGGGGCCGAAGGTCCCGCTCGCATGGATGACGTCGGCCCGCGTGAAATAGACCAGGGTATCGCTGTCGGTGTGCGCCATCGGCGCATGGACGAGCTGGATGGTCTCGCCGTCGAAGTGGATCGTCATCGCGTCGGCATAGGTGACCACGGGCAAGGCGCCCGGGGCCGAGGGCGGAATGGTCTGGTTGAAGGCGGCGATGTACCAGCCCCTGGCCATCCGCGCGCGGACGTTGTCGTGGGCGATGATGACCGCCCCGGCGCCCGCCAGCGCCTCGTTGCCCCCGAAGTGGTCGGCGTGGGCGTGGGTGTTGATGACCAGCCGGATCGGCTTGTCGCTGATCCGGGCGACCGCCGCCTTGATGTTGTCGACCATCTGCGGGACGGAGGCGTCGACCAGCAGCACGCCGTCCGTGCCGGTGAGCGCCAGGGAATCCCCGCCCGGCCAGCCCAGCAGGTAAAGCCCATGGCCGAGGTCCGTGGTCTTGATCTCGACCTTCGAAAAGTCGGTCCGCGGCTGCGCGGCGGCGGGCGAGATGGACAGCAGGGCCGCGGCCGCCGCGATCAGGGCTCGTTTCATCGAGAAATCCTCCGCCTTGTTCTGCAATTGTCGGCGACGCGATACCTGACCGCCGGCCGTTCCCGGCCCGCCGTCAGAACTCGGCGCGGGTGGTCAGGAAGTCCCTCAGCAGTTGATTGAACTCGGCCGGCTTCTCCATCATCACGAAGTGGCCGGTTCCGGCGAGCTTGACGCCTTCCCACCGGGGGAGGCGCTCCTTCACCGCCGGATCGACGGTGAAGGACCCGCCGCCGGCATAGACCGACAGGGCCGGCGCGGTGATCACGTCCGGCCCCCGGATGGCGGGGTCGAACATGGCGGCCTGGGCCTGGGCCGCCATCTGCGCCGAGGGCGTCAGCATCATGGTCATGATCCGCGCCTGCAGGGCCTGAGGCGTGGTCGCCACGAACAGGCTCTTGATCATGGTCTTGCGCGCCTCGATCCCGTTCGGTCCGGTCACGTCCGGCATCGACTTGGCGATCTCGGGCGGGAAGGCCCTGAGGTCCAGCGGCCCGTCCACCGCCACCAGCCCGGCGACGTGCTCAGGGTGCATGATGGCGTACTGGCGGATCACCACCACCCCCATGCTGTGGCCGACCAGCACGACCTTGTCCGCGCCGGCCTCGGCCCGCACCGCTTCGACGGCGTCGGCGAACAGGGCCATGGAGAGCTTCCCGTCCGCCGGCGCGCCGGTCTGGCCGTGCCCGGGCAGGTCGAGGGTGATCACCCGGTAGTCCTTCGAGAACGCCGGGACCTGGCCGTCCCAGGACGAGCTGTCGCAGGTCCAGCCATGGACAAAGATGATGGTGCGGCCGGCGCCGGCCGACGAGGACTTGATCGCCAGGCCGTTGACCGACGCGGCATGGGCCGGCGCGGCCAAGAGGACGCCGATGACAAGGGCCAGGAGCAATCGTCCCATGGGCGTTATCTCCGCACGATGCTGCCGTCGTCGTTGGCCTGGGGCGACGGCGTGGGGCCCAGGTTCACGCTCAGGGTATGCACGCCGCGCACCTTGCCGTCGATGTAGCGGAAACTGTGGGTGTCAGGCATGCCGCTGGCGCTGTTTCCAAAGCGGCAGAAGACGTTGATGACGCCCTTTTCCTCGTCGATCAGGTAGTCGCGGTTGACGATATAGAGGACGCCGCCCGGTATGCCGACCTCGCAGGACGCCTTGGGATCGCCGCTTCGGTTGGTGTAGGCGCCGCCTTCGAGGCGGGCGCAGGGAATGCCCCACGGAACGTCCGTGAACTTGTCGCTGAAGGAATCCAGGTAGGCGTTGGCCCCCCGGATCATCTCGGCGGGGGCCGTCTTCTGGTACTTGTGGGTCTCGCTCCAGTCTTCCTTGCTGGAATAGGTCAGATAGGCGTTGGCGTTGAACAGCCAGTCGCCCTTGTCGGTGACCAGGCTGTCGACCCGGATGATCTTGCCGCCGTGCAGGTACAGGCGCGTGCCGATCACATAGGGGTGGCCGCCTTCGGTGACGATGATCTCGGTGAAGGTCTTGCAGCGCTTGGCGTCATGGAAACTCATGGCGCGGGCGACGGGCAGCTTGGTGTTCCACAGGCCCTGCCCCCGTTCGACGGTCGCCATGTTTTCCAGATAATGGGCGTTGTCGGCCATGGGCATGGCCGAGATGTCGCCGCGGCCCTGCGCCGCCACATAGGCGTCGGTCGCCGCCTCGAGTTCGGCGCGGGTGCACGTCGGCTTGTCCTGCAGGGGCGCGTAGGGGCTGGGCGGCGGCGGTCCCGGCTGGGCCGAGGCCGCGGTGGCGACGACGGCGCTCAGAAGCAGGCCGGCGAACATCAGTGTCTTGATCATGGTGTTTCCCCCTCGTTGCACGCAGTCGAACCACGAACGGGCGAGGGTTTCAATTCCGGCCGCCCGGGCCCCCTCACTGGGGCGGGTTGTTCTTCTCCAGGAAGGCCACGGTGGCCTGCAGCATCTGCACCCGCGTCTCCTCGCGGGAGAGCCAGTGGTCCTCGCTGGACAGGGTGACGAATTCCACCGGCTTGTGGGCGGCCTTCAGCGCGTCCTGCATGTTTTCGCTCTGCGCAAACGGCACCACCG
>FTHA01001927.1_pt1 | contig 35569 bp, 35 predicted proteins | sample 1640771 | NCBI WGS metagenome assembly FTHA01 (sample SAMEA3914789, study PRJEB12502) | metagenome | biome: forest; material: soil | place: Canada | collected 2011-07-03 | depth 0.3 m | reverse complement strand
GCCTCGCTCATGTGGTAGCAGGGGCCGAAGCCCAGCTGCTCGAGGGCGAGCTTCTGGGACCAGGTGGCGGTGCGCGGCAGGCCCGCGCCGATGACTTTGAGCGACATGATGGATCCTTGCAGGCGAGCGTCAGGCCGGCGCTTTTGGCGCGGCGAAGTGTTCATGAAATGATGCGGATTCGTTGACCCGCGGGAAGGGTTCCGCCGGAATCGGAAGGCCGAGGAATTCGCAGAGCGGCCCCCACCCCTCGGAGACCTGGCAGACCAGCAGCCGCTCGGGCGGAACGGCCGCGATCACCGCCGCATTGTGGGCTTCGCGGACGGCAAGCAGGGTTTCGCGGCTCGGTGGACCGGGAGGGCCGGAAGGGGGTGGTCCGCCGGCGAGCGACGCCATGACGCCCATCATTGGGCCGAGCATCCCGCCAACCGGCGAGGCCAGGAGGCCGTCGATATAGCCCTCCGAAAGGATGGTGCTGGCCATGGACGCGAACCATGGCTCGGCGTCCCGTACGGTGAGGACCACCTTCGCGTCCGGGTAATGTTCGATCAGTGCGCGCCAGGCGAAGCAAGCCGGCGCGTCGACGGCCGCGCCGTAGCCTTGGAACACCTCGTCCCAGTCCACTGTCCCACCGGTGAAATGGCGCGCCCAGGCCTGGGACCGGCGCGGATCGGCGAAGACCTCTTCCATGTGGTAGCAGCGGCCGAGACCCAGCTGCTCCAGCGCGTGTTTCATCGACAGGGTGCCGGTGCGGGGCAGACCCGCGCCAATGACTGAAAGCGCCATGGTGTCTCCTATCCGAACATCGGATTGCGCGGCGGGAAACCCAGCCGCTGGGCCCCGGCGATGGCGTAGTGGGACGTGTGCACGGCCCGGTGCTGGGTCGCCGCGTGGATGTCCCGCAGCCGGCGCTGAAGGGGCGAGGTATCGTAGAGCGCCGACCCGCCACCCAGGGTGTAGCAGGCGTCAACCGCCCTGGCGCACGCAGCCGTGATCCAGACCGCGGCCTGGGTCCCTTCAGTGGCGTAGGCGTCGTTCTGCAGCTCGCCCCCCAGGGCGCGGGCCCAGTGCAGGCTCGTCTGGGCCTCCAGCAGCGCGCGCGCGGCGCGGACCTCGGCATGGACGCGGCCGAGTTCGGCCTGGAACAGCGGGGAGTCGCGCATGGTGGTGCGGGCGAACATCTGCTGCTTGCCTGTATCCGCCAGGGTGACGAGGTCGGCGATGGCGCCCTCGGCGATCCCCAGCGCCGGCGCGGCATGCAGCAAAGGCAACAGATGCAGCGGTGACTGGTAGAGCGGTCCGGGCAGGCAGGACGGACCGCCAAACGAGAAGGTCATGGCCTCCGGAACGAACACCTCCTTCAGCGAAATGTGGCAGCTGCCGGTGCCCTTCAGGCCGGCCACATGCCAGGTGTCCTCGATGGTCCAGGCGGAGGCCGGCAGGGTGAGGTGGCGCATGAGCGGGGCGCCCGGGACGGGTCCGGGCGCCGGCTTGCCATCCTCGGTGACGATGACGCCGCTGAAGATCCAGTCGGCGTGCTGGCAGCCGCTTGCGAAGGGCCAGCGCCCAGAAACGCGATAGCCGCCGTCCACCCTTTCGGCGGTCCCCATGGGCGCGGCGGACCCGGCGATGATCACGTCCGGGCCGCCCGAATAGATCTGGTCGTAGGTCGCCCTGGGCAGCTTGGAGAAGAAAGGCGCCGAGCCCGCGCCGATCATGCCCAGCCAGCCGGCCGCGCCATCGGCGGCCGCCAGGACAGTCAGGACCTCGATGGTCGTCGGCAGGTCCAGCTCCAGCCCGCCGTGGCTGCGCGGCGCATACATGCGGAAGACGCCGGCCGCGCGAAGCGCTTCGATCAGGTCCAGCGGCGCCCGGCGCGCCTCGTCGAGCTCCACCGCCCGCTGGGCGATCCGCGGGGCCATGCCCCGGACCTCCTCCAAGAGGGCCGCGCCCGCGTTGACGGTTGCGCTCCGGCTTTCGAGCGTAAGCGACATGTCTGCCCCCATGACCCGGCAGCCGGCGCCGGCGGCCTTTCGCCGGCTTATACGCCGGGCTCCTCGAAAGCGATCACGCCACAGCCGGTGATCTTGGGGAAGGTGCGAAATGCATAGACCTTGCGGATGTCGTCGGTGAGCGCCGCCCGCATGGCGAACCATATGGCGAGCTCGGCCGCCTCGGTCCCGCCCAGCCGCATGTATTCCTCCTGGGGGATGGCGATCAGCTCCTCGACCTGGCGTTCCAGCCGGTCGAGGAAGAACTGGTCCAGCGCCTCGTTGGCCATGCCGAAGCGCGCGCCGGAGATCTGGTGGGACATGCCGCCGGTGGCGACCACCAGCACGCGCTGGTCGCCGGGCCAGCGTTCGATCGCCCGGCGCAGGGCCGCGCCCAGGTCGTAGAGGCGCTGCGATGTCGGGATGGGATGGCGGATCATGTTGACCGCTATCGGCAGCACCGGCCAGGGCCAGGGCGGCTCAGTCACATAGGGCAGCCAGGAGTAGATCCCGTGGTCGATGGCCAGGGTCTGGCAGACGGTCATGTCGAAGCCGCCGCGGACCAGATCGGTGGTCACATGCCAGCCGAAGCCGGTGTCGCCCTCCAGGCCGGGAAAGGGTCTGAGGCCGAACCCCTCGTCCGCCTGAGGAAAATCCTCCGCCACACCAATCGCCAGGGTCGGATAGGCGTCGAACTCGAAGTGGTTCAGATGGTCGTTGTAGACGATCACCACCTGGTCGGGCCGCATGGCCTCGAGCCAGGCCCTCACCGGCTGCACGCCGTCGAACCAGGTCTTCCACTCCGGCGCCCAGCCGCTGGCCACCCCCCGGTCGTATTCGACGCCCATGGAGGGCGTGTGGGAGATGCCGAGGCCGCCGATGACCCTGGCCATGCCTCAGGCCTCGCCCGGAAGCGCCGCGACCCGGCGCGGACAGGCGGCGTACATCGCCGCGCGGTCGGTCCCGACGTTGTGGGCGCCGACGTCGTAGAGGTCCAGGCCCAGGGTCGCCGCGAGTTTCAATATCGCCTGCAGGTGGCCGCCGGCCCTGAGCAGCCCCGTCCAGTCGCGGCCCCGCACTAGGTCGGCCTCCTCCGCCGTCAGATCGAACCGGGCCAGGTAGTCCGTCTCGTCGGCCAGGAAGGCGGCCCGGCTGGCGGGGGCCTTGAGGCTGAGGGCGAAGCGGTTGAGACGCACGCCGCGTGTCGAATCCGGGCCGGCGTAGACATAGGTCCCCGGCGGCTCCAGGTCGAAACCGAGGGTAGGCGGCGGTGTGGGCTCGGCGGCGCTCATTGAATCCGAACAGAAGGCTTCTGTCGGCCACATAGCGGACGTCCGTGACGACGGCCACCATCCGATCCTTCAGGCGGCCCCCTGGGATCTGCCGCCGCTCTTCACTTGCACTGGTTGAAGTCTGGCTGCTTGTTGGAACAGAAGTTGGGGCCGGCGGCGTCGGCGGCGCCGTCGCCGGTGAACCCGCCGGTCAATGTGGCGCCCTTGTAGGTCGAAGAGACCGACTTGTATTTGGTGATCATGGGGCGGGAATTGGCGCACGCGGATTGCGCTTCCGTTCTGCAGGCGGCTGCCGAAGTCGCCGCATCCTTCATCTCATCGCATTCCTGCTTGCCGTCGCACTTCTTGTAGGATTCCGCTTCCTGCCCGGCGCAGGCGATCCGCTTGACGTGCAGGACACAATCGGCGGCGCGCGCCGAGCTCATCGACCCCAGGGCCGCAACGCAGACAGCAAGAACCATGATCCGCTTCGTCATTCCGTCCTCCTGGACCGCAACCCGATGACGGCCGAAGGGACGACGACTCGGTAATTGCGGCGCGCCTATTGACACAATACCACCAGAAAGTCAATTGGGCTTCAAATATCTACATAATATACCTGCCTCCAGATCAACCAATTTACCTATTCAAATTAGAACCGTCTCCAGATTCCGTATGACTTAATATCTCCCAATATCGCTCCGCAGCGGGCAAATGATATTCACAATTCTATTCTATATTCCGATATTGACGACGTGGCGTATATATTTTCTCTTGGAATTCTTAACGCCCGTGTTAATTCCGACCTGACATTCCCGGCCCCAGAGGCCGGATGGGCCTAGGCGCCCTTGCGGGAGCCGGCATGGATGACATTAGTCTGCCTCAAGGCAGCGTCGCGGCGGCGGGTTGATCGGGACGCGCAGGAGATCGCTTATGAAGGTCGCACTGATCGGCGCCACGGGCTTCGTGGGCGCGCACATCCTCGGCGAGGCGCTCGGCCGAGGTCACCAGGTCACCGCCCTGGTCCGCACGCCGGAGGCGCTGCCGAGCCATGCGAGCCTCAACGCCCTCAAGACGGACGTGCTCGACGTTCCCGCCCTGTCCGAGGCGCTGAAGGGCCATGACGTGGTGATCTCGGCCTTCAATCCCGGCCGCCAGACGGCGGGCGGCGACGACGTCACCCAGATGCACGTGGACGGCCACAAGGCGATCATCGCGGCGGTGAAGCGCGCGGGCGTGAAACGGTTCCTGGCGGTGGGCGGGGCGGCCAGCCTCAAGACCGCCGACGGCACGGAGTACCTGGACTCGCCCGACTTTCCCGAGGCATACGAGGCCTTCAAGGGCGGTATCCGCGGAACGCGGGCGCTCTACTACCTGCTCAGGGACGAGACCGATCTGGACTGGGTGTTCCTGGCCCCGTCGGTGTTCCTGATCCCGGGCGAGCGGCGAGGGACCTATCGCACCGGCAAGGACCATGTGCTTTACGACGCCGAGGGCCAGAGCCGCATCTTCCTGCCGGACTACGCCCTGGCCATGATCGACGAAATGGAGACCCCCGCCCACCACCGCGAGCGGTTCACGGTGGGGTACTGAGCTGCTGAAACACCAAAAACCCAGGAGGAATAACGCATGTTCTCGCACATCATGATCGGAACCAACGATCCGGCCCGAGCCAAGACGTTCTACGACGCCGCGCTCGGCGCGCTGGACGTCCCGGCCGGCGACCTGAACGGCGACCGCGTCATGTACAGGACCCCGACGGGCACCTTCATGGTGACCAAGCCCATCGACGGCAAGCCGGCGACGTCCGCGAACGGCGGCACCATCGGCTTCAGCTGCACCACCCCCGCGCAGGCTGACGCCTGGCATGCCGCCGGCGTCGCCAACGGCGGCGTGTCCTGCGAAGACCCGCCGGGCGTGCGCGAGATGCCGGGCATGAAGCTCTACCTCGCCTACCTGCGCGACCCCGACGGCAACAAGCTCTGCGCCGTGCACTGGATGAGCTGATCCGGCCAAGCCCCGCGCGGTGAACGTCGCGTGGGGCGCGGAGCTCCACCCACCGCCGTCATCCTCGGCCTCGTGCCGAGGATCCCGCGTGCAGCTTCACGGCGGCGCCCGAACCTTCACATCCAGTGACGCATCGACAGGGATCCTCGGCACAAGGCCGAGGATGACGCGGAGTCTTTAGCCACGCTCGGGCGCAGCCTATTCCGCCGCCTGCGTCTGTCTCGCGCTGGCGGCGATGACGCCGAGCACCTCCACTGTCGGGCGCACGTCGGCGAACAGCATGCACATGTTGTCGAGGGTGGCGTTGTGCTGGGCGTCGGTGAGGGCGGCGTTGGCGTCGGAGACGAAGATCAGCTTGTAGTTCATCTGCATGGCGTCGCGCGCCGTGGACTCGCAGCAGCAGTTGGACAGGGTTCCTGTGATGATGAGAGTGTCGATCCCCCTGCCCTGCAGCACCTCGTGCAGCTGGCTGGCGCCCGGCACGAAGGCGCCGAAGCGGGTCTTGTCGACCAGGACATCCGTAGACGGATCAACCTCAAGTTCGGGCCAGAGCGTCCAGTAATGACAGCCGCGTCCGAAGGCGTCCTGGAAGCCCGCCGTCGAGTCCTTGGTGTGGAAATGCCGGAACCAGTTGGACCAGCTCTTCAGCGACTCTTCATCCACGGTCATGCGCAGGAAGACGTTGACCCCGCCGCCGGCGCGGATCGCCCGGCTTATGGCGTTGACGTCATTCACGATCTCCCGCGCGGCAGGGACCTCGACGGGCGCGCCTTCCTCCATGAAACCGTTCTGAAGGTCGACGACCACATGGGCGGTCCTGGCGAGGTCCAGGGTCTCGAACATGAACTCCGCGCCGCCGCGCTGGGCGCGGCCGATGGCCTTGGCCTCCGGCGAGATGGCGATCCTGTGCATGGCGTCCTCCGCGTCCTGGCCCGCAGCATGGTCCCGCCGGGTTGGTCCGCGCAAGGGTTTGACCGGGCAGGCGGGCGCATGTCTGATGACCGCAGATCAAAGTGCAGAGGGAGAGACGGGCATGGCTGACGGGCAAGGCGACGCGCAGCGCATCGCGCGGCTAGAGGCTCAGATCGCCGTCCTCACCCACCGGCTCGGGCTGCAGGAGGATGTGCACGCTATCCGCAAGCTGCAGCACACCTACGGCTACTTCATGGACAAGGGCCTCTATGACGAGGTGGTCGACCTCTTCGCCGAGGACGGCGAACTGCGGTTCATGGGCGGGGTGTTCAAGGGGCGCGCCGGCCTGCGCCGGCTCTACTGCGAGCGGCTGCGCCCGGCGTTCACCGGCCACAACGGCCCGGCGTTCGGCCTGCTGTGCGACCACATGCAGCTGCAGGACGTCGTCGACGTCGCTCCGGACGGGCTTTCGGCCAAGGCGCGGTTCCGCGCCCTGCTGCTCGGCGGCAGCCACGACTCCAAGCCGGACATCAACCCCCACCTGCCGCGCCAGTGGTGGGAGGGCGGCCTCTATGAGAACCACTACGTCAAGCAGGACGGGGTGTGGAAGGTGAAGGTCATGGGGCACAACCTGACCTTCCAGGGCGACTACGAAACCGGCTGGGCCCACCAGAAGCCCTACGAGAAAGCCTTCTGGCCCAAGGCCTATCCGGAAGACCCTCTAGGCCCGGACGAGATCATCCCCGGCGGCGACGCCTTCTGGCCGGCGACGCCGCTGATCCCATTCCACTACCCGCACCCGGTGACCGGCAAGCCGATCAAGGCCGAGGAGTAAGGCCCCCCCTACCGCTTGGCGTCCTCGTTGGCCGCGGCGAACATCCTGGTGCGCGACTGGGCCCAGTTCTTCAGGGCCTCGGTGCGCTGTTTGACGCCTTCAGGATCGGTCTCCTCGCCGGGCACCGCCTCGACGATCGACTGGAAGTGCGCCTCCAGCCCGCCCTTCGCTTCCGGATAGGGGATGCAGTAGAGCTGTTCGGCCTCGATGGCGGTCTTGATGTGGCCGGCCAGGTCCACCGGCTCCATGCCGTGGATGTGGATCGAATGCAGCGAGGCGATCGTCTCGTCGTTGACCAGGTAGCCGGTGTTCTGAAGGTGGGCGGGGCGGGTCCTGGTCGCCTCGGCGATGTTGGACTTGATGTTGGCCGGGCAGACCACCGTCACGCCGATGCCGTACGGCTTCAGGGCCAGGGCGTAGCTTTCCGACAGGTTGTTCACCGCCGCCTTGGCCGCCGAATAGATGGCCGCGCCCTGGGACCCCTGGAAGCCGCCGAGCGAAGATGTGTTGACGATGTAGCCGCCCTTGTCGGCCGCGATCATTCGCGGAAGGAACGTCTGGATGCCGTTGACGACGCCCCAGAAGTCGACGCCCATCAGCCAGTCCCAGTCCTCATAGGTGGATTTTTCGGTGGGACCGAAGGTGTTGACGCCGGCGTTGTTGAACAGCAGTTGCGGCGGCTCGCCGAACACCTTTTCCACCTCGTCGGCGGCGCGGGCGTAGGCCGCGCGGTCGGTGATATCGAGGACGATCCCGTGCACCGCGGCGTTCTTGCCGCGGAAGTAGGCCAGGGCCTCGTCGATGGCGTCCTGGCGGATGTCGGCGATCACAACCTTGCAGCCGGCTTCCGCGAAGACCTTGGCCAAGCCCAGGCCCAGGCCCGACGCGCCACCGGTGATGAAGGCGACCTTGCCTGCGAAATCCTTCATGGCTTCCTCCTCTTCCCCAGCCCAAACCGCTTAAACCAGCAGGGGGAATTAGTCGAACGCCTCGTGGTCGGGCGGGGTGTCAGTCGGCGCCCGGATCCCCGACCAGGCCTGCCGCGGCGATGCCTGCCAAGGCCGCGGCCTCGTCATTGCCCGAGACATCTCCCGACACGCCGACCGCGCCCAGGAGCGCGCCCGAACTGTCGCGGACCAGCACCCCGCCCGGCGCCGGCGCGAGCCCGCCCTGGATGACATGGGACAGCGCATTGAAGAATTGCGGCGCGCCCTGCGCCCTGGACGCCAGGGTGCGCGAGCCGAATCCCATGGCCAGGGCGCCGTTGGCCTTGGCCATGGCGATGTCCTGCCGGCGCAGACTTGAGCCGTCTTCGGCGGCGTAGGCGACCAGGGCGCCGCGGGGGTCCAGCACGGCGACCGCGAGAGGCATGAAGCCCTTCGCGCGGCCATGGGCGAGCGCGGCCGAGATCACCGTTTGGGCGGCGCCTAGATTGATCTGGTTCATGGTTTTCCGTCTCCGGCGCGACCATCCCAGAAACTGCGGACGGCGCCAACGGCTGGCAGGCGGCGCGTGCGGCTTTCCGCCGCCGGACCGCGATTGAGGGACCCGCAACGGTCAAGCGTACTGTGCTTATGAAGCGGTGGCGCATCAGGCGCCCTTACATTAGATGTCCTTGGACGCGTCCAAGGCAGACAGACCGGGAGTGAACGCATGAAGGGCCAAATTCTGGGGTGTCTGGCGACGGCGCTGCTGTTGGCCGCCGGTCCGGCGCTGGCGCACCACTCCTTCGCCATGTTCGATCGAGACAAGCAGGTCACGCTGAGCGGCACCGTGCATGACTTCCAGTGGACAAACCCCCATTCCTGGATCGAGGTCGATGTCCCCAACGCGACGGGCGGCTCCGACAAGTGGGGCATCGAGTTGAACAGCCCCAACAACCTGGCCCGCCAGGGCTGGAAGTCGACGATGCTGAAGCCCGGCGACAAGGTGAGCATCACCTTCAATCCCCTGCGCAGCGGCGAGCACGGCGGCCTGTTCCTGCAGGTGACCCTGGCCGACGGCACGGTGATGGGCGACAAGTTCCTGAAGGCGCCGAGCGCCCCCAACGGCGCGACGCTGGCCGCGCACTGATTCGCCCAGCGATAGGTCCTGGCCTCTTTTCACGCCCGCTTGCGTGAATGCGGCGCTTGGCGCGTATATCCTGGTCGGGACCCCTGATGAGGCGCCGGCCATGACTGACAAGCTCGACGATCTGTTGCGGGCCTTGCCGGCTGTCACGGTCGACCACGCCCTGGACCAGCTGGAGCCCCTGGTGTGGCGGCGGATCGAGGCCGCGAGGGCGTCGCAGGCCGTCGCCGGCGGCGCCTGGCGCTATCAGCTCGCCGCGGCGGGCATGGCGCTGGCCATCGGCGTGGCGCTCGGCTGGTCGACCTCCAGCATGCGATCCGGCGAACCCGACCAGGCCCTCTATACGAGTTATGCCGAGCTTGGGCCCGCGGCCCGTCTGAGCGGCCTATGACCGCCGCGGGCTGGCGCGGCCTGATCCTGACCCTGCTGGTCGGCGCCGCGGCGGGGTTCGCGGGCGCGCGGCTGGGCGGACAGCTCGGCGCGCCGCCCGCCGCCGGCCAGGGCAGTGTGCGCCAGGCGGTCGACACCCTGCTGGACCGCGACTTCAAGCTGACGGAGGCCCAGAAGCAACAGATCCGCAAGGTCGACGATCAGTTCACCCGTGCGCACAACCAGATCTGGGCTGACGTCAATACGTCCAACGCCCGCCTGGCGAGCGCGGTGGCCACCGACCTGCCGAACGGCAAGCTGGAAAGTGCGGCGCTGAACGACATGAACCTGAGCCCCGACGCCAAGAGCGCGATCCAGGGCGTCCAGGACGGCGTCGGCCGGCTGCACACCGAGTCGATCCTCTATGTGCTTCAAATCCGCGAGGTGCTGACGCCGGAGCAACGCAACAACTTCGACGAACACGTCATCATGGCGTTGATGCGCAGTCCGCCGTGACCCCTCCCGACGCGACCGACGCCCAATTGGTCGCCCGGGTCCTTGCAGGCGAGGATGCGGCCTTCACCGCCCTGATGCGGCGGCACAAGGGGTGGCTCTATGTGTTCGTGCGGCGCCATGTCCGCGGCGCTGAAGACGCCTATGACATCGTCCAGGAGAGCTTCGTCTCCGCCTGGGGGGCCTTGAAGCGCTACGATCCCGAGCGGCCGTTCGAGGTCTGGCTGCGCCATATCGCCCTGAACAAGTGCCGCGACCGCGCCCGCAAGGATGCGGTCCGCCGCCGCGTGCTTTCCCTGGTCGGCGTGGACGCCGGCGGCAAGGACGAGCCGCCTGATCCCGCAGCTCCCGCGGACGACGTCCGGATCGCCAACGAGACGCTCGGCCGATTGAACGCCGCCCTCGCGCGGCTGCCCCTGAAACTCAGGGAACCTCTGCTCCTCACCGCCCTGCAGGGCCTGTCGCAGCGCGAGGCGGCCGAAGCGCTGGGCGCCACCGTCAAGGTCGTGGAGATGCGGGTCTACCGCGCCAGGAAGCAGTTGGCGGACATGCTCGACCGTGCCGACTTCGCCGACCTGGACAGGCTGAACTAACCGACCTCAGGCGCCAAGGCATCAAACCACGAACAACACGAACGCCACGAACGGGGCCAGTCGTCATACGAAAGGACTGCTCATCCTGCCAAGGCGCCGCGGGAGCGGATTGTCGGGGGTGTTCGTGTGGTTCGTGAGGTTCGTGGTTGAATATGCCTTCAGTTCTCGATCGTATCGGCGGCGTGGCGCTGCTCGTCGGTCGTCCTGGCCCGGCGCTCCTCCATGGCCTTTCGCTCCGGGTCGACGCCCTCGACATCGGGGAAGGCGTCCAGCATCCGCTGGAAATAGGCCGCCACCTCCTCTTTGAATTCCCCGTGGGGGAAGATGTAGAGCTCGTTATCGCGCACCGCCTGCAGCACGCGCTCGCCGACGTCGCGCGGCGCCATGCCGCCTGTGATCGGCGGCGGAGACGCCTCGGTCTGCTCGCCGCTGTCGTGGGTGGTCCGGTAGACCCCCCCCGCCGTGACCGCCCGCGTGGCCACCAGGCCGGGACACAGCACCGACACCCCGATCCGATGGGGCGCCAGGGCGAGCCTCAGGGAGTCGCTCATGCCCCGCACGGCGAACTTGGCCGTGGAGTAGCTGCCCACGAACCCGGGCACCGGGATCATTCCGGCCATGGAGGAGGTGTTGACGATGTGCCCGCCTTCGCCGTGCGCCTTGATCCTGGGGAGGAAGTTCACCAGCCCGTTGACGGTCCCGCCGACGCACACGCCCATCACATAGTCCCAGTCCTCATAGCTGTGCTCGTCGATCACCCCGCGCGCGGCGACGCCCGCGTTGTTGCACAGCAGGTGGACCTTGCCGAAGACGTCGATGGTCTCCTGGGCGGCGCGCTCCATCCCTGCGCGGTCCGTGACGTCGACCTTGATCAGATGCAGGTTGTTGGCGCCCGGGTGCTGGGCCGCCACCTCATCCAGATGCTGCTGTAGAAGATCGGCGACGACCACCTTCATGCCCGCGTCCAGGAAGGCCCGGGCCATCCCGTAGCCGATTCCGCTTGCACCGCCCGTGATGAAGGCGCCCTTCCCCTCGACATCCCGCACCGCTGTCCTCCAAAGAGTTCGGCGCCCGTACAGGCGCTCAATTGACCCTGTCAAACCAGTAATCGGGAACGTGTCCGCGCGCCAGTCGCCGTCGATCAAGGCCCCGCGAAGCCGCCGTTTCCGGGCCCCGGATCGCCCCTCAACGCCCGGAGTGTTTCACATTCGTCACAGTCTGCATCCTAGGACCAGGAACAGGGGGTGTCATTTAGGTAGTACATTTGACACCATGGAACGGTTCAGTCAGTCTTCCTGCGATTCAGTATGGCGCGACAGGTCCAGTCGGCCGTGCATCCGGGGGGAAGCGCTTCGCGACTGAAAACACCCATGAGCTCCAAAAGAGTCCTACCGCGCGCAGAGGCGGAGGAAGACTATCTTAAGGGCTTGGCGAATATCCCTGGGTCGGAACTCACTGGACAAAGAACATCTGGATTGCGGCGCGGAGTAGGGGCGCCGGGATAACAACAGATTTCGTGAATGAGCGGACAAGGGTCTTTCTCGACCCACGCCGACGTTCCAAGGGGAGAGAGACTATGCAATCCATTACACAGTCCAGGCGGGCCTCGCGGTCCGTTCTGGTCGGCACGACGGCCATGCTCGCGGGGCTCGCGTTCGCGGGACTGACGGGCGGCGTCGCGAACGCGGCGGCGGCGGCGGCGAAGGACTCCAGCACGGTGACCGAAGTGGTCGTCACCGGTTCACGCATCGTCCGGCGCGACTTCTCCGCGCCCAGCCCCATCGTCACGGTCGGGCAGCAGAATTTCGAAGCCCGCGCCAACGTGGGCATTGAGACCACCCTGAACCAGCTGCCGCAATTCACGCCGGCGGGAACCCAGTTCCCGGGCGACGGCCAGCCCAGCGCCACCAACACCGTCGGTATCGCCTCGATCAATCTGCGCGGCCTCGGCACCAACCGCACCCTGGTCCTGCTCGACGGACGCCGCCCGCAACCGGCCAACGCCGCCCTGGTGGTCGACCTCAACACCATCCCGTCGGCGATGATCGACAATGTGGAAGTGATCACCGGCGGCGCCTCGGCCGTGTACGGCGCTGACGCCATCGCCGGCGTGGTGAACTTCAAGCTCAAGAAGAACTACCAGGGCGCCGAGTTCGACGCCCAGTACGGCCTGACGGGCCATGGAGACGACCGGGAAGCCCAGGTCAGCGCCGTGATCGGCGGCAACTTCGCCGACGAAAAAGGCAACGCCATGGTCGGCATGAACTGGTCGCAGCGTTCGGCCGCCTACCAGAGGGACCGGGGCTTCTACCAGCACGGCTACGGCGATCCCAATTCGCCGGGCTTCAGCACCCAGCCCTTCCTGGGCTACGCGCAGTACAACAGCCTCGACTTCAACACGGGCTGGATCGCTGGTCCCTCGCAGGCCGCGGTCGACGCGATCTTCGCCACCAAGGGCTTCGCGCCCGGCACGGTTTCGTCCGGTTCGGTGTTCGCGGTGAACCCTGACGGCACGCTGTTCGCGCCTGGCCCCCAGAGCGGCATCGCCGCGCCGGGTTGGACCGACACCGCCAACAGCCACTACAAGATCGTCGGGGCGGGCTCGGAAAAGGGCAACCTCGAGGAAGTCGACCGCAATGGTCTCGCGTCGTTCCCGCTGGACCGCTACTCGGTCTTCACCAACGCGCACTACGACATCGCGGAACATCTGACCGCCTTTATTCAAGGCATGTACACCAAGACCCAGATCCAGACGGATTTCTTCAATTCACCTGCCGTGAACTTCTGGGGCATCACGGTTCCGCGTGACGCCAACCACCCGGTCCCCGCCCAGCTGGCGCAGCTGCTGGACAGCCGCAGCGGCCTCGGCGTCGACACCAACTTCCCTAACTGCACGCACGCGGGCGCCTTCCCCATTCCGCCCGCCGGGATCTGCCTGTTCCCGATCAATCCGGCGACGGAACCCTGGGCGCTCAACCAGGACACCTTCGCTGGCAGGAGGTCGCAGATCGACACCTCCGACAACTTCCAGGTTCTCGCTGGCCTCAAGGGCGACGTGAAGGGCACCGACTGGACCTGGGAAGCCTTCGGCTCCCACGGCGAAACCAGCCAGACCGTCGATTTCAACAGCGGCTGGGTGTCCAAGCAGAAGTTGCAGGCCGTGATCAACGCGCCCAACTACGGCCAGGGCTCCACCTTCGTATCGCAGGCCGGCGGCGGTCAGAACGCCTCCATCGCCACACCCGGCTTTGGCGGCACCTGCACCAGCGGTCTGTACAACACCATCTTCTCAGGCGGCGCGATCCTGCCGTCGCAGGATTGTATCGACCTGATATCGCTGCGGATGAAGAGCTTCACCGACCTGAAGCAGAACAACGTCGAAGGCGACATCCAGGGCGGCCTGATCAACGACTGGGCCGGCCAGATCCGCTTCTCGCTCGGCGCCGACTACCGCGAAGAAATCTTCGAGTACCTGCCCGACCCCAACCTGGTGAAGGCGTCCATCGTCCAGCAGCCAATCGGCCTGTTCGGAACGGACAACTCCATCGGCAAGACCGGGGCCAAGGAAGGCTACGCCGAACTGCTCGTGCCTCTGCTCAGGGACGCGCCGTTCGCCAAGAAGTTGGAACTGGAACTGGGCGGCCGCTACTCGGACTACAACTGGTCGGGCGGTTCGGACGTGATCACCGGCGCGCCTAGCCACGGCGGCACCAAGGCCTGGACCTACAAGGCCCTCGGCAACTGGACCGTCACTGACTGGCTGACCATCCGCGGCGGCTACCAGAGCGCCACCCGGGCCCCGAACGTCGCCGAATTGTTCTCGGGCCAGGCGCAGACCGTCGTCACCGCACCCGGCAGCGGCGACCCGTGCTCGTCGACCTTCAACCAGGCCAACTTTGGCGTCGGCAAGCCGGCCAAGGCCGCGGACGCCGCCAAATGGGCCCAGGCCGCCAAGCTCTGCCACTACCTGATCGACCCCAAGGATCCCAGTTACGATCCCAACACCTACGTCGGTCTGTTCGGCGGCAACTTCCCGATCGACATCGCGATCGAGCACGGCAACGCCAACCTGTCGTCTGAAGTCGCGACCACCGAGACCCTCGGGTTCATCCTGAACTCTCCGAGCAAGGAGCCCCTGCTCCGGCGCTTCCGGATGTCGGCGGACTATTACACCGTCGCGATCAAGGGCGGCATCGCGGTCATCCTGCCGCAGCTGGCCTATCAGCAGTGCTTCAACGCCGGCGGCAATTCCAACCTGGCCTTCGCCAACGCCTCGGCGACGGGCGCGGACCTGGCCGCGGGCAACGCCTACTGTTCGCTGCTCCATCGTGAAGCCGGCACCGGCTACAACCGCAACGCCGACTCTCCGTACTTCAACCTCGGCCATGTGAAGACCGCGGGCGTCGACATCCAGCTGGATTGGTCCGCGGACCTGAAGGAAGTGGGCACCGGTCTCCCCGGCAACCTCTCCCTCAACTTCGTGATGAACTGGCTGCAGAAGTACCAGGTCCAAGGCTCGCCCACCGGCGGCTACTCGGATTACGTCGGCACCACCGGCTCGATCGCGACCACCGGCGGCGCGCAGTTCAGGTACAAGACCTTCACGACCATCACCTATGCCGACGGCCCGGGCATGATCGGCCTGCGCTGGCAACACCTGCCAGGGCTCAAGAGCTCGTCGAGCGTCGGCGAGGGAACGACGATCGCCACGCCGCTCGTCGGCGCTCCGTCCTACGACATGTTCGACCTGTTCGCGGGATGGAAGATCAACAGCACCTACGCGCTGCGGTTCGGCGTCGACAACCTGTTCGACAAGGATCCGCCGATCATCGAAAACGACCCCACCCTGTCGGCGTCGCAGCACAACGGCTCCAACTCCCTGTCGACAATCCCGGGCCTCTACGACGTCCTGGGCCGGCGGTTCTACGTGGGCCTGAAAGCCCGGTTCTAGTCCGAACCGAACTTCGGTACTCTCTCCGGGGCGGGCTGAAAGGCCCGCCCCGTTTCTTTTTTCGCGGCGAGGCGCATGACGCTGAGCGATCTTCAAGGCAAGGCCGCCGGGGGCGACATCCGCGCCCAGGTTCAGCTGGCGGCGCGCCTGGACCAAACCGGCCGGCACGACGACGCTATCAACTGGCTGGCGACGGCCGCCAAAACGGGCGACGCAGAGGCGCTGACCCTTCTCGGCTTCCGGCTGCTGTCCGGCCGTGACTGCCCCCATCTTCCCGCCCAGGGCGCGAGCATGCTGGTGGACGCGGCGCGCGCCGGCGGCGGCGAAGCGGCGGCGTTCACAGCCATGTTGGCCGGCGGCGGGTTCTACGGCCCGCAGAACTGGGCCGTGGCCCTGGACCAGTTGCAGAACGCCGCGGAAGCCGGATGGCCCGCTGCCCGCGCGCAGCTGCGCATCCTCGCCGGTGGTCCGGCGCCTTCGGCCTCAGCACCCGCCGAAGCCGCGCGGGCGGACAGCTGGCGCGAACTTCGTCGCAACGTGGATGTGGCAGCCTGGACCAGCGCGCCAGCCCCACGCAATCTAAGTGACTCGCCCCGGGTGCTCGCCGTCGAAGCCCTGGTGTCGCCCGAGACCTGCGACTGGGTGATCGCGCAGTCACAGGGACGGCTGGAGCGCGCGCTGGTCAATGATCCCGAAACCGGCCTGACCATCATGGGCCAGACCCGCACCAACCAGGCGGCCAACTTCGCCCTGGTGGACACCAACCTCGTCAACCTGTTCATCCAGGCTCGGATCGCCGCCGCCGCCCAGGTTCCGATCCAGATGATGGAAGCCTTCGCCGTGCTGCACTACGGCGTGGGCGAACAGGCCAGTGAACACTTCGATTTCCTGGACCCCCTGGTCCCCGCCTATGCCGCCGTCATCGCCCAATACGGCCAGAGGGTGGCGACCTGCCTGCTCTATCTGAACGACGACTACGAGGGCGGCGAGACCGACTTCCCCGAACTCGGGTTCAGCCACCGCGGGCGCAAGGGCGACGCCCTGATCTTCCACAGCGCCGACGCCTCCGGCGTCCCCGATCCCCGCACCCTGCACGCGGGCCGTCCGCCGACCTCGGGCGAAAAATGGGTCCTATCCCAGTTCATTCGCAACCGGCCCCGCGCGGGGCTGTAGGGAGGGCGAAGACGTCCGCTTCGCCGCCCTGCCCTACGGGCGTTCGGCGCGGCGATCGACAAGCAATTGTCGATCGCATAGTCGGGGCGCAGGCGCCGCCTCGCGCCTCACCCCCACCGGCTCCCCTCAGGTCCCGGGGCGAAGGTGGCCTCAGGGTGGGGGGTGCGGGCCATGGCGAGGGCGGCCTGGACGGCCGGGCGGGCGCCGACGCGGTCCAGCCAGGCTATGATTCTGGGCGTCGCGGCGGGATTGACCAGGTCGGGGGTCAGGTCCGGCAGGGTCCGGGCGGTGGGATAGATGACGATGTCCGCCAGGGAATAGGTCGGGCCCGCCAGCCAGTCGGCCTCGCCGAGCATCTGCTCCATCTTCTCAAGGCGCAGGGGCAGGAGCGCCTTGGCGATCTCGAGCTCGGCGTCGCTGTAACCGTCCAGCGCCTTGGCCCAGCCCTGCTGGCGCTCCAGCGGCGCGCGCTTCAGCCCCTCGCGGGTGGCGGACGTCGCCCGGGCCACCAGGTCGGCGCGGGTCTTGTGCACCCCCAGCTTGGCCGCCGCCGGGGCCATGTATTCGTTGGCGTACTTGATCCAGACGTTGACCCAGTAGCGCTGCTTCGGATCCTTGGGCGTCAGCGGGGGGTCCGGGAACACGGCGTCCAGGTACTGCAGGATGAAGCCCGTCTCGGTGAGCGTCCGGCCCTCGTGGACCAGCACGGGCACCTGGGCGCAGGGATTGATCTTGAGGAACGCCGGGGCGTGCTGCTCGAAGGCCAGGATGTCGACGTAGCGGCTCGTGAAATCGACGCCCTTCTCCTTCAGGAGGATCAGCACCTCGCCGGAGTTGGACGTTGGCTCCCAGTGGTGAAGGTCAAGCATCGCGTCGTCTATGCCTCCAGGCCGAGTTTCTGACGCACTTCGCCCATGCGCGGTCCGATGAAGCGGCCGAGGGTGAAGGCTTCCTTGGTCCCCGCCCGGTCATGGCAGCGTCGGAACCATGCCCAGAGGTTGGGGGTCAGCTCCGCGCTGATCCCTTCGCGCATCAGGGGCCAGGAGTGCAGGGTGGTCATGGCGTCCAGGTCGGCCAGGGAATAGGTCGGCCCGGCGAGATAAGGGTGCTCACCCAGCGCGGCCTCGAAGGCGGCGATGGCGACGACCACGCGGCGGCGGGACTCCGCCAGCTCGGCCTCGGAAACCCCCTGGTCGAGAATCAGCCGCCAGATGCGCGCCCGCTCCGGCAGGGGGATGCGCGCCACCGCGGCGTCCTTCTCTTCCTCCGACATGCCGCCCGCCATTCGTCCGCCCGCGGATGAACCGGCCTGCATGGCCAGGCAGGGATTGAGGTATTCGTCCACGTACCGCATCCACCAGCGCATCTTCCACTGCTGGTAGGGGTCGGCCGGGGTCAGCTTGGGGCCGTCGAAGACCTCGTCGACGTATTCCATGTTCGGTGTCGACTCGAGCATCTTGAAGCCGTCGTGGATCACGCAGGGGATGGTGCCCTGGGGGTTGATCGCCACGTAGTCCGGCGAGTGCTGCTCGAGCACGCCCATGTTGATGTAGTGGAAATCGAACGCGACGCCCTTCTCCTTCAGGCACAGCAAGGGCTTGCCCGAATTGGCGTTCGGCTCCCAGGAATAGACGTCCAGCATGCGGGTCTCCGGTTGGGCGGGACTTGGCTCTGACGATTGGGGATCAGGCGACGCCGGCCGCCTCGAGCCGTTCCACCTCACGTGCGAATGGCTTCATGCCCAGCCACAGGACGAACAGGGACGTCGGCAGGACCACGACGTTGAAGCCCAGGATCGCGTAACGCAGGTGGCTCTCATCGTGCAGCACGAGATCGGTGAACATGCCGATGAACAGGGGCGACAGACCCTGGCCGATCAGGTTGTAGAACAGGAAGAAGATGGCGGTGATCTGGCCGCGCATCTGGTTGGGCGAGACGATCTGCAGGATCGAATTGGTCGAGGCGCCGGTGGCGCCGAGCATGAGGTAGCTGACGAACTGCATGGACAGGGCGAGCTCGCCGGTAGGCATGAGCGGCATGAGGATCGCGGCGGGAAGCGCGATCAGGCGGCCGATCACCACCACGCGCATGGCGGCGTCGTGGTTGCCCTTGTTCACCAGCCGCTCATAGAGCCAGGTGCCGATGAACAGGCCGATGGGGGTGGCGACGAGGCCCATCAGGCCGGTGACGATGCCAATCTTGGCCGGCGCCCAGCCATAGGTGCGCTGGTAGAAGGCCGCCGACCAGGTGAGCACGCCGAAGCCCAGGCCGCTGATGGCGGAGCTGCCCATGAAGGGGCCGAACACCTTCCACTTGGAGGCCATGAAGCCGAGCGTCTGGACCAGGGTGAACTTGGCCTCCTGGACCGCGCCGCGGCGGGCTGGCTCCTTCACCGTCAGGCCCAGGACCAGCGCGGCCAGGACGCCGGGCAGTCCGACCACGATGAACACCAGCTGCCACCAGCGGATGACGAGGCCCGCCACGTGGATGTCCGGGATCTTCATCAGGAACCCGATCAGAACGCCGGTCATGATCAGGGCGAAGGCGTTGCCGACCGTCGTGCCCAATTGCATCAGCGAAATGCCGCGAGTGAGATGCTTGCGCGGAAAGCTGTCGGAGATGATCGAGAAGATGGCCGGCCCGTTGGGGGACTCGGCGGCGCCGAGGAACAGGCGCGCGGCCGCGAGCTGGACATAGCCCTGGGCCAGGCCGCACATGACCGCGGCGGAGCTCCACAGCGCCAGGGCCCAGGCCAGGATGGTCTTGCGATTGTAGCGGTCGATGAACCGCGAGGTCGGGATCCCGCAGAACGCGTAGAACAGGGCGAACGCCGGCCCTAGCAGGACGCCCATCCAGATGTCGGACAGGTGGTAGACCGCCTTGATCGGAGCGATCAGCAGCTGCATGGCGCCCCTGTCGACCTCGGCGAACATCACCGTCACACCCAGCATGAAGACGGTGTAGTAGGCGCGCCCGGATGTCGGGAACGGGGCCTGCGCCGTTGGATCGGGAGCGGGCGGCAGGGCAGATGGAGTCGCGGCGGTCGTCGCGGTCGTCATTCGTTCCCCCGTCTTTTCTACGCGAGACGTTCCGCAATCGCAGGAGCCCTGTCAATCCGATTGACTCGGTCAAAGCCAAGCGTCCAATCTCAACCTCACGGGGGGCTGGTGGTTGGCCCGCGCAATCCAAGCACAAGGCCCCGCCAAGGGGCCGGCGCGGCGCGCCGAGGTTCGGGAGGACAGCGTCCATGAGACTGACGTCACTGGCGATCGGCGCGTTCAGCGCGCTTCTGGCGGCCGGCGCGTTCGGCCAGGCGGTTTCCGCGCAGGACGGCAAGCCCTGGTACAAGCAGCCGTGGGATACGAGCCGCGTGCAGCCCTGCGACCGGGAATGCCTGGTCGGGTTCGTCAACGGTTACCTTGACGCCCTGGTGAGCAAGGACCCGTCCGGCCTGAAGCTGGCGGAGAAGGTCTACCTCACCGAAAACACCGCCCACATCGACATCGGCGAGGGGTCCCTGTGGCGGCTGCCGGTCAAGCAGACCCCCTTCAAGATCATCGTCGCCGACCCGCAGAGCGGCCAGGTCGCCGCCCAGACCGTGCTCAACATCCAGGGCCGCCCCGCCCTCGTGGCCATCCGCCTGAAGATCGAACGGCGGATGATCTCGGAAGTCGAGGAGCTCTTCGACCGCAACGTCGCGCCCGAGGCCATGGAATTGCTGCAGACCCCGCGCGACATCATGGTGAAGGACATCCCGGCCGCGCCGCCGGAGCCCGCGAAAAAGGGCAAGGCCAAGGCCAAGGACCAGCCGGCCCCGCCGGCGATGCAGCGGTCGTCGCGCGAGTACATGGTCTACGCCGCGAACGCCTACTTCGACGCCCTGACCGGCGAAGACGGCCATATCGCCCCATTCGCCGACGACTGCATCCGCCACGAGCAGGGCTATCAGACGGTCTACAACGCCAAGCCTGGGCGGGCCGCGCCCTCCCCCGCCCTGCCCGATCCGTCCACGCCGATGGGCAAGATCTTCTCGCGCCTCAGCACCATGACCTGCGAGCAGCAGGTCTCGACCAAGATCTTCAACGGCATCCACGAGATTTGGCCGCGCCGCATCGTGATCGTCGACGAACAGAAGGGCCTCGCCGCGGCCTTCCCCCTGTTCGTGCACGACGGGACCAAGCGCCACATCGATCCCACGACGGACTTCGCCAGCAATGACGGCGTCGGCATGATCCTGAACATGGTCACCATGGAGACCTTCGCGATCCACAACGACAGGATCTACGGCATCGAGGCGTTCCCATTCGTGACGTTCCAGTTCGGTCTGGGCGACGGCTGGTCGCCCGCGACCGGACGGCGCTAAGCTCTGGCGACGCGGCCCGGCGCTTGGAAGCGCGGCGCCCGGATCATGTTAAGCAAATTCGCCTCTGGCCTTGGTGAATGACGCGTTCTGTGCATTCCTCATCCCCCACTGGGGGGAGGCCGGCGAGGTGTCCGTAAAACCGATCGAGTCGAAGATCTGTTATGGGTCCGACGCGCCAGCACACCGCCGGCTACAGGCCCCGCGCCTGTTCCACATCCTGAACATGGTCCGGCGCTTCGCGGGCCCGCAGGCGCGCCGCCAGCTGGGTCTTTCGGATTTCGAGTGGCGCGTGATGTCCCAGGTCGGGGATCGCGCGCCAATGTCCCTGAACGCGCTCGCCGCAGTCAGCGCCCACGACAAGGGCCAGCTCAGCCGAGGGGTGAAGCGGCTTGTGGAGGCGGGACTGCTGGTCCGCGAGACCCGCCGCGGCGAACGCGGCGTGTTCATTTCCCCCACCCAGGCCGGGCGCGAGGTGTTCCAGCGGCTGGTGCAGCTGGCCATCGATCAGAACGACGCCATCATCGCCGGCCTGACCGAGGCCGAACTCAAGGCCTTTTCGGCCCTTCTCGACAAGCTCGAAGCAAACGCCCAGGCGCTGCTGGCGACCGAGTTGGAGATGCGCGAGTGCGGCGGCGACTCCTGAGTCCGCGCCGGGCCGGACGCAATCGCAGCGGCGTCGAGAATCTCGGCCAAGGCTGCGTTCCTTTTGTCTGGAACCCGGTCTAGAACACCCAGCCTGCGCCGCCAGAGCGACGTCTCGATGACTTGAATCGGTCGTCGCTCCGGTGTTCTTGGGGTCAGACCCCTTCTTCGACGAACCGGCGTCCGCCCGCTCCCAAGGTGGTCCATGCCGGTCGGCGACCCGTTTGATGGAGAGCATAGACCGTGGCCTCAACCCTTCGCGCCAAACTGCAATCGGGCGTCTTTGTCATGACGGCGGAGGTCACCCCGCCGCTTTCGTCCAACCCCGACGATCTGCTGGAAAAGGCGTTGCCGCTGCGAGGTTACGCCGACGCGGTGAACGTCACCGACGGCGCCAGCGCCAGGGCCCACCTGGACTCGATGATCGCCGCGACGATCCTCTTGAACAACGGCATCGAGCCGATCCTCCAGCTCACCTGCCGCGACCGCAATCGCATCGCCTTGCAGAGCGAACTCGTCGGCGCCGCCGCCATGGGGATCACCAACATCCTGGTGCTCACCGGCGACGATCCCAAGAAGGGCGACCAGCCTGACGCCAAGCCGGTGTTCGACCTGGACTCCGGCGGCGTCATAGCCACCGCCGCCCACATCCGGGACAAGGGTGAACTGCCGCACGGCCGCAAGGTCGGCGGCTCGCCTGACTACTTCATCGGCTGCGCCGACGCCCCCATCGATCCGCCCGAGGGCTGGACGCCCAAGAGCCTGATGAAGAAGGTCGAGTCCGGCGCCCAGTTCGCCCAGACGCAGTTCTGCATGGATACCGGCGTGGTGCGCCGCTACATGCAGCGCCTCGCCGACAACGGCGTCACCGAGCACCTGAAATTCCTGATCGGCGTGGCCCCGCTGTCCTCGGCCAAGTCCGGCCGCTGGATGAAGGAAAACCTGTTCGGCACCGTGATCCCGGACTGGATCATCGACCGCATGGACCAGGCCGAACATCCCAAGCAGGAAGGCCAGAAGATCGCCATCGAGATCCTGCAGGAGCTGTCGCAGATCCCCGGCGTCGCCGGCGCCCACCTGATGGCGCCTCTGAACGAGGCCGCTATCCCCGGCGTTATCGAAGGCGTCCGCGCCGCCTTGAAATGAAGGTCGCGCTGCCCGAACACGCCCGGCCGCACCTCGAAGGCCGGCTTCCGGGACAGGTGACGCCGGTCTGGTACGGCGGCGGCTTCGCCGGCGGCTACGGCCCGGCGGCTGAGGCGGTTGCTGGGGTGGAGGTCGCCTGGCTCGACCTGCTCGCGTCCCCGGCCGTCGCCGACGTGCTCGAGGCGGCCAGGGATGTCCGGTGGATCGCCACTTCCCTGGCGGGGGTGAATGGCTGGCCTTTGCAGCAGATCCGCGAACGCGGCCTGGTGCTGACCAACGGCGCGGGCCTGAACGCCAAGCCGGTTTCGGAGTTCGCGGTGATGGGCGTCCTTGCCATGGCCAAGAACATGCGCGAGCTGGTCTACGCCCAGGACCGCAAGGACTACGTCGCCCAGGCGCCCGGCGTGGTGGAGCTGTCGGACACCCGCGCCCTGGTTCTCGGCTATGGGGCCATCGGCCGGCAGATCGCTCAGAGGCTCAGGAGCTTCGAGGTCGAGGTGACGGGCGTGCGCCGCAATCCGTCCGGCGAGGCGGGCGTGATCGGACCCGACGACTGGCGTCCGCGACTCGGCGAGTTCGACTGGGTCATCCTGGCCGCCGCCGCCACGCGCGAGACGGCGCGGATGATCGCCGCCCCCGAACTTGCGGTGATGAAGCCCTCGGCGGTGATCGTGAACATCGCCCGCGGCGACCTGATCGACCAAGCCGCGCTGATCGATGCGGTGAACCGCGGGGTGATCGCCGGCACCTTCCTGGACGTCACGGCTCCCGAGCCCGCGCCCAGGGACGATCCGATCTGGACCACGCCGAACATCGTGGTCACCAGCCACACTTCCGGCCGCTCCCAGACGCGCATGGCCGAGCGCGCCGCCGCCCTGTTCCTGGACAACCTGGACCGCTATCTCTCGGGCCGGCCGCTGACGAACCAGGTCGATCTCGACCTCGGCTATTGAGGCCTCGGCGAAAGGCGGCGCACCGCTGTGTGTGGACGCCAAGTCGCCGGTGGAATAGGTCACTGGACGGGATCGGCAAGGGCCCTGCGAGAGGTCCGCCGTCCCTGCTGACATAGGGATGGATCGGAGACGCTCATGCCGGACGACAAGGATCACCTCGAGGCAGGACTGAAGGTCCGGCGCGACATGTTCGGGGAGGCGGGGGCCGACAAGCAGCTGGCCGAGGCCACTTCCTTCAACGGCCCGTTCCAGGACATGATCACCCGCTACTGCTTCGGCGAGGTGTGGAACCGGCCGCCGCTGGACCGCAAGACCCGCAGCATGCTGAGCCTGGCCATCGTGGCCTGCCTGAGCCGCCCCAACCAGCTTCGGGTCCACGTCCGGGGCGCCATCGCCAATGGCGTCACCGTGGACGAGATCCGCGAGGTCCTGATCCACGTGATGATCTACGGCGGCGTGCCGGCCGCCGCCGACAGCTTCCAGCACGCCCAGGACGTCCTGAAGGAAATGGGGCTCGACTGACCATGAAGGTGGGATTCATCGGCGTCGGGGCCATGGGCTGGCCGATGGCCGCGAACGTCGTCAAGGGCGGCCACGATCTGACGGTGTTCGACGCCGACCCTCAGCGCCTGCAGCGGTTTGAGGCCGAGGTCGGCGGCAGGGCGGCGGCCGGCCTGGGCGAAGTCGCGGGCTGCGAGGTGGTGATCACCATGCTGCCCACCAGCCAGATCGTCCGCCAGGCCCTGCTGGACGACGACGGCGGCGCCTTCGCCAAGGCGATCAAACCGGGACTGATCGTGATCGACATGAGCTCGTCCGAGCCTGGCGACACGGTGACGCTGGGGCCGCGCTTGGCCGAGCGCGGCGCGGTGCTGATCGATGCGCCGGTGTCCGGCGCCGTACCGCGCGCCATCACGGGGACGCTCGCCATCATGATCGGCGGCGAGGACGAAGCGGCGATCGCAAAGGCCAGCCCGGTGCTGCTCTCCATGGGCGAGCGGCTATTCCGAACCGGCCCCCTGGGCTCCGGTCACGCCATGAAGGCGCTTAACAACTTCGTCGCGGCTGCGGGCCTGGCTGCGGCGTCCGAGGCGCTGCTGATCGGCCAGAGATTCGGACTGAAAGGCGAGACCATGGTGGACATCATGAACGTCTCCACCGGCAAGAACTTCGCCACCGAGATGCTCTTCAAGCAGCAGATCCTGCCTGGAACCTTCGCCGGCAGCTTCACCCTGGCGCTGATGGCCAAGGACGTGAAGATCGCCGCCGACCTTGGCGAATCGATGAAACTGGACGCCCCGGTCTCGCGGATGGTGCGCGAACGATTCGCCTACGCTCGGGACAAGCTGGGCGGCGGCCGCGACAATTCCGCAGCGATCCTGGCCTGGAACGAGGACCTGTCCTGAGGCTTGGGGCCGGCGCGCCCGGACGAGACGCAATCCCAAGTTCAGCATGGCGAATGAACGCGTCCAGGAGCCGCTTGACAAGGCCCCGCGAGCCTTCAACGTCACCCCCCAAGAACGACAAGGGGGGAGCGCGCCATGGCCGATGACGCCGCTGGAGACGAGTCGGATCACGCGCGCGTGGTCAGGGGCGCGGTCAATTACCTGGACGCCATGGACGAGCGGCCCAAGTTCCACGCCCAGGACCACCACAGGGACAATCTGAAGCTGGATCTCAGGGTCGTGGACATCCGCGACGCCCGCGACGCCGCCCTCACCCTGGAGCGAGAAGGCATCACCATTGCACCGCATGTCACCGCGGTGCGGGATTTCCGGGACCAGGAAGCGGCCAAGGCCGTCTACCATAAGGAAGTCGAGGCGCTGATCCTGGAGCTCACCGGCGCCGCCAAGGTCGTGGTGATGGGCGGGGCGGGTCTCAGGTACGCGGAGCGCTCTCCGGACTACGGCACGGGCGTGAACTCCTATCCCGCCCGCTTCATCCACATCGACTACACGGACGTTTCAGCCCCCGCACTGGTGGCCGCCACGACCGCCGCCGCCGAGGCGCGTCCCGGACGGCGCATGGCCGGTTACAACATCTGGCGGGTGATCTCGCAGCCGCCCCAGGACGTGCCCCTGGCGGTCTGCGACGCGCGGACGGTCGCGCTGGAGGACCTCGTGCGGGGAGACGCCTTCTTCGACGTCGGCGAGGAGCCCTGGTGGAATTTCGAGGCCTATCTGGTCCGCCACAGTCGGGCGCATCGCTGGTGGTATTATTCCAACATGCGTCCGGACGAGGCCCTGGTGTTCAAGTCCTTCGACAGCGACCCCAGCCAGCCGCTGCGCGTGCCCCACACCGCGTTCAATGATCCCGAAGCCCCGGCGGACGCGCCGCCGCGGGTGAGCGTGGAGGCGAGGGCCTTCGCTTTCTTCGATTAGGCGTCGCGCGCTCTCAGGGCCTCTTCCGCGACGGATTCCAGCGCGTCCTCCTGCGCGGAGGTTTCATTCGGCGCGGACCGCGGCGGCGCAAGCCGCCCGCGCAGTTCCGCCAGGGTCGTCTCAAGGCCTTCCAGCAGCTCGACGAGCACTGGATCGTTGGCAGGAGGAGGCGACCGTTCCATGCCGCCGTAACGCACGCGCCAGCCATTGGTTCGTGCAGTCAGCCGCAGAACGCGCCGAAGCCTGGGCCAGCATGGAACCGTGACGCCTGTTCAAACATTGGCTTTCTACGGGAACGCGGGCCGTTCAGCGTTCGGTCCCGACGAGGTGGTGACGTGCGCATAGCCCAGATTTCCCCGCTCTATGAGGCCGTGCCCCCCAAGTATTACGGCGGCACCGAGCGGGGGGTCGCCCATCTCTGCGACGCCCTGGTGGCCCTCGGCCACGACGTCACCTTGTTCGCCAGCGCGGAGGCGCAGACGCGGGCGCGGCTGGTTCCGGTCCGCGACCGGGCGATCCGGATGGACCCGGCGCCGCTGAAGTCCGACCTCGCCGCCCACCTGTCGATGTTGCACGAGGTGCGTCGCCAGGCCGACCGCTTCGACGTGCTGCACTTTCACACCGACATGATCCACTTCCCGCTGTTCGAGGACGTGGCGGCGCGCACACTCACCACCCTGCACGGACGCCTCGACCTGAAGGACCTGGCCGAGGTCTATAGGCGGTGGGACCAGTTCCCCCTGGTCTCCATATCCGATGACCAGCGCCGCCCGTTGGCGGAGGCCCATTGGGCGGGCACTGTGCTTCATGGCCTCAGCAAGGACCTTTACGCCCTCAACGTCGCGCCGGAGGGCTATCTGGCCTTCCTCGGCCGCATCTCGCCCGAAAAAGGGCCCGACCGGGCGATCGCCATCGCCAAGCGCCTGGGCATGCCGCTGAAGATCGCGGCCAAGGTCGACGCGGCGGACATCGCGTACTTCCATCAGGAGATCGAGCCCCTGTTGGACCACCCCCTTATCGAGTTCCTCGGCGAGATCGGCGGCGAACGGAAAACCGATTTCCTGGGCGGCGCCAGCGCCTTGCTGTTCCCCATCCGGTGGCCCGAGCCCTTCGGCCTGGTGATGATCGAGGCCATGGCCTGCGGCACGCCGGTGGTGGCCTATAATTGCGGCTCCACGCCGGAGGTGATCGATCCTGGGGTGACCGGCTTCCTCGTCGCCTCCGAAGCCGAGGCGGTGGACGCCGTGCGGCGCGCGGCCAGGCTCGATCGGACGGCGATCCGCGCGCGGTTCGAGGCGCGATTCGCCGCGGAGGCGATGGCGCTGCGCTATCTGGCGCTGTACCCTGGGCCGGAGGCCTGCCTGCAAACGGAACGCCCCCTCCTGCAAAGCGCGTGAGGACTGGTCCATGAACGATCTCGCGTCGGCGATCGACGCGCCGGTCGAGCCGGGCGACGCCGGTGAGCCGCGCGTTCCAGACCGGCTGTTCGCCCTGAAGGACGGCGACACCTTCCTGGTCGCGGACGCCTTCGGTGACGTCCTGGGGACGGCGGACGGCCTGTTCCGCAATGACACCCGCCTTTTGTCCCACTTCCGTTTGCTGCTGGGGGATCGTCAGCCGTCGCTGCTCAGCGCGGCCGTGGGCCAGGACAATGTCTTCTTCACCTCCCACGGCGCCAACCGGCCATTGCCCCCCACCGGCGGGGCGGCCACGCCGCGCGGGGTCATCCACGTCGAGCGAAAGCGCTTCCTGTGGCAGGAGCGGCTCTACGAGCGGATCCGCTTCGCCAACTACAGCCGCGACAACGCCATGGTCCCGCTGGGTCTGGAGTTCGCCGCCGACTTCCGCGACATGTTCGAGGTGCGGGGCGTCGCACGGGCCCGGCGGGGCGAATTCCTGGCCCCGGAGATGGACGGCCGCAGTGTCGCCTTTGGCTACAGCGGCCTGGACGGCGTCCAGCGCTCGAGCGTGATCGCCTTTTCCGAGCCGCCGGGACGGCTGACCACGGCCCGGGCGGACTTCATGCTCTACCTGCACGCCGAGAGTACTGTGGAGCTTTACCTGGAGGTGGGCCCGGGGAAGGCGGAGCCGCCCAGCCGCGCGCGCTTTCGCGCCGCCGCCGCCCGCGCCCGCTTCGCCATGCGGTCAAAGCGCCGCCACGGCGCACGGCTGAAAAGCTCGGGCCGCCTGTTCAACGAGTGGATCCAGAAATCCCGCGCCGCCCTGTCGCTGCTCATCACCGACCTGCCTACCGGACCCTATCCCTATGCCGGCATCCCCTGGTTCTCCACCGCCTTCGGCCGCGACGCCATCATTACCGCCTGGCAGGTGCTGTGGCTGAACGCGGGGCTGGCGCGGGGCGTGCTCGCCTATCTGGCGGAGAACCAGGCGCTGGAGGTATCGACATTCCGGGACTGCCAGCCGGGCAAGATCATGCACGAGACGCGCAAGGGCGAGATGACCTCCCTCGGAGAGCTTCCGTTCGGGCGCTACTACGGCGGCGTCGACACCACGCCGCTGTTCGTGGCCCTGGCGGGCGCCTACGCCGACCGCACCGGCGACATGGAGTTCATCGACCGCCTCTGGCCCGCCCTGGAGGCGGCGACCGCCTGGATGGACCAGTTCGGCGACTCCAACGGCGACGGCCTGATCGACTATCAGAAGGGCGAGGGCCTCGGCCTCACGAACCAGGGCTGGAAGGACAGCGCCGACTCAGTCTTCCACGCCGACGGCCGATTTCCAGAGGGGCCGATCGCCCTGGTGGAGGTCCAGGGATATGCCTTCGCCGCCTATGGCAAGATGGCGGGCCTCGCCGAGCGACGGGGCGACAGCGTCTCCGCCAACCGCTGGCGCGCGCGCGCCGAACAGCTGCGCGACGCTGTGGAGCAGAAATTCTGGATGGAGGACGTGGGAGCCTATGGCATCGCCATCGATGGCGAAGGCCAGCTTTGCCGCGTGCGCTCGTCCAACCCCGGACATCTGCTGTTCTGCGGCCTGCCGGCGCCGGACCGGGCGCGCCGCGTGATCCAGCAGCTGCTGTCGGCGCCTTTCGCCAGCGGCTGGGGTGTCCGCACCCTCGCCACCGGGGAGGCGCGCTTCAATCCCATGTCCTATCACAACGGTTCGGTGTGGCCCCACGACACGGCGCTCTGCGTGGCCGGCATGGCGCGTTACGGCGAACGTGACGGCGTGGTTCGCATGCTGTCGGAACTGTTCGAAACGGCCGTCCATTTCGAAATGCGCCTGCCGGAGCTGTTCTGCGGTTTCCCGCGCGCCGCCGGGGAACCGCCGGTGGCCTATCCGGTGGCCTGCCTGCCCCAGGCCTGGGCGGCCGGCGCCGTGTTCATGATGCTGCAGGCCTGCCTCGGGGTGACGGTGGACGGCTGGACCGGTGAGATCACTGTGGACCACCCTTGCCTGCCCATCGGCATCGACCAGCTGCGGCTGGAAGACCTGAGGGTGGGCGACGCCCGTGCGGAGCTTTTGTTCCAGCACGCCGGCGATCGCGTCATCGCCGTGCCGGGCCGGCGTTCCGATCCCGCCGTGCCCGTGATCACCCGCAGCTGAGACAATCCTGCAAGGATCGATCGCCGGTCTGGCGCGTTGGTGTTGAGGCAAGGCCTGCCATGCCGACAGGATCCCGCATGACCGCGACTCTCGCCGAGGGCGGGCTGGCGCCGCCCGGTCCCTGGACCGCGGGGCGCACGGCTCTGTTCCTCGATCTGGACGGAACCCTGGCCGCCATTGAGGCCAGGCCCCAGGACGTGGGGCCCCAGCCCTGGCGGTCCCGGCTGCTCGTCAGGCTGCGGGAGCGGCTGCAGGGCCGGCTGGCCATTGTCAGCGGCCGCACGCTCCAGGAGGTCGACCGTATTCTCGACGGCGCAGCGCCCGCGGTCGCCGCCGTGCACGGCCTGGTGCGCCGCCGGGCCGACGGTGGGATGGCGCCCGCGCCGGCGCTCGCCGACATGGCCGGCGCCCGCCGCGCCCTTGACCGTATGGCGGACAGCCAGCCGGGGCTGCTGCTGGAAGACAAGGGAGTCGCCATCGCCTTGCACTACCGGTCCGCGCCGGCGCAGGGACCCGCCGTCAGGGCTGAAGCGGCCCGGATCACCGAGGCCTTCGGCCTCAAGCTGCAGCTGGGCGACATGGTCGCCGAGGTCCGCGCCCCGGGGCCCGACAAGGGCGCGGCCGTGCGCGCCTTCATGGCCGAGCCGCCCTTCGCCGGCGGCGTTCCCATGTTCCTGGGCGACGACCTGACCGATGAGGATGGCTTCGCCGCCGTTCTCGACCTGGGCGGCGTGGGCGTGCTGGTCGGCCCCCCGCGACCGACCGCAGCGAGCCGGCGGCTCCCAGGCGTGGATGCAGTCCGCGCCTGGCTTGAGGCGGGCCTGCTGCAGGGCTCCCCGACATGATGCAGACCCTGGACCTCGCCCCGATCGGCAACTGCTCCATCGCCAGCCTGATCGACCGCATGGGGCGTCACGTCTGGTCGTGCGCGCCCCGCTTCGACAGCGACCCGATGTTCTGCGCCCTGATGACCGATATCGATCCGGTCTCGCCCGAGGCGCGCGGCCTCTGGGCGGTGGACCTTGAGGGCTTCGCCCGGGCCAGCCAGGCCTATCTGCGCAACACCCCGATCCTGCGCACCGAGCTGGAGAGCGAGGACGGCTCGGCGTTGGAAATCATCGATTTCGCGCCGCGCTACCGGCAGTTCGGGCGGATCTATCGGCCCACCGCGCTGTTGCGGCTCATCCGGCCCTTGCGAGGGGCCCCGAGGATCACCATCCGACTGCGCCCGACGGCGGACTGGGGCGGCCGCCTGGCCGAATCCACGCCCGGCGCCAATCACATCCGTTACCGGTGCGAGGAGCTGACCTTCAGACTCACCACCGACTGCCCGGTCTCCCACGTCCTGGACGAACGGACGTTCCGCCTTGAAGAGCCGCTATCGCTGTTCCTCGGTCCGGACGAGCCCTTCGATGGCGACGTCTCCGCCTGGTCGACCCGCGCCCTGTTCGAAAAGACCCGCTATTGGATGGAGTGGGTCCGCACCCTGGCCGTGCCCGTGGAGTGGCAGGAAGCGGTGATCCGCGCGGCCATCAGCCTGAAGCTCTGCACCTATGAAGAAACCGGCGCGATCGTCGCGGCACTCACCACCTCACTGCCCGAATACGCCGACAGCGGCCGCAACTGGGACTACCGCTACTGCTGGGTCCGCGACGCCTATTACGTCGTGCAGGCGCTGAACCGCCTGGGCGCGGTGGATATCCTGGAGAGCTATCTCGGCTTCCTGCGCAACCTGACCGACCGCGCCGTCGCCGGGCGCATCCAGCCGGTCTATGGCGTGGGCCTCGAGCCCGTGCTCACCGAACGGATCGTCGACACCCTGCCGGGCTACCGCGGCATGGGGCCGGTGCGGGTCGGCAACCAGGCGCACGAACATGACCAGCACGACGTCTACGGCCAGATTGTCCTGTCCAATGTGCAGGCCTTCTTCGACCAACGCCTGATCCGGTCACCGACGCTCGATGACTTCCGCAACCTGGAAAAGGTCGGCGAGCGGGCCTTCGCCCTGCATGACCAGCCCGACGCGGGTCTCTGGGAGTTCCGGACCCGCGCCTCGGTGCACACCTATTCGGCGGTGATGTGCTGGGCGGCATGCGACCGCCTCGCCAACACGGCCGAGGTGCTGGGCTTGCCCGAGCGGCACGCCCTGTGGCGGCGCAGGGCGAGTGGGGTCCACGACACCATTCAGCAGCGCGCCTGGAGCGCCGCCAAGGGGCGTTACGCCGCCTCCTTCGAGGGCGATGAATTGGACGCCTCCCTGCTGCAGATGGTCGACCTGCGGTTCCTGTCGCATGATGATCCGAGATACCAGTCCACGTTCGCGGCCATTGAATCGGAGCTGCGCCGGGGCCCTTACCTGCTGCGCTACGCCGATCCGGACGACTTCGGCAAACCGCAGACCGCGTTCAATTTCTGCACCTTCTGGTTCATCGAGGCTCTGCACCTGGCAGGCAGAACGGACGAGGCGCGGGAGCTGTTCACCCGCATGCTGTCGCTGCGCACCCATGCTGGCCTGTTCTCCGAGGACATGAGTTTCGAGGACGGCGAACTGTGGGGGAACTACCCCCAGACCTATTCCCTGGTGGGCGTGATCAACTGCGCAATGCTGCTCAGCCGGCCATGGAGCGCCGTCCGATGAGCCGCCTGATCGTCGTATCCAACCGCGTCACGGCCCCGTCCGGCGGCGCCGCGTCCCAGGGCGGGCTGGCCATGGGCCTGGGCGCGGCCCTGCGCAAACATTCGGGCCTGTGGTTCGGCTGGAGCGGCGAGACCATCGAGACTTTCACCGGCGAGGTCACGAACCGGCAGATCGAAGGCGTCACCGTCGCCACGATCGATCTCGAGGAGACCGACGTCCAGGAGTACTACAACGGCTACGCCAACAAGACGATCTGGCCGCTGTTCCACTACCGGATCGACCTGACGGCCTACGACCGCTCCTTCGGCGACGGCTACGAGCGGGTGAACCGCCGGTTCGCCGAGAGCCTGCGCCCCCTGATCCGGCCTGGCGACCTGGTCTGGATCCACGACTATCACCTGATCCCTCTCGGCCGGGAGCTGCGGCGGCTGGGGGTCGAGAATCTGATCGGCTTCTTCCTGCACATTCCCTGGCCGGCGCGCCAGCTGGTCAGCACCCTGCCCCGACACCCGCGCCTGGTGCAGGCGATGTTCGACTACGACCTCATCGGCTTCCAGACCCAGGACTGGCTGCAGGCGTTCCAGGACTATGTGCTGGCGGAGGCCGGCGGCGCCGTCCTGCCCGACAACCGCATGTCCGCCTACGGACGGACCGTATTGACCGGCGCATTCCCCATCGGCATCGACGCCGAGGATTTCGTCGCGGCGGTGAAGTCGCGGACCGCACGGCGCTCATACGACCGGGTGGGCGCAAGCAACCTGTTCCGCGCCCTGATCGTCGGGGTGGACCGGCTCGACTATTCGAAAGGCATCGAGGAACGGCTGATGGGCTACGAGCAGCTGCTCAAGGACCATCCGGAACATCACGGCCGCACCGTGCTGCTGCAGATCGCCCCGCCGACCCGCGAAGGGGTCGAGGCCTACCAGGAGATCCGCTCGCGCCTGGAGACCCAGTGCGGACGCATCAACGGCGAGTTCGCGGAGGTGGACTGGGAGCCGATCCGCTACGTGCACCAGAGCTATCGTCGCGATGAACTGGCGGGATTCTACCGCGCCGCGCGAGTGGGACTGGTGACGCCCCTGCGGGACGGCATGAACCTGGTGGCCAAGGAGTATGTGGCGGCCCAGAATCCCGACGATCCGGGGGTTCTGATCCTGTCCCGTTTCGCCGGCGCCGCCGCCCAGATGCGCGAGGCGCTGATCGTCAATCCCTTCAGCCGGGAGGAGATGTCCGAGGCCCTGCACCGGGCGCTGTCCATGGGCCTGGACGAGCGCATCCGGCGCTGGAAATCCCTGATGGCGGGCGTGGTCCACGACGACATCACGGCCTGGCGGGACGCTTACGTCGTGGCGCTCGAGGCCTCCCGCAACGCGCCGGCGGCGCGCCGGCCGGAACCCGCGCCGCAGGCAGGCGCCGTCACGGCCGCAAACCACAGGCGGCGCGCGCCAGCGCAGTGATCCGCGGCCAGTCGCCGCCCTCGACCGCGTCGGCAGGCGCCACCCAAGAGCCGCCCACGCAGGTCACATTGGGCAGCGCCAGGAATTCCGCAGCATTGCCGGTGGTCACTCCGCCCGTCGGGCAGAACCGCGCGGCCTGGAACACCGGCGCGAAGGCCTTGAGCACGGCGACGCCGCCAGCAGGGACGGCGGGGAAGAACTTGAAGGCCGTGAAGCCGAGCTCAAGACCCCGCATCAGTTCGGTGGCCGTGGCGACGCCCGGCAGCAGGGGCGCCGGCCCGAGCGGCCGCGCGCCGTCCATCAGGCCCGGGCTGACCAGGAACCGCGCGCCGGCCTTGGCGGCGCGATCGGCATCTTTCGCGTTCAGGACCGTGCCGGCGCCGACGACCGCGCCCTCCACCTCACCGGCGATCCGCTCGATCGCGCCGATGGCGGCAGGGGTCCGCAGGGTGACCTCCAACGCGCGCAACCCTCCGGCGACAAGGGCCCGGGCCAGCGGAACGGCGTGAGCCTCGTCCTCGATGGTCAGCACAGGAACGACCGGCGCCAGGGCGAGGATGTCCTTCAGTTTCATGAGGCCTCCAGGGGCGGCAGCAGGCTCGCGGCGCCGAGGAGCGCGGCATAGGGCTCCAGCACGACGAACGTCGGGATGTCGCGCATATAGTCCTCGAAGCGTCCCTTGGCCTCGAAACGGGCGCGGATCCCTCCGGATCCGATCGCGTCGACAAGTCCGACGGCCACGCCTCCGGAAACATAGACGCCGCCCCGCGCGCCGAAGGTGAGCGCGATGTCTCCCGCCGTCGAACCCAGCACCTTGCAGAACCGGTCGACCGTCGCCGCCGCGAGCGCGTCCCCCGAGGTCGCCGCGGCCTGCACCTGACGCTGGTCCACGTAGACGGGCTTGGCGCCCTCGATCTCGGCCAATGCCTTGTAGAGTTCGAAGAGCCCCGGTCCGGAAAGCACCCGTTCGATCGAGACCCGGTCGTGCCGGCGCGCGAACCAGCGCCAGATCTCCACCTCGATCTCCTCGACCGGCGCGAAGCCGGCGTGACCGCCCTCGGAGGCGAGCACGACCTCGCGCCCGCCGTCGCGCACCAGGGCGCCGACACCGAACCCCGTGCCCGGCCCCAGCACGGCGATGGCGCCGGCCTTCAGGCCCGGGACCGCCGGGCCGATCCGGCGCAGCCCCCCAGGGGGCACCCGGGTGGCGCCGAGCGCCTGGGCGCCTAAGTCGTTGATCAGCTGCGCGGACGCGAATCCGCCGTGACGGCGCAAGTGGTCTTCCGACAGCTCCCAGTCCAGGTTGGTGAATTCGATCGCGCCATCCGTCACCGGGCCCGCCACCGACAGCACGACGCTGGACGGCCGTGCGCCGCCGACCTCGGCCAGGTAGGCGTCGATCGCCGCTTCGGCCGAGGGGTAATCGCGGTTGATGTGGATCTTCGGCTGCACGAGCTGAATCGCGCCGCCTTTCCTTTCGGTCAGGGCGAAGCGCGCGTTGGTGCCGCCGATGTCCCCCACAAGGCCCAGATCGGCGCTCATGCGAATAGCGCGCACGCGCCCCGGTCGGCCGGGCCCGCCGCGGCCCGCATGCCGCCGAACAGGTCACGTCCATAGCCGAAGGCGGGCGGCGGCGGCTCGGCGCGCGGCCGCGCGCTCAGCTCGGCGGGGTCCACCCTGATGTCCAGTACGCCGCGATGGGCGTCCACGCGGATCACGTCGCCGTCCCTGACCTGGCCG
>FTHA01001842.1_pt1 | contig 35599 bp, 38 predicted proteins | sample 1640771 | NCBI WGS metagenome assembly FTHA01 (sample SAMEA3914789, study PRJEB12502) | metagenome | biome: forest; material: soil | place: Canada | collected 2011-07-03 | depth 0.3 m | reverse complement strand
TTCGGGATATCGCCGCGAAGGCCGGCGAGGATCTGGAAGTTGTCGTTGGTGTCGATCTGGTGGCGCGGGCCGGTCCAGGTATCTTGCCACAGCGCCCATGGTTCCGTGGCCGGATTGACCAGGAAGATGGTGCATCCGCCGGCGACGGGCAGGTAGGTGGCGGCGCCGTGGCTGCAGTTCCCGTTGGTGTCGATCCCGATGGTCCGGCTGTCCAGCAACGCGGCGAGCGCTGCGGGCACCGGGTGGGCGGCGTCGCGAGGAACGGTGACACCCCAGAATTGGACTGCCGGAGACTGGAAGAACGACGACTGGACCTCAGACTTCGTATACATGGTTTGCAAGAACGCGGTGACGTGCTCGGCCAAGTCGTAGTGGGCGTTGGCGAAGACCGAGTAGCGCGTCAGGGGAAGCGAGGTGAGCGCCTGGCGGTCGACTTCCTCCAGGTTGCCCTTTTCGGTGCCGGCGCCGACGATCTTGTAACGTGAGTTGCTGGTGTCGTTGAAGCCTGGTGCGCCGATGCCGCCCGCCGCGTTCGGATCGAACAGCGTTCCGTCCGGATTCACGCCGAACTCGCCTTGGCCGGCGCCGATGCCACCGTTGGCGGCCGGGATCAGGGCGTTGACCGTCGCTACCGACGGACTGACAATCCAGCCGGTGTTGAAGTCAAGGTTGCTGAACTGTGCGTAGCCCAGGAAGGGCGGTGTGCTGAAGCCTGGCGTGTTGGGGTCATTCCACCCTCTCACGGCCCAGTCGCGGTTCCTTTGGAACGCCTCCGAGCGTTGCCCCCAACTGACGCCGACCATGGCGTTACCCTTGTCGTTGGCGAAGTTGCCGCCAAGCAGGATGCTGGCAGACGCTTCGCGGCCGTCGCCGCGTTCCGTCGTGCCCCACTGGGCGTCGAACTCTGCGCCCTGGAAATTCTTCTTCAGTTTGAAGTTGACCACACCGGCCAGAGCGTCGGCGCCATACACGGCCGAGGCGCCGCCGGTGATGACTTCCACACCTTCGATTGCCGCGGTCGGGATGGTGTTGAGGTCGATCACCAGAGAGGCGGTCGCAGGTTGCGGCCGGCGGCCGTCGAGCAGCACCAACGTGCGGTTCGGGCCCAGGCCGCGCAAGCTGGCGGCCGCGATGCCGACCGTGTTCGTCGCGCTGGGCTGTCCGTCGAGCGCCCCGGCGAATTGGCCCTGCGCCGGATTGAATTGGGGTAGCTTGTTCAGGGTCGCCTCGACCCCGACGCTAGACCGGCTCTCGAACGTCGCCGAGTTCACGGTGACGATCGGGCTTGGCGCCACGAAGTCGCGGCGCACAATGCGCGAGCCGGTGATCACCACCTCGTTGGCGGTTGCTTCCTGAGCATTCGCCATGCCGCCGGTCGCGGCGGCCATGGCCAATCCGATGGATATGGCGGTCGAGCCGACCAGGACAGACTTCGTCAGTCTCCCGGACAGAGTCGTGGATTGCATTCGGTTTTCCTCCCCTTGGAGCGTCGGTGCGGCATGATTGCCGTCTTGTCCGAGCGCTCATGATCCTGATTGAACCGGCGCCCCGATCGGCGCCGCTTGTCGTTTCCCCCGCCAACGGACTCGGTCCGTGGAATGGCCGCATACCGACCGCCGGCTCAGGACTCCCGCACCCTCGACGGGTCCGAAACGTCCAGACAAACTCGGCAGTGGATCGGCTCCCCCCGAACGCGCACCGACTGGCTCTCAAGTGTGGTTTATTGCTAAACCGAAACAGAACATGGCCGAAGGCAGGGAGCCTGTCAAACCTGCAACAACTGTTACAATCGACGTGATGCAGGAATGGCACGCCCGGCCGCGCGTTCCCCTTCAGACGAGGGCAAATCGCGTCTGCGGCCTCCGGTATTCATGCATAAAGGGGGTGGCCGGTTAATGGACTGGAAATGTCCTGATCAACGGTTGCTCGCCTTCGCTGGATGCTACGCATCGTTATGGAGTTGCCACACGGCAATAAATGCAACAATTGCCGAGGCCGGCGGTCGGCCCCCGATAAGGTCCCCTGACAAATGCCGCGCGCTGCGTCCTCCGAGTCTGGCGCAGCCGACGTTTCGCCGCTAGGAAGTTGACGCGGTCAAACTGACGCCCGAACGGCGCATCGCGGTGCAGGAGGAAGTCTTGAAGGACGTGGAAGGGAAGGTCGCCTTCATCACCGGCGGCGCCAGCGGCATCGGCTGGGGGATGGCCCGGGCGTTCATGGACGCGGGCATGAAGGTGGTGGTCGCGGACCTGTTGCAACAGCACCTCGACGAGGTCGCGGCCCAGCATCCGGGCGCCAACAACCTGCACCTGATCAAGGTCGACGTCACCGACCGCCAGGGCATGGAGCGCGCCGCGCAGGAGACGGTCGACGTCTTCGGCAAGGTGCACGTGCTCTGCAACAACGCCGGGGTCGCCGCCCGCGGCCAGATCGACGAACACACCTACGAGGACTGGGACTACGTGATGGGCGTCTGCGTCGGCGGCACGATCAATGGTCTCGTCAATTTCCTGCCGCGGATGAAGGCGCACGGGGAGGGCGGGCACATCGTCAACACCGCCTCGATGGCCGGGATGATCCCGGTGCCGGGCTTCGTGGGTTCCTATTCCACCGCCAAGTTCGCCGTGCGCGGTATGAGCGATTCCCTTCGGCTCACGCTCGCTCCGCACCGGATCGGCGTGTCCGTGCTTTGCCCGGGCCTGGTGGCCACGCGCGCGGTCACCGCAGGCGGCGCCTATCGCACCGCGCACGACACCGGGGCCTTCGAGGAGGACGCCACCCCCGCGCCCATCACCGGCGGCATGGATCCGCTGGCGGTCGGCGAGCGCGTGCTCCGGGCGATCCACGACAACGAGCTCTACATCTTCCCGCACGGCGAGTTCAAAGAGGAGGTCGCGGCCTACTTCCAGCGCATGCTCGACGCCTTCCCTGGCGAGCAGGACATCGATCCCGAGCGCCGGGCCATGGAAGAGCGGCGGGCCAAGATGACCGAGGAAGCCCGCCTGGCCGCCCAGGCGATCGAGAACTGAGCTGTTCTAGGATCTTCCCCCGTTGGCGGAAGTCCGGCCAAAGGCCGGGAAGGGGGCTCGTAGAGCTCGGCGCACGGCAGCCGCTACCCCGGCTTCGCCGGTACTTCCCCCACAGGGGGAAGATCTTCGCCCTCACCCTGAACTTGCGGCCCTGCCGCTCCTGGGCATACTCTCGCCTACGCAGCAGCCGCGGATGACCGGCTGCGCGTGGGAGTGAGCGCGATGGCCGCCCTGATCCTTGCCCTCATGCTGTCCGTTTCCGACGCCTCGACGGCTGGCGCAGCGCCACCGGTCGCGGCCCCCCCGGCGAAGCGCGCGTCCGATCCCAACCGGATGATCTGCAAGACCGAAGACACCTTTGGCAGCCACATGCGGCAGCGGACCTGCAAGACCGCGGCGGAGTGGAGCGAGCAGGAGCGCCAGGTCCAGCGGGTCTTCCGGGACATCGAACACACGTCCGCACAGAATATGGGTCCGCCTCCGGCCATGGGCATGTCGGCGAGCCAGTGATGCGCAGGGTGACGCCCTGTCAGTTGACCCGGCCGAGGTCGGCGAAGTCTGAGCGGTCCAGCATGCCGGCCAGCTGCTTGCGGGCCCGGTAGGCCCGCATCTCCACGATCTTGGGATTGACGCCGAGGATCTCGGCCGCCTCGCGTTGCGACAGCCCCTGCAGGGCGGTGAGCACCAGCGACTCCTTCAGCTGGCGCGGCAGGCTTTCCAGCGCGGCGCTGAGCCGGCGCAAGGTCTCGTTGGCGATCTCGACGCTGTCGGCCGGCGCGGCCGGATCCGGCGCCGCCTCCACCGCCTCGGCGGGCAGCCCGATGAACGAGAACACCCGCCGGCGCACCGCCTCCTTGCGGGCTCGGTCGCGGCACTTGTTCAGAGCGATCCGCCGCAGCCAGATGTCGAAGGGCCGCGACGGGTCATAGCGCTTCAGCGCTCCCCACGCCGAGGTGAAGCTCTCCTGCAGGATGTCGTAGGCGTCCTCCGATGTCGCCACGTGGCGGCGGATGAACAGATAGAGCCAGGACTTGTGCCGCCGCATGAGCGCCGTGAAGGCCGCCTCTTCTCCCCGCAGAACCCCGGCGACCAATTCCGCGTCGGTCGCATCGGCGCTGGTCACGGCGGGCTGCGCATCAGGGCCATGATGACGTGTTCGTCGAAGTGCTTGCGCTGTTCCGGCGTCAGCTCTCCGCGGACCTGGATCACGTAGAGGATCGATTCCGTGTGAAGCCGGCCGACTCCCTCCTGGATGCCGGAGATCGCGTCCTTTGCGTCCGCGCTCAGGGACATGTCGGTGGCCACCGCGCTCGCGAGGCGGGCGTTGGACGCATAGATGGCGGTCCAGATCTGGTTGTGCTTGCGGGTGAACTGTTCGTCGATCGCCTCGATCCGCTGCTTCTGCACGGACGTCAGCCTGAAGTCGCGATCCAGCATGGTGTCGACCGACTGCCGGACCGTGTCCTGGCCGAGCTTTCCGCTGCCCCCGGCGTGTCCGCCCAGCGCGCCCAGCCGGGCGCCGACGAAGCCGGCGGCCAGGGCTATGACCAGTGTCAGGATCAGGCCGCGCCAGGAGGCGGCGTTCACAGGCCGCCTTCCAGCCGCCCCATCGGGCCCAGTTCGGCGTAGCTGGCGTACAGCGACTGGTTCGCGTCGGCCGGCTGGCGGGCGCTCATCGACCAGCCCAGCGCCAGCCCGATGACCAGGGCCATTGCTGCCGCCATCAGCTGGAAGCGGAAGCTTCCGCTCGCGACGGCCCGACCGCTACGGGCGGCTTCGATCCTGGACCAGACCGCCGGCTCGAGCTGGTCGAGGGACCGGTCGATGGCCAGGGAAGGCAGGGCTTTCAGCAGGTCGTCGAGGGTGTTGGTCATTCGATCATCCGGAGATCATCTCGGCGCGTTGGGAGCGCCTCCCGTGGGGGCCTTGCTGCGGGTCAGGAAGCTGTCGCTGAAAACCTTTCCGTCGGCCAGGGTCACCTGCAGGAACAGGCCACCGTGCTCGCCGCTCCGAAGCGGGTTCAGCACAACGGTCACCTTGTCGCCGGTCTTGATGATATTCGATCGCCAGCCCTGGCGCGCCAGATTGTTGGGGCTGTTGAGCTCGACGCCCCACTTGTCCGATCCGCCCTTGCCGTCTGGAACGTCCACATCGATCCAGGCGTGTGGATTGGTCCATTGGAAGTCATGGACGGTGCCCGCCAGGGTGACCTCCCTCTCCCGGTCGAACATGGCGAAGGAATGATGCGCGACCGCCGGCGCCGCGGTCGCCAGCGCCGCCGCCGTCGCCACTCGCCCGAGAAACCGGCCCTTCATCAGTCGCTCCCGCCGCCTCCCTGGTGGGATCGGCCAAGATTAGAGGACGGGCGCAGGCTCAGCCAGCGCCTCCTATGGACAATACGGGCCGCTTCGCCCCGGCCCTCAGAGGACGCGGTGATAGGTGAACAGGACGCTGGCCGCCGGACCTGGGTCTTCCTGGCCGAGGCCGAGCAGGATGGTGTTGTTCAGCCAGGCGTGGGCCGACTCCCTCGGCGCGTCGAAAAAGGGCGTCACGCGGATGTAGCCGTCCGCCGCGCGGCGGTAACCGAACTGCCGGATGAAGATGTCGACGCCGTCGGCGGCGCGCAGCATGAAGCAGCTGTGGATGTCCTCCACGTCGTCATGCCGGTTCAAGCCGTAGTCCGCCCCGGTCTGCGGGACCACCTCGGCTGTCAGGCGCGGCCCCCAGACGGACCCGCCGGCGACCGGCGCGAAGAGTCGTCCGCCGCGCGGCGTGCGGGTGACGGCCCGGCGCTCGAAGTCCACCCGCATCTGGAAGGCCGGCTCCAGCTCGATCGGCTCGGCATCGCGCGGGCTCATCACAGCACCTCGTAGTAGGTGAAGATGGTGTGGTCCGGATCGCCGTAGCGGCGTCCCGTGCCGACCATCACCGTCCGCGAGAGCCAGTCGTGCGGTCCTTCCGGCGCGTCGAAGGTCGGGGTCAGGCGGAAGTACAGCGGCATGTCGGCGAGCCAGGCGCCCGAGTTGGTGGTCATCGGCGGCGGCGGCGGAGCGCCGTCCTGGGGCCGCAGGAAGCCGCGGTTGTGGATGTAGATCAGCGAGCCGTCGGAAGCCTCCAGCTGATAGTGGGCGTCCAGCAGACCCATGCTCGCCCAGTCGGCGCCGCTCCTTGGGACCACGCGGCCCTGCAGCCTGGGGCCCCACACCTCGCCGCTGGCCGCCGGCACGAACACTCGACCGCGCGGGGAGTCGATGCGGATCCGCTCGTTGAAGAAGATCGAGACCGAAAACGCGTAGACGAGCTGGATTTTCGGGATATCCGGCGAAGACACCATTATGGCCCCGGCTCCGACTTGCAGTTTGACCCACGCTAAGGTCATCCACGGTGGAAGCAAGGACCGCAGGTCGCTGAAGGAGGATTCCGATGAGCACGATCGGCTTGAACACGGCGCAGTCGCTGATCGCGGCCACCCTCGCGCATGCCAGGGAAAAGGGATTCATGCCGCTGGCCGTCGCCGTATTGGACGGGCGCGGCGCGCTGGTCGCCTACGCCGCCGAGGATGGCTCCAGTCTGCACCGCCAGGACATCGCCATGGCCAAGGCCAACGGCGCGCTGGGGATGGGCCTGGGATCGCGGACCCTGGCGGCGCGTTCGCGGGCAGCGCCTGTATTCTTCAGCGCCCTGTCGCACGTGATCCAGGGCGGACTCGCCCCGGCGCCGGGCGGGGTCCTGTTGCGGACCTCCGATGGGGTATTGCTCGGCGCCGTCGGCGTGTCGGGCGACGTCTCCGACAATGACGAGGCCGCGGCCCTTGCGGGGATCGAGTCGGTGGGGCTGGTAGGAGACCCCGGCGCCGACTGACGCCGCCCGCCGCTACAGGAGGCGACGATGGACGCTGAGCTGCCGCAGTCCGAACGCGATCTGTCGGACGTCGCCCCGATCGGGCTCGAGTTCGTCTTCCGCATACGGATCCTGTTCAAGGAGAGGGTGATCTTCTCGCCGACCACGCCCAACGGCGGACGGGTCTATGTGCCGCCCGCAGGCGGGGACGTCTTCGGACCCCGGCTCAACGGCAAGGTGGTCCCCTACAGCGGCGGCGACTGGGGGCGTTTCCATTCCGACGGGGCGGCCGAGCTGAACGCCCACTACATGCTGGAGGCCGACGACGGGACGCCGATCTACATCAACAACCGCGGCTTCCTCTATGGCCGCGGTCCGGACGGGCGGCCGCTGCCCCGCGGCCCGGGCGTCCAGACTCAGCGCGAGGCCGACCCGTCGGGACGGACCACCTGGCTGCCCGCCGACGACACCTACTTCGTCTGCCTGCCGACCTTCGACTGCCCCGTGGGTCCCCACGACTGGCTGACCCGCACCGCCTTCGTCGGCCGTGGTAAGCGGGTCCCCTCTCCAGACCATACGGTGTTCGACTATTTCGCCGTGCTTTAGCCCCGACCCTGGGCTAACGGATTGTTGGGGTCAAAGGAGGAAACCATGAAGGATTTCGCAGGCAAGGTCGCCTTCATCACCGGCGGCGCCTCCGGGCTCGGCTTCGGGCTGGCCAAGGTGTTCTCCGACGCCGGCTGCAAGGTCGTGATCGCCGACATCCGCCAGGACCACCTGGACGAGGCGCTGGCCTATTTCCGTACCAAGAACGCCGCCGTCCACGCCATCAAGCTCGATATCACCGACCGCGCCGCCTACGCGGCGGCCGCCGACGAGGTGGAACGGGTGTACGGCGAGCCGCCGCAGCTGCTGTTCAACAACGCGGGCGTCAACACCTTCGGGCCGACGGAAAAGTCCACCTACGAGGACTGGGACTGGCTGATGGGCGTCCTGCTGGGCGGCGTCATCAACGGCATGCAGACCTTCGTCCCGCGCATGATCGCCGCCGGCAAGGGCGGCTACATCGTCAACACCTCATCGCTCGGCGGCTTCCAGGGCAGCGACGGGGCGGCGATCTACTGCGCGGCCAAGGCGGCGGTGAACAACCTGTCGGAAAGCTACCGGCTGTCGCTGAAGAAGTATGGGATCGGCGTCTCGGTCTGCTGCCCGGCGAACATCAAGTCCAACATCGCCGAGGCCACCTTCACCCGCCCCGACCATCTCAAGAACACCGGATATGTGGTGAACGACGACAGCATCAATTCGCTGAGGCGGATCCACTCCGCCGGCATGGAGCCGATGCAGCTGGCAGGGTTCATGAAGCAGGGGATCGAGGACGAGCAGCTCTACATCATCCCCTATCCCGAAGCGAAGGCGGGCATGGAGGCGCACTTCAAGGAGATCCTCGCCTCCGTCCTGCCCGAAGACGCCGATCCTGAAGGCGTGAAGCAGCGCAACGAGGCCCTGAAGGCCTGGGCCGCCGAACGCCGCCAGATGTTCGACCAGTCCAACCCCGCCGCCCAGCAGCAACAACAGTAACTGGAAAGACCCCCTACCCCGGCTTCGCCGGTACTTCCCCCAGAGGGGGAAGATCTGTTGCCGAGGATCTGCCCCCTCTGGGGGAAGTCCGGCCGAAGGCCGGGAAGGGGGTCTTTGACGGCCGCTGTTACTCCGCCTTCACCTCTGCTCCCGTCACCGGATGGGGATAGTGGAACGGGAGCAGGCTGGTCTCGGGCCAGAACTTCGACTCGTTGGGGACGATCTCGTCTGGACCCATCGGATCCTCGGGGAACGTCTTGGACCAGAAGGCGCCCTCATAGGGCTTCTGGTGGGCCCAGCCGGTTTCGAAGTCGCCCTGCCAGGTAAGGTGGTGGCCCATCACCTGCACCTTCCAGACCCCGTCCTGCTTGACGTAGTCGTTCTCGTAGATGCCGCCCTCCCACCACTGCCGCGGCAGGTGCGGATTGATGTCGGGCTTGCTGTCGTGGCTTCCGCCCTGCAGGAACGCCCTGAACCGACCCTTGGCGGTGCGCCCGTCCGGGGCGATGTGGATCACGTCCTGCAGCTGCATGTGGTCGCAGAGCATGCCGTAGGCCGGGCCGTTCTTGCCGGTGAAGCCCGGGCGCAGCCGCTCGCAGTAGAGCCGGCGCAGGCCCGCCTTGCCCTTGAACACCCCGCCCATGAAGCGCAGCTCGCCGTCCGCGGCGAACAGGTCCACCACCTCGTCGTACAGCCCCTTGTCCATGAAGTAGCCGTAGGTGTGCTGCAGCCAGCGGATGGCGTTCACGTCCTTCAGCTGTTCCAGCTCCCAGCTCAGGCGTTCGACCGCCGCCTCCAGCTTGGCCACCCGGTCGCCGTCGGCGGTCTCGGCGCGGCCCATGGTCAGCTCGGCCATGATCAGTCTCCCTGTCGTTGTTGCGAGCATCAGACATGGCCGCGCCAGGGCGGTCAAACCTCTTGTGCCGCAGGCGGGGACGGGCGCAATTTCAGGCGGCAAGCCAGGGAGGCCAGCCCATGCACAGGATCCAGATCTCGCCGGAGGCGCGCGCTTTCGCCCGCGCCCAGAGGGGCGGGGCAGAGCACATGTTCGACGCCATCGACCTTGGCCGGACGGCTCATGTGGTGGTCGACCTGCAGAACGGCTTCATGGAGCCGGGCGCGCCCGTCGAAGTCCCGGCCGCGCGCGACATCGTCGACAATGTGAACGCCATCAGCGCCGCCGTGCGTGAGGGCGGCGGGGTCAACGTCTTCTTGCGCATGACGGTGGACGAGGCGTCGCTGCAGAGCTGGTCCAACTGGTTCAAGTACTTCCACACGCCAGGCAGCACCTCGGGCTTCACCGACTCCTTCGGCCGCGGCCGGCATTACTGGGACCTTTGGCCGGGGCTCGACGTACAGGGCGGCGACGTGATGGTCGACAAGACCCGCTTCGGCGCCTTCGTGCCGGGCGCGAGCAACCTGCATGAGGTGCTGCAGGCGCGCGGGATCGACACCCTGATCATCACCGGCACGCTGACCAACTGCTGCTGCGAGTCCACCGCCCGCGACGCCATGCAGATTAACTACAAGCTGATCTTCGTCACCGACGCCAACGCCGCCATCACGGACGCCGCCCACAATGGCACGCTCGACAACATGTGCATGCTCTTCGCCGACGTCCGCCCGACGGCCGAGGTGCTGGATGTGGTGAAGCGCAGCGCAAAGGTCGCGCAAGCGGCGGAGTAGCGGTCAGTTCATCACCGCCGCGCGGACGTGATCCGACCCCTTTTCGCCGATCATGATGGCGGTGGCGTTGGTGTTGCCGGCCGGGAGCGAGGGCATCACCGAGGCGTCGGCGACCCACAGGGCTTCCACGCCGCGCACGCGCAGCTCGGGATCGACCACGGACATGGCGTCCTGGCCGATCCGGCAGGTGCCCACAGGATGGTAGAACGGGATCGACGCCAGCCGCAGGAACTCCTTCAGCGCCTCAGGCGTCTGGAACGGCGGTCCAGGACGAACCTCGGCGGTGACGTAGGGCTTCAGCGCCGGCTGGGCGGCGATACGGCGGGCGAATTCCATCCCCTCAGCCAGCTGCTCCAGGTCGTCGGCCTCGCCCAGCAGCTGGTGGCGGATCACGGGCGCATCGTCTGGATCGGCTGAGCGCAGGCGCAGCGCGCCGCGGGCCTTGGGTCGCATCACCGCCACGGCCTGGCTCATGCTCGCGGCCTTGCGCAACACAAGGCGGCCCTGTTCGTCGACGTCGAAGGCGAAGGGGGCGAACAGGATCTGGATGTTGGGCGCCGGCAGGCCCTCGCGGGTGCGCACGAAGGCCTGGGCATGGGCGATGGAGCTGGTCAGGGCGCCGCGGCCGGCCGTGAGGAAGTTAAGTCCGTGCATCAGCGTCCGCATCGGCGAGAGATCGGTGTTCAGGGTCCGCGCCGAGGTGATTGCGTCGACCACATGTGAGCCCACATGTTCCTGCAGGTTGGCGCCGACGCCCGGCAGGTCGGCGACGACCGGAATACCCAGGCTACGCAGGTGCTCGGCCGGCCCGATGCCGGAAAGCATCAACAGGCGCGGCGAGTTCAGGCTTCCCCCACACAGCACCACGCCCCGTCGAGCGTCGACGGTGCGGACCTGGCCGTCCTTGACGAATTCGACCCCGACCGCCCGGCCGTCCCTGACCAGGATCCGCCTCACCTGGGCGCCGAGCTCGAGCGTCAGGTTCGACCACCCCAGCGCCGGGCGGACGTAGGCGGCGGCCGTCGAATGGCGCCAGCCGCGCCGTTGCGAGAGCTGGATCCGGTCGACGCCCTCGGCATCCGCGCCGTTGAGGTCGGGGCTGCGCGCCACGCCCGCCTGTTGCGCCGCCTCGATCCAGGCTTCGGTCAGGGGATAACGGGCGCGGTTTTCGGACACGGACAATGGCCCTGAGCCGCCGCGATAAGTGTCTTCCCCGCGCTCGTTGCGCTCCATCCGCCGGAAATAGGGGAGCACGGACTGGTAGTCCCAGCCGCGGGCCCCGAGCTCGGCCCAGTGGTCGTAGTCCCACCGGTGGCCGCGGATGAAGATCATGCCGTTGATGGCGCTGCCGCCGCCGAGCCGCTTGCCGGCGGGCCAGGCGTCGGCGCGGCCGTTCAGGCTGGGATCAGGCTCGACCTTGAAGCACCAATCGAAGGCGGGATTCTGCACCGCCTTGATGTTGGCCGCAGGCACGCGGGTGAAGGGATGCTGGTCGCTGGCGCCGGCTTCCAGCAGCAGCACGTTCAGCCGTCCGTCCTCGGACAGGCGCGTCGCCATGGCCCCCCCAGCCGAGCCGCCGCCGACGACGATCAGATCGTGCGCCTCAGCCATCAGCGTTTGACCACCAGCTCTGGCGGACGTTTGCGCGGGACCCATTCGCCGTGACCTGGGAACTTCGAGAGGATCGGTCCGTCCCACAGGCGGATCGCCCGCTCCTTGAACAGCCATTGCCCATCGCGCTTGACGATCTTGTCCTCGTAGTAGCCGGCGAAGCGCAGCAGGTAAGGCGGCTCGCCGTGACACTCGGTGACGAACACGAACGAGCGGGCGTCGCAGACCTCGCTGTCCCCGTTGACCTGCAGCTGGCTGGTGTGATGCTGCCGCCCCGGGAAGTTGGTCGCGTTTCGATAGTGCTCGGAGATGCGACGGATGCCGTCGTGGCCTTCCCAGATGTCCGGATCCTCGAACACCTCCTCGACCACGCGGGCGTCGGGGGTGAAGCAGGCGATCAACCCGTCGATGTCGCCGGTGTCCAGCGCCCATGAATAGCGGGCGATGAGATCCTGGATCGCGAAGCGATCCTCGACGGTCAATGGTCCGGCCATGCTGGTCTTCCTTGTACTGATGGAGCCGCTAGCGCGGCGGGGCGCGCGTTCCCGCATCGATGCGGATCGCTTCGCCGTTGAGGTAGGAGTTGACGATGATCTGCTCCACGAGGGCGGCGAACTCCCGCGGATCGCCACCGCGCTTGGGGAACTCGTTCAGGGTGTAGAGGTACTTCAGGAAGTCGTCCGGCAGGCCGGCCAACAGCGGCGTGTCGAACAGGCCCGGGGCGATGGTCATCACCCGGATGCCGTGCGGCGACAGGTCCCTCGCCATCGGCAGCGTCATGCCGACGATGCCCGCCTTGCTGGCGGAATATGCGGCCATGCCCGTCTGGCCCTCGAAGGCCGAGATGGAGGCGGTGTGGACGATCACGCCGCGCTCGCCGGTGTCGGGATCAGGCTCGTTGTGGATCATCCGCGCGGCGGCCAGGCGCGAGACGTTGAAGGTCCCCACCAGGTTGATGTCGATCAGCCGGCGGAACTCCGCCAGCGGGAGGGGACCGTCCGGCGTCGCTGTCGGCCCCATGCCGCCGATGCCCGCGCAATTGATGCAGATCTCGAGCGGTCCCAGGGCCTGCGCCACGACCGAGATGGCCCGGTCGGCGGACGCCTCTTCCACGACGTCGGTCTCGACGAACATCGCCCGGAGCTTGCCTGCCAGCGCGCCGCCGAGCTCTGCGTCCCGGTCGAGGATCGCTACACGGGCCCCGCCGGCGACCAGGCGCTCCACGGTCGCGGCCCCTAGCCCCGAGGCGCCGCCGGTGACGACGGCGGTCTTGCCCGCGAGCCGCATCAGTAGCCGACGGTGAAGCGTTCGTGGTGGTGGGCCGGTGTCTCCAGCTCGTCGACCATGGCGATGGCGTAGTCTTCCAGGGAAATACGGCTCTGGCCCTCGGCGTCGTACAGGATGTGGTCCTTGCCCACGCGGAACTTGCCCGTGCGTTCGCCTGGAGTGAGGAACGCCGACGGGGCCAGGAACACCCAGTCTAGGCCCGGCTCGTCCTTGAGCATGTAGTACTGGGCGCGCGTGCCGCGGATCCCGCCCTTGAACGGTTCGTACTCCTTGGGGAAGGCCGGCGAATCCAGGAACTCGACATCGTCGGCGGTCTTCAGGCTGGCGGCTCCGCCGACGGCCAGGTAGCGGGTCACGCCCGAGTGTTTCACCGCATCGATGATCGCCCGATGACCGGCCACGTGCTGGTCGTAGATATCATCGCCCCCTGCTGTCCCGCGTCCCGGGTTGAACGCAGAGATCACCGCGTCATGGCCCGCGAGGGCCGTCGCCAGGGAGGCCACGTCATGCACGTCCACCGCCTTGGCGGTCAGGTTGGGATGGGAGGGCAGGGCCTCGGGCTTGCGGACGATCGCGGTGACCAGGTGGCCGCGGCTCAGCGCCTCTTCCAGGATGCGCGCGCCGACGAAACCAGATGCGCCGATCAGCGCAACTTTCATGACCGCCTCCCACGTAATCGTCGGATCAGGGCTCGACGTCCGACGTCCACCCTTTAATCTCATCTGTGACGATCGCCGCAAGCGCGGTCGCAGGGGGGACAGTTATGAGCGTGGCTCAGGGCCGACAGACCGACGTCGGCCGGCTGCTCGACGAGCAGCCCATGTCGGCCCTCCAGATCAGCGTGGTCGTGCTGTGCGGGCTGACGATCTTCCTGGACGGCTACGACATCCAGGTGATGGCCCTGGCCGTGCCCTCGCTTTCGCGGGAGTGGTTGCGTCCGCCGTCCGACTTCGGCTGGGCCCTGTCGGCTGCGATGATCGGCCTCTCGGTCGGGTCGGCCGGCCTGGCGCATTTCGGCGACCGCTGGGGCCGGCGCACGGCCGTCATCGCCGCCATGGTGCTGGTGGGCGTGACCACCGCCTGCACGGCGCTGGCGACGTCGCCCGGGCAGTTCATCGTCTGGCGGTTCCTGACTGGCGTCGGGTTGGGGGTCTGTGTCCCCAACCTCAACGCCTGGACCTCGGAGTATGCGCCGGTGCGGCGGCGCTCTCTGGCCGTGGTGTCGATGAACGCCGCAATCGCGCTCGGCGCTTTCAGCGCCGGGATCCTCGCGCCACCGGTAATCCACCTGTCCGGCTGGCGGGGCATATTCCTGGTCGGCGGGATCGGGCCGCTGATCGTCGCGGCCCTGCTGTGGCTGCTGGCGCCGGAGTCGCTGAAGTTCCTGCTGGCGCGGCGGCCGGGCGATCCGCGGATCGCCCGGATCCTCGCCCGTATAGCGCCGGGCGTCGACCCTTCCGGCCTGGTGCTGGCGGACGCCGGTCCCGCGCGCAGCGGCTCGGCGCTGGAGCTGATCTCGCCCGCGTTCCGCAACCGCACCCTGCTGCTGTGGGCCATGGCGGCCCTCAACATCTTCACCCTGAATATCCTGATCGCCTGGCTGCCCACCTTGCTTGAATCTGCCGGCTGGTCGCCCGATCACGCGCTGCAGGGCGCGGTGTCGATCCAGCTCGGCGGCATCGGCGGCGGCCTCCTGTTGTCGTTCTTCCTGGATCGGGGGCTGACCCGGCCGAGCCTGCTTGTGGCCTGGCTGGCGACCGCCGTGATCCTGCTGCTGTTCCTGGTCACGCCCTCCAGCCTGTTCGGGTGGGGCGTGCTGCTCTTGCTGGTGGGCGCAGGCGTATCCGGATCACAGCTGTCGCTGAACGCCCTGTCGGCGGCCTATTATCCGCCGCAGATCAAGGCCACCGGCGTCGGCTGGGTTGGACTGGTGGGCGGCTCCGGAGCGATCGCCGCCGGTCCGGTGGGCGCCTGGCTGATCGGCCAGGGGATGTCGCTGTCCCATGTCCTTGCAGTCCTGGTCGCGCCGGTGCTCCTGTGCGCCGGCGGCGTCTTCCTGATGAGGCGAGAATGGCAAGCGCACTGACGGCTGGCAGGATCGAAGTCGGCGCGCTGATCGACAGCCGGCCGCTGGCGCCGATCCAGCTCAAGATCATGCTGATCTGTGGGATGGTGATGCTGCTGGACGGCTACGACATCCAGGTCATGGCCCTGGCGGTGCCGTCGGTGTCCGAACTATGGGGCGCAGCGCCCGCCAAGTTCAGCATCGCCCTGACCGCGGCCCTGGCCGGCATGGGCCTGGGCGCCGGCTTGATCGCGCCGTGGGGCGACAAGATCGGCCGGCGGCCGGTGATGGCGATCGCGCTCTCGCTTGCGGGCGTCGCCACGCTCTGCACGTCGCTGTCGCACAGCCTGACCGACTTCGTGATCTGGCGCACGATCACGGGCCTCGGCATCGGTGGCAGCATCGCCAACGCCATGGCGCTCACCCTGGAGTACATGCCGGCGCGCCGACGCATCTGGCTGTCCTGCGTGATGTACTGCAACGTCTCGCTGGGAGCCTTCTCGGCCGGCTTCCTGGCCCCCTGGCTGCTGCGGCTGCTCGACTGGAGGGGCCTGTTCCTGTTCGGCGGCGGCCTGACCCTGGCGGTGGCGGCCACGGTCTGGTTCGGCGTTCCGGAATCCCTCAAGTTCCTGATGGCCTGGCGCCGTTCGGACCCGCGCATCGCATCGACGCTCCGGCGGCTCGCGCCCGAGGTCGATCCCGACACGGTGGACGTTGCGCCCGAACAGGCCGTCAAGCGCCGGGTCGTCGATCTGCTGAGCAGCGCCTATCGGCTGCGGACCCTGCTGCTCTGGGGCGTCTACATCTTCACGTCCTTCATCATCTATGTGCTGACCAGCTGGTTGCCGACGTTGCTGCGGCAGGCGGGATGGCCGCCGGACGAGGCCCTGGTAGGCGCGGTGCTGTTCCAGCTGGGCAGCGTCGGCGGCACCATCGCGCTGTCCAGCTTGGTGGACCGAGGGTGGCTGCGCGGGACCCTGGCCGGCGGCTACATCCTCTGCGCCGCCGGGCTCGCGGGGCTGCTGGTGATCCCGTCGAGCTTCGTGACATGGGCGCCGCTGATGCTGGCCGTAGGCGGGGGCGTGGGAAGCTCGCAGTGTATCCTGGTGGCGCTGGCGGCCGCCTTCTATCCGCTGGGCATCCGCGCCGCCGGGGTCGGCTGGGCGGTGATGGTCGGCCGGGTTGGATCGGTCAGCGCGCCGCTCGTGGGCGGGATGCTGATCCAGCACTTCACCCCGGTGCAGACCCTGGGGCTGCTGATCATCCCGGCCGCGATCTGCGCGTCCGCCTCGCTCATGATGCGCAGGCAGTGGATGGCCGGCTGACCGTTCAGGACCGATAGGCCGCTCTCAACAGGGGTTTCTGCACCTTGTCCGACGCGTTGCGGGGCAGGGCGTCGTGGATGTCGATCCGGCGCGGCCGCTTGTAGGACGCCAGCTTGCCCGTGCAGAAGGCCTGCATCTCCTCGACCGTGGCTGACTGTCCCGGCCTGAACGCGACGGCGGCGCAGACCGTTTCGCCATAGTGCTCGTCGGGAATGCCGAACACCGCCACCTCGCGGATGGCGGGGTGCTCGCCCAGCACGGTCTCCACCTCCTTGGGATAGATGTTCTCGCCGCCCGAGATGATCACGTCCTTGCGGCGATCCACCAGGGTGAACAGCCCGCCGGGATCGACCCGCGCCAGGTCGCCCGAATAGATCCAGCCGTCGCGGATGGTCTCGGCCGTGGCCGCCGGGTTGCGCCAGTAGCCGATCATGCCCATCGAGGCCTGGCGCACGATGATCTCGCCGACGCCGCCTTCCGGGACCTCGCGTCCCTCCTCGTCGACGATCCGGCTTTCGGTGAGGATCGCCTGCCTGCCGGTGTGCTGCGAATGGCGGGGGTGGTCCTCGGCCCTCAGCACGCCGACCATGCCGCACTCGGTCGACCCATAGCCCTGGAAGAACAGCACCTGCGGGAACACCTCCAGCGCGCGGTCCAGGACCTTCGGCGTGATCGGCATGGAGCCGTAGAAGATGTGCCTCAGACTCGAGACATTGAACGCCGCCAGGCGAGGATGGAAAGCCAGGACGCTCAGCGTGGTCGGCACCAGGATCGCCAGGGTGATCGCGTGCGCCTGGACCAGGCCGAGAATCACCTCCGGATCGAACGGGCCGCGATGGATGATCCCCGTGGAGCCCATGTAGAGGCACTGGTTCAGCGCCATGTTCAGCCCCGCGGCGTGGAACATCGGCACCGCGATCAGGAACACCTCCTCGTGGATCAGCCGCGCCTCGATCGACTGGGCGGCGAACATCCGGAAGTACATGGCGTGCGAGGCCAGGACGCCCTTCGGTTGCCCCGTCGTGCCGGACGTATAGAGGATCACGCAGGGGCTCGCGGGGTCGACATCCACCGGCGGCGGGGCGGCAGAGACGCCATCGCAGAGGCCGCTCAGCGTGAGCGCCCCGCCGTCGTCGGCCAGCAGCACGATCCGTGGACGCACCGCCGCTTGCCCCAGCGCCTCTTCGACCATGGCGGCGAAGCCGGGCTCGATGAACAGGACGGCCGGCTCGGCGTCGGCGATGACCTGGCGGACTTCCGGCGCGGCGAAGCGGAAGTTCATCGGGACCAGGATCGCCCCGCACTTGGCCACCGCCTGGACCACGATCGCGAAGTCCAGGCGATTGTACGACAGGACGGCCGCGCGCTCCCCAGGCTGCAGGCCCAGGCCGATCAGGCCGTTGGCCAACTGGTTCGAGCGCGCGTCCAGCTCGGCATAGGTGAGCGTCGCGCCATCCATCACCAGCGCCGCCTTTTCCGGATAGCGCCGGGCGTTGAGCCGCGAGAGGTCGCCGATCACCTTCATCGGGCGGTGATCGCCATGACCGCGGTCCCGGTGGCGAGAGGGCTGTCGGCGCCGTCCTTCGCCAGGGTCGCAGAGGCGAAGATCATGCTGGCGCCCATGCGGTCGAGGCTGGCCCGTGCGATGTGCCGGCCAATCCGCGCCGGCTTCAGGAAATGGGTGGTGATCGATACCGTGCCGAACGACTTGCCCGCGGGAAGCCGGCTGAACGCGGCCAGGGCCATGGCGTAGTCGAGCATGGCGGTGACGATCCCGCCCTGGATGGCGCCGCCGCCCTGGAGGAACTGATCGCCCGGATCGAACGCCAGCACCGCGGCCCCCGCGATCGGGTCCATCTCCAGGATCACGCCGTTCATCGACTGGCCGAGCGGTTCGGTCATGGGCGCCGGGCCGCCGGCTTTGAGGAACGCCGCGAGTATCGGATGATGGTCGCTCATGAGCCCTCCATTCGCGCCAACCATAACATCTGTGATGATCCTGTCATGACCCAGGCGTCGCAATCGCCGCTGCCGCATCCCGGCTTCGACCTCGAGCCCCCTGGAACCTATCTCTACACCGGCCCGATCTCCACGATGGGATACCGGCTGAACCGGTTCACCCTCAGTCTGAAATCGCCGGACAACCGCAGCGCCTTCCTGGCCGACGAGGCGGCCTATGTGAAGCAGTTCGGGCTCACCGACGCAGAGACGGCGCTGGTCAAGGCGCGCGACTGGACCGGGCTGATCCAGGCTGGCGGCCACCTGCAGGCGGTGCTCAAGCTCGCCGCCGCCCTGGGCCTGAACCTCTACCACGTGGGGGCCCATAACGCCGGGATCGATGTCGAGCGGCTCTATGCCGCCTGCCCTCGGCCGGCGAACGGCCTGCCCGGCGAGGCCTGAGCGTGGCCCGGATCATCGGCGGCCTCGGCATCTCGCACACGCCCTCGATGGGCGTCGAGTACGACCAGGGGCTGGCGCGTGGCTGGTCGCCGGAGTGGAAGGTCTGGTTCGACGGGGTGCAGCCGGTGAAGGCCTGGTTGGCCGAGGCCGCGCCCGACCAGGTCGTGGTGGTCTACAACGATCACCTCAACCACTTCGAGTTCGACGCCTATCCGACCCTGGCGATCGGCGTGTCCGAAGCCTTCCCCCAGGCCGACGAGGGCTTCGGGCTGCGGCCCTTTCCGAGCCTGCCGGGCGACACCGCCTTCGGTTGGCATCTGACCGAGAAGCTGGTCCGCGGCGGCTTCGACATGACCGTCTGCCAGACCCTGGCGGTGGATCACGGGATCTATTCCTGGCTGCCCTACATCGCCGAGCCGCCCTGGCCGTGGCCGGTCACGCCGATCGCCGTGAACATGATCCGCCACCCGATCCCCACCTCCGAACGGCTCTATGACCTCGGCGCCGCGCTGAGGGTGGCGATCCGGGCCTGGCCGGGCGACGAGCGGGTGCTGGTGGTGGCCACGGGCGGCATGTCGCACCAGATCTCCGGCGCCCGGTTCGGCATGGCCAACGAGGCGCTCGACCGCTTCTTCCTCGGCAAGCTCGCGAATGACGTGGACGAGCTGATGGCCATCTCCCAGGAGGAATACATGCGCCTGGGCGGGACCGAGGCCGCCGAGCTGGCGATCTGGTTTTCCATGCGCGCGGCCCTGTCGGAGCAGGTCAAGGAGGTCTATTCCTTCCACACCTTTCCCAGGATCACCGGCTGAGGGGTGATCATCTTCGAAGAGCAGGGGGACTGATGTCGCTGAAGGTGATTGGCGCGGGTTTTCCGCGCACGGCCACATGGTCACTGAAACTGGCGCTCGAACAACTGGGCCTGGGGCCCTGCTACCACATGAGCGAGGCGCTGGAGCACCCTGAGCACTGGCCGCTGTGGGAGACCGCCGCGAGCGGCGGGTCCGTGGACTGGCACAGCATCTTCTCTGACTGGGGATCGACCACTGACGCGCCGGCCTGCCACTTCTACCGCGAGCTGGCGGCCTACTATCCCGACGCCAAGGTGGTGCTCAGCGAGCGCGACGAGGAGCGCTGGTTCGCCTCGACCCAGAACACGATCCTTTCGGGCGGGACCGCAGGCTTCCACGAGGCGCGGGGCAGCTTGGGCATGGTCGACGCAGTGGGCTGGGGAACCGACCCGCGGCTCCGCGACAAGGCCTACATGCTCGACCGCTACCGCAGGCACAACGACGAGGTCCGCCGCACGATTCCGGCGGACCGGCTGCTGGTCTATGATCCGGCCGAAGGGTGGGCGCCGCTGTGCCGCTTCCTCGGCCGGCCAGTCCCCGACACCCCGTTCCCCCGAGTGAACTCCACCGACGACTTCAGGGCCATGATCGCCGAGCGGGAGCATACCGGTGGATCCATCGCCGACGCGTACGAAAAGGCGGGGAAGGGAGAGGCGGCGTCGCTGAAGGTGATCGGCGCCGGGCTGCCGCGGACGGGGACGCTGTCGATGAAGGCGGCGCTGGAGCAGTTGGGCTTCGGTCGTTGCTACCATATGGCGGAGATCTTCAACGCGCCGTGGCGGGCGGAGGCCTGGACACAATACTTCCAGGGTGGCCCAATGGACTGGGACAAGGTGTTCGAGGGCTTCGGCGCGACGGTGGACGCACCGGCCTGTCTTGCCTGGCGAAGCTTGGCCGATCGCTATCCTGCGGCCAAGATCGTGCTTACCGTGCGGGATCGCGAGGCGTGGTGCGAGTCCATGCTGAACACGGTGCTCTCAGAGCGGCATCAGTCATCGATCATGGGCGCGCCGCTCGCTCCCATGTTCCAGGCGATGAACGGGCCCTTCATGCAGGTCGCCGGCGTCCCGCCCACGCAAGGCGAGCCTCCTCCTGGTCCGCCGCCGAGGGAGGTCCTTTACGCCCTGTATGAGGGCCAGCGGGCTGCGGTGCGCGAGGGCGTTCCGGCCGAACGGCTGCTGGAGTTCGACGTCCGCGAAGGATGGGAGCCCCTCTGTCGCTTCCTGGGCGTGGAGGCGCCACCGACGTCGTTTCCCCGAGTCAACGACTCCGGCACGTTCCACGACCACTTCTCGCCGGCTGTGGCGGCGGAAGCCTGAAGGAGAAACCATGTCGCTTGCAGTGATTGGCGCGGGGCTGCCGCGGACCGGCACGATGTCGCTGAAACTGGCGCTTGAGCAGCTCGGGCTCGGGCCCTGCTACCACATGATCGAGATCTTCGGGCGGCCGAACGATTGGCCGCTGTGGGAGACGGCGGCCAAGGGCGGAACGGTCGATTTCGACGCCCTGTTGCAGGACTGGCGATCGATCACCGACATCCCCGGCTGCAACTTCTATCGCGAGCTGGCCAACCTCTATCCGGACGCCAAACTGATTCTGACCGTGCGGGACCCGGAGCGCTGGTTCGCCTCGACCCAGGCCACTGTCCTCGGTGAGGGCGTCGCCAGTCGTCACGACAATCTGGGGACGACGCCCATGCTGGAGGCGCTGGGCTGGGGCGCCGACCCGCGCATGCATGAGCGGGACTACATGCTGGACATGTACCACCGGCACAACGAGGAGGTCCGCCGGACCGTCCCGGCCGAACGCCTGCTGGTCTACGACGTCGCCGAAGGCTGGGAGCCGCTCTGCCGCTTTCTGCAACGGCCCGTGCCCGACACCCCCTTCCCCCACAGCAACTCCACCGAAGACTTCAACGCCCGCGTCGCCGACCGGCTGGCGCTAGCGGAGCGCGCCGGCTCCTAGAAATTCCCTCCTCCTTTAGGGAGAGGGGTTCAGGCGCCAGTCCGGAAGGTCAGGGTTGGTGCGACGCACCCCGTTGCTGAGGGTTCCCAGCCCTGTGATCGACACCTCCATAGGGCCGTCCAGGCGGGAAAGGTCGCCGGTGTGCAGGGAGCGGGTCGAGCCGGCGCTGGGGCGGAAGGCGGTGCCCATCGAGATGATGTCGCCAGGCTCCAGCGTGAGGAAGCGGGAGACGAAGGCCAGCACCTCCGGCACCTTGTAGGTCAGGTACTGGGTGGAGTCCTCGGCCAGGACCACGCCGCCCAGGGTGCAGACCACATCCAGCGCATGCGGGTCCGGCACCTCGTCGCGGGTGGCCAGCCACGGCCCCATCGGCCCGAACCCGTCCGTCCCCTTGTAGCGCGCGGCGTAGGACAGGTGCTGCTCGCGCCGCTCGACCTCGTCAGGCTTGTCGGGTTTCGCGTAGAGCGCCCAGTAGTGGACCATGTCCTGGGCGCGCATGGCGTTGCCGGTGATGTCGTTGACGATGGTGTAGCCGAACACCCAGTCCATCGCCTGGCGCGGATCCAGGTCCTTGCCGCGGCGGCCGACGATGACTCCCAGCTCCGGCTCGGGATGCAGGCCGCCGTAGTAGGGCCGCACCTCGATGTCCTCCAGGTGGCCGAGCAGGCAGGTCGATGGCTTGGTGAACAGCATCGGATGGCTCGGCCCCGAGATCCGCCGCGCGTCGGAGGCCGAGTTGTTCAGGGCGATCCCCAGCACCTTGCCCGGCTTGGGCACGGGCGGCCGCCAGCGGATGTCGGCCAGGGCGATCCGGCCCGCGCCGTCGGCGCGTCGCACGATCTCCTCCACGCCCTTCAGCTCGGGATCGGTGCGGATCAGCTCAGTCATGTCCCGCGGAGCCGCATCGCCGAGATCGAGCACATGCCGGTCGTCGACCCGCACACCGATGCGATCGCGGCCCTCGAAGCTGAAGCTGGCCAGGAACATTCGCGCCCCTCCCGGGTCTGTGACAATCGAAACAATTGTTACGATTGGCCTGAATGCGTTACAGGCAATCGCGGCAGGGCTATAGCCCGTTCAGCCGATCGGTCGAAGTCGGACCCAGAATAGGGAGCGTGCGGATGCGTGAGGTGTTCATCGTCGGCGTGGGCATGACGGCCTTCGGCAATCACCTCGAAGAGTCGGTCGGCGACCTCGCCCGCGAGGCGGTGACGTCCGCTCTCGCTGACGCCGGCGCTCAGGCGTCCGACCTGGAAGCGGTGGTGTTCGCCAACACTGCTCAGGGATCGATCGAAGGCCAGAACGGGATCAAGGGCCAGCACGCCCTGCGGCCCATCGGCGTGCAGGGCGCGCCCTTCTTCAACGTCGAGAACGCCTGCGCCGGCTCCTCAACCGCCCTGAACCTGGCGTTCATGCAGGTGGCCGGTGGTTTCGCCGAAGTCGCCATGGCGGTGGGGTCCGAGAAGCTCAACACGCCAGATCGGGAAAAGCGCCTCGCCACCTTCGGCCAGCCCGAGGACCTCGCGGCCATCACCAGGTTCGTGGAGACCTATTCGCCCCTGGTGGCCGACATCCAGCCCCCGGACGGGGTGGTGAACGACGAGCGCGCGCGCTCGATCTTCATGGACGCCTATTCGATCAACGCCCGCCTGCACATGAAGACCTGGGGCACGACCTGGGAGCACATCGCCCAGGTCTCCTCCAAGAACCACCACCACTCCACCATGAACCCGCTGGCCCAGTTCCAGAAGGAGTTCAGCGTCGAGCAGGTGCTGGCCGGACGGGTGATCTCCTGGCCGCTGACCCTGCCCATGTGCGCCCCGGTGTCGGACGGCGGATCGGCGGTGGTGATCTGCACGCGCGAGGCTCTTTCGCGTTTCTCGGGCAAGCCGGTGAAGCTGCTGGGCAGCGTGGTGCGGGCGGGTTCCGACCGCGACATCAAGGACTACGACAACGCCGCCATGCGCAAAGCCGCCAGGGCCGCGTTCGCCCAGGCGGGGATCACGCCGGCCGACGTCTCCGTGGCCGAGATGCACGACGCTTCAGCCTATGCCGAGATCAGCCAGCTGGAGCTGACAGGCATCGCCGAGCCGGGGCAGGGCGGGCCGTTGACCGCCAGCGGCGCCACCGCGCTCGGCGGACGCATCCCGGTCAACGTATCCGGCGGCCTGGAGTCCAAGGGCCACCCGGTGGCGGCGACGGGCATCGGCCAGGTCTACGAGCTGGTGCAGCATCTGCGCGGCGACGCCGGTGCGCGCCAGGTCGACGGCGCCCGCTACGGCATGGCGGCCTGCGGCGGTGGTTTCATCGGCGTGGAAGAGGCCGTCAGTTGCGTCACGATCCTGGGACAGGCCTAGGACGGCGGCCGTGCGGCTGATCGACTTCTTCGACAAGGGCGTCGAGCTCGACCCACAGAGGGCCTTCCTGGTCGAGGGCGATCTCGTGCGCACCTACGGCGAGGTCCAGGCGGCCTCCCACCGTATCGCCAACGCCTTTCACCGGGCAGGGATCAAGCCTGGGGCCAAGGCGGCGGTGCTCAGCCCCAACGCCGCCCGGCCGTTCGAGTGCGTCATCGGCATGCTGCGCGCGGGCGTCGTCTGGGCGCCGCTGAACGCCCGCAACAGCGTCGAAGACAACATCTACATCCTGAACAACACAGAGACCGAGGCGCTGGTCTACGCCGCGGTCCATCGCGAGATGGTCCGCGAGCTGTTGAAGGGATGCCCCCGCGTCACCGTGACCGTTTGCGTCGAAGAGGCTGACGACCTCTCGCCGTCCCTCGACGCGTTCCTCGAAGGTGTCGGCGAGATCGCCCCCGAGGTCGTGCAGACGCCCGACACAGTGGTGGTGCTCAATTCCTCCGGCGGAACCACCGGCGCGCCCAAGGGCGTGATGATGCCCAATCGCGCCTGGTCGACGATGGTCGCCGGCCAGCTGAAGCTGAACTGGATCGAAGGGGCCGTGCACCTGGTGGCCGCCCCCATGACCCACGCGGCCGGCGGCTCGGCGCTGATCATGGCCCCGATGGGCGCGACCAACATCCTGCTGCCCGGCTTCGACCCGGTGGCGGTGATGCAGGCCATCGAGCGTCACAGAGTCACGCACATGTTCCTGCCGCCCACGGCGATCTACCGCCTGTTGGCCCATCCGGACGTGCGCAATCACGACTACTCGTCCCTGCGCTTCTTCACCTACGCCTCCGCGCCGATGGCGCCGGAGAAGATCAAGGAGGCGATCTCGGTGTTCGGCCCGGTGATGACCAATGGCTTCGGCCAGTCGGAGTCGGGCGTGATGATCACCCATATCTCGCCGCAGGATCACGTGCGGATCCTGGAGAGCGGCGACGAGCGCCGGCTCGCCAGCGTCGGCCGCGCCACCCTGTTCAACCGCGTCGAGATCATGGACGACGACGGCAAGCTCCTCCCGCCGGAGACTGTCGGCGAGATCGTGCTGAAGAGCGACCAGCTGATGGCCGGCTACTACAACAATCCCGAGGAGACCGAGCGCGCCAACGCCTTCGGCTGGCGGCATACCGGCGATGTGGGCTTCAAGGACGCCGAAGGCTGGCTGTTCCTGGTCGACCGCAAGCGCGACATGATCATCTCGGGCGGGTTCAACGTCTTCCCCGCCGAGGTCGAGAAGATCCTCGTCACCCATCCGGACGTGCAGGAATGCGCCGTGGTCGGCGCGCCGGACGACGACTGGGGCGAGCGGGTCGTGGCGGTGGTCGAGGTCAAGGCCGGCCGCACGCTCGACGTGGCCGCACTCATCGCCTTCGGGCGCGAGCGGCTGGGCGGGGTCAAGGCGCCCAAGCAGGTGCTGGTCTGGCCCGAGCTGCCGCGCAGCCCCGTCGGCAAGGTGCTGCGGCGCAAGGTGCGCGAACATTTCTGGCAGGGCCGCGCCCGCGCCATCTGAACAATCGGACTCTGAATTCACCAAGGGATCCCATGGCCTATCAGGACCTGATCATCGAGCACCGCGGCGCGGTCTCCTGGCTCTATCTGAACCGCCCGCAGGCGCTGAACGCCATCTCCATGGCCTGCATGGCCGAGCTGCGCGAGGCGCTGATCGAGCTGCGCGAACGCAGGGAGACCCGGGTGATCGTGCTGTCCGGCAAGGGCAGGGGATTCTGCGCCGGCGCGGACCTGACCGGCGCGCTCCCCGATCCCTCCGCGCCGCCCACCGACAAGCCCGGCTTCCTCGACCTCGGCTCGGCCATGGAGGAGGTGCTGAACGCCATGCCCAAGCCGGTGATCGCCGCAGTCAACGGCGTCGCCGCGGGCGGCGGGCTGGAACTGGCGCTGATGTGCGACTTCATCGTGGCGACGGCGTCGGCCCGCATCGGCGACGCCCACGCCAACTTCGGCGCCCTTCCCGGTGGTGGCGCGACGGTGCGCCTGCCCCGCGTGGTGGGGCCGAACCTCGCCCGCTACCTGATGTTCACCGGCGAGCTGCTGCCCGCCGATGAGGCCCTGCGTGTGGGTCTCGTGACCAAGGTGTTCCCCGACGAGAGCTTCGAGGCCGACGTCCAGGCCATCGCCGACCGCATCGCCGGCAAGAGCCCGCTGGGCCTGAAGCGCATGAAGGCCCTGATCGCCGACAGCTTCGACACGCCCACCGCCCAGGCGCTGAAGCTCGAAAAGGGCGTCTCGGCCCAGCACATGGTCTCGTTCGACGCGGCCGAGGGCGGCAAGGCCTTCGGCGAGAAGCGCAAACCCGAATTCCGCGGCTACTGAGGAACTGATCGCATGGACATCAACGACACGACAGCCATCGTCACCGGCGGCGCCTCGGGCCTTGGCGAAGCGGTCACAGAACGGCTGATCGCCGGCGGCGGCAGGGTGGCGATCTTCGACCTCGACGAGGCCAAGGGGCAGGCGCTCGTCGCGAAGCACGACGGCAAGGCGATCTTCGCCAGGGTGGATGTCGCCGACGAGGAGTCGGCGATGGCGGGCGTCGCCGCGGCGGTCCAGGCCTTTGGCGGTGTGCAGATCTGCGTCAACTGCGCCGGCATCGGCGCGGCGGCGCGGATCGTCGGCCGCAACGGGCCGATGCCGTTGAAGGACTTCGAGCGGATCATCCGCGTAAACCTGGTGGGCACCTTCAACATCAGCCGCCTGGCCGCGGCTGAGATGCTCAAGGGCGAGCCGCGCGGGTCGGACGGCGAACGGGGCGTCATCGTCAACACCTCCTCGCTCGCCGGGCTGGAAGGCCAGATGGGCCAGGTCGCCTACGCCGCCTCCAAGGCCGGCGTGATCGGCATGATGCTGCCCATGGTGCGCGACCTGTCGCAGTTCGGGGTGCGGGTCTGCACCATTGCGCCGGGCCTGTTCGCCACGCCGCTGGTGGCCGGCGCCCCCGAGGAGATGAAGGCCAAGCTCGTCTCTGGCCTGGAGTTCCCCAAGCGCATGGGCGAGCCCTCGGAGTTCGCCTCCCTGGCCGCCCACATCGTTGAAAACGCCTACCTCAACGGCGAAGTCATCCGGCTGGACGCGGGAACGCGAGCTCCGCCGCGGTAGGTCTGAGAGGCCGCTGCCCCCCTCCCCGGCCCTCCCCCTCGAGGGGGGAGGGAGATCCAGGATTACTTTCCAGCCCCGGGCGTCCCCGACGACCCACTCGCTCCCTCCCCCCTCTGAGGGGGAGGGCCGGGGAGGGGGGCAGCCGCCGCGCCGTCGTCGCGAATCGGCGCACGATCGCCCGACGCTTCCATCGCCAGCGCGTCGGCGTCGATCAGCAGCGGGCTGTTCAGGTCGACCGCTTCGAGGCGCTTGGTCAGCAGGTCGGTCAGCTTGCTCAGGATCTCCGCCTCGAGGGTAGACAGCGGATCGAACAGGAACTCCGACAGCACCTTCACGTGCGGCGTGAGCTTGCGGTAGAGCGCCGCGCCCGCGGGCGTCAGCGAGAGGATCTTGCGGCGCCGGTTGGTCGGGTCCGAACGCTCGCTGACCCGTCCCTGGCGGCGCAGGCGCGCCACCGAGCGGCTGACGTTCATCGGGTGCATGCCGGTGACCTGACAGAGCTCGTGCGAGGCGGCCTCGGTCATGGGCGCCAGGGTCATCAGGACCCGCAGGTCGTTCATGGTCAGGTCGTAGCGCTCGGCGAAGTGGGCGAAGAACGGCCGCCCGATCAGGTTCGACAGCTTGAGCAGCCGGTACAGCAGCGATGGGTGTGCCGGGTGCGCGTGGTGAGGATCACGAACCTCGTCCGCCGGCGTCGATGGCTGCTGGTTGCGGTCTGACATGGTTGCTTTGATCAACTCCCCCTGCCCTATTGACCGGCGAGGGCTCGGCCCGTCAATAGGTCAGCGGCTACGAGGTTCCGTCGGCGGTCGCCCGACGAACGCTGCGAGCAGCTCCACAAGCTGGCTGTAGCGTTCAGCGCCAAGACGCTCGCGATAGCCGGCGATCATGCCCTCGTGCGCGGCCCGCATGTCGGCGAGCAGTCGGCCGCCCGCGTCGGTGAGATCGATTGATTGGGCGCGCCGGTCGTTGGGATCAGGGCGGCGGGTGATCAGCCCGCGGCCGATCAGGGTGTCGATCGGCTCCACCAGATTGGGCTGGCGAATGCGCAGCAGCTCGCCGATATCGGTCTGCCGCAGGCCGGGGTTCGCGGCGATCACCAGCATCATGGCGTAGAGCGGCGGGGTGATCCCGCTGCGGGCGACCAGGCCGTTGAACGCGCGCTGGTCCTGTTGCTGGGCCAGCCGCAACCAGAAGCCCACAGCGCCTTCGAGCTCGTTCGCGTCGAGCCCAGCCAGCCCCTCGAAGTCCGATCCCGATCGCTGGCGCAGTGATTTCGCCATTCCTCTTCCCCGGTGCAATTACATATGCTACATATGTATTGGACGATATGCAACGGGCCAGCCAGGCTGGGCCCGAGGGTTGAGGAAAGCGAAGGAGCCAACATGGCGATTCAGGACGTCATCGAGAAGGAAACGGTCCGAGTCGAGTTCGAGGACGGGGTGGCGTGGGTGTTCATGAACCGCCCGGCAAAGCGCAACGCCATGAGCCCGCAGTTGAACCGCGAAATGCTCGAGGTGATTGACGCGCTCGAGGTCGACGACCGCTGCAGCGTGCTGGTGCTCACCGGGGCGGGCGACTCTTTCGCCGCCGGCATGGACCTGAAGGAATACTTCAGCGAACTCGACGGCAAGGGCCGCTCGGCCACCATCCGTTCGCGCCGCACCGCCTACGACTGGCAGTGGCACCGGCTGATGTATTACGAGAAGCCGACCATCGCCATGGTCAACGGCTGGTGCTTCGGCGGCGCATTCTCGCCGCTGGTCGGCTGCGATCTCGCCATCGCCGCGGACGAAGCCCAGTTCGGCCTGTCGGAGATCAACTGGGGCATCCTTCCCGCCGGCAACGTCACTAAGGCGGTGGCCCTGACCATGAACTGGCGCCAGTCGCTGTACTACATCATGACCGGCTTGCCCTTCGACGGGAAGAAGGCCGCGGAAGTGGGCCTGGTGAACGAATCCGTGCCCCTGGCTCAGCTGCGCAAGCGCACGCGCGAGCTCGCCGATGTGCTCCTGTCCAAGGATCAGGACGTGCTGAAGGCCGCCAAGGACTGCTTCAAGCGGGTGCGCGACATGCCGCTGGACACCGCCGAGGACTACATCACCTCCAAGCTCGAGCAGATGTTCCACATCAACGGCATGACCGCTCGCAACGAGGGCATGAAGCAGTTCCTCGAAGACAAGACGGTGAAGCCGGGGCTCGGCACCGCCAAGTTCACGGGCGCCAAGGGCAAGGCCGCCGCGAAGGCCTGAGTCTGCAGTCGAGGCGGCGGCTCGCGCCGCCGCCTTCGACCCTTCGAGCGTGGCCTTACGCGGTGCTATGGTTGCGGCGATGACCGCCAAGGGCCCGCCGCCGCTGCATTGGATCTGGGCCGAACCGGCCAGACGGCTCGCCTGGCGCCGCTACTGGATTCGGGACGTCGTCTCAGGGTTCAATTCGGTCGCGCTGCATTTTCTGCTGAAGCTGGGTACGATCGATACCTGCTCGAACCTGGGCGGCGCCATGGGGGCGGCGTTCGGACCTCGCTATCGTCCGCACGCCAGGCGCATCCAGGACAACCTGAAACGCCTCAGGCCCGACCTCGCGGCCGACATGGACGCAACCATGGCGCGGGTCTGGGACAACATCGGCCGCTCGCTCTCCGAGTTCTCGGTGATCGACCGGCTCTGGACCTCCTCGCGCATGACCGTGTGCGGGATCGAACACATCCACGCAGCGCGAGCCACGGGGCGGGCGCGCATCTACGTCGCCGTGCACCTCTCCAACTGGGAGCTGCTGGGACCCAAGCTGGTGGAGCTCGGCGAGGACGCCTTCGAGTTCTATGAACCGCCGCCAAACCGCTTCCGGCGAGCGTTGACCGAGCGGGCCAGGCTTCGGTTCAAGGATCGCCTGATGGGGCCGGGGGCGGCCAACGCGCTGCGGGCGACGCGGCGGCTGAAGGACGATTCCGCAGCGCTGGTGATCTTCATCGACGAGACGCGCCGTGGCCGGACCCAGGCTCCTGCATTCGGGCGCAAGGTCACGCTGGACGGCAATCTCGCCAACGCGGTCCGTCTGGCCCTGCTGACCAACGCCCTGGTGCTGCCGGCCTACGTCCTGCGCGAGCCGCACGCCCGCTTCCGGGCCTACGTCGAGGCCCCCGTCGAGATGATCCGCACCGATGATCGCGAAGCCGACGTCCGCCGCAACACCAAGCACCTGAACGCCCTGCTGGAACCTATCGTGCGCCGTCACCTGGAACAGTGGATAAGCCTTCCCCTGCTGCGGCTCGACGACTGACGTTACTCTCCCCCTTCAGGGCGGAGGCCGTTCTTATCGCGTCAAGCATTCGCCCGATGTCGAGCGCTTCCCAGGCGCCGGGGTCCATATGGACGCCCTGGACCGAGGCCCAGTCCTGCCGCTCGGCGATGGAGCGGCTCATCAACGGCTCGACGCCGGCTTCGGCGACGGTGACGGCGACTTCGCGCATCTCCTCGGCGCGACGGCGGCCGTGGACCAGGGAGCGGGAGATCATGTAGGCCGCCTGACGACGCCAGTCTGGATGGGGCAGCAGGTCCGAGAGGGAGTCCAGGACCGTGCCTTCGACACCATAGTGGCGGGCGGTGAGCAGACTCTCGGCCAGCAGGGCCTCCACGCCCTTGATCATCACGCTGCGGCACATCTTGGTGGCGGACGCCGGTCCGACCGTGTCGGAGAAGACCTTCGCCTCCAGAGCCAAGGCGGCGGCATAGTCCAGGAAATCCCGCGCATGGGGGCCGCCCAGCAGCATGGGAGTCTTCAAGCCCTTCGGCGGCGCCGGGCTCATCACCGCGGCCTCGACATAGCGCCCGCCGGCCGCGTCGATTTCCGCGGCGGCGGCGACTTTGACCCCCGGGGACGCCGAATTCAGGTCAAGGAAGAAGGCGCCCTGGCCGATCCCACCGATCACCGAGCGGGCGGCTGCTCCGGCCTGGGCGGCGGTCACGGCGCTGATCACCAGCCCCGCGCCCATTGCCGCGTCGACGGCCGAGCCGCAGGCCTCGATCCCCGCGGTCCTGGCGGCCCGGCTCGGCCGGCTGTCGGCATCGGCGAACAGCAGGTCAAAGGCGGTGATCCGTTCCACGCCCCGCTCGCGCAGGCCGGTGGCGAAGATGCTGCCGACTTCGCCGAAGCCGATCAGGGCGACGTGTGCGGGCCCGGCCACGGTTCAGCCCTCGACCAGCTCGGACTGGTCATCCCCCGTCTCGGCGCGGATGGCCTGGTCGATCAGCATGCGTGAGCGCACCCCGCCGACGTCGATGTTGAACGCGCGCAGCCGCATCTGCGGGTTGGCGAGGATGGCGGCCTGCTGGGCTTCCAGGACCTCCTTGTCCTGCATGAAGACGGTGCCCTGCTGCTCCTTGAACCGCTGGGTGAAGCCCAGGTCGGTGATCCCGAAGTTCCGCGCCATCCCCCAGAAGTAGTGGTGGGTGGTCTCGGTCTCCGGCGTCAGGAAATCGATGACGTAGCCGTTGACGCCCTGCGAGCGGTCGCCCTCGGGCGCCCCGGTCCCGGCGGGCGCCACCCCGACGTCGATGATCACCGTGCCCGGGGGAATGAACTGGCAGATCTGCCAGCGGTCGACCTTGCCCTCCTTGCGCAGGGCGTACTTCCAGAACGGCGGCGGCTCCACGTCCAGCATCCAGCGCTTCACGAACACCTGCCCGTCCTCGACGGTGGTCTCGATCGGCGACTCCATGATCTCCGGCTGGCCGATGGACGAGGCGTGGACGTGGGTCTCGTGGGTCAGGTCCATCAGGTTGTCGACGCCGAGTCGGTAGTCGCAGGCCATGTGGTAGTAGTCGCCATCGAACGTCCAGGCGGGGTCCTCGCACTGCCACAGGTTCGGCAGCCGCGCCGGGTCGGCCTTCGCCGGATCGCCGATCCAGACCCAGACAAAGCGATAGCGCTCGACCACCGGATAGATCTGGACCGCCAGGTTGCGGGCTGCGACGCCGGCGGCCGGCGTCTCGACGCAAGCCCCGGCCGAGTCGAACATGAAGCCGTGGTAGAGGCAGCGGAGATTGTCGTTCTCCAGCAGGCCCTTGGACAGGGGGAACAGGCGGTGCGGGCAGGCGTCGCGCATGGCCACCGCCGAGCCGTCCAGCTTGCGGTAGAGCACCACCGGCTCGCCACAGACGGTGCGCGCCAGCGGCGTGCGGCCGATCTCCCGATCCCATCCGGCGACATACCAGCGATTGGGAACGAACATGCAGCGCCCTCCTCGGTCGGACCGGCGACGCTCCCATGCGGGGGCGCCCGCTGTCTGGTCCGATCCAGTAGAAGCAAAAGCCGGTGGTGCGAAGCTCAAACGCGCCCGACGGCTCGGTCCTAGCCTGCGACCACGAACCGCGCCTTCACCTCTTCGGGCACGGCCTGGCTCTTCAGGCCGCCCGGCCGGTCGGGATCGTAGACGGTCCAGACCCGCGTCTCGAACCCTTCCACCGCCAGGGCGTCACCGCGGAACAGCTTGTGGGTCACGTTGAAGCTCGAGCGGCGCCACTCGGCGATCGAAGACTCGATCACCACGTCGTCGCCGAAACTGGAGGGGATCAGGAAGCGCACCTTCAGGTCGACCATCGGATAGCCGGCCATCTTGAAGGTCTTCAGCATCTCCGGCTTGGGCAGGCCGGCGGCGGCGAACAGATGGGCCGTGCTGGCGTCGAAGTACTCCACGTAGCGCGGGAAATAGACAATGCCCGCCGGATCGCAGTCCCCCCACTCGATGCGGACAGTGCGGCGATTGATGAGCATAGGACGTTTTTCCCTGGTGGCGACTTCGCCGTGTTGTCACTGACAACGGTCTCGGCAGCCATAGCCGGCCAATCCGGACCCGTCGAATTAATCCCGCGCAATCGGCCGGGATCACTGGCCGTTAAGCCAGGGGCGCTAGACCTTGGGCGATGAGCCGAAGACCGTCAGTCCGCAAGGGCGGGGAAGACCAGCTGCTGGCCTCGCTGAGCCATGAGCTGCGCACGCCGCTCAATGGCGTGCTCGGCATGGCTGGCCTGCTCGCGCGCACAAAGCTCGACGCGGCCCAGCGAACCTATCTCACGGCCCTGCAGGAGTCCGGCGAGCATCTGCTGGGCCTGGTCAACGACGTGCTCGATCTCGCCAAGCTGGACTCCGGCGGGTTCGACCTGAACCCCGCCGCGATGGAGGTGGAGGCCCTGCTGCAGAGCGTGGCCGAGCTGCTCAGTCCGCGGGCGCACGCCAAGGGGCTGGAGATCGCCTGGGCCGCCGACCCCGGGCTGCCGATCGTGTCCGCCGATGAAGGCCGGCTGCGGCAGATCCTGCTGAATCTCGCGGGCAATGCGGTGAAGTTCACTGAGGGCGGCGGCGTCCTGCTGGCCGCGCATCGGGTCGAGGCGAAGGACGGGGTGGGCCTGAGGTTCAGCGTCAAGGACACCGGTCCGGGCGTGGCCGAGGCCGACCGCGAGCGGATCTTCGAGCCCTTCGCGCGCAGCTCCTCAGCGCTGCAGCACGCCATCGAGAGCACCGGCCTGGGCCTGGCCATCGTCCGCCGGCTGGCCCTCGCCTTCGGCGGCGTCATCGGGCTCGACAGCGAGCCGGGGGAAGGGTCGGACTTCTGGTTCGAGGCGACCTTCCCCCTCGTGCAGCCGGCCCTGCCGCATCCGAGCCTGGGCGGCCTCACCGTCGCGGTGGCGGCGGCGAACGGAGTGGTGGCGGAGGCCGCCGCACGCCAGATCGAGGCCAGCGGGGGTGTCGCCCTGATCTTCGGCTCGCCGGCCGGAGCCCGCGCCGCTCCGCCGGGCGCGCCGGTGCTGATCGACTACGCCCTGGAAGGCGGCCGCCGGCCGAGGCCCGTGCCCGGTCATCCCACCATCGTCCTGCTCCGGCCCGAGCAGCGCGGCCGCATCACGGCGCTGCGTCGCATGGGCTTCGACGGCTACCTGATCAAGCCGCTGCGCAGCCGCTCCCTGGTGGTGCGGATCCAGGCCGTGACCGAACTGGCGGCCGCCCCCCAACCCCAGCCGGTGGTCGAGGACGAACGCGCCAAGGCCGCCGCCGCGCCGGGCGCGCGGGTGCTGCTGGCCGAGGACAATCCCATCAACGCCATGCTGGCGCGGGCCCTGCTGCAGCGCGAGGGCTGCGCTGTCGACCGGGTCCAGACCGGCCCGCAGGCGGTGGAGGCGGCGCTGCTCAACCGCTACGACCTGATCCTGCTGGACCTGCGCATGCCCGAACTGGGCGGGCTGGAGGCCGCGAGCCTGCTGCGCAAGCGGGGGGTGTCGACGCCGATCGCCGCCCTGACCGCCGACGCCCTGGAGGACAGCCGGCGGGCCTGCTTCAAGGCCGGCATGGACGATTTCCTCACCAAGCCGCTCGACCCGGACGCGCTGCGGGCCCTGCTCGCCCGTCACATCGGGGCCGGCTTTACGCAGCCGCAGCCAGGGGCCAAGCTCGCTTCCTGATTTGCGGGGAGGCGTCGTGGCGCATCGAGTTCGTGGCTGAAGCCAAGGCGGCGCCAATCAAGCGCCGGCGCACCGTGCTCGAGGTGCTGGCCTCGCTGCGACGGCCCAAGGTCGCGGTCATGCTGGCCCTGGGCTTCTCCTCGGGCCTGCCGTTCCTGCTCACCGGCAACACCTTCGGCTATTGGCTGAGGGACGAGGGCACGACCCTGAAGGCGATCGGGTTCCTGTCGTGGGTCGGCCTGGCCTATTCCCTGAAGTTCCTCTGGTCGCCCCTGGTCGATCGTCTCGACGCGCCCCTGCTGGGCAGGCTCGGCCGGCGGCGGGGCTGGATGGCGATGGCCCAGCTCATGGTAGCCGTCGGGCTGATCGGCATGGCCGTCGTCGGGACTGGCGGCGGGCTTGTGGCCGTCGGCGCCTTCGCGCTGCTGGTTGCCTTCTCCTCGTCCACCCAGGATATCGTCGTCGACGCCTGGCGCATCGAAGCGGCGGAGAGCTCGGACGAACTGGGCCTGCTGTCTTCGGCCTATCAACTGGGCTACCGCGCGGCGCTGCTGGCGACCGACGCCCTGATCCTGATTTCCGCCAACCACCTCGGCTGGCCGATCTCCTACGGGCTGGCGGCGGCGTGCATGGCGATCGGCCTGTTCGCGACCTTCAAGGCGTTCGAGCCGGCCCGCGCTGAGGCTGCGCTGGAAGAGCGTTCCATCGTTTCGCCCCTGTGGACCCCGCGCGGGTTCTTCGACGCCGTGGTCGGGCCCTTCATCGCCTTCTTCAAGACCTATGGCGTGCTGGCGCTGCTGATGCTGGCGATGATCAGCCTGTACCGCCTGCCCGATTTCGTCATGGGGCCGATGGCCAATCCCTTCTACCATGACCTCGGCTTCTCCAAGGATGTGGTCGGCGGCGATCCCGAGCAGGGAGAAGACCAGCCCCACGGAACCGCGAACGCCGCCGACCACATCCTTGGAGAAGCCGAGGTCATGGTA
>FTHA01000963.1_pt1 | contig 36111 bp, 29 predicted proteins | sample 1640771 | NCBI WGS metagenome assembly FTHA01 (sample SAMEA3914789, study PRJEB12502) | metagenome | biome: forest; material: soil | place: Canada | collected 2011-07-03 | depth 0.3 m | reverse complement strand
GTACAGGGCCTAATCAAGCAAGCACTTGAGGAGGGCGCGACGCTTGTGGCGGGGGGGGCCGGGCGTCCGGGGGGGGGCGACGCCGGCTATTTCGTGCAGCCCACCGTCTTGGCAGGGGTCACGAACGACATGACCATCGCCCGTGAGGAGATCTTCGGCCCGGTCCTCTGCATCCTCGGCTACGACACCGAGGAAGAGGCCATCGCGGTCGGCAACGACACCGAGTACGGCCTCGGCGGCTATGTCCAGAGCAAGGACCTCGACCGCGCCCGCAAGGTCGGCCGCGAGATCCGCGCCGGCTACATCAACCTCAACAATGCCGCCATGGACATCACCGTGCCCTTCGGCGGCTACAAGCACTCGGGCAACGGCCGCGAGTTCGGGGACCACGCGTTCAACGAGTTCCTCGAGCTGAAGTCGATTCTCGGCTACAATCCGGCGCCGGCCGGGGCCGCAGCCGGCCACTAAGGCGTCCAGGCGACCCCGGAGCGGTCCGCGAGGCCGCTCCGGGACCCTCCGTCTCGGGGGAGCGGCGGAATCCTCACGAATTGTATCGTTGACGGGGGCGCGCGATGGCGACGTTCGTTCTGGTGCACGGCGCCTGGTCGGGCGGCTGGGGTTACACCAAGACGGCCAGGCTGATGCGGGCCCAGGGGCACGAGGTCTGGGTTCCGACGCTCACGGGTCTGGGCGAGCGCTCACACCTTTCCCATCCGGGAATCACCTTGAGCGTTCACATCCAGGACGTGGTCAACGTCTTCGAATATGAGGACCTGACGGACGTGATCCTGGTCGGTCACTCCTACGGCGGCATGGTGATCACCGGCGTCTCGTCCCGGTGCGCAGACCGAATCCGCACCCTTGTCTATCTCGACGCCTTCCTGCCGGAAAATGGCCAGGCGTTATGGGACATTGCCGGCGAACAGGGCCGCGCCTTCTACATCGACTCCCAGAAGCGCACGCCCGGAATGGTCAGGCCGATGGGGCTGGCCGCGACGCCGGACAATCCGGAGGCCGCGGAGCGCCGCCGCCGCCGCCTCGACAACCATCCCCTGCTGACGCTCACCGAGGCCGTGGTGCTCGACGGCTCGCAGGAGCGCATCCAGAACCGCACCTACATCCTGGCGACCAGGCAGCCCAACTTCGCGCGCTTCCGTGACCAGGTGAAGGACGATCCGGCCTGGACCACCAAGACCATCGACACGGGCCATGTGGTCATGATGGAAGACCCCGAGGGCTTGGCGCGCCTCCTCATCGAGGAAGCCTAGAGCTCGGTTTTGCCGCCCCGTGCGGCGCAGGATCAGAAGAGCAGGCGCATCTTGACCACCAGCCTAGTCCCGCCGGCCGACGTGGCCGTCCATCGCGCCCAGGTCGAGGCGGCCTTTGGGATCGATCGCCTGCGAGCGCTGATCGGCGACACGGCCGACGCGGGGCCGGAGACCATCGCCGCCATCCTGGAAGAGGCGTCCAAATTCGCCAGCGCCGTCCTCGCGCCGCTCAATCCACAGGCTGATCGGGCGGGCTGCGCGCTCGAGCATGGCCGCGTGCGCACCGCCCCAGGCCATCGCGAAGCCTGGCGCGCCTATGTGGAGGCCGGTTGGCTTGGCGTCGACCAGCCTGCCGCGGTCGGCGGAATGGATCTGCCGATTGTGGTCACGGCGGCCTGCCAGGCGCTGTTCGATCGCAGCAACGTGGCGTTCGGCATGCTCCCGACGGCCCAGCGCGCCGCCGCCCGGCTGCTCGGCGCCCACGCCGACGACGACCTCAAGGCGGAATGGCTGCCGCACCTGATCTCGGGCGAGTGGTCCGCGACAATCTGCATATCCGAACCTGATGCCGGATCGGATGTCGGCCGCATCCGCACGCTCGCCGAGCCGCTCCCTGACGGCTCCTGGTCGATCACGGGCGAGAAGATCTGGATCTCGTACGGCGATCATGACCTGGCCGGGCGCATCGGCCACTGCCTGCTTGCGCGGACGCCCGGCGCCGCGCCCGGCGGCGCTGGGCTGAGCCTGTTCCTGGTCCCCGACCGGATTCCGGGCCTCGACGGCGCTCTTGAAAACAATGGCGTGGTGGTCCGGCGGATTGAGGAGAAGCTGGGCCTGCACGGTTCTCCCACCTGCGCCATGGGCTTCGAGGGAGCCCGGGGGCGCCTGATCGGCGCGACTGGGCGGGGCCTGGCCCAGCTCTTCACCATGATCACCACCATGCGGCTGATGGTGGCGGTGCAGGGGCTCGCAATCGCCGACGGCGCGGTGGATGTCGCCTTCGACTACGCCCAGGAGCGCCGCCAGGGCGGACCGGCGGACGCGCCCGCCACGCCGATCTGCGAACACGCCGACGTCCAGCGCATGCTGATGGGCATGATCAGCCGGGTGGAGGTGCTCAGGGGCCTGGTGTTCACCGCCGCCGTGCAGGCCGACCTCGGGCGCCTGGAGCCTGACAAGGACGCGCGCGAGGCTGCCCAGGCCCTGACAGGCTGGCTCCTGCCCATCGCCAAGACCTTCGGCGGCGACACCGCGTTCGAGGTGTCCAGTGAGGCGATTCAGGTGCTCGGCGGAGCGGGCTATGTGAAGGACTGGCCGGTCGAGCAGGCCCTGCGCGACTCTCGCATCTTCACCGTCTTCGAAGGCACGAGCGGCATCCAGGGGCTGGACCTGCTCCACCGGCGTCTTCGCAGGGATGAGGGGCGCGGGGTGAAGGCATTCCTTGCCTATGCCCGTGCGGACCTGGAAGCCAAGGGCGCAGAATCGCCCGAGATCGCGGCGCGCCTTGGCCGGACGCTCGACCTCCTGGCTGACGCCGCGGACCGCCTTGCCCCGAGCAACGCCCCGGCGGACGCGATGGCCTGCAACTTCCTGCGCCTGGCCGCGCTGGCCGCCACCGGCTGGGTCGCCCTGCGGCTGTCAGCCCTGCCGGCCGCGGATCCGGTCGGTCGTCGTCTTTCGGCAGCCGGCCGCTACTGGCTTTCGGACCTGGATCTGCGGGCCGTTCAGGAGCACGGCCAGATCTGCCTGGGGCCCGAACGGCTCGATCTCTACGATGCTGTCAGAAGAGCCTGAGGTCACCGCTCCGCGTCACTATTTCGCGGTTGCAGCACAACCGGGCGCTGACTTCGGGACCGCCCGTTAACACACGTCCGGTACTGTTGCTTCGTTTGAAGAGTCCAATGGCAGGCGCACGCCGCGTCGCGACGGGCACGAGACGATCATGGAGGACACGCTGGCCGGCCAGGAAGTACGTCCTGGCCTGTCATTCAGGGTGAAGATCACCGGTCTGTCGCTGATCGCGACGACGGGCGGACTTGCCGTGGCCTTCGCGCTTTTCGTGCTTCAGGGCTGGATGGCGGACCGTGCGACTCTCAGCGAGGCCAGGACAAGCCTTGCCGTGTCAGCCGCAGGACGCGCCGGCGAGGCGCTCCGTTACAGGCGGCCAGATCTGGCGCGCGACGTGCTGGAGGATCTTGAGCGTAGCAAGGACGTCCGCTCGGCCACGTTCTACACCATCGAGGGCCAGCCCTTCCTGCACTGGGGCGCCGGCCACGCGGTGGCGCGCAATCTGGATTTCGTCAGCCTGGCGGACGCCACGGCGAACTTTGGGAACGGGGTGCTGGAGGTCCACGCCCCGGTCATTGACGGCGAAGAGCGCCTCGGCGAACTGGTCCTGGTCTCGGGCGAGACCGATATCGAGCGCAACCTCGCCCGCAACATCGTGATCGGGCTCTGCCTGTTCCTGCTCGGCGCGGCCATCTCAGGGCTGCTCGCCTACTGGCTGTCGGGAGGCGTGCTCAAGCCACTGAGCCGGCTGGCCACAGGCATGGAGCAGGTCCGCAGCACCAAGGACTTCTCGGTCCTGGTCGAGCCCACCAGCACCGACGAATTCGGCTGGCTCACGGCGCGCTTCAACGCGCTGCTGGCCGAGCTCCAGGCCAACGATTCTGCCTTGCATCGGGCGCTGGTCGATCTGACCGAGGCCCGCGACGTGGCCGACGCCGCCAGCGTGATGAAGTCGCAGTTCCTGGCCAACATGAGCCATGAGATCCGCACCCCTTTGAACGGGGTGCTCGGCATGGCTCAGGCCATGGCCATGGCGTCCCTGGAGCCGTCTCAGCGGGAGCGTCTGGACGTGATCCGGAGTTCCGGCGAGTCTTTGCTGGCGATCCTCAACGACCTGCTGGACCTGTCAAAGATCGAGGCCGGCAAGCTGGAATTCGACGAGGAGCCGTTCGACCTCGCCGAGCTGGCGTCAGGCGTGCACGCCACCTTCGCGCCTGTCGCCCAGGAAAAGGGCCTGGGCTTCTCCCTTCGCATCGAGGACGGGGCGCGGGGAATCTGGAAGGGCGATTCCGTCCGGGTGCGCCAGGTGCTCTACAACCTGATCTCCAACGCCTTGAAGTTCACCAGCCAGGGTGAGGTCGAGGTCCTGATCGACGCGCCTGAGCTGGAAGGGTTCCGTGCGTTGCGCGCGCGGGTGACCGACACCGGCATAGGCATCGCGCCTGACAAGCTGGCAACCCTGTTCGACAAGTTCGTTCAGGCCGACAGCAGCACCACCCGACGCTTTGGCGGCACCGGGCTCGGGCTCTCGATCTGCCGCGAGCTGGTCGCGCTGATGGGTGGGCGCATCGATGTGCGGAGCGCCGAGGGAGCTGGAACCTGCTTTGAGATTGTCCTGCCGCTGGTGTGGCTGTCGCCCGAGTCGTTGGTGGTCCCTGCGGCGGTCCTTCCGGATGAAAAGCCGTCCAATGATCGTCCTCCCCTGCGGGTGCTGGCTGCGGAAGACAATGCGACGAACCAGAAGGTGCTACGGACAGTGCTTGAGCCGCTCGGCGTGGACCTCGAGATCGTGGACAACGGCCAGGAGGCCGTCAAAGCCTGGCTTGCTGGCGGGTTCGAACTGATCCTGATGGACGTTCAGATGCCGGTGTTGGACGGGGTGGCGGCCACCCGGGAGATCCGGGCGCTGGAGGTCGAGCGTGGCCTGAAGCGCACGCCAATCGTGGCCCTGTCGGCCAATGCGATGAAGCACCAGGTGGCGGAATATCTCGACGCCGGCATGGACGCCCACCTCGCCAAGCCGATCCAGCTCGATAAACTCTATGCGTTGCTGAACAGCTATGCCGACTCCGACGATCGCCGCACTGATCGCGCCGCGGCCTAAGGGAACTGCCGACTGTTCGGGGAATTGTGCCAGCGGAGGTCCCGTTGGCCGAACGCAAGCTCTCAGCCTACCGATCCAAGCGCGATTTCAAGCTCACCGCCGAGCCAAGCGGCGAGCACGCAGTCGCCCCGTCCGATCGCCTGCGCTTCATCGTCCAGAAACATGACGCCACACGCCTCCACTACGACCTGAGACTGGAGCACGAGGGCGTGTTCAAGTCCTGGGCCGTGACGCGCGGGCCATCCCTGGATCCCCATGAGCGGCGTCTGACGGTGGAGGTCGAGGACCATCCGCTGGACTATGGGGACTTCGAAGGCACGATCCCTGAGGGCCAGTACGGCGGCGGGACCGTGATGCTGTGGGACCGGGGCTACTGGGCGCCCGGGGGCGAGGTCACCATCGAGCGGCAGTTCGAGAAGGGCCACCTGACCGCCGTGCTCGCGGGTGCTCGGATGAATGGCGCCTGGCATCTGGTTCGGCTGGATCGCGACCGGGAGCGCTCCAAGCGGACCAACTGGCTATTGATCAAGGCCCACGACGGTCTTGAGCGTGAAGGCGATCATGACGCCTTCCTGGCGAAGAACGATACGTCGGTGGCCTCCGGACGAACGATGAACGCGATCGCGCAGGGCAAGGGACCGGGCCCGACGCCCTTCATGGCTGACGGAGGCAAGGCAGCGGCGCCGGATGCGGTCTGGCGCTCGAACCGGGCCGAGGCAGCCGCACCCCTGGTCCACGGCGTCAAGGCCAAAGACCTTCCACGCTTCGTCGAGCCGGAGCTGAGCAAGCTGGTGGAGCGACCCCCGCCAGGCTCTGGATGGGCCCACGAAATCAAGTTCGATGGCTACCGGCTCCAACTGCGAGTCGATGGCGGCGTGGCGGGTCTGCGCACCCGCAAAGGCCTGGACTGGTCGGAGCGCTTTCCTGAGATCGCCAAGGACGGGGCCAGACTGCCGAACGGGATCTATGACGGTGAGGCGGTGGCGCTGGATGAAGAGAGCCGGCCCGATTTCGCCGCCTTGCAGGCCGCGCTGTCGAGCGGACGGACCGGGGACCTGGTGTTCTTCATGTTCGACGCCCTGTTCGCCGAGGGTGAGGATATGAGGGAGTTACCCCTCCGGAGCCGCAAGGCGCGGCTGCGAGCGGCGCTGGACTCCGGGCTCGCCTCCCCTCGCCTCCGCTACGTCGACCACTTCGAGAGCGCGGGCGAGGCGGTGCTGAAATCGGCCTGCAGCCTGCATCTGGAGGGCATCGTCTCCAAGCGCCTGGAGGCGCCCTATCGGTCCGGCCGTAACGGCGACTGGACCAAGGTCAAATGCCGTGGCGGGCAGGAGGTGGTGATTGCGGGCTGGACCACCACCGGCGGCAGCGCCTTCCGCTCGCTCATCGCCGGTGTCCAGCGCGACGGCCAGCTGGTCCACATCGGCCGTGTCGGTACGGGCTTCGCGCGGGACAAGGTCGAGCAGCTGCTGCCGCGCCTGAAGGCGCTGGAGACTGCCGAAACCCCGTTCAAGGGGCCAGACGCTCCCCGGAAAACCGTCGATGTCCACTGGGTGAAGCCGCAGCTCGTCGCCGAGATCGAGTTCGCGGGTTGGACTGGCGACGGCCACATCCGCCAGGCCAGCTTCAAGGGCCTTCGCGAGGACAAACCGGCGGCAGAGATCGTCGCCGACGACATTCAGGCCCCGACCGCGAAGGCGCCCAAGGTTGGGGGGAGCGTCGTAAAGGGCGTTTCCATTTCCAATCCCGCCAAGGCCTTGTGGCCGCCCCACGGAGAGGAGGCCGCTGTCAGCAAGCTTGAACTCGCCCGGTATCTCGAGAGCGTGTGCGACTGGATGCTGCCTCACATCCGTGGCCGGCCGTGCTCACTGATCCGCACGCCGGACGGTATCGGCGGTCAGAAGTTCTTCCAGCGCCATGCCGGAATGGGGACCTCATCGCTGATCACGCTGGTCAACGTCTCTGGGGACCGCAAGCCCTATGTCCAGCTGGACACGCCCGAGGCGCTCATCGCCGCCGCCCAGAGCGGCGCCACTGAATTCCACCCCTGGAACTGCCAGCCGGGCGATCCCGATATCCCCGGTCGTCTGGTGTTCGACCTGGACCCGGCGCCCGATGTCCCCTTCCAGGCGGTGATCACCGCTGCACGCGAAGTCAAGGATCGGCTCGAGGCGCTTGACCTCGTCGCCTTCTGCAAGACGACCGGCGGCAAGGGATTGCACGTCGTGACGCCGCTGGCACGCGCCAAGCTGGATTGGCCGACCGCCAAGGGCTTCGCCAAGGACCTGTGCGAACGGATGGCCGCCGATAGTCCCGATCGTTACGTGGTGAACATGGCCAAGGCCAAGCGCGGCGGGAAGATCTTCCTCGACTATCTGCGCAACGACCGCATGGCGACGGCGGTTGCTCCGCTCTCGCCCCGCGCCCGCCCTGGCGCGCCAGTCTCGATGCCGCTCACCTGGGCCCAGGTGCGCACAGGACTGGACCCGACGCGGTTCATGGTCAGGACGGCGCCGAAACTTATCGCCGCCGCCGATGCCTGGAATGACTACTGCGACGCTGAACGGCCCCTGGACGCGGCGATGAAGCGCCTCGGCAAAAGCAAAGCAAGGGCGGCGTGACGCTCCTCCTCAGGCCGCGTCAGCCGCCTGCTCGGCGTCGTCTTCCACGACCTGGAGCGAACTCAGGGCCGGCATTCGGTTCCAGGCGTCCAGGCCGGCGATCTTGTACGCCTCGGCGAGGGTCGGGTAGTTGAATGTGTTCTCGATGAAGTAGTCGACCGTGCCCTTCAGGTTCAGCACGGCTTGGCCGATGTGGATCAGTTCGGTCGCGCCCTCTCCGACGATGTGGACGCCGAGCAGGCGCCGGGTGCGGATCGAGAAGATCATCTTCATCATGCCGTTGCTCAGGCCCATGATGTGACCCCGGGATGTCTCGCGGAAACGGGCGATGCCGCATTCGTAGGAGATGTCGCGCTCGCGCACCTCCTGCTCGGACATGCCAACGGTGGACATCTCCGGAACGGCGTAGATGCCATAGGGGAAGTATTCGGGCGGGGCCTGGGGCGCGACGCCGAAGGCATGACAGGCGGCGATTCGACCTTGCTCCATCGAGGTGGACGCCAGACTGGGAAAGCCGATCACGTCTCCACCGGCGTAGATGTTGTCGACCTCGGTCTGCAGGGTCTTGGGATCGACGGTGATGCGCCCGCGGCTGTCGCAGCTCACGCCAATGGTCTCCAGGCCCAGGCCCTCGACCGCGCCGGCGCGGCCGGCCGTATAGAGCAACATGTCCGAGCGCACCCGGCGCCCCCCGCTGATGGTGACCACAGGACTGCCGTCCTCGCAGGTGATGGTCTCGACGGACTGCCCCAGGCGGATGGACATGCCCCGGTCGCGCAGATCGTGGATGAATTCGTCCATCAGCTCGCGATCGATGAAGTCCAGCATGGTCGGGCGGGCTTCGACCAGCGTGACCGGAACGTCCAGGGCGCTGAAGATGGTGGCGTACTCGATGCCGATCACGCCTGCGCCCACAACGGTCAGGCTGCGCGGCAGGCGTTTCAGGTCCAGGATATCGTCGCTGTCGAAGATGCTCTTGCCGTCAAACGGGACGTGCTGGGGGCGATAGGGCCGGGTGCCGACGCCGATGAACACCTTGTCGGTGGTGCAGACGGTGACCTCGCCTTTTTCGCCGGTGATCTCGATGGCGTGCGGCTCCAGGAAGCGGGCTGAGCCGTGGCGGATCTGCACGCCGTTGCGCGCGAACTGGTGTTCCAGGACGTCGACCTCGTGGTCCAGCGTCATGCGCAGCCGGGCCATCAGGTCGTGCGCGCCCAGGTCCTTCTTCACCCGGTAGGCGCGGCCATAGAAGCCGCGCTCTCGCCAGCCAGTGAGGTTCAGCACAGTCTCGCGCAGGGTCTTGGAAGGGATCGTGCCGGTGTGGACCGAGACGCCGCCGACCCGGTGGCCCTTGTCCACGACCAGGACCCGCTTGCGCAGCTTGGCGGCCTGGATGGCGGCCCGGCGGCCTGCTGGTCCACTTCCGATGACGATCAGGTCGTATTCGCTCATGCCATGCAAAGGCTCTCGCCTTCCCCCACCATGGCCCCGCTCTGATGACTGCTCCCCGGCGGTGAGCCGGACAAGGCCGTCGAAGTCTGGAGCCTGCGGCGCGTGTGTTCGCGCCTGCTGTTTGGCCACTATGGACCGATCAGGGTTAAAGACGCGCAAACCCAAGCATGGGCCGCATGTGTGTCAGCTCTAAGCGCGCCGCTTGGCCCGTTCGCGCCGGCGGGGCGCCGCTTTCGTGGGCGTCTTGGCCCTCCCCTTGCCGGCCTTCGGCTCGCCGAGGCTGCGGCGAAGCGCCTCCATCAGGTCGACGACGTTGGTGTCCTTGGGCTCCTCGACCGAAACCTTGCGGCCCGCGCCCTTCTCCTTTTCGCGGATCAGGGCCTTCAGGGCGTCCTCATAGCGGTCGTTGAACTGGCTGGGATCGAAAGGGCCCGCAAGTTGGGCGATGATCTTTTCGGCGATGTCGACCATGCTCCGCTCGGCCTTGGCGTCGGGGATCGAGTCGAAGATGTCGGCAGGGTCCCTCACCTCGTCATGGCTGCGCAAAGAGTAGGCCACCATTCCGTTGTCCCGTGGCTCGATGGCCAGCAGGCGCTCGCGCTGGTGCAGCACCACGCGACCCAGGGCGATCTTGTCCTGACCGGCCATGGCCTGGCGGATCACCGCGAAGGCTTCGGCCGCCATCTTGCCATCGGGCGCCAGGAAATAGGGGTCGTTCCAGTAGAGCCGGTCGATCTCCCCGGCGTCGATGAACCGCTCGATGTCGATGGTCCGGGTGGTCTCGAGCCGGACGGACTCGATCTCGTCTTGGGTGATGACCACGTAGCGGCCCTTGTCGATCTCGTAGCCCTTGACGATGTCGGACCGGTCAACAGGTCCCGTCTCCGGATCGGTCGGGATCATCCGGATGCGATTGTGGGTGGTCTTGTGCAGCATGTTGAAGTGCACATCGCCCCGCGGCGAGGTCGCGCTATAGAGGGCTACCGGACAGGTCACCAGCGACAGGCGCAGGTGTCCCTGCCAGGTTGGACGCGGCGCCATGGCGGAACTCCCAGAGGCTTTCAGAGACAGCTACTGCGGCTCAACGCCCGTCGTCTGCGGTTTGTTCACGGCGGGGGGACGGTGAACGGTCTGAACGAAATCCTGGTCGACGCGCGCGGGCATCGTTGTCCCACTCCTACGCTGCGCCTGCAACGCGCCCTACGGCAGGCCGAGCCGGGACAAAGGGTGAAGCTGCTGGCCGACGATCCGCTGGCCCGGATCGATGTGCCGCATTTCCTGGCGGCCGGCGGGTATCAGCTGATCGACAGCTCCACTGAGGCGGGCGTCCTGAGCTTCACGGCAGCGAAGCCATCCTAGCCTTGCGGTCGCGCAGCATCTGCAGCTGGTTGGGAGAGCGGCGGCTGGCGAGGATCTCCATCTCCGTCGCCACCGCCCCGCCGTAGAACACCGAGTTCACGTTCCAGGACAGCCAGACCAGGAAGACGACGACGCCGGTCACCGAACCGTAGGTCGCGCCGTAGTGCGCGATCTGCTGGACGTAATAGGCCCCGAGCCAGGAGGACAGCAGGGTGATCGCGGCGGCGACGATCCCGCCCGCGGCGGCGGCCCGCCAGATGACAGGCTTGCTGGCCATGGCATAGCGGTAGGTCAGGGTCAGCCCCAGCATCAGCCCGATGCTGGCCCAGGTCCATTCATTGTAGATCCAGGAGTGGGCGTTGTAGGGCGTCACGGCGACGGTCATGGAGACCACCCTGAACGCCAGGAAGGCCGCCGAGATTGTGCCGATCAACGCGAAGCCCGCCAAGGAGACGGCCAGGGCCAGGACGTTGAAGCCGACGAAGCCGCGTGGCCTGGGCTCGCCGTGGATCAGCGACAGTCCGGCCAGCAGGGCCTTCACCCCCCGGTGAGACGCGTAGAAGGCGATGAACAGGGCTACCGCGCTCTGAGCGCTGACGAGCCGGATAGGGGCGTGCGCCAGCCGCCTGAGTTCGCCCGCGAACAGTGACTGGGGACCGGGCGGCATCAGCCGCGAAAACGCCTCGGCCTGCGAGGCGGCCTGCTCTGGGGTGAACATCAGGCTGTAGACGCCGATCAGGATGGCGAAGGCGGGAAACACGGCCAGCAGGGCGTAGAAGCACACTCCGCCGACATAGAGCGCCGCGTTGCGATTCTGCGACCGGCGCCAAGCGCGAACGGCGACGCGCAGCGCCGCCGCCGCCCAGTGCGTTGGATCGTAGTCGAACTCGGCCGGCCGGCGCCAATCCATTGCGCCCGACATAGCCTCATCCGTGGCGTTTGCGAAACGCCGGTTCAGGCCGAAACCCGCGCGCAGGCGTCGAATTCCCGCGGATCGACGAACTCCGCCCGGTACCAAGGGTGGGTCTGCGGCTCGAAGATCTCCTTCAGCCACTCGATGACCAGCTTCACCCGGGCGCTGCGGGCGATGTCGCGGTGATGGCAAAGCCAGAGCTGCAGGCGCGCCATCGGCGGGATGTCGAGCATCACCAGCCCCGGATCCTGGGCCAGGATCGCCGTCGGCATGGCGCCGATGCCTGCGCCGGCCCGGACGGCCTGGTGGAACGCGAGGCTGGAGTTGGTCATCAGCGCGACCTGGGCGAGGTCGTGGAACGCCGCCGTCTTGGGCGCCCAGCCTTCCGGTTGGCGGGTCATGGCCGAATGGTGGACCATGCGATGCCCGGCGACCTCCTGAAGGGTTCGTGGCGTTCCGTAGAGCGCCAGGTAGGCCGGCGACGCCACCAGGGCGTAGTGGAACCACGCAAGGGGCACCGAGATGAAGTCCGGATTGGGCCCGGCGTCGGCGAACTGCACGGCCAGGTCGACGTGTTCGCTGACGGGACTGTCCGGCCAGAGTCCACAGTCGAGGGCGACTGAGATCCTGGGGTTGGCCTGAAGGAACGACGCCAGGGCCGGCGCGATCGCGAGGGCGCCCACGCCGTCGGGAGCGGCGATCTGCACCAGCCCCTCCTCGCGCTTGTCGCGGTCGAGGACCATCCGTTCGATGGCCGCGGCTGAACGCTCCATCGTCAGCACGTGGTCCAGCATCATCTTGCCGGCCTCGGTGAGCGAGACTCCGTTCGGTCCACGCACCAGCAGCTGGGTTCCCAGGCGGATCTCCAGATCATCGAGACGGCGGGTCACGGTGGGCTGCGACATGCCCAGCGCGCGGCTGGCTGCGCCGACACCGCCAGTTTCAGCCACGGCCCAGAACACCCTCAGGTCGGACCAGTCAGCTCTCTGACGCCGAACTTGCGCCATCCACCCCTCCAAACACGCATGACCCCCATCCGGACTCTCGGGGCGCCGGCCCTCGATTGCACGGTCTAACAATCGCCACGGGTAAGCAAGCGGGAGGGCGATCGTGGAACGGGAGCGTGCGCAGGATGCGGTCATCTCGGTCCTGGGGGACCTGGGACTGACGCTCGCTTCATCGTCGGAAATCGATGAAGGCCACGCCCTGGCGCGGCGCCTGATCGGCCCGGCCCTGGCGCCGGCCTCCCGCCTGCATCAGGCGCAGGCCTACACCGGAGCCTGCTGCTTCGCTTTCCGAGAGGGCCCCGGGCTCACCGGGATCTTTGCCTTCCTGTTGCTGAACACAGCGGGTCTGGACGCGGTGATCCGGGGGCAATTCGACCCCGGCGATCCCCAGCATCAGCTCCTGGCCCGCGCCACCCAAGCGCCAGCCGGCTATTTCGGCTGGGCCTTTGCCGGCTCCACCCAGCTGGCGAGGCGGACGGTGGTCACCGGCGCCGAGCAGGCACGCCGCGTCGCCCTGCCAGTGATCCCGTTCTTCTGCCACGCCGCGACTCCGGCGGGTCGCCGGGCGGTGACCGAAAAGCTTGGCTATGTGGCCCACGGAGGCGTGGATCCAGAACTCCTCTGGTCGCCGCCGATCGGGCGGGGCCTGGAGCGGGCCGCATGAACGCGATCACGCGCCCGCCGGCCGCAGTCGCCATGGCCCGTTCCTTCGACGCGGCCGACTACCGGGTCTTTGTCGCCCGCACGCTTGATGACCTCATGGAGGTCGCGGCCGTCCGCACCCTCGTCTACATCGGAGAACAGGGCTGCCCCTACCGCGAGGAGTACGACGGCAACGATTTCGCCGGGACCACGCACCTGCTGGTGCGCTATGGCGACGAGCCGGTCGGTGTGCTGCGGATCCGGTGGTTCGCAGACTTCGCCAAGCTCGAGCGGGTGGCGATCTTGCCGGGTCACCGCGGCCGCCGCGCCGCATTCGCCCTGATCGGCGAGGCTGTGCGTCTGGCCGAGCGCAAGGGGTACCGGCGTATCCTGGGTCACGCAGAGCCGCGCCTCGCGGCGTTCTGGTCCCGCCATTTCAAAGGCAAGGTCCGGGTCGACCGGACCCGTTTCAGCTTCTCCGACCGGCAATACCTGGAAGTCGTCGCCGAGATCGGTCCCGTCTCTGACGCCCTGACCCTCGAGAGCGACCCTCTGCTGCTGTTACGGCCGGAGGGCGACTGGGACCAGCCGGGCGTGCTCGACCGCTCAAGGCGGCGGATCACGCCTCAACTGCATCGAGGCCAGGTGGCATGCGCGAACCTTGGCGCCCATGGCTCGGCGTGAACCCGTGCCTGCTATGCCTCGACCTCCAGCGTCAGCCGGGTGGTCCCGCCGTTCGGTCAGACGCCGATGGTCGGATCGCCAGGTGCCGCCAGCTCCTGCGCGTCGCCCGCATGGCCAGGTGGCCGCTGCTGCACGCCCTGAAGATCGAGGATCAGGCCCAACCGCGACCGATCCCCGGACTGGAGCCGCTGCCCTTCGAGACGGTCCTTTTCCGACAGGGGCCGTCGGCGTTCTCGCACCGGCGCATGCAGGAGCTCGTCCTGGATGTGGCCGCCGATGGGCTGGTCGTCCTCGCAATGAACCTCGACGCCGCGTGTGTGGCGACGGCCCTGAGGGGGCACGAGCTGGGTCTTCGCGTGGCCCTGGTCGAAGACACCCTCTCGTCGCAGCCCGTGGACGGAATAGCGCCCGAGGCGGCGCGCGAGGTCCTTCTGTCGATGGCTTCGCCCTTCGTCGGGCGGTTGACGACGACACAATTGATGGGGTTGGCGCTGGGGCCCGATCAGCCCCAGGCCGCGAACGACTGTTTTCCGGGGCTGTTCAATGACTGATAGCGAACTCAATCTCTACGTCGAACGTCTGCCGGTCCTCCTGGACCAGATTTCCAACAGCATTGAGGCAATCCCAGGCGTGGCGGCCGACGCCCTGGAGGAATTGCGCGCCGGATTGGGGATCGCCCTCGCGGCAGCCGAGAGGCTCCGCGCCGAGCGCCGCATCGCGTGCGTCCGGATCCATTAGCAACGGCCATCGCGCGCGCGCCGGCGCCTCTGCTATGGTGCCGGCGAATCTTCGCTGTCGTGAAGAGTTGAAGGATGAGTCCGTGCCGGTGGACGCCCGCGTTCTGATCGTCGCGCGCGATGACGCCGTTGCGGGTCCGCTGGCCAGGGGGCTGGACAGCCTCGGTTGGCGCACCATCACGGCGCGCGGGCCATATGCGGCCATGGCCGCCCTTGGCGATCTTTGCATCGAAGCAGCGATCGTAGACCTGGCCAGCTGCGGGCCGGATGCGTCGACTCTGGCCAAGCGACTGCAATCCGCCTGCGCGCCACGGCGGCTGCCCGTCGTAGCGATCGGCAAGCTCGACACCGATCTTGAAGCCTCATCATTCGACCTGACCTTCGCCACGCCGACCTATCCCGCGCAGGTGGCCCTGCGCCTTGAGTCCCTGGTGCGGATGTCCATCGCCGAGGAGGAATTCGAGCTTCGGCTCGAGACCTTCGCGGACCACGGCCGCCGGCTCGACTTGCCGGACGAGCCGCCCGGCCCCTATCGCATCCTGGCGGTCGGCGATCCGGAGCCGCAGTTCCTGGCCCTGTCCAACACCCTCAGCCGCGCCGGGGCGGAGGTCGTCGGCGCCTTCACCGCCTACACGGCCTTTGACTACCTGCACGAGCGCGCCTTCGACGCCGCGCTGCTCTGGGGTGGGGAGAACCAGGCGGAAGCCCTGTCGATCGCCGCCGGCATGAGGCGCAATACACGCCTCTTCCACGTCCCGGCCCTGCTCTATCTCAAGGACGGCTCCTCGGTGACCCACGCGGAGGCCTACGGCAAGGGCGTGTCGGACGTGGCCTCTGCCGAAACCCCGCCCGAGGAGACTGCCAAGCGCGTGCTCGAGCTGGCCCGCGCCTATCGCCGGCAGAACGCCATCCGCAAGGCGCTGGAGCTGGCGCGCAGCTCAGGACTGATGGACCCCGCCACCGGCCTTTTCACCCGGGATCTGTTCGCCGCCCACCTGGCCCGCCTGGCCCATGCCGCGCGCCTGCGCCGTCGCCCGCTCTCCGTCTGCGTGCTGAAGGTCGCTGAACGCCCCGGCCTGGCCGCTATCCGCCAGGGGCGCTGGCTTGACCGCGCCATCCCCCAGATCGGCTCGATGATCGGGCGCCTGGTCCGCGCCGAGGACACCGCCGTAAGGCTCGGGTCGGAGGTGTTCGGCCTGGCGCTGCCGGCGACTTCGGCAGCCCAGGCCCGGGCGGCGGGTGACCGCATCGCCGCCGTGATCGCCTGCACTGCCTTCGACGCCGGCGAGGACCGCCCTGCGTTCGTGGTGGAGTTCGACATCGGGGTCGCCGAGGTCGGTGGCGATGAAAACGCCGCCAAGGCCCTGGAAAGGGCGGCGGCAAAGGCGCTACAGAAGAAGGCGGGATGACCCAAGCACCCTCCAGCCCTGTGGCCATGGACATCGACTTCGTCGCCGACGTCGTCTGTCCGTGGTGCTACGTCGGCTTCAAGAGCCTGCAAAGGACGCTGGCGCTGCGCCCAAGCGTCGCTGGCAAGATCCGCTGGCGTCCCTACCAGCTCAACCCCGAGCTTCCCGAGGAAGGCGTCGATCGAAAGGCGCTGATGGCCGCCAAATTCGGCGCTGATCCCGATCGCCTGAACGGCGTCCAGCAGGCGCTGGGCCAGCGGGCGGCCGAGGACGGCGTCGAGCTGAAATTCGACCAGATCGAGAAGAGCCCCAACACCAACGCCGCCCACCGGCTGATCATCTGGGCCGATCTGGAAGGACGCGGCGCCGAGGTGGCGGAGGCGGTGATGCACGCCTATTGGACCGAACTGAAGGATATCGGCGATCCGGCCGTGCTCGTCGAGATCGGCGCCGCCCACGGCCTGGATCGCGAGGCCATTTCGCGCCGGTTCCAAGAGGACGCCGGCAAGGACTTCGTCAACCAGGCCTGCAACACGGCCGCGCAGTCCGGCGTCCAAGGCGTGCCGTTCATGATCTTCGACAACCGGGTCGCGGTCTCCGGCGCCCACGCGCCCGAGCAGCTGGTTGCGGCGATCGACAAGGCGTTGGAATTGGCGGCCTGACTGCATCCGACCCGCACGCGGGCGGCGAACAGGGCATAGGTCCCCTTCTCTGCAGGTTCAGTGATGACGTCCGCCCCGTCCTTGATGCCTTATCTGATCGCGCTGCCGCTGATCGCCTTCGCGCTATGGCGAAACCTGCGTGGCCGGCGCCTGAGGCTCGAAACTCTCTGGCTCTTTCCGGCGATCCTCATCGCCGCGTGCGTGTGGGCGCTGCTGCAGAGTCCGCCGCCGGCGATCGGACTGCTCGCCGGGATGGCGGCGGCCCTGGCGCTCGGTGTGGGACTCGGTTGGATGCGGGGGCGCATGATGCGGATCGGCGTCGACCCTGAAACCCATCTGGTGACGGCCCAGGCCTCGCCGGTGGCGGTGGTGTTCATCCTTGCCTTGCTGGCGTTGCGCTTCGGCGGCCGGGCGATGCTCCAGGAGAGCGCTCCGGCGCTGCATCTCGGCCTGATGCAGATCAGCGATCTATTCCTGCTGTTCGCCGTCGGCGTCGTCTGCGCCCAGCGGATGGAGATGGGGCTTCGCTGCTGGAAGATGATCACCGCGTCCAAGGCGGAAAAGGCTGCGCGGCTCGCGGCCGCCAATTGAGGAACAGGATGCAGGAACTGAAGGGCAAGACCGCTTTCGTCACCGGAGGCGCCAGCGGGATTGGCTTCGGCGTCGCCAGGACGTTCCTGGACGCGGGCATGAAGGTGATGATCGCTGATCTGCGCCCGGACCATATCGAGCGGGCCATGGAGGAGCTTGTGGAGGCCGGTCATGCCGACGCTGTGGCCGCCGTCCTGCTGGACGTCACCGATCGCGACGGGTTCGCGCGCGCCGCCGACGAAGCGGAACGGCGGTTCGGCGGGATCCACGTGCTGGTCAACAACGCCGGCGTGGGGATCAACGGTCCGGTGCTGGCCTCGACCTATGCCGACTGGGACTTCGGCCTCGGGGTCAATCTCGGCGGCGCAGTCAACGGCCTCGTCACCGTTCTGCCGCGGATCAAGGGCCAGGCGGAAGGCGGTCATGTCGTCTTCGTCGCCTCCCAGGCGGGGATCACGCCATCGCCGCGCAACGCCGCCATCTACGGCGCAGCCAAGTCCGCCCTCGTGGGAATGGCCGAAGCCGTGCGGGACGAGTTGGCCGACTACGGCATCGGCGTGTCGGTCCTGCTGGCAGGCTACTTCAGGACCAATATCCACGAAGCCGAGCGCAACCGGCCCGACCGGTTCAGGGCGGCCAGCGGCTATGGCGGCGCAGAGCTCAAGCCGGTGGGACCGCAGGACTCCCCCCTCTGGCGCGATCCGCTGGAAGCCGGCCAGGCGGTGCTGGAGGGCATCCGCCGCAACACCCTCTACATCGCCACCCACGGCGAACTGAAAGGCTGGGCCGAGGGCCGCTTCGAGGAGATCCTGGCGTCCTACCCGCCCGCGACCGATCTGGAACTGGCCAGGGCCATGGGCAGGAAGCGTCCGGTGGATCCATTCGGATTGACGCCGAAACGGCCTTGAGCCCAGTCGGGGTTCAGGCCGCCTTCGCCAGTTTCACCAGCTGCCCCAGCACGCGCTCGGCGGCGTTGAGGCGGGCCTCTGGCGTAGTCCATTCGCCCTTGACCACCACCTTCTGGTCGGGACGTAGCCGCCAGATGTCGGCGCTCTTCTGGATCAGGCCGACCAGGCCGGCGGGGTTCTCGAAGCGGTCGTCGCGGAAGGTCAGCACCGCACCCTTTGGGCCGACGTCGATCTTGGCGACGTTGGCCTGGCGGCAAAGAGCCTTGATGGCCACCACCTTCAAGAGCTGGCCGGCTTCCTCCGGCAGTGGGCCGAAGCGATCGATCAGCTCGGCAGCCAGCGCTTCGCGGTCCTCCGGCTTCTCCGCTTCCGACAGGCGGCGATAGAGGGCCAGGCGGACGTTGAGGTCGGGGACGTACTCCTCGGGGATCAGCACGGCCGCGCCGGTGTTGATCTGCGGCGACCAGCCCCTGGCGTCGGCGATCTCGGTCATGCCGCCGGCCTTCAGGTCGGCGACGGCGTCCTCCAGCATCTGCTGATAGAGTTCGACGCCCACTTCGCGGATATGGCCTGACTGCTCTTCCCCCAATAGATTGCCGCCGCCGCGGATGTCGAGATCGTGCGAGGCGAGCTGGAAACCGGCGCCCAGGCTGTCGAGCGCCGACATGACCTTCAGCCGCTTTTCGGCCGAGAGGGTCAGCTGCCGGTCCGCGGGCGTGGTCAGGTAGGCATAGGCGCGGGACTTGGAGCGCCCCACCCTGCCCCGCAGCTGGTAGAGCTGGGCCAGTCCGAACATGTCCGCCCGGTAGATGATCAGGGTGTTGGCCGTGGGGATATCCAGGCCCGACTCCACGATCGAGGTGGAGAGCAGCACGTCTGCCTTGCCGTCGTAGAAGGCGCCCATCACCTCCTCCAGTTGGGTCGGCGAGAGCTGGCCGTGGCCGACCGCAAGCTTCACCTCAGGCACCTGGTCGCGCAGGAACTTGGCGAGGTCGGGCAGGTCGGCGATGCGCGGCGCGACGAAATAGGCCTGGCCGCCGCGGTACTTTTCCCGGAGCAGCGCCTCGCGGATCACCACGGGATCGTAGGGGCTGACGTAGGTGCGCACCGCCAGCCGGTCGACCGGCGGGGTGGCGATGATCGACATCTCGCGGATGCCGGACAGCGCCATCTGTAGCGTGCGCGGGATCGGGGTCGCGGTCAGGGTCAGCACGTGCACGTCGGCGCGCAGGGCCTTGAGCCGCTCCTTGTGCTTGACCCCGAAATGCTGCTCCTCGTCGACGATCACCAGGCCGAGGTCCTTGAACTTCACCTGTTCGGCCAGGATCGCGTGGGTGCCGACGATGATCTCCACCTCGCCCTTGGCCAGGGCCTCGCGGTTCTCCGCGGCGTCCTTGGCGGTGACCATGCGCGAGAGCTGGCGCACCTTCACCGGCCAGCCGTGGAAGCGCTCGGAAAAGGTCTTGAAGTGCTGGCGCGCCAGCAGGGTCGTCGGGCAGACCACCGCCACCTGCTTGCCGATCATCGCCACGACGAAGGCGGCCCGCAGCGCCACCTCGGTCTTGCCGAAGCCGACGTCGCCGCAGATCAGCCGGTCCATCGGCCGGCCAGCCGCCAGGTCGCCCAGCACGTCGGCTACGGCGTTGAGCTGGTCCTCGGTCTCCTCGTAGGGGAAGCGGGCGCAGAATTCGTCGAACACTCCGTGCGGCGGGTCGATCTCCGGCACGGTCTTGGTGTGGCGGGCTGCGGCGATCTTGATCAGGCCTTCGGCCATCTCGCGCAACCGCTCTTTGGCGCGCGCCTTGCGGGCCTGCCAGGCGGCGCCGCCCAGCCGGTCGAGCTGCACCCCGTCGCTCTCCGCGCCATAGCGGGTGAGCAGGTCGATGTTCTCCACCGGCAGGTAAAGCTTGGACTCCGCGGCGTAGTGCAGCTCAAGGCAGTCGTGCGGCGCGCCCTGGACCTCCAGAGTGGTCAGCCCGGTGTATCGGCCGATGCCGTGGTCGATGTGCACCACCAGGTCCCCTGGCGTGAGCGCGGTGGCCTCCGCCAGGAAGTTGGCGGCGCGACGGCGGCGCTTGGGACGCGCGAGCCGGTCGCCGAGGATGTCGGTCTCCGAGATGACCGCCAGGCTCTCGGTCTCGAACCCGGATTCGAGCGGCAGGATGACCCGCTGGGGAACCTTGGGATCGGCCGCGCGAGCCGCGTCCCAGTAGGGGGCGAAGCGGACTGCCTTCAGTCCGTGGTCGGCCAGCATAGTTCCCAGCCGCTCGGACGAGCCCTCGGACCAGGAGGCGAAGAGCACGCGCTTGCCGGCTTTCGCGAGGGCCTGGGCGTGGTCGCCGGCCGCCTCGAACAGGTGGACGCTGTCCTGGGCCCGCTCGGCGATGAAGCTGCGGCCCGGCCGCGCGCCGAGGTCGACGGCGTCCGTCCCCTCGTGCTGGAACGGTGTGAACCAGCGGTTCGGGTTGGCGGCGACCCGTTCGAGCCATTCTTCGCTCGTCAGGTAGAGGTCTTCTGGCGGCAGGGCCTTGTAGGCGCTGCGGCTGGCGGCGGTCTCGACCCGGGCGTCGTGGGCGTCCTTGATCAGTGCAAGTCGCTCTTCCAGCGCCTCTCGGGCAAGATGGTCGAGCGCGATGAGGTCATCCTTGCCCAGGAAGTCGAACAAGGTCTCCAGCCGCTCGTAGAACAGGGGCAGCCAGTGCTCCACGCCAGCGCGGCGCACGCCCTCGCTGACCGAGGCATAGAGCGGATCATCTCCCGGGGCGCCGAAGGCCGCCACATAGCCAGTGCGGAAACGCGAGATACCGGCGGCGTCCAGCAGCACCTCGCTGACCGGCAGCAGGTCCGCAGCCTTGAGCTGGCGGGTGGAGCGCTGGGTCTCCGGATCGAAGCCGCGGATGGACTCAAGGGTGTCGCCGAACAGGTCCAGGCGAACGGGTTCCTCCGCGCCCGGAGCGAAGACGTCGATCACCCCGCCGCGGATGGCGAACTCGCCCCGCTCCGAGACCGTCGAGGCCCGGACATAGCCGTTGATGGCGAAGTACCGCTCGAGGTCAGCGACATCCACGTCCTGCCCGACGCGCGCCAGGAAGCTCGCCTGTTTCAGCGCGGCCCTCGGCGGATTTCGCTGCAGCAGCCCCGACACCGTGGTCACGAGCACGCGAGGCTTGGGCGCCGGCTCGGCCAGGGCGAGGCGATGCAACGTCGCCATCCGCTGGGCGGCGATCGCCGCCGAAGGACCGATGCGGTCGAATGGCAGGCAATCCCAGTTGGGAAGCCTCAAGACCTCGACGTCGCGGGCGAAGAAGCCCAGGGCGTCGATGAAGGCCGACGCTCGGGCGCTGTCGCGCGCCACGAACACCGACTGTCCGCCCCTGGCCTTGACGATGTCGGCCATCGCCAGGGCGTCGAAGCCCTCAGGCGCGCCCAGCAGGTCGAGCCGGCCGGGCGCGGACGCAATGCGTTTCAGTTCCGCCGGAGTGGCCAGGGGGATGGCTCCTAGGCGCCTTGGCGCGTCTGGTGGGCCGCCAGGCGGAAGTCCTGGATCAGGGCGAGCAGGCGCGTGTCGTGGGCCTCAGGAGGCGGAGCCTGGCCGACGATCCAGGCGTAGACGTCATGGTCGGGCTGGTCCAGCAGGGCCTCGAAGGCATCCACCTCGTCCGGGCCGAGTGATTCCAGGCGCCGGTCAGCGAATGGGCCGAGGATCAGGTCGGCTTCGAGGAAGCCTCTGCGCCAGGCGCGATATTTCAACTTGCTGAGGCGCGGAGTCATGACTCGTTCCGGAGGGAGGCCGCCGATATAGAGGCCGCGCCAGCCTCCCGCCACCCCTGACTCAGCGGCCGAGGCGCGGAACCAGCATGGGGACCCTTTGGGCGTAGGCGTTGTAGGCCTCGGCGCCCAGTTCGGCGCGCAGGAATCGTTCTTCCAGACGAGCCTTGAGCCAGAAACCGAGAACGATCAGCACGACGCCCGCCAGGTTGATGAGGGTTCCCCTGACAAGCGCCATGCACAGGGCCGCCCAGATGAAGCCGGTGTAGATCGGATGGCGCACCAGGGCGAACGGGCCGGTGTCCACCACCTTGTGGCCAGCCTTCACCGTCACGGATCCTGACCAGAGCTTGCCGAGGTGGATTCGGGCCCACCAGCAGAACCCGAAGCCGGCCAACGACAGGGCGAACAGGGCCCAGCCGACGGCGTCGTGCACGGTCCAGAACTGCAAAGCGCCGGCGTCGATTGCCGGGAAGCGCGACACCTGCCGACCAGACGACACGCGATGGGTCGAGAGCAACAGCACAACCCCTCCCAGGGTGATGAGCCAGTGCAGCGTTTCCGCACGGAAGCCGGCCCGGCGCGTGGGCCGAAGGCTCCAGCCCGAGGCGGCCACCCACGAGACCGCCCAGGCCACCCATGCCCAGGACGTCGCCTGTTCCGGCGTCAGCGTCATTGTGCGCCCTCAACCCCGCGCCAACATACCACGAGCCCGCCGTGGTCTATGCTGGAGGGATGCGGCCGGAGATTCTCTTTCCCCTGTTCGCGCCGTCCGCCTCCCTGAAGGGAGTCGGGCCGAAGATCGCCCCGCTGGTCGAGCGGCTGGCGGGTCCGCGTGTGCGCGACGTCCTGTTCCTGCCCCCGAGCGGGGTGGTCACCCGCACCCGCACGACGGTCGAGCACGCGCGCGAAGGCGAGGTGCAGACATTTCTCGTGCAGATCATCTCCCACAAGCCATCGCGGGGAGCCGGGCCATATCGAATTCATGTGACAGATGAGACCGGACCGCTCTCGATCACCTATTTCAAGGTGTTCGGCGAGAGTCTTAAGGCAAACAATCCGGTTGGATCGGTGCGCGCCGTCAGCGGCCGGGTCGAGCGCTACGGCGGCGAGCTGCAGATCACCCATCCGGATTACCTGATTCCGGCTGAGCGGATCGACGAGATCCCGGACTTCGAGACGGTCTATCCCGCCACCGCGGGCTTGCCGTCTCGTACCGTGCGCCGATTGGCGCTGGCGGCGCTCGCCCTCGCGCCGGATTTGCCGGAATGGATCGACGGACCCCTGAAGGCGCGGGAGGGCTTCCCGAGCTGGCTCCAGGCATTGCAGTCCCTGCACGCGCCGCAGAGCGAAACCGACACCGACCTGCTGACCCCGCAGCGGCGACGTCTCGCCTACGACGAATTGATGGCCCATCAGCTGGCCATGGCCGAGCGCAAGGCGGCCCGCCGTCGAGAAGCAGCGGCAGCCATCGCTTCCGGCGACCTGGCGCAGCGGGCCCAGGCCGCCCTGCCCTTCCGTCTCACCGGCGCCCAGACCATGGCGCTGGCCGAGATCCGCGGCGATCTTGCCGCAGGTGAGCGGATGAGCCGGCTGCTGCAGGGGGACGTGGGCTCGGGCAAGACCGTGGTGGCCATGCTGGCCATGGCCGACACCGCCGAGGCCGGCCTGCAGTCGGTGCTGATGGCCCCCACCGAGATCCTGGCGCGTCAGCACCATGACACCATCGCTGGCCCCCTTGCGGCGCAGGGCGTCGGCGTGGTGCTGCTGACCGGTCGAGACAAGGGTGCGGGCCGCGCCGAGAAGCTTGCGGCGATCGCTTCCGGCTCCGCCAAGGTCGCCGTCGGCACCCACGCCCTGTTCCAGGAGGACGTCACCTTCGACGCCCTAACCCTGGCGGTGATCGACGAACAGCACCGCTTCGGCGTCAGCGAGCGCCGGCGGCTGCAGGACAAGGGCGGCGCAGTGCACTTGCTTGCCATGTCGGCGACGCCCATCCCGCGCACCCTGGAGCTGACTCTCTACGGCGACCTGGACGTCTCGCGGCTGACCGAGAAGCCGCCGGGGCGGCTGCCCGTGGCCACCCGAGCCGCACCCACGCCCCGGATCGGCGAGGTGGTGGAGCGCCTTCGCGCGGCGACGGACACAGGAGCCCAGGCTTTCTGGATCTGCCCGCTGGTAAGCGAGTCCGAGACGCTGGATCTCACCGCCGCGGAGGACCGCGCGGTCTCCCTGCGCCGTCAGCTCGGGTCTGGGATCGGGCTGGTCCACGGCGGCATGCCGGCCGGCGAGAAGGACGCCGTGATGGCCGCGTTCGCCGAGGGAGAGCTGAAGGTCCTGGTGGCGACGACGGTGGTGGAGGTCGGCGTGGACGTGCCCAACGCCTCGATCATGGTGATCGAGCATGCCGACCGCTTCGGCCTGGCCCAATTGCACCAGCTTCGGGGTCGCGTCGGCCGCGGCTCGCGTGAGAGCGCCTGTGTGCTTCTCTACGACCCTCCCCTCTCTGTCACCGCCCAGCGGCGGCTGGATATCCTGCGGCGAACCGACGATGGCTTCCTGATCGCCGAAAAGGACCTGGAGCTGCGCGGTGGCGGCGATCCTCTCGGCCTGAAGCAGAGCGGGTTCCCCGCCTATCGCTTCGCCGATCCGTTCGCCCATCGTGACCTGATCGCCATGGCGTCCGACGACGCCCGGCTGCTGCTGGCGCGCGACCCGACATTCACGAGCGAGCGGGGCAAGGCCGCGAGGATTCTCAGCGAGTTGTTCGACTGGAAGGCGTCGATGCCGACGGACTAGCTCGGATGTTGGGCCGGCGCCGGCCGCGTGATCCGCCACAGCTGGGCGAAGCCCTGGTCGGATATCAATTGGATACCGAGCGGCGGCCGGAAGGGTCCGTCCGCATCGGGCAGGTCGGCGTTGAGGATCAGGATGTAGTCGAAGTGTGATCGCCACTGCGCCAGGTATGAAGGATCGTTGGCGCGTCGCGGCCGGCTCAGCACGCTGATTGACGAGAGCTCCACGCCGTCATGCTCCACGATGCGATCCCAAGCCCCCCGAACCCGCAACGGCTGCTTGCCGCGCGCCACGAACAGGGTCGGCACGAACGCCCTGCGCAAGGGAACGGCCAGGGCGGGATAGTGCCGGAACGTCAGGTCGCCGACCTGCCAGATGTAGCGCCCCGCGGGCGCGCTCCACTTCACCGCGAACGTAGGGGTATGCTGCAGCGGCAGTACGGCGGCGCCTGCAGGGACGCTCTCGAGGGCCCGGCGGGTGGCCGCGATGTTCGGTTCAGCTGCGTTCCAGTTCCAGGCGACCCACGCCGTCTTCAGGGTGACCAGCGCGAGGGCGGCCAAGCCAACCGCGAGAACCAGCGTACGTGGCGCAGTGCGCCTTAGCTGCAGTGCGGCAAGGATGCTGAGCAGCGCCATGATCGGAAAGCGACGATCGACCCAGCCGGTCCCGGCAGCAAAGGTCGGCGCCGCGATTGCCACGCACACCAAGGCGGCGGCGGCCACAGCCAGTCCTGTGTGGACCTCCAGCGCTCGACGGGCGCGAAGCCACAGCACCAGCGCCAGCAAGCCGAGCGCAAGGAGCAGCTCCAGACCGAGATTGTAGGTGATCAGGGGCGATATCAGCGTCGCGAGCTTCGCCGGCAAGGCGTCGAAGCGCACCTCGCTCAGGCCGCCGTCCGTCTGGGCGCCGGGCAAAGTGCGGGCAAAGAGGACGGTCATCGCCAGGGGCGCTGCGCACCATGCGGCGGCCAGGGCCCCTCTCAGCAGACGGCTTGCGAGCGCGCGCCATCGCCTGGTCGTCAGTGGCTCGGGCCCGATCCCCAAGGCGGCGAGCAGCGCTGCGTAGAAGACCAGGGCGCAAAGGTGATCGGCTGCGAGCACCAGGCCAAACGGAATGCGCAGGAGCGCCCCTATCCGACGGGACCCCGGTCGCGCGAGGGGGTCGAGCGCTGAGAACAGCAGGGCGAGCCCCAGGCCGATCTGGAAGTTCAGGAAGCCCATCAGGAATGTCGTCGACCAGGCGGCAAGCGGAAAGACGGCCTGCCAGGACGTGAGACGCCCGGACAGTCGCAGGCTCAGCGCCAGGAGGCCGAGTGGCGGCAGGAGAGCAGCCAGGATCATGGCGAAGCGTCCGCTGGTCGTGCCGGCGACCAGCGGCGACAGCGCCGCTACAACCACATCCACGCCGACGTTGGTCGAGGCGCTGGACCAGTCGATCTGGTAGAACGGGGCCATGGCCGGGTCTCTGGCGCCGCCCGCGAGCAGCCAGAAGCGGGCCAGATGGTTGGGGTAATCAGTGAGCGGAGGGATCTCCGCCACGAAGAACGGCCCCAGCAGGACCAGCAGGCTCAGCCCCACCACAACCCGTGTGGAGATCGCCGGCCGCGCCTTCAGCACACGGGCGCCCAGTTCGAACGATCGGGTGGTCGTGTCCAAGGGCGTGGCCCGTCATGACGCAGGGTGCGCGGCGAATGCTGGCGCGACTAGCCGCGGGAGGGCGCCAAATCATGGCGCCCAAATGTCATTCCTGCAGAACATGTCGCGGCGGCCGGCTCGGCTGTGGGGCTATCGACCCATCACGGGCACGCGTCGAACCGTCTCGGAATCGCCGATGGGAAGGGCCGGCAGGTGGAAGCCCGGCGTCGACTGCAACGCCTTCAGCCGGGCTTGCGCGTCGGCCTCGAGGTCGGCGTAGAACAGCTGGAAACCGGGGGCCTTCAGCCGGTCCGCCCACCCGCCCGCCGGCTTGAGTGCTGGCGACGAGGCGCGCGAGATCCTGAGCAGACCGCCCGCGCACCGCGCAGCGACCTGGTGCGGCAGGAAGGCCGGGCGCACCCCCCATTCCAGATCCGTGGCGTTAGCGGCCCCGAGATTGTCGCGCTCGGGCGCCGGGTCGTCTCCGGCGCTGCCGGACAGGGGGTTCACGCACAAGGCGGCGCGCGGTTCGAGGAGCTCAAGATCGCCGCCGGAGCCCCAGACCAGCGCCCGGTGAAGGAGCCGTCGGCCCACGGCCTCGCCGTCGCCAGTCACCGGCATGTAGGCCACGACGCATCGCGCCTGTCCGCGGCGATCGCAAGCCGGAATCGCGGACGCCGGGCCGTAGGCGTCGGCCGGAACCAGCGTCCCGATGAAGTAGGCGGCCGCCATCCGCTGGCGCAGCCGTGGATCGCCGGCGATTTCGTCGCGGACCAGCCTCGCGGCCAGCGCCCCGCCCTGCTCCACCCCGACCACGATGAACGGCCGGCCCTGGTTGAAACGGTGCAGATAGGTCTGGAACGCCTGTCGGATGTCGCCGTAGGCGAACGCCCGCGCCTCCCGCGCATCCTCCCGCAGGGCCAGCATGGCGTAGAGGCTGGCCTGACGATAGCGCGGCGCGAACAGGCGGCCGCTGCGGAAGAAGGGGCCCGCATAGTTGGGCAGCATCACCTGTTCGAGCAGCCGCCGCGAGCGCGAGTGGTCGATCGGTCCGTTCCAGTGCTCCCCACCATTGTAGGTCGTGGGGTGGATGAAGAAGACATCGGCGACCCCATCCCTGGCCGATGGATGCGAAGGATCGCCGGGAAGCAACGCCCAGGACGAGGTCCTGCCGTAGTCGGGCGCGGCGGGCGGGCGGTAGGTCTGGTAGGGCTGTTTGGGGTCCAGGGACGCTCGCAGGATCTCGTCCCTGAAGACGAAGGCGGCGATCAGCGCCAGGGCGAGGACCACGCCGCCGGCAAGACGCGACCAGGTCCTGAACGTCAGGAGCGGCCACGCCTTCGTCGTCTTGCTGGGATTTGCGGACACATCGGGCGATATAGACGTGGGAGATCACTTGGGCGAGCGCCGCCGCCTGGTTCGACCTGGAGCCGGTCCTTTGCTATGACGACGGCCTGTCCCAGTTTCCCGACCCCCGCGTGAACCGCCAACTCCGCCTCGAGCTTCAACGGCCGGCGAGCCATCGCCGCGAAGACCTCGTGGTCTCTCCCGCCAACGCTGAGGCGGTGCGGACGGTGGACGCCTGGCCCAGCTGGCACGGCGGGGCGCTCGCCCTGGTTGGACCGGCCGGCTCCGGCAAGAGTCACATCGCCCGGGCATGGGAGATCGCAGCGGACGCACGCGAACTCCCTGCCTCCAGCCGGATTCACGACCTCGACGGCATGCATGGCCGACCGATCCTGGTGGAAGACGCCGACACGGCGGACTCTGAGACCCTGTTCCACCTGATCAACATGGCCGCTGAGCCCGGCGGCGGGCTGCTCCTGACATCGCGCACAGCGCCTTCGGGATGGGCCTGCGGCTTGCCGGACCTGCGCTCGCGTTTGAACGCGCTGATGGTCGCCGAACTGGGGCCGCCCGACGACGAGATGCTGCGGGGTGTGTTGGATAAATTCTTCCGGGAACGGAATATTCGCCCCACTGAGGACGTCTTCGCCTATCTCGTTCGCAGAATGGAAAGGTCCGTTCCTGTAGCGCTTGCCCTGGTGGAGAGACTGGACGAGGCGTCCGGACCGGAACATCGTCCGGTTTCGCGGGCGCTGGCGCGCCAGATCCTCGAAGAGGGCGAAGAAGGCGAAGATCTATTCAATGCTACACTTGCAGACGGCCGGCCTTCAGGAGACAAGGGTGGATGACTCCGGGACAGTCCAGCCGATGAGCGAAGCCTCCGCAATCGCCCCGCCGACGGTCGCGCGCCGCGCCCCGAGGCCGACCGCCAAGTCCAGGGAGGAGGCGGCGCTGCTGGAGTCGCCGGCCAGGTTCTTCAACCGGGAGCTCTCGTGGCTGGCCTTCAACGAGCGGGTTCTGGAAGAGGCTGACAACAGCCGCCATCCCCTGCTGGAGCGGCTGCGCTTCCTCTCGATCTCGGCCAATAACCTGGACGAATTCTACATGGTGCGGGTGGCCGGCCTGCAGGGCCAGGTCCGCGAGGGCGTCAGGGTGGTGAGCCAGGACGGCCTGACGCCGGTCGAGCAGCTGCTGCGGGTCAATGCCGCGGCTTCCGACCTGATGGCGGTCCAGCAACGCCTGTGGCGAGAGATCAAGGCCGAGATGGCGGCTGAGGGCCTGCAAGTCCTCGAGCCGGGCGAGGTGACCGAGGGCGAGCGCCAGCAGCTCGAAAGCGTATTCCTGAGCCAGCTGTTCCCGGTCCTCACGCCGCTGGCGATCGATCCGGCCCATCCCTTCCCGTTCATTCCAAACCTCGGTTTCTGCCTGGCGCTGAAGCTGAAGCGCCTGTCCGACGCCAAGGCTCTCTATGCCCTGGTCCCCATGCCGAACCAGGTGGCGCGTTTCTGGGAGCTTCCCGGCGTCGATGGGGAACGCTCGGCGGGGGCGCCGAGGAGGTTCCTGTCGCTGGAACACCTGGTGGCGTTGTTCCTGGATCACCTGTTCCCGGGCTGCCAGGTGGACGCCAAGGGCGTGTTCAGGCTGATCCGCGATTCCGACGTGGAGATCGAGGAAGAAGCCGAGGATCTGGTCCGGGAGTTCGAGGCCCTGCTCAAGCAACGCCGGCTCGGTTCGGTGGTGCGGGTGAAGATCGAAGCCGCCATGCCGCCGGAGCTGCGCACCTTCATCGTCGAGAGCCTGCACGCCGAGCCGCAGGACGTGGTGCTGGTGGACGGGGTCCTGGGCCTGGCCCAGTTCGGCCAGCTGATCCCGCCAGATCGCGCGGACCTGAAGTTCAAGCCGTTCGAGCCGCGCTTTCCGGAGCGGATCCGCGACCATGGCGGTGATTGCTTTGCGGCCATCCGCGAGAAGGACATCCTGGTCCACCACCCATTCGAGAGTTTCGACGTGGTGGTCCAGTTCCTGCGCCAGGCGTCCGTTGATCCCAACGTCCTGGCGATCAAGCAGACGCTCTATCGGACCTCCAAGGACAGCCCGATCGTCGCCGCCCTGATCGCGGCCGCCGAGAACGGCAAGAGCGTGACCGCACTGGTGGAGATCAAAGCCAGGTTCGATGAGCAGGCCAACATCACCTGGGCGCGGGCCATGGAACGGGCCGGCGTGCACGTGGTCTTCGGCTTCGTCGAGTACAAGACCCACGCCAAGCTGTCGCTCGTGGTCCGCCGCGAGGGCGATCAGCTGAAGACCTATTGCCACTTCGGCACGGGAAATTACCACCCGCAGACCGCCAAGATCTATACGGACCTGTCGCTGTTCACGACCAACCCGGCGCTGGGGCGGGATTCCGCGCGTCTGTTCAACTACATCACCGGCTATGCCCGGCCCGAACGACTGGAGCGGGTGTCCTTTTCCCCGGTCACGATGAAGGAGGACCTGCTGACCCTGATCGGTCAGGAGGCCGAAAACGCCCGCGCCGGCAAGCCCGCCGCCATCTGGGCGAAGATGAATTCCCTGGTCGATCCCGAGATCATCGACGCCCTCTATCGAGCCAGCCTCGTCGGAGTGAAGATCGACCTGGTGATCCGCGGCATCTGCTGCCTTCGGCCGGGCATCCCGGGGCTGTCAGACAATATCCGCGTCAAGAGCATCGTCGGCCGCTTCCTCGAGCATGGCCGGATCGTCTGTTTCGCCAATGGCAAGCAATTGCCGAGCTCGGACGCCAAGGTGTTCATTTCGTCCGCCGACTGGATGCCACGCAATCTTGATCGGCGCGTTGAGTCGCTGGTTCCCATCGAGAACCCGACGGTGCATCAGCAGATCCTGCAGCAGATCATGATGGCGACGATGCGGGATCAGGCCCAGACGTGGTGGCTCGACGCCACCGGAGCATTTGAACGGGATTCGGCATGGCGCGAGCCGGGCGCGTTCTCAGCCCATGAGTACTTCATGACCAATCCGAGCCTTTCGGGTCGCGGTCACAAGGTGAAGGACATGCCTCGCGCCCTGGATCATGTGGGAACGCGTGGATAAGGCCGCCCGCGATCTCGCGGTCATCGATATCGGTTCCAACTCCATCCGCCTGGTCCTCTATCGCCTCGAAGGAAGGGCGATCTGGACGGTGTTCAATGAAAAGGTGCTGGCGGGGCTCGGCAGGGACTTGCCGACGACCGGCAAGCTGTCGCCGCAGGGCGCCTTCGCCGCTCGAGCGGCGCTGCGCCGCTTCCAGGCGGTGCTCGACTCGGTAAGGCCGTCGGCCGTTTTCACCGTGGCCACCGCCGCCGTACGCGAGGCCGCCGACGGGCTGGATTTCGTGAGGGAGATCCGCGAGGAAACCGGGCTCAGCGTTTCCATTCTCTCCGGCGAGGAGGAGGCGCGGCTGTCAGCTCTCGGCGTGACGGCTGGCATTCCGGACGCCACAGGCGTGGCCGGCGATCTTGGCGGCTACAGCCTCGAGCTGGTCCGTATGGACCGCGGCAAGCCCGGAGTCGGGGCCACCCTGCCCCTGGGTCCATTTGCGCTCGGCGCTGGCCAGGGAGCCTTTGACGCCGAGCCCACCCGCAAGGAGGTCGCGAAGCGGCTCGCCGGGGTCTCGAACCGCTTCGCCGCCGATTCGTTCTACGCCATCGGCGGCGCCTGGCGGAACCTCGCCTTGCTGCACATGCGCCTGTCCGACTATCCGCTGCAGATCGTCCACCAGTATGAGATGAGCGCACGCGATGCGCTGCAGGCAAGCCGCTTCATCGCCAGCCAATCCCGCAGCTCGCTGGAGCGGATCGAGGGCCTGTCGCGCAAGCGCGCGGAATCGCTGCCCCACGCCGCCGTGGTGCTTGAGCAGCTGATCGAGCGGCTCGGTCTGCGCCGCGTGGTGATCTCGGCCTGGGGCCTGCGCGAAGGACTGCTCTACGACTCGCTCGCGAGAGACGTTCGGGCCCTCGATCCGCTCATCGAGGGGTGCGCGGCGCTAGGCGCTCGGGAGTCGCAGGCCGAACCACTGGGAGCCGCGCTGCAGGCCTGGATCGAACCGGTGTTCGACCGCCTGCCGCCGCTCTTCGCCAAAGGCCGGGACGCCGTGCTGGCGGCCGCGGCCTGCCGGCTGGCCGAGTTTGGCGTGCGCCTTCACCCCGACCACCGGGCTGACCTCGTCTTCGACCAGGTCCTGCGGGCGCCGATCGCCGGCATGGACCACAACGAACGTGCGTTCCTGGCGGTGGCGGCCTTCGCCCGACATACGGGCGCGAGCATCACGCCGGCCGCCCACACCGTTGGTCGACTGCTCTCCTACGATCGCCTGCAGCGGGCCAGGGCCCTGGGCGCGGCGATCCGGCTGGGCTGCGATCTGTCGGGCCGGAGTCCGCCGCTGCTTGCCCGGTCATGGTTGAAACTCGAAGGTGAAACCTTGCTTCTTGGCGCTGACCGAGCCGGAGCGGCGCTGCTCCTGGGCGAGCAGACCGCCAAGCGCGCCCAGACCCTGGCCGCTATCCTCGGCCGCGAACTGGTCATCCGCCCGGACTGAACGGCGAGGTGGAGGATCGCTACTGTTCCGCTCATCCCGGCGAAGCCGGGACCCAGGTTTTTTATCCTAAGCTTTGAGTTTCCAGCAAAAAGCCTGGGTCCCGGCTTCGCCGGGATGAGCGGAAGTGGAGGGCTACAGCTGGTCCAGACGAGACCTAGGTTTCCTTCGGCGCTCGCCGCACCTGCACGACGCGTACGCGGCCGGCGTCGAGGACCAGGCCGAGCTCGCCGCGCTTGAGCCTCAGGGCGTCCTCGCCGAACGCGTCGCGCCGCCAGCCTTGCAGGGCGGCCGCGTCGGCCTGGTCGTCCATGGCGATCTTTTCCAGGTCCGAGACGGTGGCGATCAGCTTGGAGGCGACGCCGGCTTCCTCGGCCCGCGCCTTGAGCAGCACCTTCAGCAGTTCCACCACCGCGGATGCGCCCTGCGGCGGAGGTCCCGTCCGGGGGCGCTCGATCGTCGGGGCCGAGGCGTCCGGATGGGCCAGGGCGTCGCGAATCACCGACAGCAACTCGGGTCCGAACCGCGATCCGCCAAACCCCTTGGGGGCAGCACGCAGGCGGCTCAGGGCGTCGAGGTCTCCGGGGACCTGGGTGGCGATCTCGTCGATGGCGTCATCCTTGAGGATGCGTCCGCGCGGCTGGTCCCGCGTCTGGGCCGTTTGTTCGCGCCAGGCGGCCACAGCGCGGAAGACCGACATGTACTTCGCCGCATGCTTGCGGGGTTTCAGCCGCTTCCAGGCGTTGGCCGGCTCCATGTCGTAGTTCGAAGGATCCACCAGGTCGGCCATCTCCTCCTCGACCCAGGCGAGCCGGCCCTCGCGCTTGAGGCGGTCGTGCAGGAGCGGATAGAGCGCGGCGAGATGGACGACGTCAGCCAGGGCGTAGTCCAGCTGGGCCTGCGAGAGCGGTCGGCGGCTCCAGTCGGTGAACCGGCTCGACTTGTCGATCTCGATTCGCAGCATCTGGCGCACGATGGCGTCGTAGGCGATCTGTTCGCCGAAGCCTGCCGCCATCCCGGCGATCTGGCTGTCGAACAGCGGCTTGGGGATGACCCCGAGGTTATTGAAGATTTCCACGTCCTGGCGGGCGGCGTGGAACACCTTCTGGATCTGCGGATCGGCCATCAGCTTGAGGAACGGCGCAAGGTCCAGCCCCTCCGCCAGCGGGTCGATGACAGCGGCAAGGTCCGGTCCGGCGGCCTGGATCAGGCAGAGTTTCGGCCAGTAGGTTGTCTCGCGCATGAACTCTGTGTCCACGGCGATGAAGGGGGCTTTCGCCAGCCGGTCGCAAAAGGCCTGAAGTTCGGCGTTGGCGGTGATCGTCGTCATCGGCTAGCAATAACCCCGCCGGGCGCCGAGTCTGCAAGCGTCAACCCCTCTCGCGCGTCAAATCCGGCAAGTCCAACCATGGCGGCCCACCTCGAACCATGAGCGATCTCACGAACGGTCTGACCTACGCCCAGGCGGGAGTCGATATTGATGCGGGCGAGGCTCTGGTCGAGGCGATCAAGCCGCTGGCCCGCGCCACGAGCCGGCCGGGAGCCGATGCGGCCCTCGGCGGATTCGGCGCGCTGTTCGACCTGAAGGCCGCCGGCTACGACGATCCGCTGATCGTCTCCACCACCGACGGCGTCGGCACCAAGCTGAAGATCGCCATCGAGACCGGCCTGCATGACACCATCGGCGTCGACCTGGTGGCCATGTGCGTGAACGATCTCCTGGCCCAGGGAGCCGAACCCCTGCTGTTTCTCGACTACTTCGCCACCGGAAAGCTCGAGCTGGAGACCGCCAAGCGGATCGTTGCCGGCGTGGCCGAGGGCTGCAAGCTGGCGGGCGCGGCCCTGGTCGGCGGCGAGACGGCGGAGATGCCGGGGCTGTACGGACAGGGAGACTACGATCTCGCCGGCTTCTCGGTCGGCGCTGTCGAGCGCGACGGGGTGCTGCCCCGGCTCGCCGATCAGGCGGCAGGAGACCTGCTGATCGGGCTGGCGTCCTCCGGGCCCCATTCCAATGGTTATTCCCTGATCCGCAAGATCGTGGAGGTGTCGGGCCTGCCCTGGGATGCGCCGGCGCCGTTCGCCGAGGGTCTGACCCTGGCGCAGGCGCTGATGACGCCGACACGCATCTACGTGAAGAGCGTCCTGCCGTTGATCCAGGCGGGTCTGGTAAAGGGCGCGGCCCACATCACAGGCGGCGGCCTGGTCGAGAACCCTCGCCGCGCGGTCGCCAAGGGCCTGGCGCCCCAGCTCGAACAGAGCACCTGGGCCATGCCGCCGGTGTTCGCCTGGCTGCAGCGGACGGGCGGGGTGTCCGACCATGAGATGCGGCGGACCTTCAACTGCGGCGTCGGCTTCCTGCTGATCGTCGGCCCTGGCGAGGAGGATGCGGTCCTCGCCAGCCTGCTGGATGCGGGCGAGGCTCCGTTCGAGTGCGGGGTCCTGGTTGAAGTCTGATCGTATGGCCGTCCCGTCGCCGATCGTCCTGATCCCAGGCCTGGCTTGCACGCCGAGGCTCTACGCCGAACAGATCCCCGAGCTCTGGCGGCGGGGCCCGGTCACTGTCGCCGACCACACCCGCGACGACAGCATGACTGCGATCGCAGCCCGGATCCTCGCTTCGGCGCCTCCTAGCTTCGCCTTGGCCGGCCTGTCGATGGGCGGCTACATCGCCTTCGAGATCATGCGCCAGGCGCCGGAGCGGGTGGAGCGGCTGGCCCTGCTCGACACGGCCGCCCGTCCCGACTCCCCGGAGCAGAGCGAACGCCGCCACTCTCAGATCGCCCTGGCCCAGGCCGGGCGACTGAAGGACGTGGTCGAGCAGCTCTACCCGCTGTTCGTCGGCCCGACGCGCCGCGGCGACGAGGGGTTGAAGCGCCTGGTGCATCTGATGGCCGAAGAGACCGGCGCCGACGCCCTCATGCGCCAGCAGACAGCCATCCTCGGCCGCCCGGACTCGCGCCCAGGCCTGGGCGCTATCGCCTGCCCGACCCTGGTGCTGGTCGGAGACTCGGATGAGCTCACCCCGCCCGATCGCGCCCGCGAGATGGCTGACGCGATTCCCGGCGCGCGGCTGGCGGTGATTGCGGACAGCGGCCACCTTTCCACGCTGGAGCAGCCTGGCGCGGTGACGGCGGCTCTGGTGGATTGGCTCGAGCATTGATCTGAGCGCCCGATGTGGCGCTCGATCGGGTCAGGCCTGAGCGTGCCGGGATGGCCGGGGGAGCGTGTGGACGACCGACGTCCGAGCGACGGCGTTGTTGATCGCCTGGAACAGCTCGCCGGGGACGATCGGCTTTGCGACGCAGGCGGTCATGCCTGCGGCAAGATACTCCTCGACCTGATGGCTCATGGCGTTGGCCGACAGGGCGATGATCGGCACGGGCGGTAGACCGCTTTCTGCCTCCAGTCGTCGGATGCGCCGGGTCGCCTCAACGCCGCCGACGACGGGCATCTGGATGTCCATCAACACAAGATCGAAGTCTCCGTTTGCCCAGGCTTCCACGGCCATGAGGCCATTCTCGGCCATGGTCAGCTCGATGCCGGACGACGCCAACAGGGCTGCCAGGACTTTCCTGTTCACCGGATTGTCCTCCGCCGCCAGGACCCGGACAGCCTCTCCGACGTCCAGCGTGTGAAGCTCTTGCGCCGCGGCTGGCTGCTCGGCGGGCCGGAGCATGATCAGGGGCAAGGTGAGGACGAAGGTCGACCCAGTTCCGGGCTCGCTCCGCACCTCGATGGATCCTCCCATCAGGTGGGCCAATTCCCGGCAGATCGCCAATCCCAATCCGGTTCCGCCGAACCGACGGGTGGTCGACGCGTCGACCTGGGAGAACTTGTGAAACAGCTTGGCC